>Ga0233417_10000317_pt1 | contig 14163 bp, 18 predicted proteins | sample Sed_MG_FD_189023 | JGI IMG/M metagenome (GOLD analysis project Ga0233417, IMG submission 189023) | Sediment microbial communities from Lake Towuti, South Sulawesi, Indonesia - Sediment_Towuti_2014_0.5_MG | ecosystem: Environmental > Aquatic > Freshwater > Lake > Sediment | place: Indonesia... | reverse complement strand
CGCGCAGTCGACGATAGGCCCGCATGGCCTATTGTACACCAAAACATTTCCGACCTACAATGTTTTAGAAGTACTTTTTTAGGCGGTCAGAGACCTAGCGCTGCAATTGGTCGCCACGCGCGCGGACATCGGGTGAGGCTCGTCATCCATTCCCCATGGCCTTGGCCAACGCAGGTCGGCTCTAGCTAAGCTAGGGACGTCTCGCGCAACTGGATGATCTCAGCGGTCTACGATCACGTGGGTAGCCCGCTGGCCTGGGCCAAAGAGTGGGGCACGGTGGCGATGGCGGAAGTTGACCTCGACCGCCCCACTCTGTGGAACAGCCTGGGCGACTTCAAAGCCAAACTGCCCCGTCACCGGCCGGTCGCACTCGCCGAGCCGGGCGCGAGCCGGTGACGGGGAGTCAAGCCGGCAGACACCCAGGGCCGTTTAGAACACGAACTTCCCGGTCAACTGAATGCGGCGCGAGTAGTTCTGCACGGATGTAACCTGCGAGAACGACGACGAAGTCGACTGCGTCACCGGCCCGGAGAAGTTGGGGTGGTTCATCGCGTTCAGGAACTCGACCCGGAGCTGGAGGTTCATGCGCTCTTTGATGGGGATGTTCTTGAGGACCGAGAGATCCCAGTTGTTCAGCGGGTCTTGACGCAGAAATCCAAACCGCAGCGGGAAGTACCGTAGCTGGCGGGCCGTGTCGATGTTCTGCGCCGACTTGGTGACGAAGCCGGCTGTGTTGAACCAGCCCTCCACCGTGGGGTTGTCATTCTTGATGTCTTTGATGTCACCGAAGTACATCACTCCGCGGTTGGAGCCAACCTGCCGAATCGGGTCTACCGTCCGGTCGAAGGTGATGGGAACACCGCTCTGGTAGACGTAGATCCCCTGAATCTGCCAGTCGCTGATGAACGCCGATACCACGCGGTTGGCTGAGTTGCCGATCGCCTTACCCTTGCCGAAGGGAAGTTCCCAGATCGCGCTGATGCTGACGCGGTGCGGGGTGTCGAACTCGGAGATCGTCTCCGTTGGCAACGGGTCAGTAGCGTTGAGGAACTCTACTGCCTGCATGAATTTCGAGAAAGTGTAGCTGCCCAGCAGTGTATAACCCTGGGAGAACCTCTTCTGGAAAGACGCCTGTAGCGAGTGGTACCAGGTATACCCCTGTTCGGCGCCCCTGAATGCGATAGTCCCGAAATGCGGATAGGGGCGCAGCAGCCGTTCGACGGCGATGGTCGAACTGGTATTCAGCGTCGTTCCCGGCATCAGTCCCTTGAAGGGGTTGGCCGTGTTGCTGGTCAGCCTCTTGATCGTGGCGCTCCGCGGCCGCCTCCGCCCCAGAGAGCTACCAGGTTCTGGTGAAGAGCCGCTTCAAGACGCAGGTGCCCATTCACACCGAATATGTGACGCATCACGCCCTGCGGCTGCGAACGCCGGGCCCTTGAACTCCCTGCGATACCGCACACAGTCGCGCAGTACCGCAGCCGGAGCGCGTCAACGCATTCTTTTCAACTCGGCCTTCATGGCCTGCGCGTTGCGCCAAGCTTGCTCCGCAAGAGGCCCCTTGATGGCGGCCGCTTGCTCGCTATATTTCATGCCATCCAATAATCGCGCCTTATCCCCCGTGAAGCGGCTGAGCTGGTAGTTAGCCACACCCAGATGGAACAGCGCCGGGGCCAGCATGGCTTCGTTCCCCTGAATGAGGGGCAGAGCGGCGCGCAGATCCTTATCGCCCTCGCTGAACTGAGACTTCTCGCAATGCATGATGCCGGCGATCCAGTGGCTGCGGCCCATCGCCGCATTCTTCTTTCGCTGCCAGTCGGCAGGCGCCATGCCTTCCGGTAGCGCGTGCCTGCGCAGGGTGGCCAGCAGCCGTTCGGCGTAGCTCTGGGCGAGGTCGTACCGCTTCCGGTTCATAGCTTCGTCGGATAGGACCAGCAGCAGGTCCTCGTTCTCGGGGAAGTGGGCGATGGCCTTTTCAGCGATCGCCGGAATCTTCGAGGCGCCTCCGGTCGGGACCAGGGCGCGGAAGTAGTGACCGTAACCGTCATCGAGATACTTACTCTTTGGGTTCTGCTGTTCGAGGGCGGACAGCAGGTTTACAGTGACGGCCGGCTGGGATTGGACAGCGGTGGAGTACAGCGCATACTCGGTGTACAGTTCGATGTCGCGAGCACGGGCGATGCGCTGCGCCCACGCTTCCCGGTCCGCTCCACTTTCAGGAGCGGGTTCGGAGGCTGCCTGGCGTGCCAGCGCGCAAGTCTCCGCACCAAGTGTCTTTATTAAGAGGACGTCCTTCTTCGATTCTGCCTCTTTGAGGCTCTGGAATGAGCTCTCCAGATCGCCGGTGGGCGGATTCAAACCGGCGATGAGGAGAGCCGCGATACCTGCAATGAACGGTTTCATGGCAATCTCCTCACAACCGCGCCTGTATTATACGACGGCAGCATAGAGAGTGGGTGGCACTGCTCCAAAGGCAACGGGTTTGAGGACCCCAGCGAGGCGGCGTGAGAAGTTCAAACCGGGTCGGGACACCTCACCGTAAAGGCAGGACCGCTCTGAAGGTCGCGGCCGAGCGGCGTGGCCGTGCTATCTTCGGTCTGTGAGTGGCCGCGATGGACCGCGTGTTTCCCCGGAAGTCACCTTACAGGAAATCGTGGATCTGATCATCGCCGGGTATGGCCCGGTCGAGAGGATTCTTCTGTTTGGTTCCTTCGCACGCGGCGACCAGGACGAGTTGAGCGACCTGGATCTGATCATCATCAAGAACACCCCGCAACGTTTCCTGGAGCGCCTCCTCTCGGTCCCCTTGCTGCCCGTACAAGCCGATGTATTCGTCTACACACCTGAGGAGTTCGAGCGCATGCGGGAGAATGAGAATCCGTTTCTCCTCAGCGCGCTCCAGGACGCGATAACACTCTATTCGAGGCCCGAAAGTGAGGAGGCGAAGTGAGGAATCCGGCCGCCGACGCCACTCGCTGGTTGCGGCAGGCTGAGTATGACCTGAAGCAGTCCGAGCGGCTCCTTTCCGACGACGTGTATTCGTATGCCGCTTTCTTCGCGGAGCAATCGGCACAGAAGTCGCTGAAGGCGTTCCTCATCTCTCAGGGCGCGAGATCGGTGCCGATACACTCGGTCGGCGAACTTGCCAAACGGGCTGCCGTGCTGGACAGCCGCTTCACCCTTCTCGTTGAGGCCGCCGGCCGCCTGGACCGGCACTACATCGTCTCGCGCTACCCGGATGCGCTGCCGGAACCTGCGATTCCGGCGGAAGCTTATTCGCGCGCAGACGCCGAGGAGGCCGTGGCAACGGCCAGGTTCGTATACGAACAAGCGAGGCAGGCGATCCCAGGGTTGGCACCAGGCGCCTGACGGCCGGAGAGTCGCGTGTCCTAATCGCGTCAGCTACCTTGTAGTTCATTTCCACGCCAGCATTCTTGCGCAGCCTGCTCTGGATATGGTACAAGGGACGCCGATTGACTTCTTGGAGGGATTCATGGCCGGTCATGATCGCAAGGACTTGCGCGCCCCTGACGAGGTGCGCACATTCGAAAAAGGCAAGCTGGAACTGGTGAACATCGGGGGAGGCGTGGTAGGGAAGCTCACCCTGCAACCGGGGTGGAAGTGGTCCCAGCACGTCAAGCCCATCGCAGGCACCGAGTGGTGCCAGGCTCCCCACCTTCAGTATCACGTTTCCGGAACCTTGCACGTCTTGATGTCTGACGGCGCCGAGTTCGATGTGGGCCCGGGCGAGATCACGGCGCTGCCCTCGGGTCACGATGCATGGGTAGTGGGCAACGAACCGGTCGTGGTGATTGACTGGGCGGGCGCCAGTAACTACGCCCGAGGCTGAGGGGCAGCTTCCTGGCCCCTTGCGCAGGCTCCGAGCGGCGCCTGGAAATGCAGCGTCCGCCTGGAAGCAGAATTCGTCGTGTTGTCCGGCTCGAGGACATCGAGCCAGGGCGGTGAGGGGCCGCGCCATAATCGCCCCACACGCAACCAAGGAGGATACCCGTGAAAAGATGCTTACTAAATGCGCTGGTGCTGATTCTCGCCGCCCTGCCTGGCTGGGCCCAGAGCCGCAAGGTCGTAGTCAGTGGGATGGGCGACGCGGCCGTTGCCCAGTTGCAGCAGGCCGCTCCCGGGCTGCGCATTGTCGCGGCGCCCGACCGCGCGTCGCTTCTCCGGGAAGTGGCGGAGGCCGAGGCGGTCTTCGGCACAATCGACCCGGAACTCATCGCCGCCGGAGGGAAGCTGAAGTGGGTGCAAGTCTTCAGTGCGGGAGTCGAGCGGTTCGTTGGTCCGGAGCTAGCAAAGAGCAGCATCACGCTGACCAACTGCAAGATCATCCAGGGTCCCAACATCGCCGATCACGCCTTCGCCCTGCTGCTCACTTTGACCCGGCAGACCCGCCGCGCTGTGCTCGACACCGTCGCCGCCGAATGGAGCCGCGGTGACTACCGCATGATCGAACTGAACGGCAAGACCGCGGTCATCATCGGCGTGGGCGGTATCGGCATGCAGATCGCCCAGCGCGCGCATGGCTTTGGCATGAAAGTGATCGGAGTGGATCCCAAAGACATTCCTTACAGCCCACTGCTCGCCAAAGTCGTTCCTCCGGACCGCCTTGACACGGTCCTGCCCGAGGCGGATGTAGTCTTCGTCGCCGCACCGTTGACGCGCGAAAGCCAGGGTATGGTCGGCCCCAGGCAGTTCGATCTGATGAAGAAGGGCGCCTATTTCATAGCCGTCTCGCGCGGCCGGCTCTACAGCAAGGAAGGGCTCATCAGGGCGCTCGACAGCCGGCACCTCGCCGGGGCTGGCCTGGATGTCACAGATCCGGAACCCCTTCCCCAAGACGACCCGCTTTGGAAGTTCGACAACGTCGTCATCACTCCGCACATTGCCGGACAATCCGATCAGGTCCAGCAGCGGCGCATGGACCTGTTGCAGGAGAACCTGCGCCGGTTTGCAAAAGGGGAGCCGCTTCTCAACGTTGTGGATGTGAACAAAGGCTATTAAGGCGCTGGGACGTTTCTTGGCTTGAGCGCCCGGCGGCTACCGTGCGGTAGCTCCGCCGTCTACGATCCAGACCTGCCCCGTGCAGAATGAGGCGGCGTCGGAGGCCAAGTACAAGGCGAGTCCTGCGACTTCCTCGGGCCGGCCGACGCGGGGGATGGGCTGTGTGGCGCGCAGGTGCGCCATGTGCTCTTCGTCCTGCCAGAAGTAGGCGCTGAAATCGGTTTGGATCAGGCCGGGGCAGATGGCGTTCACCCGCACATTGTGGGGACCGAACTCAGCGGCCCACACCCGGGTCATCATAATCAGCGAGGCCTTGGTGGAACTGTAGACCAGGCCCTGGTACTGGGGCCGGAGCCCGGCGATGGAAGCCAGGTTGATCACGCCGCCGCCGCCCCGCTGGATCATCTTGGGCACGGTAAGACGGACCAGGCGCAGGCAGGCCAGCACATTGATCTCGAATGTCTTCACGAGCGCTTCGTCACTGACTTGCAGAGCCGGTCCCTGCCCGATGTTGGTGGCGCTGTTGTTGACCAGAATATCGACCGGGCCGAATTCCGTTTCGGTTCGCTCGACCAGGGCCTGGAGCTGATCGGGCCGGCCGACGTGGCAGGCGACCGGCAGGACGTGGCCGGGAAGCGGAGACAGTTCCCGCGCCGTGCCCTCCAAGACGTCCAGCTTGCGGCTGGCGATCACGACATTCGCGCCCGCCTCCGCGTACGCTCGGGCGATCGCTTTGCCGATACCACGCCCGCCGCCGGTGACGAGGGCGGTCTTGCCTTTGAGAATCAAGGGCTCACTCATGTGAAGCCGCTATCGTGGAGCCCGTGCCGGCCATCCTGCTGAGGAACGGACCGTCGATGGCGCACGGAGCTTTCGCGGGATGCCAGTTCCCCGAGGAGATCGTGGGCTCCCTGCGGAGGGTCACTCCCCGAGCGGCAGGCACTCCTCCAGAGTAGTGTATTAAGTCCAAGCCATCGGCGCGAATATGCCAAAGCAAACAGCGCGGCTCGTGCCGCACGGGATCCGCGCCGGTCACTCGACGCGAATCTCGCCGATGTCGTACCAGCCGTCAGGCTGCCTGCCTTGCATGGCCAGCCTGATAGCGGGCTGATCGCTCCGCGGATCGAGCAAGGCCACACGCACGCGGTAGGCGCCTGGCTTGAGGGTGTAGGGCACAGCGAGTTTGTCGTCGTACACTGCATCTCCGGGAAGCCACTTCCTGATGTCGGCTCGCGTGCGGATCACGGCACTCGCTTCCGGCGACCGCAATTCCAGCGCCAGCCAGTACTCCCGGTAGACGGGCGCCACACCCGCGTTCAACCACCACATGCTGACATCCGCCATGTGACCCGCCTTGACCGCTCCGGGCATCTCCAGCCGCCGCAGTATGAGGCGGTAGCCGATCTTCTTCTGGAAGGCGTCAAACTTGTCCCTCCACTCCGCTGGGATGGCCGTGGACTTAATGTTGATGGAACTGGCGTGCCAGCGCAGGGCCTGCTCGAGAATGTAGTCGAGGTCATAACCCTGCTCTTTCCAATGGAGCGGCGTCCAGCAGGTTTCCAGTGACACCGGGCTGCGCTGCCACACATCCTGTGCCCCGGCGCGCACCAGTTGCAGAGGATAGAAATCCAGCATGTGCGACCAGTGCTTGCCGAAGCTCTCCCAGTTGGCGCCGCGCATGTCGCCCCAGCAATCCAGGCGCCAGCCGGCGCCCTTCTTCGTGGCATAGGCGAGCGCTTCCAGCTCATCGAAGTTCATGAGCAGGGGCGTTCGCTTGAACCCTTCGAGATACAGATCGATCAGCGTCTTCTGCGTAGCCCAAGGCGGAGGATGCGGCCCCCAGCCTTCCCCCCAATAGCCGAACGTCGAGATGTCGACGCTGTCGAGGAACGGGTGGCCGTCGTAGCGCGCTGCGAAGGCCTTCACCAGACCACCCCAGTGCCGCAGGTACAACGGATCGGAAGAGTCCGGCGACCAGATGGCGCCATCCTTGTCTTCCGGCCGGTTCGCCCGGCGCGCGCCTGAGTTGCGGTACCACTCCGGCAAGGGGTTCTTCTGGTCGTAAGGCATGAGCCGGACGGCCAGTTGCTGCCCGCGCTCGCGCGCCCGCTCCAGGGCGGCATCGAGAATGTCCCAGCGGTACCTGCCTGCTTCCGGCTCGATCTGCCGCCAGAACCAGCGGCAATAGGCGATGGATGAACCAGGGAACTCCGGCTTTGCGCCGCCCTCTGGCGCCTTCTTCGCGGGTCCCACTTCGGACCAGTCCTTGCCCGGATTGATCGCGTCCCCGTTGAATCGCTGGAAGGTCTGTATTCCCATGCCGGGGTTTACGAGGACTTCGTCGATTTCCCGCGGCCGGAAGATGACCGTCTCGCCCTGGCCCTGCGCGAGCGCAGAGATCACACTAGCGAGAACCGCTGCTCGCAGAATCCACCGGATTGCCTGCATAGACGCCTCCGGTTCCGTTTCTATCACAGCGGCGCGATACATACCTGGCACCCCGCCGCCGCCGGGCCTGGGGTTCCTAACCGCAACGCTTCGGGGCGCACTCTGGTACACTCCTACAAAGCACAAGGAGGCCGGGATGCAACCGGAAGAAAGCCGCTCTCTCTACGACAGACTTGGCGGCGTGTACAGCATCGCCACCGTAGTTGACGACCTCATCGACCGCGTCATGGTCGACCCGAGGTTGAATGCCAATCCGCGAGTGGACGAGGCGCACCATCGTGTGCCGCCCGCGGGATTCAAGTACCTGGTCACCGAGATGGTGTGCTGGGCGGCCGGCGGCCCGCAAAAATACACCGGCAAATCGATGGCTGAGTCTCATAGTCACTTGAAGATTACGGCCGAGGAATGGGAGGCGTTCCTGGACGATTTTCAGCAAACGCTCAACAAGTTCCAGGTGCCCGCCGAGGAACAGGCCGCACTGAAGGCGATCGTCAACAGCACCCGATCGGACATTGTCGCCGGCTCCGCGATAGAGGCGGGCGTGGGTTTATAACGCCGAGCGCTGCCCACAGACGGGTCAGCAGGATGGAGGGCTCAACGATGACATCCACGCAGAGGGTTCTTGGTTCGGTCGTTTCGCTGTGGCGCTACCCGGTCAAGTCCATGATGGGAGAAGAGGTGAACTCTAGCGAGGTCACCCAAAGCGGATTACTGGGCGACCGCGCCTACGCGCTTGTCGACAGCTCCGACGGGAAGGTTGCCAGCGCCAAGAACCCACGCAAATGGCCCACGCTGTTCGACTTCCGAGCCGCGCTGGCTGACGCTCCAAAACCCGGCATCACGGCGCCGCCTGTCCGCATCACATTGCCCGATGGAACCATCGTCAGCAGCAATGACCACCCCAATGTCGACCAGGTCCTATCGAGGGCGCTCCAGCGTGACGTGAAGCTGTCCGCATTGCGCGATCTTCCTGGCGCCACAGCGGAGGAGTACTGGCCAGATATTGAGGGCCTCGACCACCGGGACATCGTCACCGACTTCGGTCTGCCGGAGGGCACGTTTTTCGACTGTGCCTTGGTTCATCTTCTGACCACAGCGACCCTCGATCGACTGCGCTCGCTGTATCCTCAGGGGCGCTTCGAGGCCCGGCGGTTTCGCCCGAACATCGTTGTGGAGACCGGAAAGGCCGGCGGAGACTTTGTGGAGAACGCTTGGATCGGGCAGACCCTCGCGGTCGGGAATGCCGTTCGCCTGAGCATCACTGGGCCCTGCCCCCGCTGCGTGATGACGACACTGGCTCAGGGCGATCTCCCGAGGGATGCGGGCATCCTGCGCACGGCGGCCCAACACAACCGGGGCCACGTTGGAGTCTATGCCTCCGTGTTGCAGGGTGGCAGGATCTGCCGCGGTGATTCCGTCAGCCTGGAGCAGGGCCGCTCCTAGCGCGCCTTCAACGCCTCGATCGCGCTGGCGCTACCGGACGTCACGAGATGTCGGTGTGCCATCTGAGCAGGTCCCAGCCTACGTCCGCTGCCCTTCCTGCACGCCGCGCGGACCCACTGTCCCAAAGCGGCCCGGCCCTGTCCATTCGGCAGTCATTTCGGAGGAGTGAGCGTCAGGGCGGGCCGCCTCCGGAGGTCGGCTTGGGCCGGTAGACGGCGGGCGGTGCCGCCGGGCGAGATCAAAAGCGACGCGACGTGCGCTGAGTCTTGCCAATTGCCCGTTGACCAGACTGTGCTATCATCATGGTTGAACTTCCTACCCACTGGACCTGGCGAGAGCCCTCCGGTGGGTTATTTCATTTTGGGGCCTTGCTGAATGGGCCTTGAACCCTCCCGCAAGCGGGTAATCGCGTATTGAGGCACCCATGGCCAAGAGGACGAAATTACTGGAACCAATCCACCCGGGCGAGATCCTGAGCGAGGAGTTCATGAAACCGCTCGGCGTCAGCATCAACCGGCTTTCCCGTGATCTCGGAGTCCCGCCCAATCGAATTCACGGCCTCGTTCATGGAACCCGTTCCATCACGGCGGACACGGCCCTGCGCTTGGGGACCTATTTCGGCGTGGCGGCCGAAACCTGGCTCAACTTGCAGACCGAGTACGATCTGCGCGTCGCTCGGGGAACCTTCGGCGAGGAGATCGCCAGGACCGTGCGTAAGCGCACCGCCGCTTAGTCGCCGCCATTCGAGGTATTCCGGTGACCGGGTTGTCACAAGGCACGCGGCTACCAGGGCCGATTCACGAGATCTCACCAGGGGAGCCGAAGGCGAGCCGTCACCGGCTGACAAAAGGATTGCCCTTGATATAGAACCGAAGTGGCCAGTCCGCGCAATGACGGATCCCGACGCGTGGGGATACTTCTATCTCCGGGCGAGGTCCGCGCGCCAGGCGACGGACGGTGAGGCTCCCCTTTGTGACGTCCGCGCCGTTATGGCGGCGGGTGATGCCAATGGCGGCGGTGAGCTTGCCCGGGCCGGAGGCTAGATCCCGGAGGCGTCTGGCGGCGGGCCTGCGCACACGCATTTCAGCGACGCCACACAGGGGCTCGAGCGCTCGGATCAGGACGCAGCCCGGCGTTCCCTCGGGCTCGGCCACCAGGTTCAGGCATTCGTGCATGCCGTAGATGAAATACACGTAGGCGTGGCCGGGTGGGCCGAAAAGCACGCGGGTGCGCGGGGTGATGCCGCGGGAAGCATGCGCCGCCAGGTCTTCCAGACCCAGGTAGGCTTCCACTTCGACGATGCGGCCCGCGCAGCGGCCGTGCATAATTACCTTGCCCAGCAGGTCGCGCGCCACTTCGACCGTGGGGCGAGCATAAAACTCCCGGGGCAAAACCTCGGCTTCGGCGCTGAGTTGTTTCCAGGGGACAGGATCGCTCCAGATCGTTGCGGCGGGCGCGGCTTTCATCCGAAAATGAACTACGGTAAAGAAGCGTACCACGCGGTGAGAAAGCACATGCGGCTGTTCACCGGGCTCGAATTGCCAGCGGAAACTCTCGCCAATCTCGGCCGGCTGCTCAAGGACCTGCGGCCGGCGGCACAGGTTCGCTGGACCCACGTAGAGAACCTGCACGTGACCACTAAGTTCATTGGGGAGTGGCCCGTGGCCCGTTTGGAAGAGCTGAAGCAGGTGCTGGCAGGCCTGCCGCCGCGCGAGCCTATCGAGCTGAGCTTGCGCGGGCTGGGGTACTTTCCCAACCCGCACCATCCACGAGTGTTCTGGGTTGCGGTGCAAGCCGGCCCTACGTTGGCTGCCTTGGCACACGACACGGAGCAAGCCTTGAGCACGCTCGGCGTGTCTCTCGAGAATCGGCCCTTTTCCGCCCATCTGACTCTCGCACGCATCCCTGACCGTACACCGCTGCTGGGTTTGAAACAAGCCGTTGCGGGGCTGCCTAGCGTGGAGTTCGGGTCATTCACGGCCGACCGTTTCTTCCTCTACTTGAGCGAACGCGGCGAGGGCGGATCGGTGTACTCCAGGCTGGCCGAATTCCCCTTCCGAAAGAATTCCGCGTGATGCTCGTGCTGCCCGCGCTCGCCCTGATCGTCGCCTACCTCGTGGGTGGCGTTCCGTTCGGATTCCTGCTGGTGAAATGGAAGACGGGGCGCGATGTGCGCGAGATGGGCAGCGGAAACATCGGCGCCACCAACGTGCTCCGCACCTCGGGACGCGCCGCTGGGGTTGTCGTTCTCCTGCTGGATATCGCCAAGGGCTGGCTGGCGGTTTGGATCGCCGCACGCCTGACTGAGGGGAATGTCTTCTGGATGTGCGCCGCGGCGCTAGCGGTGATTGCCGGCCACGCCTTCCCGCCTCTCCTCAAATTCCGTGGCGGGAAGGCGGTCGCGAGTTTCATTGGAGCATTTCTCTACTTGGCGCCCTGGCCGCTGTTCGCCACCCTGCTTTTGTTCGTGATTGTGGTGGCGAAGACGCGGTTCATCTCACTGGGCTCGGTAGTAGCAGCGGGCAGCTTTCCCTTCGCCGTGTGGCTGATCAATCACCCACCCCTGCCGGTGTTCGTGGCCGCCCTCACAGCCGGTGCGTTCATCGTGTACCGCCACAGGGAGAACCTCGCCCGCCTGCGCACCGGCACAGAAAGCGTGTTCTCCTTCCGGGGCAAGCGTTCGTGAGGCGCCTGGCGATTATCGGCGGCGGCAGTTGGGGAACCGCGCTGGCCATTGTGCTGGCGCCCCGCTTCGCTAGCCTGGGCCTGTGGGTGTTCGAGGCAGACCTGGCCGGGCGGATGCGAGACACCCGCGAGAACGACGTCTTCCTGCCCGGATTCCGCCTGCCGGATAAAGTCGAAGTCGTCAACGACCTGGCCGAGGCCTTGGATGAGGCGGACCTGGTGCTGAGCGTCACGCCCTCTCATGTGACCCGCTCCGTGTACTCGCAGATGTTGCCGTGGCTCGAACCGTCCATGGTCTTCACGAGTGCCACCAAGGGCCTGGAGCAAGGTACCCTGTTGCGGATGTCACAAGTTGTCGAAGAGGTTGTGGGGGCCAGGTTCAGCCCTCGGGTCGCGGTTCTCTCCGGCCCGACCTTTGCCCGTGAAGTGGCCGCCGGGCATCCCACGGCCGTGGTGGTTGCCTCGCGGGACCCGGGGCTGGCCGCTGCCGTGCAGGCCGTTTTTTCCGGATCCAGCTTCCGCCTGTACACCAACACCGACATCACCGGCGTGGAACTGGCAGCGGCGCTCAAGAACATTATTGCCATCGGAGCGGGCATCTGTTACGGCCTTGGTCTGGGCAGCAACACGCTGGCGGCGCTGGTGACTCGCGGGCTGGCCGAAATCACCCGCCTGGCGGTGGCTATGGGCGGAAAGCCCTCGACCCTGGCGGGCCTGGCGGGCCTGGGCGACCTGGTGCTGACCTGCGGGGGCGACCTGAGCCGCAACCGACAGGTGGGCCTGGCCCTGGCGGCCGGCCGAACGCTCGAGGAGATCGTCCGCGGCATGAAGATGGTGGCCGAAGGGATCAAGACCACCCAGGTGGCCATGGAGCTGGCCACCCGGCACTCGGTCGAGATGCCTATCACCGCCCAAATGCAGGAGATCTTTGAAGGCCGCTGTTCTCCCCGGGATGCCATACGGAGGCTGATGGAGCGCTCGCTGAAGGGCGAAAACTGAGAGCCGGCCGCGGCTCCAGTCGGCGAACGCAACTTGCGGCCGTGAAGTGGGTTTATCAGATTGTGACGGCGGCGGCCGTGGAGCCCGATACCGAACTGATGCTGCGGGTGAAGGAGGGCGATGCCGCCAGCTTTGCCCTGTTGCTGGACCGTCACCGGTGGCCGGTGATCCACTTCCTGTACCGTATGACCCAGAACCAAGCGGTAGCGGAGGAACTGGCGCAAGAGGTGTTCTTGCGGGTCTACAGGTCGCGGACCGTCTATGAACCTTCGGCGCAGTTCACGACGTGGCTGTTCCGCATCGCGACGAATCTGGCGTTGAATTGGCTGCGCGACAACACCCGTCGAAAAGTCGAGGAGAGCCTGGATGAGCGCCGGGACGGCGAGGCGCCGGTTCAGGTCACCGACGCCGCTTCCAACATCGAGGAGCAAATGTTGTATCAGGACCGGCTCAGGGAGATCCGCCAGGCCGTGGAGAGCTTGCCGCCCAACCAGCGCGCCGCCGTGCTGATGCACAAGTACGAAGAGTTGGACTACGCGCAGATCGCCCGCGCTCTGGATTGCTCAGTGCCGGCGGTGAAGTCCTTGCTGTTCCGCGCGTACGAGAAACTGCGAGTGCGCCTGGCGCACTTGAATTAAAGAGGATACGCTCATGCAGTGCCCTTTCCAATCCGAAAGCGGCCCGGAAGTCCTGCTGGATTACTGCGCCGGAACACTGGACCGGCCCGCGGCGATTTGGCTGGAACACCACATCGTCACTTGTACCGCATGTGCGGACTTTGTGACCCGCCAGCAGGGCGTTTGGCGGGCCTTGGATGAGTGGGCGCCCGAGCCGGTGTCCGCCGATTTCGATCGCAAGTTGGAGGCGCGCATCGCTGCGGAGCCGGCCGAAAGCTGGTGGCATGCTTTCGTGCGTGGATTGGCCTCGCCCTTCCGCCGCCCGGCCTTTTCGCTGGCAGCGGCGGCAGTCGCGACCCTCGCCCTCATCCTGCTCCTGCCTCGGCAGCCCGCCGGCCAGGAGCCGGCAACCCGGGCGGAGGCTGTCGAGATCGAGCAAGTCGAGAGCGTGCTCGAAGATCTGGACATGCTCAACCAGTTAGCACCCGCTAACAGCGCGGAGCAGGAGCGGAGTCTGTAGGCGATGTGGTTTCTCGTTCGCTTGTTTGTAACAGCCGTCGTGGCCGGGTTGCTGCCCGGTGCCGCCCTGGCGCAAGGCGGCAGACCGAGTGAGCCCGCCAAGCCGTTCGTGCGCGGACCCAAGCCCGGCCCCCTCCTCGACCGGCTGAACCGCATGGATCCGGAAGAGCGGCGCAAAATGCTCGAACAGCTTCCCCCGGGGCGGCGGCAACGGATGGAGCAGTTGTTGGAAATGTATCAGGGCTTGACTCCTCAACAACGTGAGCGCCTCCGCCGCCGCTACGATCGCTTCCAGCAACTCCCGCCCGAGAGGCGCCAGGAAATGCGTGGCTTGTTCCACAAGTTTCGCGAACTGCCCCCGGAGCGCCGCCATATGCTCCGCCAGGAAGCGGGCAAATTGTTTCGGATGACACCGGCCGAGCGCAAAGCGCACCTG
>Ga0233417_10000316_pt1 | contig 14206 bp, 19 predicted proteins | sample Sed_MG_FD_189023 | JGI IMG/M metagenome (GOLD analysis project Ga0233417, IMG submission 189023) | Sediment microbial communities from Lake Towuti, South Sulawesi, Indonesia - Sediment_Towuti_2014_0.5_MG | ecosystem: Environmental > Aquatic > Freshwater > Lake > Sediment | place: Indonesia... | reverse complement strand
TTTGTTTTAAATGCAAGTTTCTTTCTTGCAATTTCAAGATAACTTTGTGTAATATCAACAGCGACTATTTTTGCTTGAGGAAGTTTGTTAGAAATTTTTTCTGTCAATATTCCTGTTCCGCATGCAAGGTCTAATACTGAATTACATTGTGGAATTTTTTTGATAATTTCTTTTTTCCAATATTTGTCCTTACCAAAAGTTGTTTGGTTTACAATTTTATCATACGTTAAAGCAGTTTTATCAAAAAATTTTGGAACGAGATTCTTTGAATACTCATTCATAATTAACATAGTGTTAGAATCAATCGTCCTTTAAGGAGTTTTATGATTAGGTTCAAGTTATAGTAGTAAAACGATAAATTGGATTTAGTTCTATAGTGCATTATGATGTTAAACTATGACTATCCATTGTATAGGCCTCCCTCTGAAGCCAAATCCCTAATTTTTCAGGTAACTCTTGGATGCTCCTTTAACCAATGCTCGTTTTGTGATATGTACAGATCAAAGGAATATTCTGAACGACCGTGGGAAGAGGTCAAGAATGAAATTGATATGATGGCAAATCAGCTACCAGATTCATCAAGAATTTTTCTTGCAGATGGCGATGCACTTAATATTCAAACAGATAATATGATTAAGATTGTAAAGTATATTTACAAAAAATTTCCAAATTTAGAGAGAATATCGTGTTATGCAACTCCAATGAACTTGCTTAAAAAAACTCCTGAAGAATTAAAAAAAATGTATGAGGCTGGTCTTAAAATGATGTATATAGGAATTGAAAGTGGTTCTGATATTATATTAAAAAAAGTAACAAAAGGCGCTACATCTAAGACAATCATAAAAGCTTGTCGTAAAGCAATTGATGCTGGATTTACAATTTCCTGCATGGTTATACTTGGATTAGGAGGTAAAACCTACTCCAAAGAACACGTTAGAGGAACCGCAGAAGTACTTAGTGCTGTATCCCCGCAATATTCTGCTGCTCTTACCTTAATCATGGAACCAGGCGTAAAAGATGAGTTCATGGCAAAGTTTGGGGAACCATTTGTTCCAGTTTCAGATTCAGAAGCACTAGATGAGTTAGAAGATCTAGTAAGTCATATCGAAACAAAAAATGAGATTATTTTCAGAGCAAATCATGGTTCTAATGCATATACTATCAAAGGAACTTTTCCACAAGACAAAAAAGCAATGTTAGAAAAAATATCATGGATGAAACAACATCCAGAAACCGTAAGACCACAAGGTCTTCGCGGATTTTAGGTAATAATTTTATAATTTTTCAAGAATTGGTTTTAAATTTTCAGTCAGTTCAGGCAATTCAGTATGACTCTCATTGTTTTCTAAAACTTCTGGTCCAATACGCCTTACTTTTTGAGTTCCTATAAGAGTGTCAATAATCCTTTGAATATCTTTTGCAGGAAAAATGGAAGTTAATTTTGAAATTAATTTTTCTTCGTTTTCATATTTTTTTATAGCATGTTGTACTAGTATCATTTTTTCGTCTCTAGACAGATCGTCCATTCGTAGATTCATATTTTATGTAGAATAAAAAACATTCCTTATTGTAGATTATTTTTCAAGATTTTGCTTTGAAAGAGCATTGATTCTTCCACCATACTTATCTTTGTATAAGGTTCGACATGAAGTACAACAAAAAAATCTCTCATACTGACCAAACTTCAAAACTTTTGGCTGACTGGTAATCTGACCATCACAATAATCACAGTTAACATTTACTGCAAGACCGGTTTGAATATACGATTCTGGAGTTTTTATTATAGAATTTTCTGATATTTGTTTGTAATTTTTTTTATCAATCTTTTTCATGTTTAGGATTGGTGATACTGATTTTATCAAACCTAAGTTAACCAGTCTTTGATATCTAGACTTTATTGTTGGAGTGCTTATTGACAATTCTCTTGATATTTCTCTAAAGGATTTTCTACCATTCTTCATTAATGATTTGATTATTGCTACATCTGTTTCATCTAATTTATGAGGCAATGATTTAGTTCACCCTGTTTGATATTTAATGATTAGACTTTACAAATAGCAACTTAGTTATTGTAATGGAGTTTGCTAATTAATTCCTTTTTTGTTGGAACTCCCATAAACTCTAATCTGTCATCTATTACAATTCCAGGAGCGGTAAAGATTGGATATTTTTGAAGATATTCAGGTTTTTCTGTAACATCTATAGTGGTATACAATATACCAAGTTCATCAAACATCTTTTCTACTATATTACAACTTGAACATGCAGGAGTAGTAAGAATTTCAACCTTCATGATTTCTCAAATTGTTCTGGATTTCTTTCAAAGGCCCATTTACAGCTTGCACAACAAAAATAGAATTTCTTACCATCATAGTCTAAGGAATCGTGTTTATCATCAACTTCCATTCCACAAACAGGATCTTTCATACAGTAATCTTTGCCTCCCTTTTATTTACAAAATACCATACTATTGGAAAGACGATTAGTCCAGAAAATATTATTGGAATAATCTCGTGAGGTATGGTAAAATCAAAAATTTTTTGATGAATGTGTTCTCCTATATGAAATTCAACTGGAAGTCCTGTCATAGACACTAGATTATTCCAACCGATATGTACTATTGTACTCTCATACCAATCATGTCCTCCAGGAAGGCCATTAATTATTAAAAATGAGCCAATGAAAATTAGCATCCATCCTGTAATTTTTTCAATTTTTATTCTGTTAGTAGTCAAACCCTTTGTTGCATTAATTCCTAAGATAGCAAGTAATGAAAATAAAATTAATGGTATTGCTCTCCCTACTCCATGTACAAGGCCAAGTGAAGAACCAATCTCTAAACTTCCGCTTCCTGCAATGTATATCAAAAGCCAATAAAACATTGGATTAGGACATCCAACACCAGCATTGCCAAGTAAAACCCCCATGAGATAAGATTTTGAATATTCGCCCCTATTCTGGATAAACTTTGGAGTCCTTGAATACGATGGCATTTTTAGTGTGATTAATTTTAGTTGTGATAATCCAAAAATGAAGCCAGAAAGTCCAGCTATGAGAAACATAACAATAGAGAATTGATCAAGAGAAGTAGTTTTTCCCAAGGTAGCTACTCCTAAACCATACAAAGTTATTGTTGTCGTAAGCCCTGCGCCAAAAAGCAATGCCATTGTTAAACCCTTTTTGTATCCTTTTCCCATACTTAGTGGAATTATTATGAAAACTAGTGGTAGAGTACAAGGAAGAATTATCATTGAAAGACCAGCAACGTAAGATATTATCAACCAAGAAAGATAGGAAAAGTCATTTCCAGCTTTTACAGAGATGTCATTAGTTAATGAAAAGATTACCCCAAGAAAAATGAAAGAAAATAAAATGAAGGCAGTTAAGATTCCTGATTTTCTGACAAGAATTGATTGGGACATTATTTAAAATATCATTCCCAGATACTTAATGAATAGACTTTACAAATGTAAAAACCTAAGAAGAGTATGGGCCCACGGGGATTTGAACCCCGGATCTTCGCCGTGTAAGGGCGACGTCATAACCGATCTGGACTATGAGCCCAGAAAACTACCTCGTTGAAAACCATTTAAACTTTGAGAATAGTTTTGAAAAATTAGATAAAATTTGGATTACAATATATCGATGAAAGATAAAAACTCAGAATTACAATGGGCAAAAAAAGCTGTAGAGATAATAAAAAATGTCTTTTCAAAATGAGGCTGTCTTTAATTCTAAACCAATAGTTAATACAGGAATGTAATTTTTATTACAAGAGATTGACCAAATTAGTAGTAGCAAAATTCGGAGGAAGTGCAATTGGTGTAGATGGACTTTCAATACCAATAATCATACAAAGAATTAATTCTTTAAAAAAAGATGCCAAGGTAATAGCAGTTTTCTCTGCACCGCTTACAATACAAAATGGGAAAACAAGGTCTTTAACAGATATTGTTATTGAATTAGGAAAAAATGCTGAAAAAAAAGAGATGCCAAAACTCGATGTACTTAAAAACACTTATGAGAAAATTCTTGAATTAGTGAGTTCGGATTATCAAGAAAAATGTGAAGAGGTAATTAATACATTTTTGGAGAAATCAAGAATAGCCTTAGACGAAGCAAGACAAAAAGGAGAATTTGCTGATGAGATACGTTCTAGAGCGCTTGCACATTCAGGCGAACTTTTAATGTCTCAGGTAATGGATTACATTTTCAAAAGCCAAGGAATTAGATCAAATGTAGTAAATTTTGAATCATGGCCAATTATAACTGATAATAATATTGAATCAACCAATTTCCTTTATTCTAGATCTGTAGAAAAATTACAATCTCTAGAAAGATTACTAAATGAAAGTGATGTTGTATCAATGGGTGGTTTCATAGGAAAAACAGTAGATGGAATCACTACTACATATGAGAGGGGAGGTTCAGATAGAACTGCAGCAGATCTTGGAATACTTCTTTACAAAAAATATGAAACAATCATTGACTTTGAGAAGGATAGCGCTGTTGTTTCGGCAGATCCTAAGATAGTAAATGAAGATCTAGATGAGATAGAAGAGTTATCCTATAACGAGGCCAGATTAGCTGGCATGTTTGGTATGAAGATTTTAGATCCTATCGCTATTAAGGAAATTGTTGAGCATGGAGTAGATATACCAATTATTATTACTAATATGAAAAATCCAACAAAAATTACTGTAATTAAGCGAAATCCTGAGAATAAAGATGGTCACCCATTAAAAATAGTCACAGGGAAAAAAAATTGTGCAATTCTAAGAATTGAGTCTGAATACGTAAATAAATTATTGATGTCTCTCCAAAATGAAAAACGTTATAGCGAATTTATTATTTTATCACCCTTTACTAAAGACGGAATTGAATTTACAAGAATATTGTTTCTAGATGGAGACTATGTAAAACGAAATGAGAAATACATCTTAGGTTTTGATTCAATTGCCACAATTACATACAATCGAGGAGTTATTACTCTAATTGGTGATGAAATGTGGAGGGTTCAACAGATTGCGTCAAAATCAAGTGCAAAGATAGGTGATGCAGGATTGAACATTTTGAATATGGATGCTCAAGAAGAAACCTCAAGAATAATTATTGTAATTGAAGATTCTGGAGACAATATTGTAAAGGCAATTAAAGCTGTACACCAAGAAAGAGCTAAAATAAAGTTTGTTTGAAAATAAAAATCACTTTTTGGCGCTAAAGGTTTGCACCAATAGTGCCAAAGTGGGTTTGTTCTTGGACCATTGTCTAGAATTAGTCCGGCGTTACCCAAAACACGCTTACTTTCTATATTGTTAATCTAGTATTTAGAGCTGATCTATATAGTCTATTAAGGAAAGCCGCCGGTCGAATACCAGAGAATTATACCTACGCCTATGAGAATATACCATTTGTAATTTCTTTTATCAGTAAAGATTTTTGCAGAGTTTAGCTCTTCTTCATTTTTTATTGAAACGCGAATCTTTCTCAGCTCAAAGCCTTGTCCAATTAATCCAAATGTGACTAGCCCAATAGCAAGAGTTGGTATAATCCATGCATCCATGCAATTTGTAATTAGATTTGATATTTAGGTTCTACCAAATTTTTTATTGAAAAATTCCAAGAATGACAAATGATTAAAGAATGGAAAAACTGACTAATTCTTTAAATTACTAGAATTAACTCACTTTCTTATGAAGGAAGTGGGAAAAATTTGGATGAATGGAAAACTTGTGCCTTTCAAAAATGCCAAGGTTCATGTATTAACACATGCATTACATTATTCAACAGCTGTTTTTGAGGGAATTAGATGTTACAATACTCCTAGGGGTTCAGCAATTTTTCGCTTACCAGAACATGTTAACAGATTTTTCAATTCTGCGAAAATGTATTCAATGTTAATGCCATATGATAATAAACAAATTACAGAAGCTATAATCAAGACAGTAAAAAATAGCACTCTCAAAGAATGTTATATCCGTCCTATAGCGTACTATGGTTATGGTGAAATGGGACTCACTCCTACCAACAACAAAGTAGATGTTGCGATAGCCTGCTGGCCATGGAAAATGGGAGAATCAAAAGCTGGAAAATTTTCAGGAGCCAGATGTAAGATTTCTAGTTGGATAAGAATAGATTCTGCAGCTCAACCGATGAAAGCAAAAGCAGCCTCTAACTATGCAAATGCTGCTCTAGCTAGAGTAGAAGCACTAAAGGAAGGATACGATGAAGCAATTATGCTAAATAATCAAGGAAAAATTGCAGAAGGTAGTGCAGAAAATATTTTTGTTGTAAAAGATAATAAAATAATTACTCCTCCTCTAACTGCAGGAGTTTTAGAAGGCATTACCAGAGATAGTGTAATTAAGATTATAGAAGAAAATGGAGGAGAAGTTATAGAATCAGATCTAGATAGAGAAGATCTCTACGTTGCCAATGAGGTTTTTATGACCGGAACTGCAGCAGAGGTAAAATCAGTCACCGAAATCGATCATACAAAAATAGGAGATGGTAAACCAGGAATAGTTACAAAGGCACTTCAAAAATCATTCATGGATGTAGTTATGGGAAAAGATGAGCGTTTTCTATCCTGGCTTGAATATATTTAGAATTAGGTTTTTTACTGAAATGGTCCCTAATTGATATTATGGAATCTTGCTCTAGTGGTTCAAGCCAGGAAATTTGCTGGTTTTGCAGGAAAGGCAGACATGAGGAATGTATGAAACAAATGCCAGTTGATGCAAAGTCAGAAGGACCACATGACTGTGCTTTTGATACTAAAATGGTTCCCTGCAAATGTTCTCACTAGTAACAAATACGAGTAAAATTAGATTCCATCATGGAATATGATACCAAATTTTGGAACAAGTATACTGTTGAGAATATATCAAACTATAATGAAGAGTTTGCAAAGTTTATCCGTGATCTAGCCGTGTCTCTTAGAAGTACTAGTGTCTTAGAGGTTGGCTGCAATTGTGGAAATGATTTACGAGAGTTTCCTGAAAATTTTGAGGTATATGGTATAGATCCAAATGAGTATGCATTAGATTTTGCTAGGCAAAAGCTTTCCACATTTAAATTCAAAAAAGGCACTATAACAGATTTACCCTATGAAGATTCCTCAGTAGATTTTGTATTCACACATAATGTCCTAAATTATATTCCTGAACAAGAAATTGATAAGGCTATACAAGAATTATATCGAGTTTCAAAAAAATACATTCTTAATTGTGAGTTATTTGACGAAAATGAAAGTACTATAAATGATATGAATATTGTTTCATGGAAAAGAAATATACTCAAAAGATGGTTGAATTTCAAAGTGAAAATAATTAGTGATGTGGATATGCATGAAGACATTGAACCAAAAAAACCACGATTCACTTTGGTTAGAAAAATTTCATAGAGCGGGTCTAGAGGGATTTGAACCCTCGACAGCCGGATTAAGAGTCCGGTGCTCTACCTGGCTGAGCCATAGACCCCAGATTAGCAAACGCTAGAGTCGTTATTAATCTTGAGATGAAATAAAATAATTTAATTTTGAACTTTTGTTTCGAGTTGGTTATATTTTTCTAGAATTGCATTGAGCACTGTAGAAACTGGAACGTTGTTCATTTTTTTCTTTTCAGCAAGAAGTTTTTGATATGCGTCAAGTGTAATGTAAACTGGAATAGAACCATTTCCTTCTAGTAAACCTCTAACCTTATACAATGCAGTTTCCATTCCTCTTTCAGCAGATTTTGCAAACTTTGCCTTGTCCAATATAGTTCCTAATGGTCCAAATGGCATCTCATAATCAACTGTCATTGTAACTCTTGTTAAATTATCTGATAAAGCTTTGAATTCATTTTTTATCTGCCATCTCTTAAAAGGACCTTTAATCATTTTAGCGGAAATTCTTTCTTCACGTTCAAATTCTGTTGTTTCACAATCCCATTCTAGTCTTTTGCCATTAAAGTCACCAATAACACGGAATGTGGTTCCAACACCCATTCCCTCTTTGATGTCCATGGGGATAACGGTCATTCCAACCCCCTTATCGGTCATTTGATCTGAAACATGTTCTGGTCTTGCAAAATAGGTAAAAACCGTATTAACTGGAACTTTGATATCAATAGATTTGCTAACGATAGTCAACGTTTGGTTGTTTTGTCGGTCTGAATTTAAAGCTTTTGTCAATTTTTAGATGAAAATTCTTTTTACAATATATTAGTGAAAAAAACTAGGATGAAAATGGTCAGTAGCAAACTAATTGTTTTTATTTTTTTGATTTTATTTTCAATTCCTATAATTGATGGGTACGCACATTCTATGTTTAATTCTGCAGAATCAACTATAGGAAATTATAGAGTTCAGATCGCAACTCTTCCAGAAATCCCAATTAATGGAGAACCAATGCAGATTCTTTTTAGGGTAACAGATCTTGATTATAAAGAAGTTGATGGCTTTACTATGGGCGTCAGAGTTTTTTATAATGATATTCAGATTGGTGCAATATCACCCCAATATCATCAGGGTGGTCACTGGGAGACTGATTATACCCTCGAAAAACCAGGTATTCATATTTTTAGAGTTGATTTATACGATGTTGCAAAAAATGGTGGAGTTTTAACTTATACTTTCAATATCAGTACCCAAAATCCATTTGGATATGCTTTCATATTTTCAATAGTTGCTGGAGCGGCTGGACTAGCTGCAACTCTTTGTTACATCTATATTCCAAAAATTTTAAAATCTAGAACTAAGGCTTAGCTTGGATTAGAGATTTTTCCAATCTGAATGCAAACAACGTTGTTAAAAGTACCATTGCAAAGAGGAGAATTCCAATACCTAAGTGAATCGCTACTAGTAATGCATGTAATTTAAGATCTATTACTAATGCACCTAGAGTGATTTGAGTGATTACAAAAACTGCCGCTAAGGTTCCTGTTAATTTAATTATCTTATCAGAGTTTTTTGTAAACCAACAACCTACTGCTGTTGCAACTATCAATACTCCAGCAGAAGCTGCAACTGTTCTGTGTGACCACTCTATGAGATATTCTTCAGTAGGTAACAAACCAGTTGGGCATAATGGCCAGTCAGGACAGCTAAGACCTAAACCAGCTGCTGAAACATAACCGCCAATAAACATTAACGAATACAAAACTACTAGAGATGTTAAGGCAAGATATTTTAAAATCAAGATAATTCGTTGAGTTCTAATTCACTTGAACTTTTCCTATCATCCATGGGTGAACCATACAAAAGTAATTGTATTCACCTGCTTTATCAAATGTATAAGAGAATGTTGTTCCAGCCATAAACAAACTACTATCAAATGTACCGTCAGGCCCATCAGATGGAGTACCGCTGGTGACTGTATGAGCTGCCGAATCATCATTGCTCCATGTTACAGTATCACCAACACTTACTGTAACTTCAGCAGGAATGAAACAACTTTTTGTCTCATCACAACCAGGTACTGAAGAACCAGATGGGATTGAGATTATTCCAGAAAACGGAATCATAGATTCTGGTTCTTTTTCCATAGGTTGTTCAGGCTCTTCCACTATCATCTCAGGAACAGCTTCTGATTCAGGTGCTGGTATTTCAGAACTTGGTGAGGGTTCTGATTCGACTGGTTTTTCTTCACCGGAAACATCGCCTACAATGATTTTTCCTACCATTCCCATCTCCCTGTGTCCAGGAACTGTACAAATGTAATAGTAGGTTCCTTCCTTACTAGGTATAAAACTAGATTGACCTCCCTCTCCAGGTTTTAGTGGCTTGCTAGCACTTCCAATATCAGTTGCTGGAATAATTCCACCAAATCCCTCATCCTCTTGTGTTACACCAAAGGCATGAAATGATTTACCGCCATTTTCTACATTAAAGACAATTTTATCTCCTACTTCTGCGTTAATTGTAGGATTATTATCAGATTCTCCTGGCAAGGCATTAAAAGCTAATGTTCTAAAATCAGAAGACTCTATGAATTTCAAGGAAACGGGAATTTCTTTTCCAGTAAAAGTTCCCGTGCCTTCAGCTTGTTTTTCTCCAAGGTGTGCTGCAGGGGAGGTACCAGATATCCAATAGTCCCACATACCAAAGAAGATAATTCCACCAACTATGCAAATACCTAACATTATTGCCATCATCCTTGCAGTTCTTTGTGGGGATGTCCGGAAAATTGGTTCTACATGTTCTGTATGACTCATTTTAATCCTCTAATCATGGTGTGGATTCTTGGCCTGATATGGATAGTAGTATTTGCCTCCAACTCCAAATGGATCGTCCATGTTGGCCTCCTTTCCTTTTGCAGCACTGTAAACTATATTAACCAAAAATATTGTCATTCCGACACCAAGCAATACTGCACCAACAACCTGAATCTGGTTCATTGCCATCCATTCAGGAATTGGCGGATAATCGAAAACTCTTCTAGGCATTCCATACAATCCCAAAATGTGTTGAGTAAAGAATACCAATACTGCTCCAATAAATATTAGTATAAAGTGTATCTTACCCCATGCTTCATTATACATTCTACCTGTAATGTAGGGGAACATGTAATACAAGAAACCAAATGAACCAAATGCTATAGTTCCAAACACAAACAGGTGGAAGTGACCGACTACCCAGTAAGAATCATGTGTGATAAAGTCTAACGGCATAGCAGTGTTAACTACTCCCCCTGCACCTGCAGAAAAGAATAAGGCGATACCACCAACGGCCCACATCATAGGTGTACTAAATTTGATTCTTCCACCCCACATCGTAGCAATAAAGTTGAATACGTGCATTGCAGAAGCAGGTACAGAAGCAAGCGTACCTACCATAAAGACAGTTTTTTCTGTAAAAGACATTCCAGTTGCATACATATGATGAGCCCAAGTCGAAAAACTAACTATAGCTAAGATGATAAAAGCAAACACCCCAGAGCTATGACTAAAAATTGGCTTTCTTGAAAACCTAGGAACGATCTCATACATCATTCCAATGGCAGGTATTACTAAGACGTAAACTTCGGGATGGAAGGTAAACCAGAAGAGATGAGAATATGCAATTGGATCTCCGCCCATTGCAGGATTGAAAAATCCAGTTACACCTAATCTATCTGTTAATAGCATTAGCAGAGCTGCTGCAAATGTAGGTATTGCTACAAGTACAATAAGACTTGAACTAAGAAATGACCATCCAAGTAATGGAACCTTGCTAAGTGGTAAATCAGGATGTTTACATTTTAGAATTGTAACTATAAAATTAATTGCTCCAAGAATAGAAGATACTCCAAGAATTTTAAGACCAAAGATCCACATTTCTGCAGCTGGGCTTGGAGCACTAATTGCAGAATATGGAGGCTGTGCATACCAACCAAAGTCTGCAAATCCTAACCAAATTAGTACGGCTGCTGGGGGAATCATCCAAAATGCAATTGCGTTTAGTTTTGGGTACGCCATGTCTTTGTACCTTACCATAATAGGTACAAAGTAATTTCCGACAGCTGATGCAAATGGAAGTAAGAAAAGGAAAATCATGTTGGTTCCATGAACAGTAAACATTCTGTTAAATGTCATCGAGTCTGCAATAATTTGAGCTCCTGGGGAGAATAATTCTACTCGAATTATAAGAGCTAATGCGCCTCCCATGAAAAGAAATGCAATGGACATTATTGTATAGAGTAAGCCTATGTCGGTGTGATGTGTTGAAAACATTATCTGCCATATTGGTCGAGGCTTACTAAGTTCTAATACCATGTAAGATTCTCCTTTTTTAATTTAATATCAAATACGGTTATCAAAGATTTAGCCATCAGGATTTATCCTCCACATATAAAGTTCCTCTCATGTTATAGTGAATTAAACCACAATATTCTCTGCATTGTATTGGGAATTCTCCTTCATCAACAGGTAAAAACCAAACCGTGGTTATTCTACCAGGTACGGCGTCCATTAGCACAAGGTAGTCAGGAATATTAAATGAATGAATAACATCCTTTGATGAAATTTCAAACTTGTATGGAACACCTTTTTTTACATGAAGTTCTCCAGTTTCTTTTGTTCCATCTTCATGTTCAAAAGTCCAGAACCATTGTTGTCCTGTTACTTTGATGACTTTAGCTTCTTCTGGTACATGTTCAACTAATCTTTCAATGTTCCAAGCCTCACTTCCTACCCAAACAAGCAATGCTATAACGACACCAATGTAAATCCATTCTGGCCAGTTAGAGTGTCCACTCAATTATCTAATTCACCAGTACCCTCGTACTTTGTAGGAGTTGCTTTTGGATGGGATTCTCTAAATCTCCAGATTAACCAAATCAGAGTTCCAGAAACTACTGAGCCCACTACAAATGCTACAGTCATCATTCTAAAAAAGAGATTCCAAATCTCTACTCTTCTATCAATATATTCTGCAGCTTCTTCTGCACCAAATACTAGTTGAATTGTTGGCAAAAATACTAAAATTGATAATACCATTAACCCAATTATAATCCTCATTGCCGATTGTTCTGTCGTGACCTTAATTTTGTATTTAAGGGTTTTGAAGGTTTTCAGATGTCAAGCTTGAATCTTTCTGCATCCATCACATTAATTGCAGATAATGATAGTTTTCCTTCATGTTCCTTGAGAACAGTAATGGAAGCATTTTCAATTATCAACTCAAACAAAGAGTTTGCATCCAAACTCATAATTGTAGAGATCGCTGCCTTGATAGGATCCATATGGGTAACTAATAAAACATTTTCATCATTATGAGCATTTAAAACGTGATCAATCATTGATAAAACTCGATTTTTGACCTGAGAAAATGTTTCAACACCATTATGCGCAATTTCTAGTTCACCGTCATAGAACTTGAAAAATACATTTCCATGTTTTTCAAAGATTGTATCATACTCCATTCCAGTGAATTTTCCCATATCAAGTTCAATGAGTCTTTCATCTAGTTTGTAATCAAGTGAATGATGTTTTGCAACAATTTCGGCAGTTTTTACAGCTCTTTCTATTGGACTAGTATAAATTGTTGAAATATTAAATGGTTTAAGAAATCTTGCAATTCTTTCTGCTTGATCTATTCCTTTAGGAGTCAAGCTAACCCCTGGAGTTCTACCGGCCAATAATCTTTTGATATTGTTTTCTGCCTGCCCATGACGTAAGAAAATAATAAACCTCAATTCGTTTTCAATTTTCAAATAAAGATAATAATAACATTGCCTGAGCTCATCTAATGAAAATTGGCATCATTGGTGGAACAGGTGGAATGGGAAAGGGATTTGCATTACGTTGGTGTATTAATCATGATATTCTTGTAGGTTCAAGGGATGCACAAAGAGCATCTCAATCTGCTCAAGAATATACAAAGATAGCAAAAGAATCATTTGGTAAAATAAATGGCACTATCTCAGGTAATGATAATGTTTCAATTTCAAAACAAAGCGATGTTCTCATCTTGTCAATTCCATATGAAAACATAGATTCAACCTGTTCTCAAATTTTGCCTGAAATTAAGGATGATTGTGTTGTTATTTCACCTATTGTTCCAATGACAAAAACTGATTTAGGATTTGAATTCATTCCAATAAAAGAAAACAAACCATTTTCCTACCAACTAGTTGCAAAATATATGAAAGATAAATCAAAACTAGTCTCTGCATTTCATGTAATATCAGAAAAAAAGTTAGTTAATCCAACCTTGACTTTAGATTATGATATCTTTGTTTGTGGTGATGATCAAAATTCTGTCAATGTTGTTAATGGGTTAATTAATGAGATCAAAGGATTACGTCCAATTTATTTGGGCTCGGGAGCACTATCATATTATGCTGAGGTTGCAACACCTTTACTTCTAAATGCAATGATAAAAAACAAATTGAAAAATCCTGGAATTAAAATAGTTTAATCTTTTTTATAATCAAGATAATGAATTATGAATTTCGCCGTCAAGGAAAAAATTGGTTTACCTAGCTAGTTACGAAGTTAATTACTTACAAATTCTTCAATCTTGTCAAGTGCTGAATCTAGAGTATACATTTCAGGAAGAAATACTAACCTAAAATGTCCACTTCCATACTTTGTTCCAAAGCCAGAACCATGTACTGTTAGAACTCCTTTGGAGTTTAATAATTCCATCACAAAATCTTTGTCTGAAGCAAACTTGTTTTTTTCAATTTTTGGAAAAACGTAAAAGGCTCCCTTAGGATTTGAGCAGGAGATTCCTGGCA
>Ga0233417_10000314_pt1 | contig 14233 bp, 12 predicted proteins | sample Sed_MG_FD_189023 | JGI IMG/M metagenome (GOLD analysis project Ga0233417, IMG submission 189023) | Sediment microbial communities from Lake Towuti, South Sulawesi, Indonesia - Sediment_Towuti_2014_0.5_MG | ecosystem: Environmental > Aquatic > Freshwater > Lake > Sediment | place: Indonesia... | reverse complement strand
TGTCCGAGACCGTGTTTGTTCAGAAGCCATCGAACAACAAAGCTCTGGCGCGATTGCGCATCTTCACCACCACCCGCGAGTTGCCGCTGGCTGGCCACCCGGTGATTGGCACCTGGTTCCTGCTTGCTGAGCTGGGCGTGGTCCCAGCGCAGGAAGGGGCCGTCCACGTCTGGCAGCAGACGGGCGCGGGCACGCTGCCGGTCGAAATTTCTTTCCACGATGGGCGACCCTACCAGGTCACCATGACCCAGAAACCGGCACATTTCAAAACCGCGCGAATGAACCGCAGCGTACTGGCACGGGCCCTCGGTTTGCAACCGAGCGATTTCGACCGAACCCTCCCTCTCGAGTTCGTCTCCACCGGCATCTTCAACCTCATGGTTCCTTTGCGGAAGCGCACCGCGCTGGGACGCATCTTGATGGACCTGAACGCGCTGCGGAAGCAACTGGACAATTCGGGAGTGGTTGCCTACTGCTTCGCGCTGGGTGGGCCCGGGAAAGCGTTCGCGCGAGGAATGCTTCCCTGGGCTCTGTACGAAGACCCGGCAACGGGTTCAGCCGCCGGCTCGCTCGGCGCCTATCTGGTGCGTCACGAGCGGCTGGGCGCAGGCAAGCACCTCGAGATCCAGCAAGGAGTGGAAATGGGCCGCCCCAGCCGCATCCACGTACAAGTTCATCCAGTGCGCGGGACGCTTGTGCCCCGCGTCAGCGGCGCCGCGGTCTGCATCCTCGAAGGCCACATCGAAGCCTGAGTTGCGTCTAAACAGCCAGGCAGCAGTTACGCGGGCCCCTGCCACGCCCAATTCTGGGATTCAGGCCACCGGCCAGGAGGACCATCAATCATGAAGAAGACCGTTGCTCCGATTCTGCTCGGAGCATTCTTTGCCACCGCCGCCAGCGCATTCGCAGCAGATCGCCCGTCAGTCACACACTACTCTTTGCGCGTCCAGCTCTTTCTGAAGGAGCAACGTCTGGAAGCCAATACCGAGATGACGGTGCGAAACACTACGCAGACGCCGCATCAGGAAATCCCCTTCCTCCTCTACCGGCTACTCGAAGTTGCCAGCGTCGAGGATGCCAACGGAAAACCACTGCAGTTCACACAGGCGGTCGCCCGCGACGCGGACGAGCGCAATCTCCAGGTGAACTACGTGCGCCTGCGGCTCCCCCAACCCCTGCGCCGCGGCGCTTCCACGACGGTTCGGATGAAGTATGGAGGATCCGTCTACGGTTATTCGGAGGTCTGGCGTTACGTTCGCGATACGGTCAATGAAGATTACACGCTGCTCCGCGAAGATTCGCTCTTCTACCCCGTGCTGGCGCGACCCTCGCGAGAAGGCCGGGCGGGCATTTTGGATCGGAAGTTTGCCTACGATGTAGAGGTCACAGTTCCTTCCGGGTACGTCGTCGCGGCGGGCGGCCTACGGAAGGAGACGCGCGAGGAGGGCCCGCAAACGCGTTTCCTCTACGCCAGCCGCGTGCCGACGTGGCGTATTGACGTGGCCGCGGCCAAGTTCGCGCAACTGCGTGACGCCGAGAACGAGCTGACAGTGTACGTCCTCCCCGAACATGTGGAAGGTGGGCGCAACGTCTTGGAAGCCATGAAACGCGCCGTCGCGCTGTATTCCCGCTGGTTCGGGCCGCCCAGATACCGCGGCTACACCGCCATCGAGATCCCGGACGGCTGGGGCTCCCAGGCGGCTGAGTTCTACTTCTTGCAGACGGCTGCCGCCTTCACCAAGCCGGAGAGAATGGGCGAGGTCTACCACGAGATTGCCCACACCTGGAGTCCCAAGGCGAAAGCGGAAGTCCAGCGTTGTCGCTGGTTCGACGAAGCGTTTGCCTCCTACTTCGAATCCCTTGCGCTGCGCGAATTCCAGGGGCAGCAGGCCTTCGCCGAGGATATGGAGAACGCCCGTCGGGTCTTTCTCAAGTGGGTTGAGGCAGACCAGCGTCACGCCGACACGCCCATCGTGGACTACGGCAAGCATGAAATGGGCGGACTCTCCTACACCAAGGGCGCATGGGCGCTCTATGTCCTGCACCAACTCCTTGGCGAGGAGGCTTTCCTGCACTTGGTGCGGCAGCTCTTGGCCGAGTATGGCGAGCGCGGGGCAAACTTCCGAGACTTCCAGGAACTCGCGGAGCGCGTCGCGCAGCGCCCGCTGCAACCCTACTTCCGCGAATGGCTCAATGGCTCCGAGTCGTCACGACTCCTTATCGAGGGTGCGCCGATTGAGAAGATCGTCGCCCGATACAAGTAGTGCGCGCCTCGGCGAGAGTGACGGATCCAGACCGCAACCTTAGCTTTTCTTCGGGGACTTGAGAACGGCATCCAGAATGCCGTTGATAAACGATGCCGCGTCTTCCGAAGAGTATTTCTTGGCCAGCTCCAGGGCTTCATTAATGACCACTTTGGGAGGGGTTTTTCCAGCGCGCAGCTCGTGCGCCGCCAGGCGAAGAATCGCGCGATCAACTGCGGCGATGCGTTCGATCCGCCAGTTGGTCGCGTGGAACTTGATCAGTTCGTCGAGCGCCTCGGACTCGGCAACGGCACCTTCGAAAAGTTGATTGGCGAAGACTCGGGTGTTGCGTTCTGCGTGCGCGCCCTTCCAGAAGTTGGATTCGATCTGCGCAGACTTCTGCTTGCTGATTTCCCACTGAAAAAGCATCTGCAGGGCAAACTCCCGTGCCTTGCGCCGCAGAGCCATCTTAGCGGCGCCGTTTGCGGCGTGACCTGCAGAAAGAATTCATTCCATCTCGTGCACAATCCGGCTGTCGGAGCTTCCGCGACAACGTGGCCATCTCCACCGCTGCCAGCCCTGCTTCGTATCCTTTGTTCCCGCCCTTAAGCCCGGCGCGCTCAATCGCCTGTTCGAGCGTGTCACAGGTAAGCACACAAAAGATCACGGGCACGCCCGTATCCATCTGCGCGAGCTGGCAGCCGCGGGCGGCTTCCGAGCAGATGTGATCGTAGTGCGACGTCTCGCCGCGCAGCACACAACCAACCGCGATGACGGCATCAAACTGGCCCGATTCCGCCATCTGTTTCGCCGCCAGCGGGATTTCAAACGACCCGGGCACGCGCGTGACTTTCATCTGCTTCTCCTTCGCGCCCGCCCCGCAAAGAGCTTCCAGCGCGCCAGCCAGCAGCCGCTCCGTGATAAAGCTGTTGAAGCGGCTGACCACAATCCCAAAGCGCAGCCCCGCCGCGTCCAAGCTCCCGCGCGTCTGTTTCGTCTGAAGTTGTGCTGGCATTCGAGCCATTCCGGAAGTAAACCGCCGGCCAGAACCTGCTGCGAGCGCCTCTCCTTCTTCCCGCACTTCCTCTACCTCCCTTTGAACTGCGCCGCCCGCTTCTCCAGAAACGCTTTCGTGCCCTCGCGCATGTCTTCCGTGGCGCAACACAAACCAAACAGCGTCGCCTCCAGGAACAATCCCTCTTCTTGCGGCATCTCCATGCCGCGTTCGACAGCCTCCATCGCGTACTTCACAGCCAGGGGCGCATTGGCGATGATTTTCTTGGCCAGGGCTTCCGCGGCCGGCAACAGCTCCGCCGGTTCGTAAACATGGTTCACCAAACCGACGCGCAGCGCCTCGTCGGCAGGAATCATTTCACCAGACAGACACAGCTCATGGGCCACGCCCTTGCCGCAGAGCCGCGCCAGGCGCTGCGAGCCGCCGTAGCCGGGAATAATGCCCAGTTTCACTTCCGGCTGGCCAAGCCGCGCCGTCTTGCTGGCCAGGCGAATCGAGCAGGCCAGCGCCAGTTCGCATCCGCCGCCCAGAGCAAACCCGTTGATCGCTGCAATCGAAGGCTTGCCCAGCGTTTCCAGGCGATGAATCACCGCCTGGCCAAAGAGGGAAAACTCTTTGCCGTCCACAGGAGTGCGCTGCGCCAGCTCGCCAATATCTGCACCGGCCACAAAGGCTTTCTCTCCAGCGCCGGTCAGAATGAGCACTCGCACCGCATCGTCGTCGCGCGCCTCGGCCAAAACGTCGTTCAATTCTTCCATGGTTTTCCGGTTCAGGGCGTTCAGCACCTTGGGCCGGTTGAACGTGATCCACGCGATTGCGTCCCGCTTCTCGTACAGCAGGTTTTCATAGGCCATTGAGTTTTAGCTCCCCTCGGGCGCGTCTGATATTTCGAATCTTGACCTTAGGTCAGTTGCACAGGCTTGGGATTCTGCGGGTCGGAATAGTCGTAGAACCCACGTCCTGCCTTGCGGCCGTTCCAGCCGGCCAGAACCATGCGCTTCAACAGCGGCGGAGGCGCAAAACGCCGCTCCTTGAACTCGTCAAACATCACGTTGGCGATGTAGTAGGTCGTATCCAGGCCGACAAAATCGAGCAGCGTCAACGGGCCCATGGGATGGCCGCAGCCGAGCTTCATGGACTGGTCAATGTCCACGATGGAGCCGACTCCTTCTTCCAACGCACGGATGGCATCGAGCAGATAGGGAACCAGCAGGCGATTGACGATGAACCCGGTGCGATCCGACGTGCGCACCGGCGTCTTCCCCAGCCGGGCCGCGAACGCGACGATTTCCTCAAAGACCTTGGGGTCGGTGGCAATCGTGCGAATCACCTCCACCAGCTTCATCACCGGCACGGGGTTAAAAAAATGCAGGCCAAGAAACCGATCCGGCCGCTTGGTGGCTGTAGCCATCTCGGTAATGGAAATCGAAGAGGTGTTGCTGGCAAAAATCGTCTGCTTGGGGCAAATCGTCTCCAGTGCGGTGAACAGTTCTTTCTTCGCCGGGAGCTGCTCGATGATGGCCTCGATGACCAGGTCGGAGTCTTTCAGCTCGTCCAACCGCGTTGTTCCGCGCAGCCGCGCACGAACCGCTGCGCGGTCAGCCTCGCTCAGCGTGCCTTTTTCGACCAGCCGCTGCAGATTCTTCTCGATGGACTTCAGTCCCTTCTGGACCAGTTCGTTCGACACCTCGCATACCGTCACCTGGCAGCCGGCCTGTGCCACGACCTGCACAATCCCCGACCCCATCAAACCACAGCCCACCACGCCCACGCGGTTAATCGCCATTTGTAATCCCCCCGGCGAATGTGCTGAATCGCTTGCAGCAAACTCTATGACATGGACTCCACAATCATGGCGATGCCCTGACCGCCGCCAATACACGCCGTGGCCAAGCCGTACCGCAGGTTGCGACGGCGTAGTTCAAGCAGCAGCGTCAGAACGAGTCGCGCTCCGGTTGCCCCCAGCGGGTGGCCCAGAGCAATCGCCCCGCCATTAACGTTGGTTCTGTCGCGGTCAAGCCCCAGCGCCTTTTCTACCGCCAGGTACTGCGGCGCGAAGGCTTCGTTCACCTCGATACGGTCCATCTGCTCGAGCTTCAGGCCGACTGCCGCCAGTGCTTTCTGCGTTGCGAGCACGGGTCCTATCCCCATGATCTTCGGCTCTACGCCAACCGCAGCCCACGAAAGAATTCGTCCCAGCGGCTTCAGCCCGCGCTCCTTTGCTTTCTTGGCATGAGCGACAACCACGGCTGCCGCTCCGTCTACAATCCCGCTGGCATTGCCGGCGGTGACGATCCCATCCTTGCGAAATGCTGGTGGCAGCTTCTCCAAAATCTCCAAGGTAGTTTCCGGCCGCCGATGGTCGTCTTCCGCCACCATTCGCGTCTTGCGGCCCTCCCTAACTTCCACCGGAACGATTTCCTCCTTCGTCCAGCCTGCCTTCCAGGCCGCTTCGGCCGCCTGCTGGCTGCGCAGGGCATATTCGTCGCTCGCGCGCCGCGTGATGCCGCATTCGACGGCCAAGTTTTCAGCGGTGTCGGACATCGTGCAGCCGCTATAGGAGTCCAGCAGCCCGGTCATCAGTGAATCTTCCAGCTTGCCTTCTCCCAGCTTGAAGCCGGTGCGCGCGCCACGCACAACGTGCGGCGCCTGGGTCATGTTTTCCATTCCGCCCGCCAGCACGAAGGAAACTTCACCCAGCAGAATCCGCTGGGCTGCTTGCGCAATGGCCTCGATGCCCGACCCGCACAGACGGTTTACGGTGACTGCAGGTGTTTCCGTTTTCAGCCCGGCCTTCAGGCCGACGTGGCGGGCGCCGTAGAGCGCGTCCGCGCTGGTCTGCATGACATTTCCGAACACCACATGGTCAATCTCGGCAGGGTCCGCGCCCGAACGGCGGATGGCCTCCCGGGCCGCCGTCGCGCCCAGGTCTATGGCACTCGTATCGCGAAACGCCCCGGCATAGCGCGCCATGGGCGTGCGTGCACCAGCCAGAATCACAACGTCAGTCGCCAACATATTCTCCTCAGCTCCGTGGGTGTTCCAGCAGGACGAGCGAGCCACCACCCTTACCTCGGGTCTCCTCCAAGCTGGCCTCGGCGCGATTGATCACTTCGGTGACGATATCCTCGTTTTCGAAGTCAGGCCGCGTGATGGCTTCTGCAACCACTACGCTCACCGAAAGCTGCCCGGTATCCCATGGCGGGCGCACGCGGGCTGCCACCCGGCGCAGTTTCTCCACCAAGGTTCGCGCACCCGCCAAGGTCGTGTCCGGCAGGATCAGCGCCAGCGACCACGCCGTGTACTTGACGGCGATATCGTTCTGCCGCACCAGCGGTTGCAGCGCGCGCGCCAATTGTTCCATATGGCGTTCCACGGCGGCTTCGCCCTTCTGCCGCAGCAGCTCGGGGCCGCGGTCCAGTTGCAAAATCGCCAGCGAGAGCGGCGTCCCCTGCGACCGGGCGCGCTGTGCTTCTCCCATCAGGCAATCTGCGTAGGAACTGCGCGCCAGCAGCCCCGTCTTCTCGTCCGCCACCGCCAGCGTGCGGACCAGCGAGCGCAGCCGCGTGTGGTTCACGTAGAGCAACATCTGGTCGCCCACGGCCTGCAGGAAATACGTCTCGTTCGGCTTCCACTTGTGGGGCGCGGCGTGCCCCACCACGATCATCCCTGCCGGAGCCTGCGTCTCCCGATCGCTGAGCTGCACTCCGAGGACCGTTTCCAGCCCCATCTCTCTCATCACCGGAGCAGCCGCAGCATCCAGCGGCAGACCTCCCAGCGAATCCGGAGCCGCCCGTTCCAACTGGGCCAACAGTTTGACGATCAAGCCCCCGGAGGAAGGACCCACGCCCGGCGCGCAAAACTCTGCGGCCATCTGCGGTGGCTGCCCCGGAACTCCGATCACCGCCAGGCACCGCGTGGCCTTCAAGTATTTGCCCACTTCGTTGGCGGCAAACGAGAGGACCGACCGCGGCGTGGACTGCCGAAAAATGCCGTGGTTCACTTCAGAAATTGCGGAGAGATCCCGCAGCGTTTCCGGGCTGGAGACTGCAGTCTTGCCAGCGGAAACGGGCGCGGCCGTGGGCGCCGGCTTGCTTTTTGAGCCGGCCGGCCACCAGTGGGCCAACTCATAAAGATTGCGCAGCCGCTCGTTGCGCTCCTCTTCGTCGGGAAACATCTCGGCGATTTTTTCCAGGCGCTCGACCGCTTTGGCATGCAGCGAGTACTGCAGGAAGATCTCCGCCTGCACCATCAAATCCTCGAGCGCCTGCGGAGCGCTCCCTGCTTCTGCGCGCACTTCGCGCTCGGCGAGGGAGGGCGACACGACCGGCCCTTCCGGCCCCATCGCGGCCGGCCTGGAGAGCCGCGCGGCAATCCGCGACAGCCGTTCGCCATCCACCCGCCCCTGCAGTTGCTCGAGGCGTTGCTGGTTGCGGAAGTCGTAGGCGTCAATATCTACCAGCCGGTCCAGCGTCTCGCAAGCTTCTTCCAGGTTCCCGGCGCCGTGCTGCAAGTCGAAAAGCCGCACCAGGATGTCAAAGTACTTCGCCTCGCGGTTCAACTCGTTGTAAACACCTCCCCAGAACGCCACCAGCGGCGCCGAATTCGGATGGGCTTCGGCCAGCCGATCCAACTCAGCCGTAAACTCGTTCTCCTTCCTCTGGGCAAAAAGCTGCATCTTGAGCCGGGCAAGCAGGTCCACTGCCCCAGCGTCGTTGCCTGCTTTGGCATAGGCATCGGCCAACTCAAAAAGTGGTGCAAAGCGCTCCGGCTTGGTCTGGAACAGTTTTTCCAGCATCTCTCGCGCCCGATCCAGCTCGCCGCTTTGCATCAATGCCGTGCCAAACAGCTCCAGGAAGCCTGCGTCCGTGCCCGAGGCAGAAAGAGGTTCCAGGAGTTTCACGGCCTCAGCCGGTGCTCCCTGGCGCACCTGGGCGTCGGCAAAAAGCAAGGCCACGCTGCGATCGGCCGGGGCCAAGCGGTGGGCGCGGGCAAAGAACTCCAGGGCGCGCTCCGCCTCGCCGCCGGCCAGGGCCAATTGCCCTGCCCGCAAGTATCCCCGCACCGCCACCGCCGGTTGTGCGAGTTGCTCTCCCAACTCGCCCATGTGGAGGTGATTCTCGGCATCATCCGGATCGAGTTGCGCAATCCTCTCCCAGCAGGACAGTGCAGCGGTCGGGTTTCTCTTCGCCAGATACGCCTCTGCCGCCTGCTGGTACTGCTCGATGGCCTCCTCCGTCTTCTGCTGTTTCTGCAGAAGCAGAGCGAAACGCGCCATGCGCTCCGGGGGCTGCGGATAGGAACGGAGAAACCGGGAGTAGAGGGCCGCGGCCTTGCCTTCGTCCCGTGAATCGGTGAGCGAATCGAAGAGCAGTGTGTAGTAGCTGGCGGCGCGCTCGGGCTGGTTCAGCCGGACGTGCAGGTCGCCCAACGCCTGCATGGCCTCCTGGTTGGAGGGAGCGGCCTCGAGCGCTGCTTGGTACGCTTCGATCGCATCCTCGACGCGGTTTCTCTCGAGGAAACGCTTGGCTCGTTCCAGATGCTTGGAAATGTCAACGGCCATGTTCGCTGCTGTGGTGAGTCTCGCTCTACGACACTTACGCGCCACTCCCCGGCTTGCCTGCCGATGAGCCGCGCAGCCGCGAAAAACTCATCCACTATATACCGGCAACCGCAGTTCGCCAAACTCCGAGCACACGCCGCGCGGCTGGCCCGCTGCTTCGAGTTGTGGCACACTGGCAGCTTAGGCGAGTCCGCGCAGATTCACGAGAGGACGCCTGACGCGCGGGAATCCGAATTGTTCGCCCGCAGTGCAACTTGACTGACACATGGACCCCAGGCTCATCCGCAATTTCTGCATCATTGCGCACATTGACCACGGTAAGTCCACGCTGGCCGACCGTTTGCTCGAGCTGACCGGGGCCCTCACGCAGCGGGAAATGACCGCGCAGGTGCTCGACTCGATGGACCTCGAACGCGAGCGCGGCATCACCATCAAGGCCAAAAGTATCCGGCTCAACTACTCAGCCCGCAACGGCCAGACTTACCAGTTGAACTTGATCGACACACCCGGCCACGTGGATTTCTCCTACGAGGTCTCCCGCGCGCTTTCGGCCTGTGAAGGCGCGTTGCTGGTCGTAGATGCCAGCCAGGGCGTCGAAGCGCAGACCGTAGCCAACACCTTTCTCGCCGCCAAACACAACCTGACCATCATTCCGGTGATTAACAAGATTGACCTGCCCGCGGCCCAGCCCGAGGTCGTCAAGGAACAAATCGAAAGCGTATTGGCCATTCCTGCCGACGATGCGCTGGCCATCAGTGCCAAGAGCGGCCTGGGCGTCGAGAAGGTGCTCGAGGCGATTGTCGAGCGCGTGCCGGCTCCCCGCGGTTCCGCGGAGGCTCCCCTGCGCGCCTTGATCTTCGACTGCTGGTTCGACTCCTACCGAGGTGCGGTGGTCCTGGTGCGGGTCATGGAGGGACGAGTCACGCGCCGCACCAGGATTCGTCTGTGCGCCAACAACGAGGTCTACGAAGTGGAGAATCTGGGCGCGCTCACGCCGAAGCCCATCGCCCTGGAGGAGTTGGCCGCCGGCGATGTAGGCTTCGTCATCGCCAACATCAAGCGGGTGGCCGATGCCCGCGTCGGCGACACGATTGTAGAGGCCGACCGCCCGGCGCCTCCGCTGCCTGGCTTCGAAGCGATCAAGCCGATGGTCTTCGCCGGCCTCTATCCGGTGCTTGATGACGAGTACGAACCGCTGCGCGATGCGCTGGGCAAGCTCCAGCTCAACGACGCCGCGTTTTTTTATGAACCGGAAAATTCCGCCGCGCTGGGCTTCGGCTTTCGCTGCGGGTTCCTCGGCCTGCTGCACATGGAAATCGTTCAGGAGCGGCTGGAGCGCGAGTTCGGTCTGAACCTGATTACCACCGCTCCCAGCGTGCGCTACCGCATCACCACCTCCGCCGGGAGCGTGCTGGAAGTGGATAACCCGACCAAGTTCCCGCCCCCCAACGAAATCGAGCGCATCGAAGAGCCGATGATCACCGCCATGATCATTACTTCCGAGGAGTCCGTCGGCGCACTTCTCCAACTCTGCGAGGAAAAGCGCGGCACGCAGAAGAACTTCGAGTATCTTTCGCCGACCCGCGTCATGCTCACCTATCTGCTGCCGCTCAACGAAATCGTGCTCGACTTCTACGACCGGCTGAAGAGCGTCTCGCGCGGTTATGCTTCACTGGATTATCAGTGGGCGGGATACCACGAGGCGGACTTGGTGAAGCTCGACGTGCTGGTCGGCGGTGAGCCGGTGGATGCGCTTTCCATGGTCTGCCACCGCGACCAGGCCTACGATCGCGGGCGAGACCTCGCCACCCGCCTGCGTAAACTCATCCCCCGGCAAATGTTCGAAGTCCCCATCCAGGCGGCCATCGGCAGCCGCGTCATCGCCCGCGAAACCGTTGCGCCGATGCGCAAAAACGTCCTGGCCAAGTGCTACGGCGGCGACATCACCCGCAAGCGGAAGCTGCTCGAGAAGCAGAAGGAAGGCAAGAAGCGTATGAAGCGCGTCGGTCGCGTGGACATCCCCCAGGAAGCCTTCCTCGCCGTCTTGAAGGTCGCAAGCACGAGCGAAGAATAGAGGGGAATGCCTGCTTTCAGGTCATTCTCTCAGTCTTCTCTACGCGTCACTTGGGCCCGCAGGCGGCCACGAGCGACTTGCACGCGAATCTCATCTCCTTCGGCGACTTGCACAACCGCACGCACCACATTTCCCGTTGCATCATAGACAATCGCGTAGCCGCGCTCTAAAACCCGTAGCGGGCTGCGCTCATCGAGCTGCACCATCAGCCGCTCCAGCCTCTGCCGCTTGGCCACGAGCAGGCGTTCGGCGCGCACGCGCAAGTCGCCGACACGCTGCTCGAGCCGCATCCGAAACGCGGCCAGGCGCGCGCGCAAGTCAAAGGAAATGATTCGAGTTTGCGCCACCGTAAACCGTCGCCGCGCCCGCTCGAGTCGGCTCTGAAGTGCCAGGCCCAGCCGGTTCGTCAGCTCATCCGTAAGCTGGCGATAATCCCGCACCAAATCCCGCAGGCGTTGAAAGCCCGGGTGCGCACCCAGCTCCTGTAGCCGATGACGATATTCCAGCAGCAGGTAACGCACCCGCTGCGTCATCTGCTCCAGCAGTTGCGCCAAATGGCGGTCAAACTCCTGCCGGGTGCGCACCACAATCTCGGCCGCGGCCGATGGTGTTGAGGCGCGCACGTCGGCAACAAAGTCGGCGATGGTGAAATCCGTCTCGTGCCCCACGCCCGACACGACCGGAATCGCCGATGCCGCAATCGCTCGCGCTACAACTTCTTCATTAAACGCCCACAAGTCTTCCAGCGATCCTCCCCCACGCGCCAGAATGAGCACGTCAGCCGCTTCCTTGCGATTGAAAAACTTGAGCGCCGCAACGACCTCGTCGGCGGCACCCTCTCCCTGCACGCGCACGGGAAAGAGCAGCACGTGCACGCCGGGAAACCTCCGCCGCAGGATTCGCAGCACGTCTCGCACGGCCGCACCCTTCGGCGAGGTAATCAGCCCGATGCGCCGCGGCAGCATCGGCAGAGGCTTTTTCCGTGCCGGGTCGAACAGTCCCTCAGCCTCGAGCCGCTTCTTCAACTGCTCAAACGCCAGTTGCAGGGCACCCAGCCCGACCGGCTCGATGTGCTCGACGTATATCTGGTACTCGCCGCGCGGTTCGTAGACGCCCACCGACCCCCGCACAGTCACGTGAAGCCCATCTTCCGGACGAAACTTCAGCAGCCGGTGCTGGTTCTTGAAACACACGCAACGCACCTGCGCCCGCGCGTCCTTCAGCGTGAAGTACAGGTGCCCGCTCTGCGCCTCGCGACAGTTCGAGATTTCGCCCTCCACCCAGATGTCGCGAAACTGCCTCTCGAGCAGCTCGCGAATCCGCGTCGTCAGCTCGCTGACGCTCCACACTTTTCGTTCGGGCGCAAGATTGAGGGTGAATTGCGTCATCCGCTCCTTTTCCTCGCTTCCTTACCTCCCTACTTCCTTGCCTCCCTGCTTCTTTGCTTCCCTGCCTCCCTGTTTCCCTGCCTCGCCACTTCGTGTGCTCATCGTCGCAAGTACGATATCAACCAGAACACCAGCGTCAACACCGCGCTCACCAGCAGCGAAGTCACAATGGGAAAGTAAAACGTCGTCCGCTCGCCGCGGTACACAACGTCCCCGGGCAACCGCCCCAGCCGCAACGGCAGCCTTCCGCCCAACATCAACACGATTCCCACAAGGAACAGAATAGCACCTAAAATGAGCAGCAGTTTCCCGATTTCTCGCGCAGGGTCCATTGGCGGGATTCTAAGGCATATCGTGCCGAGTTGCCGAAGGCGGCCGATCCTTTGAATCGATGGGAAGGCTCAGATCAACTCGAAGCCGCCGAAGAAGTAGCCGATTTCGAATGCCGCCGTCTCCGGTGCATCGGACCCGTGGGTGCAATTGTTTTGGATACTTCTGCCGAGGTCGTAACGAATGGTTCCGGGCGCGGCTTTGGCCGGGTCGGTCGCGCCCATGACTTCGCGCCAGCGGGCGATGACGTTTTCTGACTCGAGCACCATGACGATCACCTCGCCCGAGCTCATGAACGCGGTCAAGTCCTTGAAGAATGGCCGCTCGCGGTGCACGGCGTAGAATCCTTCGGCTTCGACTTTCGTCAGCCGCAACGACTTGATGGCGCGAATCTGAAACCCCGCCTTATGGGCGCGCGCCAGGATCTCCCCAGCCAAGCCTCTACCCATCGCATCCGGCTTGATAATCGCTAGCGTGCGTTCAACGGGCACTGAACCCTCCACGAACGTAAGAAGTCAGAAGTAGGACGGCAGAAAAGCCACTCTACTTTGACACCTCTGACTTCCGATCTCCTACTTCGCAACTGCCTTGCCAAGTGTACTGGCCAGCGTCGCTCCTATCTCCGCGGGACTCCGCACCGTGTGAATCCCTGCGGCTTGCATGGCGGCATACTTCTCCTTGGCTGTGCCCGTGCCGCCGTTGATAATCGCTCCGGCATGACCCATGCGGCGTCCCGGCGGTGCCGTTTGTCCCGCCACAAAACCAACTACCGGCTTGCGCACATTGGCCTTGATGTACTCGGCGGCCATCTCTTCTGCATTCCCACCAATCTCGCCGATCATTACGATAGCCTGCGTCTCCGGGTCGTCATTGAACAAGCGCATCGCGTCCAGGAACGTCGTGCCGATGATGGGGTCGCCGCCAATCCCGATGCATGTGGACTGGCCGATGCCCAGCCGCGTCAGTTGATCCACGGCCTCATAGGTGAGCGTGCCGCTGCGGCTGACCACGCCGACGTGGCCCTGCTTGTGGATGCTGCCGGGCATAATCCCGATCTTGCATTTCCCCGGCGAGATGATTCCCGGACAGTTCGGGCCGATGAGCCGCGTCTGGTTGTCGCGCAACGCTGCAGCCACTCGCACCATGTCCAGCGTGGGGATGCCCTCGGTGATGCATACGACCAGCGGCAAGCCCGCGTCCGCAGCTTCGAGGATCGCGTCCGCTGCATACGCTGGCGGCACAAAAATCACCGACGCATTCGCACCCGTCGCCCGCGCAGCCTCCGCGACAGTGTTAAACACCGGCCGGTCGAGGTGCTTGGAGCCGCCTTTCCCCGGCGTCACGCCTGCCACAACATTCGTCCCGTACTCGATCATCTGCTGCGCGTGGAACGTTCCCTCGCGCCCGGTAAACCCTTGCACGACAACACGCGTCTTCTCATCCACCAGCACGCTCATCGCACACCCCCAGCGAGCTGGACAATCTTCTCCGCTCCGTCCTTCATTCCCTCTGCGACTGTGAAGTCCAATCCCGACTCCAGCAGAATTTTCTTTCCCGCCTCGACATTCGTTCCTTCCATGCGCACGACGATGGGAATGTTGACGTGCAGCTACCGCGCCG
>Ga0233417_10000313_pt1 | contig 14236 bp, 7 predicted proteins | sample Sed_MG_FD_189023 | JGI IMG/M metagenome (GOLD analysis project Ga0233417, IMG submission 189023) | Sediment microbial communities from Lake Towuti, South Sulawesi, Indonesia - Sediment_Towuti_2014_0.5_MG | ecosystem: Environmental > Aquatic > Freshwater > Lake > Sediment | place: Indonesia... | reverse complement strand
ATTGGTTCAGACCCTTGTACCCGGTTTTGAAATAGGTTCTAGTGACGAGTGGCTAGCGACCCCACCCCTACCCCTCCCGCCTGATTTGAGCCTTAATGCAAGAAATGAAAGGAGATCGCTGGCTGCGACGAGGAAGGAGGAAGTGCGCGTTGGGCGGGCGTCTACCATCTGAATACAACGATCATACCCCCGGGGGGTCATCAGGTTCTGCAAGCCATAGAGGGTAAAACGGTTGCGCGATTGATGGTACTGATAGTACTTGCTTTTCGTTCCAGATTGGGAAGAGTGGCGGCAAACGCGCCCGGAGGAGGGGCGAGTCTGCACGCAATGGTTAGCTTGCAAGAACATTGTGGGCTTAATATTAGCATAGAGCTAATGCAGTGTCAAGGGGGAAATGAGGTGGTGGCGGTGAAGTTGAGAGTTGTGGGGAATACGAGACAGACTTCCAATAGTCCTGGATTAAGGTCAGACGAGACTGGGACACGCAGTCCCTACTGTTCTGTTTTGCTGTGCGCCGCTGCTCCGATGATGGAATACTATATATAACTTCACGGAATTAGATCCTTCACTTCTTTCCATGTCGGGAAGACTTCACGAAGGCGCTCGTTTCGGAATAATGTGAATTTCCAAACGAGGAGGTTGAGGAAGAAGACGACAAGATAGAACATGGAGAATGAGACGACCCTCTGTGGAATGTTTTGCCCTTGCCCAAAGCTAATGGCCCACCGCGTAACAGCCCAAAACGATAGAATGAGCAGGCCAAGCGCCATGATTTTCTTCGCGAATAGCCAACGCCGCGCTCTCAGAAGCTTTTGGCTTAACGCAGCTTGCTTCAAAAGGTTGCTCTCCCTTTGTAGGGCATCTATAGATTCTGAATGCTGACGCCTTTGAGCGCTCAGCTCAGCGGCTTGATTGGCCTGCAACTCTTCAACGTGTCGTAAATGAGCAGACTGCATTGCACTTATCTTTTGCTCGAGCTTTTCACGTTCCCGTATAAGTTGTTCACTCTGCGAGTGACGTTTGGCCAAGAAGCGTCTAAGTTCGTAAGCTACAACTTCGCGATTCTCGGCTCCGTAAGATGCTCCCTTGAGGACGTGTTGCTTGATGGCCAGGAGACTTTCCTGCAATTCCTCCACGGTCAGCATTGTGCAGTCGAGTTCGAGGTCATGGAAAATCTTGAAATCGTCGATATCAAAGATCCTGCCTTGAGGTATCAACTGGGCGGCAATAGCTTGCGAGAATACCTGAGAGAAGCCCATGGCCTCATTATCGCTGACGACAAATGGAGATATGCTCTGGAGCAAACCATCCAGAAGGAAGCATCTCAGCTTGACAACCTTTGGCTGCAGCGCCGCCCAGGCGGTAGGCAGAGAAGAGTCGCGTGAAACCAGCCAAAGCTTCTCTCCTTCTCGCGACTGCTCCTGGCGTAGAAACAAGAATACTTGTCCGTCATGCTCCAATGCGGCAAGAGGCTTTTGTTTCTTTCGAATTGCTTCGGAGCTCTCCTGCAGCTTGAACTTGATGTTTTCGAAGTCGTTCGAATCACACAGGCTCTCGAAGCATTCATCGTCGATGATTTCAATCCCAAGGGCTCGGAGATTGTCAGTTACATTGTGGAATGGCTCGAAAACAGCTGCCGGTGTAACCGTCGGATCGACTTTTCTCATTGCTACGTAGGTATAAAAAAAATCACCTTTTACTTGAGGCGCGAGTGCCTCGGGGACAAGATCATATAAACTTGGGGCGTCACGCTCTTGTATTGCGGCTACGCGACGAACCTCGTCCACGGTGGGTCGCGCTGCTCGGAGCCTTACGCCCAATCGGCTGCATACCTTTCGGAGCTCTTGGAAAACAGAGTGGTGGCGCGCCTCGCTCAGCAGGGCTGAAATAATTACGCTCGAGTCTAGGTAGAGCACACCGCTTGAAAAAATCTCCTCGGACAGATAGTCGCGTTCCTCCATCCCGAGAAGCCTTGCCACATAAAGGCTCTGGCCTAGCGAAAACTTGAGCTGGTCGAAGTCGGGATCTGAGTACTGAAAAAAGTAGACACTGCGATTTGTCAAAGCATGAAACTGCCGCCCATCGAATCCGTGTTTTCTCAACAGGTCTTCAGCCGCAGCACCGATTGTTTCGAAATCGACGTTCGGGTCTAGTGGCTCCCCACTCAGATAGCTTGCCCACCGAGAGCCGAGCTGGATAAATACCTCACACACAAATTCTAGGAAGAACGGCATGAGAGATTGGGGAGCTCGATCAACCAGAACACTTCCATACAGAATATTTAGCACACGGTCGATGCGGCGGGCGGCCTCTACAAAGTCGGCCTTGACTTCATCTGATGCTAGCTTAGTGAGCCTGTAAACGTTTTCTCTCTGGTTCGAGTCATATTTACTCTCTACTTTGCCTGCCTTCTCAAGTCTCTTAAGCCCTTCTCGTAGCTCAGCAATACGAAGGGTAGGAACGCCGCCGACCTCTTTGAACACTTCTGCTAGACGTTGTCGTGTAAACCATTCATCCGATTTCGCAACGAAAAGACCGTTTTGGATCATCCTGTCAATCGCCCGTTGTCTGGGGACGTTGTATTCGGGGCCGAAACGAATGCGGGAAGCCAGGAGGATTCTCCGTTGTTCCGCTGCTGACAACTGAAGGATAGGCGAGCTACCCATAGGGGACGTTATCTCTACCAGTAATGCCGTGTATTTTAACAGAATTTGAAAAAGATGGAAGCATCCGCATGAAGAAAGAAGGATTTCTTCCGGCAAGGCCGGAATTTTCGATCCCCATCAGACCGTGATTTGTGATCGCCACGCTGAGAAGGACAAGGGCCGCTACTCAAGGCGAGCTAATAGAGGGGTGAGACGGAGCGGAAGGGGATGTGAACGATGGCTTCGAGTTCGATGGGCGTGCCGTGGCGTTCAGCGGGACGGAAGCGCCAGCGGGAGAGAGCGAGGGCGGCGTTTTCGTCGAGTTGCGGGTCGAGACTTTTTACGAGCTGGATGCTGTCCACGGTGCCGTCGCGGCGGATGACGGCGTAGAGAATCACTTCGCCTTCGACGCGGGCGGAGGCGAGCGCGGGCGGGTATTTGGGGTCCACTTTGCGCATGGGGACGGGCCCGGTGAGGTCGCTGGGCGGTGCCTGACCGGGGGTGGGGTCAGCACCCATTTCGACAAAGCTCAGAATCCAACTGCCGGTGACGCTGGCGAGGTTGGGCATGTTGACGTGCAGAGTGTAGATGCGCTTGGGGCCGAAGATTTCTTCCGGGGCCATGCCGGGCTTGAGACGGTCGAAGGCCGGGGCGGGGCGGGTGCGGGTGGGCTCGGGGCTCGTCGGCCGCGGCTCGGGCTTGGCAGGCAGGCCGGGGGAAACACTCGGGGCGCGCGGGAGGCCGCTGCCGGCAGGGCCGGTGATGGTTGAGAGCGAACGAGGGTCGCCGCCGGTGATGCTGATGTTGGGAATACCGGAGCCGCCACCACCTCCAGCGCCGGGCTGAGTGCCGCCTGCACCGCCGGTGCCTCCGGGTGCGCCGGCACTCCCGCCAGAATTGCCAGTTGCTCCGGGAACACCGCCGGGCGAACCTCCGGGCGTACCCGGCTGTGTGCCTTCGGGGGAGACGGAGAAACGCGCGGAAAGATTGCCTTCGGGCAGAGGGAGGTTTTCGACTGGCGGAGCGGGAGTGGGCGAGAGAGCGACCAGGCGGCGCAGGCTGGCGTCGCCGCCGGCCATGTCCGGCGCAAGGTCGGGAGCGGGGCCGGCATCTTCGCTAGTTTGCCGTTGGCCCAAGCGGGGAGTTGAAGTGGGATTCATGGCCAGGCGAGGCCGTTCGAGTTTGTTGACGCTGGAGGCGATGTTGAGCTCGCCGACGTTGGGCTCCTGGTTGGGCAGGTCGGGAACGGCAACTTCGGAGACCGTACGCTGAGCACGGGCCTTGGGACGAAGCTTGGCCAGCGCGGCGGTGTCAATCTGGAGGCGCGGGCGGGAGGGCGGAGTGAGCTTGCCCCACTCGACGATGTTGGGCAGGTTGGGGAGCAGCTTGGGCGGCTGCATGGGGGCTTCGGGGCGAATCAGGGTTTGACGAGGGTGGGTCGGCCGGAGCGGGGAAGAAAGAATGGACTGGCGGGGGTGAAACGCGTCGGCACCTTTCGTAGGCAGAGGTTTCTCAGGCTCGCCCGGAGGACTGGGCTTGGCCGGGTCGGCGGGGGCGGAGATGAGCGGAAGGTCGCGCGGAGGCTCGTACCAGGTGAGCTCGATGCGGGGATAAGCGAGTTGAGGAGGCTGATGGCGAGGCGCGAGCTTTTGCCAGAGCGGGATGGGAATCAAGAAGAGTACGACGTACCAGAGCGACGAGGCCAGCATGGCGGACTTGGGGAATTTTCCGCCCACGTGACAATCGCGGAAATACGCGTCGCCGCGAAACTCTTTGGGTGCTTTCGGTCCCTTCATCACCGCCCAGAGGCTGCCGAGAAAGGCGTGCCGGCGCGATTCCCACTTCACCGCCAACTGCGGCAGGTGAAAGCGGGGCCGCGACCGGGCGAGAGGCTCGGTGATGAGGCTCGGAGGCATAGATTTTCAATTATACCCCGCCGCCTTTCGGCGTCGTGGAAATGGCTTGCCGGGCTGGCGCGAATTTGCCACGATAACTGGCCATGCGAGCAAGGGTGATGCTCGAAAAACTGCGCTCGCGCTGGGTGAAGATCGGCATCGTGGTGGTCGGTTTGATGCTGGTCGCGGGCATGGTTTTGCCTTACTTCCTGGACGCCGACCGGTACCGCCCCACGATTGCCAGCGCCATCGAAGAGGCCACGGGCCGCAAGGCGGTCGTCGGCAAGATTCAGGCCCGGCTGCTGCCGAGCCCGGGGTTCAGCGTGGACGGCTTCCAGTTGAGCAATCCGCCGGGATTTGCCGAGGGGAACCTGCTGGAGGTGGAGACGGTTCGAGGGAGCCTCACGTGGGGCGCGATTTTCGGCGGGGAGCTGAAGCTGACTGCGGTCGAGCTGGTCAAGCCGAAGCTGACGCTGTTGGAAGACGACCGCGAAGGGACGAACTATTCGTTTGAGGAAACACCGCGCCGGGCAAAGGGGAGACCTGCAGATGCGGAGGAGTCTTCCTTGCAACTGTCGGCGATCGAAGAGGTGGAACTGACCGACGCGGAGGTTGTGGTCGGAAGAATTGTGCGGGGGCGCAAGCCGGTGAATACGCTGCGGGCGACGAACTTGAACGCGACGCTGCGCAACGTGGTGATTGCGCCGCTGGACGTGAAGCAGTGGGAATCGGTTGTGTCTTTGGACGGAGTGAAGCTCGAGCTGGAAGGTTGGAAGGAGCCGTTTGAGTTTCGTTCAGGCGAACTGAAGCTGGAGCAAAGCAAGCTGTCCACGGAATTTCGCGGGCGAATGGGGAAAGCGGTGGATGTGGACGGGAATCTGACGCTGGCCGATGTGGAGCGGGGCGTGCCGGTGTTTGAGCTGCGCACACCGCAACTGGACGTGGATGAGTTGCTTGCGGCGCAGAGGGAGAGCGCACCCAGCGCGCCGCGACCGGTGCGAAAGAGCGAACTGGCAACGCAGGGGCGTGTGAAGGCCGACCGCATCCGCTGGCAGAAATACGCGGGGAACAACGCGACGGCGGAAGTGCGGCTGTTCACGGACCGGATGGAACTGTGGCCCGTGCAAATGCAAGCCTACGGCGGAACCGTGCAGATTTCGGCGCGAACGGATCGTTCGCAAACCCCGGAACGCTTTTCTGCGAACGTGCAAATTCGCGGGTTGGATCTGGCGGGACTGGCAGCGACGGATCCAGCGACGAAGGGGAAAATCTCGGGCACGGGTGAACTGGACCTGCAGTTGATCGGCTCGATGAGCGAGGCGTGGGAGAAGACGCTGAGCGGCACGGGGAAGTTCACGATCCGCGAGGGGCGGCTGCCGGGGCTCAACTTGGGGCAAGCGTTGCAAACGGTGGCGGGAGCGCTCGGGGTCGGGAAAGCGTTTGGCAGCGAAACGCCGTTTCGGACCATCACGGGTGATCTCTCGGTTGGCGGAGGGAGGGCGGCAAGCCGCGAGATCCTTCTCGATTCGCCGCAGGGAACGGTGAAACTGCAAGGAAGTTTCGGACTGGACGGCACGCTGGACTATAACGGCGAGGTGACGCTGGTGCCGGGTACAAGCGGAAGTGTGGAGACGCCGGCCGATGCCATTGGCAGTCTTCTGGGGACGGTGTTGAAGAAGAAGGTTATGCGGGCCAGCGTGCCGATTGCCATCGGCGGTACGTTCAGCGATCCCAAGGTGCGACCGGGGCGCGGACGGCCGCGATTTGAGACTTCGACCCCACAGCAAACAGGTACGACCCAACAGCAGCAGCCGAAGAAGCCCAGCATTCTGGATTTATTCAAGAGGCCGTAGGGACACGCGGGATTGGCTCACTTGGCTCGACAAGGTCCGCCGGGGCGCCGCTACGAGTTTCTACGCGGCAAGGGAAAGGCGGAAGAAAGTCAGAGAGGAATCGCCGAGTTCGACGAAGCGTTCGCGTTCGAGTGTGGCCCAGCCCTCGGGCGGAAGGGAGCGTTTGCTGTGTTCGACGATGACGCGGCCGCCGGGAGCAAGAAGGGGCAAACGGTCGAGGGCTTCGAGGGCGCGTTCGTACTCGTCGCGAGCGGCGTAGGGCGGGTCCAGGAAGACAAAGTCGGCGTGCAGGCGACGCTTGGCCAGCATCTCGAGACCGCGCACGACGTCCATGGAGAACAGTGACACTCCGCTGAACAGAGCAAGCGAGGAGAGGTTCTTGCGAATGAGAGCGGCGGCAGGGGCATGGCTTTCGAAGAAGAAAACTTCGCGGGCGCCGCGGCTGGCCGCTTCGATGCCCACAGCGCCGCTACCGGCGTAAGCATCGACAAAGACCGAGCCCCGGACGGCGGGCCCCAGAATGTTGAAGAGGGTTTCGCGGAGGCGGTCGCTCGAAGGGCGGAGAGCCAAGCCGCGAAGAGTTTTAAGCCGCCGGCTGCGCAGAGCACCTCCCACGATGCGCACGATTACCCCACCGTCGCCAGGACGTAACGCCGCTGCCAGTGCGGCCCCAAGAATTCGAGCAGACGCTGGACTTCGTGTTCCTGCGCAGGATCTTCGACCAGTGCCGCAGCTTCGCGGTGGCCGAGCTCGAGCAGTTCGCGATCGCGGAGCGGATTGGCAATGTGGAAACCTAGCTCGCCGTGTTGGCGGGTGCCGAAAAACTCGCCGGGCCCGCGGAGCTTGAGGTCAATTTCGGCAATCTCGAAGCCGTTGGAGGTGCGGGCCATCGTTTCGAGGCGCATCTGAGCATCTTCGTTGAGTTGCCTGGGGGCGACAAGGATGCAATGAGATTTATCTGCGCCGCGACCGATGCGTCCGCGAAGCTGGTGAAGCTGGGCGAGGCCGAAGCGATCGGCGTGTTCAATGACCATGACGGTGGCGTTAGGCACGTCCACACCGACTTCGATGACCGTGGTGGAGACAAGCACCTGGATGTCGCCCCGGCGGAAGCGCTCCATGATGGCTTCTTTCTCCTCGCTGCGCAGGCGGCCGTGAAGGAGGCCGAGCCGGAGATTGGGAAACACCTTTTTCGTAAGGCGCTCATATTCGACCATTGCCGCCTTCAACTCCAGCTTGGATTCCTCAATGACGGGATAGACGACGTAGGCCTGGCGGCCGGCGAGGACTTCGCGGCGCAGGAAGTCCCAGACCCCGGGGAGGTGCTCTTCCGTGGTCCAGCGGGTAGAGACCGGGGTGCGGCCGGGCGGCAGTTGGTCAATGACGGAGACGTCGAGGTCGCCGTAGAGGGTCAAGGCCAGAGTGCGCGGGATTGGCGTGGCGGTCATCACCAGCACGTCGGGCTGAGCGCCCTTTTCGATAAGACGCTTGCGTTGCAGGACGCCAAAGCGGTGCTGCTCGTCCACAATCACCAGTCCCAGGCGCGCGAAGTCAACCGCTTCTTCAATCAGCGCGTGAGTGCCAACGACGAATTGCGCCCGGCCGCGGCGGACGCGCTCGCGCGCAGCCTTTTTTTCCGCGGGCTTGAGGCCGCTGATGAGGAGCTCGACGGAGTAACCGGAGCGGGCAAAGATGCGGCGCGCGGAGAGAAAATGCTGCACGGCCAGGATTTCGGTGGGGGCCATGAGCGCGACCTGGTAGCCGTTCTCGATGACGATGGCGGCGGCCTCGAAAGCCACGATGGTCTTTCCGCTGCCGACGTCGCCTTCCAGCAGGCGGCTCATGGGCACGGGGCGCTCGAGGTCGGCGGCAATCTCGGCCAAGACGCGCTTCTGAGCATCGGTGGGCTTAAAGGGCAGGATCTTCTTGAGGGCTTCACGGATTCTCTCTTCGCGGACCCGGAAGGGAATGCCGGTCTGTTGACGCGCTTGCCGGCGGCGCAAGGCCACGCCCAACTGGTAGAAGAAGAACTCTTCAAAGATCAGGCGTTGATGGGCAGGGGTGCGAAAGGTATTGAGAGCCTCGAGGGAGGCGTCGGATTCGGGGTAGTGCACGGAAGCAATCGCCCGGTGTTTCGACGGGAAGCTGAGGCGTTCGAGCAGGGGCCGAGGCAACGGGTCGGGCAATGTTTCGCCGAGATTGCTCAGGGCGAAATGAATCATGCGGCGCAAGTGGCGGGAGCTGATCCCAGCAATGGCTTCGTAGATGGGAACGATGCGGCCGACTTCGGTCGAGTCAGCGGAATCGTCTCCCAGCAGTTCGTACTGAGGATTGATCATTTCGAGGCGGGCCGGGCGGTAGGGGTCCATCTCCACCTTGCCGTAGAGCACCAGACGCTGGCCGGCTTTCCAGCGGCCTTGCAGATAGCCACTGTGGAAAAACTTGCAATGCAAGGCGCCGGTGGCGTCGCGGACGAGCAGGTGAAAAACTGCGTCTTTGCGGGGGAAGGGGCTGCGCCTGTACAGCAAAGCGCCGCCGCTCACGACCTCGGCTTGCACGACGTAGGTGCCGCCGGGACGAATGTCGCGGATGGCAGCGAAATGGATGCGGTCTTCGTAACGGAAGGGCAGGTAAGTGAGCAGGTCGGCAACCGTGTGGATGCCGCGCTCGGCGAGCTTGGCGGCGCGTTGAGGGCCGACGCCCTTGAGAAATTTCACTTCGCTGGCTAATTGGAAGCTCATTCCGGCCGACCCATGCCCGGCGTCTTCTTTATATCACCGCCACCCGGCAGAAGGATGGAGCATTGAGGGAGGGGCCAGTTTCCCGACACTTGTGCCGAGTGCCTGCGTAAAGATAGAGTGTCGCAGTTCGGCGGGCGGGCGATGCAGGCTGCGCCGCCCGAGCGGAGGAATTGCGTGAGCTTATCCCCTTCCGGATTCTCGCCAGAAGAACGACTCAACCGCAGCGAGCTGAGGACTCTGCTGATTTGGATCGGCGTCGGGCTACTGGGCACACTGATCGCCTTCCGGTACTTCTTCGTCGCGTTTCCCGAAGCAGCCGTGGATTTCCGCATCTCCCGCGGGGCGGCGGTCGAAGAGGCGAAGAGGTTTCTGAGCGCGCAGGGATTCCAGCTCGAAGGCTACCAGAACAGCATCGTCTTTCGCGTGGACGACAACGCCAAGAACTACCTGGAGCGCGAGGCGGAGCTGGAAGAGGCGAATCGGCTGATGTCTTCGGAGGTGGACATCTGGTATTGGTCGGTGCGCTTTTTCCGGCCGTTGCAGAAGGAGGAGTTTTCAGTACGTGTCAGCACGGCCGGGAAAGTGGTGGGCATGGAGCGGGTGGTCGAAGAAGCGCGCGCCGGGGCGCAACTGGATCAGGCAGCGGCGCGGGCACGCGCCGAGAGTTTTCTCCGGAGGCAGCTCGGCCTGGCGTACGACGCGTACGACTTCCTGCCGGAAGAGGCCAATTCGATGGAGCGGCCGCATCGCCGCGACTGGAGCTTTACCTGGGAGCGGCTCGGGTTTCGTGCGCCGAAGCGCCCGGACGGGGCGACCTATCGCCTGCGTGTTGGGGTGCAGGGAGACGGGATCGGCGAGTACGAAAGTTTTCTGAAGGTGCCGGAAGCATGGGAACGCGATTTTCGCCGACTGCGGTCGAGCAATGAGCTGTGGCAGTGGGTCGGGCAGGTGCCGTACTTCTTTTTGCTCGGCGCCGGGTTGCTGGTGGTGTTTGAGTTTGCCAGGCGCGGGCTGGTGCACTGGCAGGCAGCGCTGAAAGTCGGGCTGGCGCTGGCGGTGCTGTACCTGGTGATGATTTTCAACCAATGGCCGCTGACGCGCGCGAATTACGACACGAATACGTCTTACTCCGGCTTTTTCGCGCAACAGATGGGAATCGGGCTGCTGCTGAGCGTGCTGACGGGGTTGATGGTGGCGCTGTTTTACGCGGCCGGTGAGCCTTTCTATCGTCAGACCTATCCGGACAAACTGCGGTTGGGTGCAGGTTGGAGCCTGCGCGGGCTGCGGTCGAAGGAGTTTTTTCGGTCGTGCGTGATCGGGCTGGCGATGGCTGCGGCACATATCGGGTTTGTGGTGGCGTTTTACCTGCTGGGGAGAAAGCTAGGCATCTGGGCGCCACAGGAGATCAAGTACAGCGATACGGTGAGCACGGCGCTGCCGTGGATTTATCCGCTGGCGATCAGCATTTATGCGGCGACAAACGAAGAGTTCACGTTTCGGCTGTTTGCCATCCCGCTGTTGATGCGGTACACGAAGTCGCGGGTGCTGGCGGTGGTGCTGCCGGCGTTTGTGTGGGGATTCCTGCACAGCGTCTATCCGCAACAGCCGGGGTATGTGCGCGGGCTGGAAGTCGGCGTGATCGGCGTGGTCGCGGGCTGGGTGATGATCCGTTGGGGAATCCTGGCGACGCTGGTGTGGCATTACACGGTAGATGCGCTGCTGATTGGACTGATTCTGCTGCGGTCGGAGAGCCTTTCGTTCAAGATTTCGGGCGCAATCGTGGCCGGGCTGGCGGTGCTGCCGTTGGTGGTGGCCGGGACGTCGTACCTGATTCGAAGACGGTTTGAGCCGATCGAGGATCAACTGAACCGCGCGGAGGTGCTTGAGGAGAAGGCTCCGGCGGCGAAGCGAATCGAGGCGCAGGCGGCGGGCTGGGAGCCAATGTCGCGACGTACGATGCGCATCCTGGTGGGTTGCGCGGTTTTGGGGATCGCAATCGCGGCGGCAGGAAGGACGGAGAGCATCGGCAAGTACATCCGGTTTCAGACGAATCCGCGCCAAGCCGCGGCCTGTGCTGACGAGATCTTACGCGAGAGGAAAGTTGATCCAGGCACGTACCGGCGCACAGTGACCACGGCGTTTACGTTCAACAGCCTGGCCAATGAGTTCTTGAAGCAGCAGATCGGAGTCGCGGCGGCGAACAAGCTCTACCAGGAGCAGGTGCCGTCGGCGTTCTGGCGGGTGCGCTATTTCCGAAGCCTGCAAAAGGAAGAGTATGCGGTCATCCTGAAGCCGGACGGCGCACTGCACTCCATCCACCATGTTCTGGACGAGAAAACAGCCGGAGCCAACTTGACGAAAGAGGAAGCGCAGGAGCGGGCCGAGGCGTGGTTGCGGGAAAGCAAGCAGGTGGATTTGTCGAAATGGAAGCTGGTCTCGGCGACGTCGGAGAAGCGACCTGCGCGGACCGACCACGTTTTCACCTGGGAAGAGATTGCCGCGATCGGCACCTCGAGTTCAGCGGAGAATGCCGCCCACGTCCGTATGGAATTGCAAGTCCTGGGAGATGAGGTGAGCCGCTACCGCATCTTCGTCAAGATTCCGGAGGAGTGGGAGCGGCGTCAGAAGGCGGAGTCGTTCGGAGCCATTGCCCAGCAGATCTGGAAGTTTGGCTTTTTTGTTGCGCTGGCCATTTTGCTGTTGGTGCTCTTCTTTCGGAATATCCGGCAGCCGGAGGCGGCCTCGATTCCGTGGAAACGGATGGCCAAGTGGGCGGTGTGGGGTTTGCTGGCCATGCTGGTCTTGTTTGCCAACAGCGTTCCGCGCATCTTGGAACAATACGACACGCAATTGCCATTTTCGACTTTTGGGGTGGTGCTGGTGCTTGGGCTCGTGATTGTCGCAGCGGCCGTCTATTCCGGGTTGTTTTTCCTCTTCGGGTTGAGCTGGTTTTTCCTGACGCGCGCGTTCGGCAGCGAGGGTCTGCCGGGGTGGAGAGGAATGCCAGCCACCTATTACCGGGACGCTGCCCTGATCGCCGTGGCTGGCCCGTGCGCGCTGGTGGGTCTGGCGGGTGTGTCGTCGGTTATTGCGAGGTACTGGCCGGCGGGGGAACGCTCGCTTTCAGCAGACGTGCCCGGGTTGCTAGACCTGATTCTGCCGGGGGTCGTGGAGGCAGCCGGCTCGGTGCAGGGCGGGCTATTCATGGCAGGGCTTGTCGCGCTTGTGGCAGGCTTCGTGGGTGCTTACGTGCGAAAAGTATGGATGAAAGTGGGGCTGGTGGTGCTGGCGGCCATGGCGCTGGCCGACAATTGGATTGGCTGGGGGGCCTTCCTGCAAGAAGTAGCCGTGCTGTCTCTTTCGCTTGGGGTGATTGGATGGGGTGTGGCGAGGATCGCGCGGTTCAACCTGCTGGGATATTTTCTGGCAACGGCCCTGCTCTCACTGGGTGGTAGCGCCGTGGAGCTGAGCCGCCAGCCAAACGCGTTCTTTAAGTGGAATGGCTATTTTGCGCTGGTATTCGGGATGGCGCTGCTGGCGTGGCCGGTGGTGACTTGGCTGCGCGGACGCAGCGCTCTGCCGCCCGTCAGTGAGCCGCCCTTGCCGGCAGGGGTTGTACAGTAAGGAGAAGGGTAGGAGAAGGCCGCATTTCCTTTTGGTTTGCGAAACATCTCTTCAGACAGATTCGTCATCCTTAATGGAACAACCCAGGTCACTGGCTGGGAAAGCGAGAGGGTGTGCCCAGCAGCATAGAAGCGCAAACCCCTGCTCACCCAGACCAAAGTGGAGCGTCTATACCGGGTGTGGCGCACGGCTCGCGCCCCGGCTGTTGGAGTCAAGCTTGACCCGGAGAGCAACCGGGCCGGCCGGATCTCACGCCTCTCGTTGAGAAACCACGGTATGTCGCTTACAAGATTGGCCTTTGTCGTGCCAGGGCAGGGAACGCAGGCAGGCTGGGAGGAGGACGCCGCGGCCGCCCCGAGGATGGCGAAAACAGCCGATGAACAGGCCCTCATCCGGGCGGCCCAGGGGGGAGACCGCGCCGCGTTCGAGGAGTTGGTACACCGGTATGACCGCGATGTGCTGCGCTTGGCGCTGAATCTGCTCCATCGCCCCGAAGATGCCCGAGACGTCTATCAAGAAGCCTTCCTGAAGGTTTACAAAAACCTGCACCGGTTTCGTTTTGAATGCAGCTTCTATACGTGGGTTTATCGGATTGTGACCAACGTTTGCCTGGACCACCTGCGTCGTCGGAGCAGCCGCCCCGAGGATCAAGCCCCGGAGGCGTCTCCGGCAGACAACGCGCCGGGCGATTTTTTTGAGCGGGTCGCCGAACAGCGACTGATCGGCGACCCGGAGCGCAGCCTGCGGGGAAAAGAGATTGGCTGGCGCATCCACGGAGCGCTGCAGACGCTTTCGCCGCGAGAGCGAGTGGTTTTTGAAATGAAGCACTACCAGGGCTTGAAACTGCGCAGGATCGGCGAGTTGCTGGGCACAACGGAAGAGACGGTGAAGAATTCGCTGTTTCGAGCCACGCGCAAACTGCGCACAAGATTGGAAGGATTGCTGTGAGCGAGACGAAGAAAGCCGGGTGCGAAGCGTACGAGAACCTGCTGATTCTCTATGCGACTGAAGAGTTGGAGGCCAAGGAGCGCGGGGCCGTGGAGGAGCATGTCCGCCAGTGTACGGGCTGCGCCGCGGCGCTAGCCGGCGAACTGCGGCTTCGCCAGGCCCTGACGGCAATGTCGCAGCCTGCGGACCGGCTGGACCCTGCGGACTTGCTGCTGGCGCAGTGCCGAAGTGAGCTGGCGGAACGACTGGATGACGAGCGCGTTCCGATGACGCGTCGGCCGTGGCTGGGGTGGTTGCGGCCGTCGGAATGGTTTGTGCTGCGACCGGCGTGGACGGCGGCGCTGCTGGTGCTGATGGGCATCGGTTTGGGGACGCTGGCCCCGCGGTGGTTCACCAATGATGCCGGCCCGATCAGCAACGCAGGGGTCGTAGTTTCGAGGCCGCGACTCACAGACCAGGACCTGCAGAACCTGAATGTGTCCGGAATCAACTGGGGGGGAGACGCGAGCACCGGCACTCCCCACATCGAA
>Ga0233417_10000309_pt1 | contig 14271 bp, 37 predicted proteins | sample Sed_MG_FD_189023 | JGI IMG/M metagenome (GOLD analysis project Ga0233417, IMG submission 189023) | Sediment microbial communities from Lake Towuti, South Sulawesi, Indonesia - Sediment_Towuti_2014_0.5_MG | ecosystem: Environmental > Aquatic > Freshwater > Lake > Sediment | place: Indonesia... | reverse complement strand
GCCAAAATAAAAAATATTAGAAGGAGGTAAAAATAAAAATGCCATCAAGAAGTGCAATAATGAAAAAAATTTGGGCTAAACGTAGCAAAGCTGAAAAGAGAAGACTAATGAATAAAATAAGAAAAAAATGGATAAGTATGTCATCAACTGCAAGACAAAAAGCTATGCCACCAAAATTAAAAGCAAAGGCAATCGCTAAATTAAAAAGAGAAGGTAGATTTTATCCAGTTGGACAATATGTCACAATTGATGTGGGAAGACCAAAACATACTTATATAATTACAAAAAAAACAAAATATGGATGGACACCAGCAAAAAAAGTAACTTATGAACAATTGAAAAGAAAAATAGCTCACGCCCGAAAAATAAAACTTAAAAAATTAAAATTATAAAATTTTTTATTAAGTCTAAATTAAAATGATTAAAAAAATTGGAAATCGTTGGTTTGTAGTTCATCATAGAAAAAAAGGAATGATTGGAAAACCAATAGGGAAAAAAGGTTTTAGAACTTACGAAGAAGCTCTTGCTCAACATCAAGCTATAGTTATGTCTAAATTTCGACGGGGGAAAAGAGTGTGATTTAAAAATTAAATGTCACAAAATCAAACATTTAAATTAACACTTGAAGAAATAATCGAATTAATGAAAGACCCTGATAATAAATGCCTCAAATATGGAAAATGTAGAGATATCCTTTGTTTAGGTTATTCATCACCGATTATATGCTCACAATATCATTCAATAAATACAGAAAAAGAAAAAAGAAAATTTTATAAAAAATATCAATTATAATAATTAAATATTATATTCACTAATTCCTCTTTTATAAGCTCGTCTTTATACCTATTTAATAAAGAGCTTTTTTATTTGGTTAGTGAATGGGTATGAGGGGTTTTCAATTTATCCCTAAAAATGATAGGGAATTTTATTAATCCCTTGAAGGAGATATTCTCTTTTTTATCCTCATACCTTCTTTCTGTATAAAATTTTTTGTTATTATCAAAAAGTGATTCTTAAAAATTAATATCTATTTTGAGTTAACAAGCATATTTATAAAGTTAAATGATTTCCAAATCTTTGTCCAAAAAACGAGGTATTAAATAATGATTATTTTAAAAAAATGGATAGGAAAAAATGTTTTTGTTCAATTAAAATCTGGAAGATTTTACGACGGAAAAATTACTGATGTTCAATTTCTCGAAGCTAATCCTGATATATGCTTAATTTTTATGTATGATAGGTTAGGAAAAGAAGTCATATTTTATTCAAATGAAGTTGAAGTATTAGAAAGTAAAAATGGGGATAAAAAAGAAAATAAAAAAGAGAAGGAGGATTGGTAATGGTTGATTTTTTTGCTGATAAAATGGTTAAACAAATAATTAATGATATAATTAATGATAAAGATAATCTTCCTACAATAACTGCAACTTGGAAAAGTATGACTAGACTTATGTTCAAAAATTATCCAGCAATACAAATAAATCAATGGATTGAAGAGATATCTCAAGAAGCTTATGATGAAGGATGGTTTGAAAAAAAATATACTGAAGAAGAATTCAAAAAAAAGTTTGTAGAAAATCTAAAAATAGAAAAACAAAAAAAAAGAGAATTTTATAAAACAAATAATTTAAAAAGAAAACTTATTAATCAAAAATTAAAAATTACTGATATAGCAAAACAATATGGACTTGATACTGATAAAAGAGGAAGAACAACTTGTCCTTTCCATAACGATTCTGAACCTTCTTTAATATTAAATGATGCCAAAAATATTTTTCATTGTTTTGGTTGTGGCACAAAAGGAGACCTTATTACTTTCATACAAAAAATGGAAGAAATAAAAAAGAAAAACAAATGGTAAATAGAAGAGAAGCTGAACAAATTGCTATAGAAAAAGCTGGAATATCCGAAAATGATTTAAAAATATTCACAAGACAAGGACAAGCACAATCCTTTATAGATAAACAACCAATTTTTTATGATAAAAATGGATTATGGTGGTTTTGGAATAGAGATAGATTATTTTGGGAAATTGTGGATGAAATTGATATTTTAAATATGGTTGAAAAATCTTTAGGCGTCGATACAATAACTTCAAAAGCTAGAATTGAAATATTAAACTCATTGAAACAAGAAGGGAGAAAGAATATCCCAAAACCAATTAAAAAAACTTGGATTCAATTTAAAGAACAAATAATTGATTTAGAGAATGGTGAAAGATTTGAAGCATCACCAGAGTATTTTGTAACAAATCCTATTCCTTATAAAATAAGTGGAAATCCAGATACACCTATAATGGATAAGATATTTACAGAATGGGTTGGTGAAAAATATATAAAAACTCTTTATGAAATAATAGCTTATTGTCTATTAGCAGATTATCCAATTAATAGATTATTTTGTTTCATTGGAGAAGGACTTAATGGAAAAACTTGTTTTTTAAATCTTTTAAAAAAATTTATAGGAGAATTTAATGTCTGTTCAACAGAATTAGATACTTTACTTAATTCAAGATTTGAAATTACAAGATTGCATAAAAAATTGGTTTGTATCATGGGTGAAACAAATTTTGCAGAAATTAATAAAACCTCTATTATCAAAAAATTAACAGGAGGGGATTATATTGGATTTGAATATAAAAATAAAAATCCATTTCAAGATTATAATTATGCTAAAATTTTAATAGCTACAAATAATTTACCTGCTACAACTGATAAAACAATTGGTTTTTATAGGAGATGGCTTATTATTGATTTTATAAATAAATTCTCTGAAAAAAAAGATATTCTTACAGATATTTCAGAAGAAGAATATGATAATCTTGCAACTAAATGTATTCTCTTACTTTCAGATTTATTAAGAGAAAGAGAATTTTCAAATGAAGGTAATGTTGAAGATAGGATTAAAAGATTTGAAGAAAGAAGTAATCCTTTGGATAAATTTTTGAAGGAATATTGTATTCTTGAAGACCCTAATGGTTTTATTTCTTGTAATCAATTTGAAAAAAGATTTAATGGTTGGTGTAAAGAAAATAGATTTAGAGAATTTTCAAGCTATAGTATTTCACAAGAATTAAAGAAAATAGGAATTGAATTAGGAAAAAGTTATATTGATTGGTGGGAAAATGAAGTTAAAACTAGAAGACAAGTAAGAGGTTATTTAGGTATAAAATGGAAATGAAAAAGACAATAAAGACAACTAAGACGGGTATACCTATATTCCCCTTACGTAAGGGCTAAGTGTAGATAGTAGTCTTAGTTGTCACAGGCGTCTTTAAGCCGTAAAACCCTTAAATTTGGGTAGCAACATATGAAATAATTTTCATACGAATGGTCAATCTAACAAATCTGAAAATAACTTTTTGAATATATATAATTTAAAATATAAACTTTTAAGATATATTTTTTATGGTTTTTATAATTAAAAAACACACAAAAATTTAAAAATGTATGAAATTTAGTTTCTAGTATGACAAAAAAACAAAATAGAAAAGAAAAATATCCCGAATGTCTTGAAATGTCGGGTTATCAATTAGAAAGAAAAAATAAAAAAATCTTTTTATCTTTTCCTAAACCAGTCTCTTTTGAATTAAAATTCTTTGAAGACCTCTTTAAATCTATTCTAAAACACGCACAGAAGCTCAAGGATAATCAAATTTTAGTTGGGATAACAATTTTCTATTCCAAAAGAAATTAAAGGGGTTAAGATAAAAGGGAATACTTTAAAAGGAGTTGCAAAAAAATAGAAAAATGATAAAACTTGGATATGAAGTGGGAACAGGAGAAAAATGGATGATAAAATAATAGAACATATTTTTAGTGATAATTGTAAATGTTATTTTCATATACAAACTCATAAGGTTGAATGGAAAAATCAACCTACTAAACATATTGATGAATATCGTAAATTTATATTAGAAGAACTCCAAAAGTTAGTTGAAAAAACTAAAGAAAATATTGGTTATTTGTTAAACAATGAAATTGATAGAAGGATAGAATTTTGGTCTTTAACTTTAAATAAAGAACCAGAATTAATAACTTATCTTAATTTGAAAAATGAAAATTGAACTTGTCAATCCAATTCCAGAATTGATTTCTGATTATGAAAATGCTATTATTAGGGCTATTGCAAAAGGTTGGATAACTTTGGAAGAATGGAATACAAAATATGCAAACATCTAATAAAAGAACAAAGAAAAAAGTTTAATAAAAAGATTATTAAGATTATTTATCTAGAATCTCACAAATTGAACAATCAATTGAAGAAATTTTAAAAGTTTTAAAATGGAAAAAGAATTTAATTTAAAAGAAATGAAAGAAAAACTTAAAATTAAAGTTATTAATAGGATTTTAAATGCTGATTGGATAAAAACTAAGGAAGATACTCTTTTATGTGTTGAAAGGGAATTACTTTATTTGCTGAATGATTTAGATAAAGAATTTATAAAAAGATTGAAAAAAGAATTAATACAAGAAAATGTATGGGATGATGAACATTTTGGAATCATAGAAAAGAAAATAGATAAACTTGCAGGAAATAAATTAATATGACAGAAGAATTTAATTTAAGTGAGAAAAGAATTGAAGGTGGTGATTTTCCAAAAGATAAGTATTTTTTATATTATGAAGAAGATGTCAAAGAATTTATAAGAAGATTAAAAGAAATGAAAATTTGGGTACATGATAATGAGACTAATCAAGAATGTTATTGTATTACAATAAATGATTTAAATAAACTTGCAGGAGGATTATAATGAACCAACAAATAAAAAAAGATATTGAAGAAGAAATAGAAAGTTTGAAAAAAGCATTACAAAGTGTAATTAGAAATCATAAATCATTTGAAAAAGCTGAAAAATGTAAATATTGTAAAGAACGAGTTGAACTTATTAAGAATTTCGCTTGGAATTGAAAAAATGAACCCACAAATAAAAAAAGATATTGAAAAGATAGGTGAATTTGAACTTAATAGGATTTATTGTATGGATTGTCTTGAAGGTCTTAAAAAGATACCTGATAATTCTATTGATATTTGTTTGACAGACCCTCCATACGGGCTTCAATTCTTAGGCAAAGATTGGGACAAAGCCATACCCAAAGTAGAGGTATGGAAAGAATGCGTTAGGGTATTAAAACCAGGTGCATTTGCGTTTATCATGTCATCCCCACGCCAGGACGTGCTTTCCCAAATGATGATTCGTTTGCAGGAAGCTGGATTTAGGACAGATTTCACTAGCATCTATTGGGCGTATGCTGACGGGTTTCCTAAAGCCATGAATATCTCATTAGCTATCGACAAACGTGCTGGTGCAGATAGGAAGGTATTATATCAAAAGAAATTGAATCCACGAGATAAAAAACCATACATGCCAAACACTTTTGAAGGATATATGGGGACGGATAGTTTCAAAGTTAATCCAGATATGATGTATGTGATAGAACCATCTACCGACGATGCGAAGAGATTAGACGGCTCATTTGCAGGCTTTCAGCCAAAGCCAGCCGTAGAGGTAATCATCGTCGTTATGAAACCACTGTCTGAAAGCACATTTGTTGACCAAGCATTAAAGAATGGCAAGGGCGTAACGTGGTTGGATGAAGCCCGCATACCTTTTGGGGACAACTTACCGAGAGGAGGATACGGAGGGATGAACATTGGTTACGGGAAGCCAACTGAAACCCAAGAGTATCGGGGAGCCATGGAGCCAGATACACGTGGAAGATTTCCAGCAAACCTAATCGTGTCTGACAACGTATTAGACGATGGACAAGAGAGGTGTCAAGGTCATTGGAGTAAATCAAAAGTCACAGGATATGGAGAATTCGGGGGAGGCTCAACTGAATATTTTGGTGTGGGGGAAAAGCAAAAAGTAGATACTTTCAGCCAATATTTTGATGTTGATGAATGGTTCAAAAAGACATTTCCCTTCGCAATAGTAAGAAAGCCTACGGGTTCTGAAAAACACAAAGACGTATTAAATATTCATCCAACCTGCAAGCCAGTCAAGTTAATGAGTTATTTAGTCACATTGGGAAGTAGGAAGGGCGACTTGGTGCTAGACCCTTTTATGGGTAGTGGAACAACTGCGGTGGCATGCAAATATTCGGGCAGAAAATTCATAGGTTTTGAAATAAATCCAGAATATGTTAAAATAGCCAATAAAAGACTTGCACAAGAGGTTTTAACATGAACCAACAAATAAAAAAAGACATTAAAGAACTTAATTTAAGAGTAAAAAATGTAAGAAAAAGGTTGGGATGTAATCTAAGAAAAGATAAAAGACATATAGAAGAAGGGGAAAACGATGAAGCATATTGGGATGGAGAGATAGATATTGTTAGAGCTAAACTTCAAACATGGCTTATTGCACTTGAAGATGAATTAAGATTTTTAATGGCTATCCATAATGAATGGAAACCAAATTATTATATGATTAGTGTTGTTGAAAATAGAATTTCAGAAATTAAACAATCAATTAAAGAAATTAAGGAGAGTTTGAAATGAAACAACAATTAAAAAAATATAGAAATAGAAACCAAGAAGTACCGTTTACAAGGAAATTAAATTATCTTAATCAATCAGACATTGAATGGTATGATAAAATGATTGAGTTTGGGATTACTATAGCGGTAGTAGGAATATTATTCATAAACTTTGACCATTGGTTATATACTAGAATTAAACAAAATAAATTAAAGGAGAATTTGAAATGAATAAGCTTATGAAATCTGGTATATTTTTTGAAGGAATAATAATAGGTATTTTAATAGGATATCTTATACTTTACATTCAATTTAATTTACCATTTTATCCTTTTTTAATTGGTTTAATTTGTATGGTAATTATATATATTCAATGGAGTGAAAAATGAACCCGCAAATAAAAAAAGATATTGAAGAAATTATTATACTAAAATGATATATGCAGTTTCTCCATTAGCACAAAAAGAGGAAGTTGATGAATTCTGTTTTAAAGATTGTGGTAAAATCTTAATTGGTGGATTAATAATTTGTGATGCTCCCTTTCTTCCGTGCAAAGAAAAAACTTGTCCTTTTTTAGAAAAAGAAAAATTATTAGAAGGAACAATTCGAGGAGAAAAAATTACAGTTAGAAAATTGAGGAGATTAGAAACAGATGGCACACAAAAATTATATTAAGGGTCGAAGACGTGAATATCAATTAATTAATCAAGCAAAATCTGAAGGAAAAAAGGCATATCGTTTTGCAGGTTCTCACGGTGACTTCGACCTTGTTATTATAAATCCAAAAGAATTAAAGATTGATTTTATTCAAGTTAAAGACAAAAAATTATATGGAAAAGAAAAAGAAGAACTTAAAAAACTTTCAAATTTAGATAATGAATATCTCGTTAGATTTTGGGTATGGTCTGAAGATGATAAAATTGATAAAAGAAAAAAAGAATTTAAAGATAAAAAAAGCACACAAAAGTTTATAAACTCTGAACTTGTATAAAATTGTATGATAAAAGAAACCAAAAATGATTCTGAAAAGGATAAAATTATTTCTAAATTGGAGAAAAAGGTATGGTATTATCAAAAAAGGAGTTTTAAATGGAGTGGAGTTTGTGGATGGTTTTTGGGATATTCTGTAGTTTCTATGATATTAGTTAACTTAAAAACTTTAAATGATTTTATAGGAAGTCTTCTTCAAGTTATAATTTTATTATTTGGCGGAATTTTTTTCTGGTATTTAATTGAATGGAATATAAGAAAAAAAACCAAATGAAGGGGATAGGAGAAGATTCTTAAAAAGATGAAAACTAAATCTTATGTTAATACAATAGAAGGAACTACAAATAAATTATTTAATCTTACTCCATTAGGGAAAAATAAAGATAATAGACCCTTTACAACAAAATTAAAAGTTACTTGGTATTTTGATACCCCTTTTAGTAAATTTTTTTTATTATTTTTGTTATTAATGACTGTTTATGCAATCATCCGAATAATTTTTAGGGGATTTTGGTAATAAAATGATAATTCAAATTTGTTCAAATTGCGGAAAAAAAAATTATTATAAAAAGAAAGAATTTAAGAATAGACAAATAACAAAATGTAAAAAATGTGGACATACGTTATCAGTAACCAATTGGATATTTGGAATGTAATATAGAATAAAAAAGTTTATAAAGATTAATTTATTTATAATTAAAAAGATGGGACAGCAACCGAATAAAGTTCAAACTAATGAACCAAATATTTATATAGAAGAACTAAAAAAATTTATCGGACAAGAAGTTACCGTCATAGATATGAACGGTAAAGAATTCTCTGGAATTTGTAAAGCTATTTCATTTATGCATTTGAATATTATATTGATGACTAATGATGAAAAAATTATTATTAAAAATATTTCTTATATCAAAAGGAAAAGAACTTATCAAAAGGATATAAAGACAGAAAAACCTAAAATGAAAAAATGAATGAAAGGGGTAAAAAAAATGCAAAAAATAGATGAATTAATAAAAGAAATCGAAACCAATTGCAAAAAAGAACATCAATACGATGATATTTTTGGATATTTGCAAGTTTGTCAAAATTGTAAAAAGAAAATCGAAGGAATAAAAATTGGTTTTGCTTTGGCAAATAAAAAGTGACATTCTCCTTCATAAATATATTATGAAAGACAAAAAATTTATGAAAATTTATAAATTAGAAAAAAGAACAAATTGTTTTCAATGTGATAAAAAGACTTGTGAAAAATGGATTTGTGATAATAGAGATTTTATTTGTATATCTATATTAAATAAACCTATTAGACATACTGAATTGGGATTATCTAAAGACAATACAATAAGAAAATGTGTTAATATAAAAGGCATTGGGTGTAGAGTTGAAGAAATGACTTGGGAAGAATTAAATAATATATGTGTTTTAGGTGCAAGAATATTAAAAAGATTAGGGAGAGTTTGAAATTATAAAAAATGGAAACAGAAAACAAACAAATTGTGAAACTATTTTTTAGAGTATCTAAAAGTAAGATTTTATTAAATGGAAAAAACATAAAAACCAAAGGAAAAAAAGGAGATGCCGTTAGAATTTGAAATTACAGGAGATACTTGTGCGATTAAAATTAAAGTATTGAGGGCAAGTTATGTTTCTCCTGAAGAAGAAAAATGCAGAAATATTTGTAATGGAAATTATAAATTTTGTGAAAGATATATTCCTGTATCAAAAACAGCTCTTCCAATTCGACAAGGAAGATACGCTTTTGCAATTCTTCAACCTTTAGATTTTTTAAAATAAAAACGAAAGGTTTATATATTTTGACTTGTAATCACTTGTAATAACAAAAACTATAAAAAAAATAAAATTTAAAGAATTATGCCAAATCAAAAAGAAAAAAATAAAAATATAAAGAATTCTAATGATAATATTATTGCTAAAGTTTGGGAATTTTCTTATTCTGGACAAAAATGTGTCACAATTCCAAAAAATTCAAATATTAAAGTTGGAGAATATGTTGTTATTTCAAAAATCGATATTCTTAAAATTAAAAAAGGAGATTTAATAAAGATAAAGAGGCAATAATAATATGATTAATTGGTTACAATATCTTGTTTTAATATTTTTAATTTTAGTTTCTTTTATTGATTTAAAAAAAAGAACATTACCAAGTCCTCTTACAACTTCTGCAATTTTTGTAGTTGCTATTGTTAATATTGAAAATTTACCATTCGGAATTTTAGCAGGAATTTTAGGATGGTTATTAACAGATTTTTATAAAGATGATTATTCTAATGTTTTTTCAGGGTTATCTGATTTAAAAATGACCGTGCTTTTGGGATTAATGGTTTCAAATATTAATGCTTTTTTATTATTTACCTTTTTGCTTGTTTTTTTTGGAGTTGCATATAAAATCATAATTGTAAAATTTTTTCCAAAAGAAAAAGAAATAGCTTTTATTCCAGTATTTTTAATAATTTTTATTGTGATGATATTAGTGGAGGTATTTACAAATGTCAAGATTTTCTAAATTAATTTCAAAAATTATGGGAATTGAAGATTTTTATGGCTATGATACAAATTTTGAAATGTTAACTTGTGAACAATGGGAAATTCTTGATTTTTGGAACGGATTAGTATTATAACAAAAAGAAGATAAAAGAATTATTTATAATCCTGAAAATGATGAAATTGTAAGGAAATATAGAATAAATTGAAAATGACGGAAAAAATATTAGTTACAACAACAAAAGAAAAAAAAGTTGATGGGATTTTGTATTGGGTAAAAGCAAATAAAGAAGGATTTTTAGAGATTTGGGCTTCGCTTCTTTCAAGAGGTGGAAGACCAAAAAAGAAAAAAAGAAAGAAAAAAGTTGGAATTTTAGAAATTGCAAAAGATATAAAAGATGAAGATAGGAAAACTTGGGAAGAACATTTAGAAAAAGAAAAGAATAAAGAATAGAATAAACACACACACAAATATTTATAAACCCTTAACTTTTAGAATGTAATATGAAGAAAAAAGAAGGACAAATAAAAGAAGTGAAACCAGAAAATTCTGAACAAAAATTGAAGTATAAAATAAAGGAATATAAATGTTTAAATTGTAATTCTCGAAATACTTATACAAATAAAGATGGAACAAGAATTTGCCGAAAATGTGGTTATAGAAGTAAAATTAAAAGTGATAATCTCTAATGGGAAGAAAAAATACTCAAATTGAAAAAAAATGTTTATGTTGCAATAAATCTTTTTTTGTTATTTTTAGTAGAGCTAATACTAAAAAATATTGTAGTAAAGAATGTTCTCAAAAAAGTTATACTTCTTGGAATAAGGGATTAACAAAAGAAACATCTGAAAAATTAAGAAAAATTGGAGAAAAAATAACTAAAACAGCAAAGGGAAGAATTGGATGGTCAAGAGGATTAACAAAAGAGACTGATAAAAGGATAATTGGACTTTCTATTACAAAATTAAATGAAAAAAATCCTATGTGGAAAGGAGATAATGTTAAATATAATGCTTTACATTGTTGGATTAGAAGAAAAAAAATAAAATCAAATTTTTGTGAAAATTGTGGATTAAACAAACCTTATGATTTAGCTAATATTTCTAATGAATATAGAAGAAATATTAATAATTTTAAATGGTTATGTAGAAGTTGTCATATGAAATTGGATTATAGTTTTGGAATAAGAAAACCAAGAGGAGTAAAAAATGTCTCCTGATGTAACTACTACTTCTTCAGCACTAAAATCTGGAAATATTCTTGGAGCAATGGGTTTAGGTAATTTTAATTTTGGAATAGGAACATTAGGAACAATCCTTATTTGGATTTTTATGTCATTAATTGTTGTCGGTTTTGTTATTGCAATTGTTATTTGGATTATTTATAAAAAAACTTATAATCAAAATATTCATATTTACAGAATGTTAGGAAATAAACCTTCTCTTACTTTAATAGATAAAGCTAAAATTATCAGAATGGGAGCTGTTGGAGATACTTTATTTCAATTGCGAAAAATGAAAAAATTTATTGCTCCTCCTACAATTCAAATTGCACCACATATTTGGTGGTATTGGCAACGCCCTGATGGAGAATTAATCAATTTTACTTTAGGAGATATTGATGAACAGATGCGTAAAGCTGGTGTTCAATATGTCGATACTGATATGCGAATGCAACGACTTGGAATAGAAAAAAATCTTCGTGATAGATTTGAAAAAATAGGATTTTGGCAAAAATATGGTGCAACTGTAATGGGTATAATTTTTGTGGTTATGGTCACAATAGCTTTAATAGTTTTATTTTCAAAATTAGTTGATGTTGCAAAAGCAATGGATTCAACAGCTCAAGCCATTACAAAAATGGCAGAAAGTGTAGATAAATTTTATACAATATCACAAGGAGGAACACCGCCGAGTGGATTAAAACCCGCTCCATCATAAAATTTTATGGTTAATTTTTATCAAGCTTATATAATTCCGATTTTTACAGGTGCATTAATATTTGGAACTTTAACTTGGTTAATTTATTTATTATTTTTTTTATTTCCTAAATGGACAGGAATTGGAAATTTCTTTTTAATTAATAGAATTAAACGAAAATATAGAAAGGGTTTTCAATATGATGATGAAACAATAAAATTATGTCAAACTGCAATTATAAGAGGATGGAAATTAAAAGAGATGGTATTTTTAACAAAGGGAAGTCCTCATAAAGATGAAATTATTTATACTTATTTAATGATGATAAAAATTAAAAAAGATTGGTTTGACCCTAAATATAATGACCAAAGCAAAATAAAATCAAATGCAGGATTTTTAGAAGATATGGTGAAAAAAATAAAATGAAAAACCATTATATTAGAAATATTGTTTATGAGAAAAAACAATATGCCGTAAGATTCCCAATGGAAGTAGCAAGATTTTTAAAGATTGATAAAAATAAAGATAAATTTAAATTTATATTAGATAAAAATAAAAAAATTTTATCTGGTAAACTAATAAAAATGAAAGGAGGTCATAAAAAAAATAAAAGACAATGGTTAACAAAGAATTAGAGGATTTAAAAGCAAGATTGCATAAAATATCAACGAAAGAAGAACCAAAAACAAAAGCATATACAAAAGTAAAACAAATGCAACCTAAAATTCCTCCAAAACCTGTTCAACCTCAAAAAAGAGTAATACAACCAGAAGAAGAAGTTGAAGAACCTTTTGAGGATGAAATAAAACAATGGGAAGAAGAGGAAGAAGCTATGACACAACAACCACAACCAAATGAAGAATATGTTAATGAAGAATATGTTAATGAAGAAATAACTGAAGAAGATAATTTGCCTCCTTTAGCTACAACTAAAACACAAAAACCATTATATAGACCTTTACCGCCAGTGCAACCTGTTCGACCTGTTCAGCGACCTCAATCAAGACCACTTCAACAACAGATTCCACAACAAACTCCAAGACCTCAACCTTTACAACAACAGCAAATGCAACCTTCAGAAGCGGATATGGAAAAATTTAGAGAGCAATTGACTTCAGAGATAATTAGGTTAATAGATTCAGGACAATTTGCGGTTGAGATTATTTTTCAATTGAATAGACTTAATACAAATATTGAAAATTTAATTAATGCTCTTGCAGAAGAAGAATAATTATTTAGAGATTAAAAATGAAGAAGTTGAAAATCAAAAATATTATGTCTAAACCCTTTGTTTGGTATGCAATATTTGGAATAGTATTTTTTGGATTTTTGGTGATGACACACGAACAAGTTCACGTTGAAATATATAAATCTTATGGAATCCCCAGTCACATAGAATATTTTAAAGAATTTCCACGAATTGTTACTATTACAGACCGACTAATTGGAAGCGATGAATGTCCTGAAAGTTGTAAATTAGCAAATAATATTAATGAAGCAATATCTTATCCTCTAATTATTGTAACTATTATTATTTATCTTGGAATTTTTTATATATTAGTGATTTTAGAAAAAACTAATAATTATTTTGAAAGATTATTTGGAGAAACTGAAAATGAATCCGCAAAAGAGTCCATTACAAATTGAAGGAAATGAAGAAATATCTGAATTAATGATAGAAATTGTTAATATTAAAAAAGAGATTAGAGAAATAAAAGAGACTATTGATGGTTTAGATAAAGAAGCAAAAGATTGTAAAAGATTAATTAAACAATATAATGAAGACCTTGAAAAATTAAGAAAAGATTTATATTATAAACAAAAAGAATTGAGAGAGTTAAAAAAGGACTTACAAAAAATGTAAGATAATAAAATATGAATGAAAAAAATTATATAGTTTTTGATTTAGAAAGTCAGGGTCTCAATCCTTGTTATGGTGATAAAATCACTTGTATTTGTGCGAAAGATAATGATGGGGATATTTTTAAAAAAGCGGGAGATAACGAAAAAGAAATCATCTTAAATTTTTTTAATTGGTTAAGTTCTAAAAAAGATTATTTTTTTGTGACAATTAATGGAAAAGATTTTGATATTCCCTTTATAATAACAAGATGTTTTTTGAATGGTATTGACTTATTAAATTCCGAATTTTTATTAAAAGTTCCTAATTTTGATTTGCAACAATTAACCTCAAAAAAAATTTCTTTAAGTGATTTGGCTATTTTATTTTTAGGGACAAAAAAATCAAATGATGGAAAATATGCAATAATTTTAGCTACGGAGAAGAGATATGAAGAATTAATAAAATACTGTATGGAAGATGTCTTATTAACAGAAAAAATTTATTATAAAATAAAGGAATTTAAAAATGAATGAA
>Ga0233417_10000308_pt1 | contig 14323 bp, 19 predicted proteins | sample Sed_MG_FD_189023 | JGI IMG/M metagenome (GOLD analysis project Ga0233417, IMG submission 189023) | Sediment microbial communities from Lake Towuti, South Sulawesi, Indonesia - Sediment_Towuti_2014_0.5_MG | ecosystem: Environmental > Aquatic > Freshwater > Lake > Sediment | place: Indonesia... | reverse complement strand
GAGGATGACCGCCAAGACAGACACCAGTGCGGCCCGCATCGAGACCCTGGAAGGGACCGAGTATCGCGTGGTCCCGGCGGTCATCCTCGTCGCAGGGGTGCATATGGGTTTGGACAGGATCCGCCGATACTACCCGGCCGCAATGCTTGAGGCCACCGCGGAAGTCTGGCAGGACATCCCTATCATCCTTCGACACCCACAGCCGACAGGGACCAGCCTTGCGCCGCTCGGACGAGATCCGGCAGTTATATCTGCGCAGGGGATCGGCCGGGTATATGCAGGGAAAGGCGAAGGAGGCAAGCAGACCGCTGAGGCGTGGATTAACATGGCCCGGCTAGCCGTACTACATGCGGCAACCGCGGCGAAGATTGAGGCCGGGGAGCCAGTCGAACTATCAGCGGGGATTTTCCCGATATCCATGCAGGCGCTGGCGGGTTCGGCCTGGAACGGGGAGCAATATGATAAAGTTGTCACGGACCTATGGCCCGACCACCTGGCGCTGCTCCCGGATCAAATCGGGGCTTGCTCTGTCGAGGACGGATGCGGAGTCAGGTGGAATCAGAGAGGAGGCAGCATGGCAGGAGACGGGGCGGAGGAGGGATGGGCGCGCAGGTTGTGGCGCATGGCATCTGACACGCAGGCCTGGCTGCGGGATCCAAACATGGACCAGGACACTCGCAGGCAGCGGCTCAGAGATGCCGTGGCTAAGACTATCCCGGCAGGGGAAGAGGCGACCGTCGAGGCCGTGTATGACGACAAAGTGATATGCAGGAGGTGGACGGCCAAGAACGTCACGACTCCATCGGCCCTCTGGCAATACCCCTATACCGAGACCGCAGACGGGCAGATTGCCGTAGATATGGCCGCAGGCCAGGAGGTACAGGAGCATGTGACATATGTCCCGGTGGCCAGGCAGCCGGCAGAAGGCGCTGCGGCAGCCCCGGCACTCAACGCGGCAGGCTGCACTTGCTCGGGCTGCGGGGGGTGTGGAGGCAAGAAACAGACACAGGCCGCGGCGGATGGCGCCGCGCATAGATCAGGAGAGGGAAACATGGCGATCAAGGAGGCGGTAACACGGCTGATCCAGCGCGCCAAGGCCGGCCTGGGCGAGGTCGACCGAGCATGGCTGGAGAGCATCCCAGAGGAACATCTCGCCCGCATCGAGACGCTAATGGCGCCTGCGGCGCCCATGGACCTCCCGGCGCTGCTTCAGGCTGCGGCCCCGGATGTAAAGGCAGCGGTTGAGGAGGCCCTGGCAGCGGAAAGGGCCAGGCATGTCGAGCTCGCGGAGAAGGTGAGCGCGGCCTGTAACCGCAGGATGGCCGCGGCTGACCTGGCCGCGCTATCACGCGATGAGCTATCCCGCATATCAACAGCCGTGGGCAGCGGTAGCACGTCGAAACACGACTACAGCGGTGCAGCCGGAGGCGGATCCGGCGGGGCGGCCGTTCCGATTTTGGGTGTTCCCACGATGGCCGCGCAGCTCGCGGCGAAGTAAGGAGGAAGAGCGATGGGTGCAGAGAAGACGGTAATGGTTACCGGCCGCGACCGGTCTATCGAAGTCAACAGGATCTGTGACGGGGACATCATCCCCGGAATGCTGTGCCAGATGAGCACGACCGTCGGCGAAGTCCAGGTACATGGCACGCCTGGGGGTAACGCGCAGACCATGTTTGCGCTGGAAGCCACTGACGCGGGAAAGGACATCGATGACGCGCTGGATGATGGGGAGAACGCGGACTTTTGCATCGCCGCAACGGGCTCTTTGGTGAACGCCCTGCTGGCAAATGGCGAAACCGTGCTCTATTCGCAGCCGGTCGAAAGTAACGGCGATGGCTACCTGCGGCCGCATGATTCGGTTGTAAACGTCCCCAGCGACTTGAGCGTCGATATATTCCAGTCGGCGATCGTGGGCTGGGCTGAGGAAACCCTCGACATGTCCGACAGCTCCGGGGCGGACCCAGCAAGCGCGCGCTTCCTAGTCCGTGTCAGATAACATTACATCATAGGAGAACATCCGATGAACGAATACATTATGAATGGAGCGGCCTTCGGCAGCATTGCTGCACGATTGCTGGCCGCCAATTTCAGCCCGCGGGTGCTACGCCCGTACACGCTCCCTGACGGCCGCTGCGTGGTCGCAAACGCGCGCGGCGACGGCGTGGAGATGGTCCATAATGCCAGCCTCGGCTATGACGACTGGAAGATGATTGATAACACGGTTCAGCAGGTACTCCAGTCCCGCTTGACCGTGGTCAACATGCTCGTGCGCCGCGGCCTGGTGTACAACATGGGTAACGGCATGGGCAAGACCGTGCTCCAGTCCGACGCGATTAGCGGTATGACCGCGGCAAGTCTGAGCATGATCCCGGCGGTAAAAGGCCCCGGCGACAGCGTAGCCTTCGAGCCGTACCTATTGCCATTGCCGATCGCAAGCAAACCCTTCACCGTCGACATCCGCACGCTGAACAACAGCCGCTCTGGCGGAAGCCCCATCGAAACGGCAGGGGCCTCTGCGGCAACGCGCGTGGTGGCGGAAGCTATCGAGGATAGTTTCTGTGCCAATCAGACCTTCCCTGCGGCTGGTGGCACCGTATACTCGCTCGTGAACCAGCCCGACCGCAACACCGTGGACCTTACCACCCCGTGGAGTGATCCTGGTGTTGACGGCGATGACGTGCTCGCGGACGTGCTTGAAATGAAGCAGGCAGCGCTAAACGACTCGGCATACGGGCCCTATGCGCTCTTGGTGCCCGCTGGCTGGAGCTCGAAGCTGGACACGATCCGCAATGCTACGTCTGACAAAACGACCCGGCAGTGCATTCTGGAGATCGAGGGCATCCAGGAATGCCTGGTAGCCCCGAGACTGCCTGCCGATGAGGCCGTGCTCGTCCAGCTTACCCCCGACGTCATTCAGGTGGTCGACGCCATGGCAGTGACCCCTCTCCAGTGGGAGACCGATGGGGGCATGCTCCAGCACTTCCTTGTCGCCGGTATTCAGGTGCCCAGGATCCGCGCAGACTATAACGGCGCCAGCGGCGTCGTGCACTTGAGGGCGGCAGTACTCTAAAAGCCCTGGCAATTCCGCGGCAAGGAGGCCGCGGCCCCATTGAAGCAAGCAAGAATCAGCAGAGAAGCAAGGATGCCCACCACCACGGGGGCGAGGACGCACGCCTCGCCCCTCCTTTCTCCCGGAGGAATGCAATGACCAAGATCAGACTACTTAAGGGCCGTGTCTATACGCGAGACGCCAAGACAGGCAAGGCCGTCTGCTACAGCCGTGGCGACGTATTTGAGATCGAAGGCCCTGCAGATGGATACCGCGCCGAGCCTGCCAGGTACGAGATACTCGACGAGGCGAAGGGCAAGAAGGGCAGCGCGGCCACCACGCCCAAGACAGAGGCCCCGACAGCAGGCCTTGCCATGCGCCAACGAGACGCAACGGGCCGCTGGTGGGACGTGCTAGAAGATGGCAAGCCCCTGAACGACCGCGCCCTTCGGAAGGTCGATGCCGAGGCCTTGCTCGCCTCGCGGCAGGCAGCCAGTGCCCAGGCAGCAACTTAACACCCCCAGGAAGCCTCGACAGCCAGAACGCTGGATGCCACCGAAGATCTGGACCGGCAAGACCGTCTACATCCTCGGCGGCGGCTGGTCGCTATCCATGACCCCGGTTGACCAGCTTCGAGACCGTGGCCCGGTGCTCGGCTGCAACGTCGCCTTCATCGACTGGCCCTGGATCGACGCGGTTTATATCGGTGACCAGCCTTGCCTCCTGCGTCTATTGCCAGACCTCGAGCGGTGGCATTCAGCAGCGCCAGGCAAGCTCATCATGTCCAAGCATCCAGGCTCGACGCCTACAGCCCCCTGGATCCACCACTTTACCCACAGCCAACACCTTGCCGGCATCGACACGCGGCCCGGGCAGATATGCGGGAACCGCTCGACAGGCGGCGGCGCAATCAATGTCGCCGTGCAGCTTGGAGCCGCGCGGATAGTGCTGCTCGGTTATGACATGTGCGCCAACCAGCATGTCCAGGATGGCGAGCCACACCGCTGCAACTACCACGACCGGCACTTGCCGCGGTCGAGATACGCGCGACCCCAGGACATGCCTTCGCCGGCACAGACCAAGCAGCAGCGCCGAAGGCACGCACCACCGCCACTGCCGGCAACCAGGGGAGCAGACCGGTTCGCCACGTTCTCGCGGCCGTTCGTCGAGATCGCCGCGGCCCTTCAAAAACTCAGGGTCAGCGTGTACACTTGCACGGAAGGCACGAGCGCATTGACTACTTTCCCGCGGGTTACATTCGCGGAGGCACTGGAGATGGTATGACGACGACAGCAAGACGACCACAGCAGACCAGGAGGCCCCCCACGAGGCCAGCGCGACTGCTTCCGAAAGCCCGCTTTAAGCGCTTTCATTGGCTGGAGGATCAGATCAAGGCCCGTGGCTACGCCGTAGGCGCGGAGATCGGCGTCAAGGGCGGCAAGACTACTTACCACCTTCTAGAGCACTGCCCAGGGCTCCGGAGGCTCTACGCCGTAGACCCCTGGACGACCTACGAGGCCCAGCCGCACCCGACGAGGCAGATTCGAGGCTGGCCGGCGAACGAGGACGAGGCCAGGAAGATCGAGCTGCGGTTCCTGGCCGGCGGGGCGGCCGAATATATCAGGGCCGGACGGCTCGCAATCATGAAAACCATATCAGTCGCGGCAGCCCCTGATATTCAGGACGGAAGCCTAGACTTCGTCTTCATCGACGCGTCACACACCTACCATGCAGTGACCGCAGACATTGGTGCCTGGCGCCCCAAGGTACGGCCTGGAGGCCTGCTCAGCGGGCACGACTACCCATGGCCGACCGTGCGTGATGCCGTGCACGCGAACATCCAAGACTTGCCCATCATGACCGCATGCGATGGGGTATGGTACTGCTATATTCCAGGGGCTTGAAAAAAGTGGTGATAGTTGAATTTAGTGACCCACTAACGGAGGTTCGATGCAAATGAGCGCGATCAGCGATTCCCACGGCCGAGCGATGGAGCTTGCTGAACTTGCCCTGGTCGCCAGGGTGCGCGGGCAGCAGGACGACGCAGGGAAGTTATTCAGGCAAGCTCTGGAATGCGAGCTGGAAGCTATTCGAGGAATGGAAGAATTCGGCCGCCGTATCGAGCCAACCTATTCAGTGCTTCACCGCAGTGCAGCTACCCTAGCCCTGGACTGCAGCGATGCTCGCGGCGCAGAACGCATAGTGACTAACGCACTGGCGGGAAATCCACCGGGTGAGATTGCGGAAGAACTCCGAGACCTCATGGAGCAAATCAATTTTCGGAGACACCTGGAAGCATAGCCTGCTCCCAAGTAAAGTAACTGTAAAGGCATAAACCATGCCAAACGAGGCGCCAGGAGAAGGAAAAGTAGTCGTTGCCTGCGTTTTCTGGAAGGGTGACTTCCGCGGGAAGGCCTACACCTCCTATCACGTCGAGGCCCTCCGCGGCATGGTGTCGCGCAACCTATCCATACCCCATAGCTTCGTTTGTCTCCATTCGCCAGGCGCCGAGTGCCAGGCCTGGCCCCAGCACAGCATCGAGGCCATTCCCCTGCGGCATGCCGACGAGTGGCCCGGCTGGTGGGCCAAAATGGAGCTGTTCGACCCTGAGACGTTCCAGCCTGGTACCAGGATCATGTATCTGGACCTTGACACGATCATTTGTGGTTCGATTGATGGGCTACCTATCCCTGAGAGTTTTGATTGGGGAAATCTCTACACACTACAACAATGGCTTGCCGCGGCCCCGTGGCCCGAGTGGGCTCGCGATGCCGTTCAGGAGTACCGACGAGCCGGACACGGCCGGGAAAAAGGCAAGCGAACGATCCTTGGTCGTATACAATCTAGCGCAATGTCTTGGATCGCTGGCGCACCGATGACGGCAAATGTCTGGCGCAAATGGATACAAGACCCGTCCGGACACATGACCCGCTATCTGGGGGACCAGGACTTCCTCAGCGACCTATCAATGGATGTCATCTCTTATTACCCACGGTCGTTCGCGGTCAAAATCCCAGATATCCCAGATGTCGGCCCCCTGCCTGGCGGGCCGCCCCTGATCGTCTGTTCCGGCGCGATCAAGCCCGAGCAATTGGCATATGAGAAGGCATGGGCGAGGGCACTATGGAGGCCTTGACCCCGCGCCCGCTTGTCGTCTGTACCTTCCTGTGGGGCACGTGGCCCGGCGGTGACGCCTCATACCTCGGCCCCTACTATGTCGAGACGTTGCGGCGTGCAGTATACAGGCGCTGCAAGACCCAACACCGCTTCGTGTGCTTCGCCGATGCCCAACGCGGCAACATGCTGGCGCGCCGGTGCCCTGGCATGGAGTTTCTGTCGATTGGTAACTCGCCCCTGGTGACTTCCAAGGGTTCCGGCAATCTGGCGAAGCTCAAGGCCTTCGACCTCGCCAACGGCTTCAGCGGCCATCAGGTTCTTGTCTTCGATCTCGACACGATCATTATCGCCGACATCGCAGCCATCGCCAACTACCGCGGAAGGCTAGCCATGCGCGCAGACTGGGCACCGCCTTACCCGCGCGTCATGGTGCCCGGGGGTGATCTGATATCCTTCAACGCCGATGCCATGGCACACATCTGGACCGAGGCAACGCAGCATCCGGAGCGCACCATTACAGACACCGGCGGCAGTGAGCGGAGGTTCTGGCGACTGCGCGAGGGCGAGAAGATTGACTACTGGCAGGAAGTGGCCCCCGGCAAGGTGGTCTCATTCAAGCGGCACTGCGCGCAGCCTGGCAGGCGCACGACGCCACCCGATGGGGCTGCCGTTGTCTCTTGCCACGGCCGCCCAAAGCCGCACGATATCGCCGAATACCCACAGGCCGAGTGGGCCAGGGAATCATGGGGCATCCCACCCAAAAACATGTGCCGCATGGCCGAGGACATTTGAACATGCCGCATCACGCACGCATAGAGGCACCCCCGATCCTGATAACGGGCGCAGCCCGGAGCGGCACCAGCCTTGTGGCTGCCACGATCGCAGCTTGCGGTGCATGGTCCGGCAAGATGCCGGAGCCCACGGCCACGAATCCGGGTGAAGGGATGTTCGAACTTCGAGCCATTACGAACCGCGTGGTAAAGCCATATCTGAGCGACGCCGGCTTCGACCCTATGTGTCAGGACCCTCTGCCAGATCCGAAGCACCTGCCACCACTTCCAGGCCTTCGCGACCGCGTGGATGCAATTTTGCACGCCGAAGGCTACCGCGAGGAGTCGGGCAAGCCCTGGCTCCTGAAGGACCCAAAGGCCTGCCTCATGTGGCCAGCCTGGCGCACGGCGTACCCTTCAGCGCGGTGGGTGATAGTGAGACGCCGAAAAGAAGACATCGTGGCATCGTGCCTGCGAACCAGATTCATGCGGCGACGAACCACGGCGGCAGAGTGGCTGGACTGGGCAGAGCACCACGAGCGATGCCTAGCCGAGATCATGGATAGCGGGGCACAGGCGCGCGAGATTTGGCCATCTGAGCTGGTTCACGGAAATTTCGGCCCAGCCCGAAAAGTGATATCATGGCTGGGGCTTCAATGGACGGCAGCAGCACAGGCCATAGCTGACGCGTCGCTGTGGCACGAGAGGCCAGAGCAGCCCCTGCCGACTGAGCAATGTGGGGAGTGCAGACTATGAACGATGCAGACGAAGTCAGACTGTCGGCCAACTTTACCCGGAAAGAGTTCCTGTGCCCGTGTTGCGGGCGCGCCGAGATCTCCCCGCGCCTCGTCGAAGTCCTCCAGAGCATCAGGGATGCCGTACGGCGGCCTGTCAGGATGTCGAGCGCCTGGCGGTGTGTCGAACACAATCGCGCAGCAGGGGGCGAAGAGGGGTCAGAGCACCTCGTAGGCACTGCCGCAGACATTGTCTGTGAAACCCCGGAAGACAGATACCAGATCGTGATGGCGGCCATGGCAGCGGGCGTTCGGCGCATCAAACTCTATCCGCATCACGTACATATAGGCGTGCGCGTGACCAGTCGTCAGTGCAGACTGTCGGCCGAGGACACAAACGACAACAGGGGATAGGACATGGCCATCAGGGTGACCGGCGAAGACGTCAAGAAGATCATCGATACCGACCTCAGCGAAAGCGAGATCGAGATTTTCATCGAGACCGCAAGCGATCTCGTTGACGACCTCATTGGCATCTATGCCGCGGCCAGGCTTGAGAAAATCGAGCTGTGGCTCTCAGCTCATTTCCTGGCCATGTCCCTGGAGCCGCAGCCACAGAGCGAGGCTGCAGGACAGACCAGCGTGACCTACCAGGGGCAGTCAGCGATGAGACTGGACGCTACGCGATACGGCCAGATGGTCGGGATGCTCGACACACAGGGCGCGCTGTCCGACGCCGGCAAGCCCTCGGCCAGCTTCGTCGTAACCGACGTGCTCGACTAGGGGCGATTGATGAAGATGAACAACCTACACCACCAGTTAATAATCCACTGGGCACACACCGGCGAGGACGGTTACGGCGGCAGCGCCTTCGACACACCTGCGCAGCTTGTCGGACGCTGGGAGTCTGGTGGTGACATGATCCGGACATCTGACGGCGACGAGGTGGCGGCGCTGGCTACGGCGTTTCTGTGGCATGACATCGCCGAGGGCGACTACCTAATGCTTGGCGACGTGGACGACCTAGACAGCGCTACGGCGGACAATCCGCAGGCGATCGAGGGTGCGCTGGAGGTGCGGCAGTTCCGGAAGACACCGGACTACCGCGGGCGCTATTTTGAGCGCAAGGCGATGATGTAGGGGGGGGCAATCATGAAGGGCGGAGATGTCCCAATCCAGACACAGCTAGACCTAGTGAACGGTCGCCTGGCCAAAGCTGTCGAGAAGATACAGACCCAGGCCGCAGGCGGAGTCGTGCTTGCGGCCCTATGGGTAAAGCGCGAGGCGATGAAACTGTGCCCGGTTGTCACAGGCAACCTGCGTAGCAGCGCCTTCGTCACAGGGCTAGGACAGCCTGCGCCGATCGCGACGTTTGTGGATAGTGGTCCGGGCGGGGTAGAGATCGACAAGGACAAAATGCAGGAGCGGCATCAGGAGGTCGTGGCAGAGAGCACAGCGCGCGTCGCAGCGGCCCCGGCATCGAGGCCGCTATCAGAGGTAGGATTCACGGCGATCTACGCGCGCCGCACGCACGAGAACCCCCTCGCCGGGAAGACGGGCGGGGAGACCAAATCCACGGCCTATATGGAGCGGAAGCGCATTGAGGCTGGGAGCACTGAGATTACATATTCGCGCGTGGGACAGTGGCAGTTCCTAGCCACGCCATTGCGCAGGCGGAAGCAGATCCTTGGCATTATTGCTGGAGAGGTGACTTTCTGACATGAGCTCGCCAGCCGAAGAAATCGCCGAGATGCTCGTGGACAGCGGGGCTTCGCTCGGCCTGACCGCCATCGGCACCGACGTCTTCGTCTCGAAGATGCCCCCGAGCCCGGATGCATGTGTGACCCTATACGACACGGGTGGAATCGAGGGCGACGGCTATCCCGAGGCAGCAACGCACCCGATGGTGACAGTACATGTCAGAGGCGATGTCGCAGGCTACCAGGCAGCCTATGTCCTGGCGCTTGCGATCAGAACCTATCTGTACAGCCTGGGCGAAGTAACGACGGGCAATTATCGTTACTTCCGAATATGGCCAGTCAATGAGCCCCTGCTGGTGGGCTACGATAGGCAGGACAGGCCGATGTTAACGCTAACGCTCCGGACGATCCGGACAGAGGCAGGAAGCAGTTAAGACGATCGGCGCGGGAGCGCCAGGGAAGGAGGCAGGCAGATGAGCGCGAGTGGTTCGGGAAGAGGAATGATCCTGGGGATCCATGCAGGGACTGATGAGAGCTCCGGAGCCGTATATACGCCGGTGGCCGAGCTGACCAAGATTGATCCCCCGACCTACAGCAGGGAAGGGGTAGATCTCACTAGCGCCGATTCGCCGGACGAATACGAGGAGACTGTGGGCGGGGTGCGAAGGACCGGGAAAGTACAAATCGAGGGCAAACTCACGACAGCAGGACGCACCGCACTGCTTGCGGCCTTCGACCGCAACGACAACGACGCGTTCCAGATCACGCTGCCGGACTACGACGGCGGGGCGATCCAATTCAACGGATTTTTGTCAGACTTTTCGAGTAGCCTGACCTTCAGCGGCGAGTGCACATTCTCGGCGCAAATCAAGGTGTCAGGAAAGCCGACCGAGATTTCAACGCCTGAATAATCGGGCACGTTAATTGCAAAGTAAGCGACATGCCAAACAACCGGAGGAAAAAGATGAATATGAGAGACAGGGTGCTGTCCGCGAGGCCGGCACCCTCTGAGAGAGTCGCGATTGGAGAGACATGGGTAGACGTACGGCAGATGCTCGTCTGGCAATACGAACGCTATGAGGGATGGCTCGTCAAGAGGAAGGAAACGGGCAGCAGTACCCCGAGCATCCGGGCACTACTGCTCGTCTCGACCGTCCACGATCCCGAGACCGGCGAGCCAGTATTCACTGAAGACGACGTACAGACGATAGACAGGCTGCCTAGCCGCATCACTGACGCGGCTTTCCAGGTCGCGGTACGGCTCAATTTCCGCGACCTACCAGCGGCGCCAGGAGACGCAGCAAAAAACTCCTGAGAGACCCTGGGCGGCTGTGGAAGTACCGCCTGGCGTCTCACCTACACTGCAAGGTTGCCGACATCGACGAGATGCCGCTGGAGGAGTTTAGGGGATGGATGGCTTACGCGTTAATCAATCCAATCCCGGACATCGAAAGGATAGAGCTGGGCCTTGCTCGGATGATGGCATTAACGGCCGAAATCAACCGCAACGAGACCCTCAGGATTCGGCCGTTCACTGTCCTCGATTTTATGCCGAAGTGGGCCGAGGCCGTAGATCAGCCACCGCCAAGGCCGATCACATCGAACGACGTCCGGCTTGCCTTCGGGCTGCCGCTAAAGTCGGAGACCGCGCCAGCGGACAAGGAAGGGCCATAAGATGGCCGAGGTAATTGGCGCCCTAGTCGCCCAGATAGGCGGCGACACGAGCGACTTGGAAGCCGCGCAGGGGCACGCGAAGACCGTCCTGGGGAGCATCGGCCAGGAGTTCCAGGCCATGGGCCGCATTGGGGCCGGGGCCTTCCGATTCGTTCGCGATCAGATATTTTCCCTCCAGGGCGCCTTGGCCGCTGCTGGGATCGGCCTTGCGGCCAGGGACTTCGTCGCCGCGGCTTCATCCGCAGAACAACTCACAACCACCCTCGACCGCCTGTCACACGGCCGGGGCGTAGAGACCTTCCGCGCCCTCGACCAGTGGGCCGCGAAATTGCCTGCCGACACAACGACAGCCGTCGAGGCCTATAAAAACCTTGTGGCTCTAGGCCTACGTCCGACACTCCATGAAATGGAACTGCTTATTGATACCTCTGCAGCCCTGGGAGGAGGACAAGAGGTAGTAAGGGAACTGGCATCGGCTATCGGCAAGATGGCAACGCGAGGCCAACCCGCATTGCAGGAACTATTTCATCTCGCCAGCCGAGGCATACCGGTCTTTAAAATACTTGAAGACCAACTCGATATGACCAGCGAAGAAATTCGCAATATCGCAACATCGGGGACAACGGCCAAGGAAGTCATAGACGCCCTTTATCGCGGACTAGAGAAGCTCTACAGCGGCGCCACCAAAGACAGGGCCGGCACCCTGGCTGGCCTAATCGAGCAAGCCAGAAGCACGTGGAACAGGTTCCAGCAGTCGGTAATGGATGCCGGAGTCTTCGAGTTCCTGAAGTCGGGCCTTGCGACAGTCATCGCGCAATTCGAGAAGATGAAGGCTTCCGGGGACATGGACCGCGTGGCGCGGGATATGGCCATGGCCATTGTCACAGGATTCACCTACATCGCCCGGGCTGCCTCGATCGTCACCCAGTCGATATTCTCGATAAAGTTCTCGCTTGAAGAGGTATCACAAGCAGCGATCAGCTACTCGATTATCATGACCAAGGTCACGCGGGCGCTGGAGTGGCTGACATTCCAAACAGAGCGCGTTACGGCCCTGACCGAACAAATTCAGGCCATGGAAGCCATGGGCGCAGCCTCCGAGGCCGCCGGCAAGCAGGCCTGGGACGCCATGACGCGCATCGGCACCGCAGCCGATGGGCTGATAGACCAGCTCGATGCGAAGCTAAACGAGCTCGCAAGGAAGAAGTACATAGGCCCGACCATTGCCCCCACAGTTGAGCTTCCCGATACCGGCGGCGAAGGCCCCTCAGCCAGGAAGGCCGCAGGCATCGGGACCACGCCATACGGCCCCGAGCAGGCTCCTCTGACCCTTCGCGCGCAGCCCGCCCCGATAATGGTGCCAGCTCGCCGAGGCATCGAGGAAGAGACAGCGGCCGTGGAGGCGCAGTCGGCGGCATACCGCCAGGCTGCGGCAGAGCGGGCCGAGCTTGCGCGCCAAGGTATATCGTTCCAGGAGGACGCGAACGCACAGTACAGAGACCAACTCCAGGCCCGCGCAGACTCCGAGCGAGAACTCGCAAAGACCACCAAGGCCATTGTCGATGACGTAGTGCGGTACGAGACCGCGGCCATAGAGGCGCGGCAAACGGCCTGGAGTAGATACTACACGGCTCAAGACGCCGACTTCCAGGACTGGCAATCGGCAGTGGTCCGGGGCTTCGACCGCATGGCCGAGGGCGTCGGCGATGCCTTCGCGGAAATGCTAGTCGACGGCAAATCGTGGGCTGAGAGCATGGAGGCACTCTGGAAGTCGCTGGTCAAGTCTATCATCTCTCGCCTGATCGAAATGACGGCGGTTTATGTGGCCAACAGCCTCGTGCGTATGGCGCAAGGCCAGGTAGAGACATCGGCAGCCGTGACGCAGGGCGCTATTCAGACCGCTGCCAGATCAGGCGCAGCGGGCGCATCTGGTGGCCCCTGGGGCGTGGCCGCAGCAATCGCCCTTGGTCTCGCAGCCTTCGCGGCCGGTATCGCCTCAGCCCAGGCGTTCAAGGGCGGCGAGGTTGCCGGTATGAAGGATGTCCGGCCCCTCGGCAACGCACAGAAGACTGACATATTCGGCGATCGCAGCCAGGCGAGGGCAGAGAACCGCGCGGTCAACGTGACCATCGAACTTGATGGCGCAGTCCTGGCCCGGAAATTGATCGACCTCACACGCAACGGCGCAGGCTACGGGCGCACCACGTTTGCTTTGGTGACCGGCTAGGGAGGGCGCATGTTCCGAATCTTCAGCAGCTTTGACAGCGACTCCGAGAGCGCGACCATAACGGCTTCGAGCGCGCTGGCCAACTACCCCGTGAGCCGTCTTGCGAATCCGGTCGTGGCCGACGTCTGGAAGACTACCGGAGCCAGCGCATCCGAAGCTATCTATGTCGATCTTGGCGCCGAAATGTCCATCGACGCCTTCGCGCTGCTGGGCCACGACTTCACGGCTTCGGATAGCGGCTTTCTCTTTGAGGCAGACGCAACCTATCCCATCCCGACTGAACCAACGATCTCTATCAGCCTGTCCTACCATGCCCAAGATTTCATCGTTTTCTTCGAGCCCGAGGATGACGACGTGCGATATTGTCAGTTTACGTTCACAAAGGCCACGGCCTCAGCGATCCGCTCAGCCGGCAGGCTCCTCATCGGCACGCATTACCAATGCCCACGGAGTCCACTGCTGCGCACGCCACAGTGGGGCATGGAGGCGCAGGGTCTGCAAGTGCAGCGCACCCAGCACGGGCAGCAGTATACCGATGGCGCATGGATCCCACGCACCTTCCGCGCGACCTTCCCCGCCTGCCCACAGGCCATGCTGGACGAGCTCACCGCCCTGGCCCGCGATCAGGGGCTTTGGTCGCCGTTCCTTATCTCACAAAACTGGGACGAACAGCCCTATGCGATGTCACTGTACGGACGCCTCGCGCAGGCGCCACAGGCCACACACCACAGGGCAGAGGGTGACGATGTTTTCGACATAACCCTCGATATGGTCGAGGTGAACTGATGTCCACCCGGTCGTTTGGCGAGGAAGCGCGGTACCCAAGCCCGGTTATCCTGATCAAAACCAGGATCACCGGCTACCGCCATGTGACCGCCTGGCAAGATCCGCTATCAGACTATCCATCGAGCTGGTGGGTGCCCCTGGAGGAGGACGACTATGTGACCGGGTGCCTAGAGGATGGGGCCGCCATGATGGAGTTCGACAACCTCGCCGACCTCGACGCCTCGGACGGTATAGGTGGCTATATGTGGGACCGCTCAGGCGGCGAC
>Ga0233417_10000307_pt1 | contig 14351 bp, 15 predicted proteins | sample Sed_MG_FD_189023 | JGI IMG/M metagenome (GOLD analysis project Ga0233417, IMG submission 189023) | Sediment microbial communities from Lake Towuti, South Sulawesi, Indonesia - Sediment_Towuti_2014_0.5_MG | ecosystem: Environmental > Aquatic > Freshwater > Lake > Sediment | place: Indonesia... | reverse complement strand
AGGACGATCTGACGCCGCAGCAACTAAAAGTATTGCGAGAGATCGTGGAGAAGGAGTTCAAATGAAAGACGAATTGTTCAACGAACTGGTGGCAAGTGTTCGCGAAGGTGGAAGAATCCTGCGCGGCAAGGCAAAACCATCACGTTCATTTGTGGTCGAGCCGCCGAACGTAAAAATGATCCGTTCCAGCTATAAACTTTCACAACCTGAGTTTGCGGCTTTGATGGGGATTAGCGTAAAGACCCTGCAAAACTGGGAACAGGGACGACGCGTTCCTGAGGGCGCGGCGCGTGTGCTATTGCAGGTCGCCGCGAAACATCCCGAAGTGATCTGGGATGTGATGAAAGTGAAATCAACAGCGGCATAAAGCAGAGCTCGGAGATTTCCAAAGTCTCCGAGGTCTTTCTCATCTGCTTTCTTTCAAAAACTTCCTCGTCTCCTCGATCTTTCCACTTTCTACTTTCCCCATCTCCTCCCAATAATCCAACAATTGACCGATTGTCAGCACCGCGTGCAGGGAATAGCCAGTCTGCGCCAGCGACTCTTTCGCGCCCGATTGCCTGTCCACCAGCACAACGACATCTTTCACGACCAAGCCGACTCCCGTTAACTTCTCAATCGCTTCGAATTTGCTTCCGCCTGTGGTGGCGAGATCGTCAATGACAACGACCGTCTCGCCCGCGCGATATTCGCCCTCGATCTCGGCTTTCGTGCCATACGTTTTGACTTCCTTACGCGGGTAGATCATGGGATAGTCGCCTGCAAGAGATATGGCAGTTGCAATGGGAATCGCTGCATAGGGCAAGCCTGCAATGCGGGAGAATTGGAGAGTTGAGAGAATTGGCAAGTAGGCTTGGGCAATATCCGCGAGCAGTTTGGGATAGGAGATAATCTGGCGCAGGTCAATGTAGATGGGACTCTTGAGTCCGGACTTGAGGGTGAATTCGCCGAATTTGATGCAGCCTGCGGAGAGGAGTCCGTCAGCGAGGGATTTTTGTGATGATGTAAGTTCTGTCACGGGGAATTCCTTATTTTGTTTTCTTTTTGCTCAATGATCTCATGTAGTTTCGAACTGCATCCCGCGTTGTCACCCAATTACGTCCCTGTTTGACAGCTTCGATTCGTCCCATGCGTGCAAGCAAGCTAAGGTATTCCTGTGAGTAAGGCGTCCCATATGCGGCTTGTGCAAGCGGAATCCATTCGATATCCTTATTCGGTTTCCCGGTTTGTTTTTTGCTCGCATTGAGATACAAGGTTAAGCTGCGCTCCACTGCTTTTCCAACAAAGTTGATTAGGGATTTATCCTTTCCATCATCAGCAAGAGACAGAACACGATAGTAGGATTGGCGGTCTGTTCGTAAAATAACCGTGGGCGGATACCCATTTTGCATAAGGATGAGATTCATCACCAATCGAGCAATGCGTCCATTACCATCTACAAAAGGATGTATTTTTACAAGGCGGTGGTGCGCCAACGCCGCAAGAATAACGGGGTGTGTTGATTTTTTGGCACCCATTAACCACTTGCCCCACTCAGTCATTTGGGCGGGAACTTCCCATGCTTCAGGCGGGACATACTGTGCTCCAGCAATCTGGACTTGTGTGACTCGATAGTTCCCTGCGCTGGCATCATCAATTTGCGAAAGTACCAATTTGTGAATTTGCCTCACGTGAAAAGGTGTTAACTTCTCTTGATCGGCAACAATCTTTTCTACATATTCAATTGCGTCACGGTGATTGATAACCTCAAAATGCTCGCGCAAAGTTTTGCCCCCAATGGTGAGCCCTGTCTCAAGGATCAGGCGTGTTTCTTGAAGTGTGACCGTACTCCCCTCAATGGCATTGGAATTGTAAATCCATTCCACCAGAATCTGCTCGCGCAGACGGTTAACCACAGCGATGGGGAGTGGTCGCATGGCATCAAGTTGGGCTTTCTTACGTTCAATTCTTTCAAGCAGGTGAGATTCGAGCATAGCACTCCAGTTAATATCGGATAGACAATTTATTATATCATCCGATATTACCCCTTAAAGTTTCAATTCTCTTTTGATTTGCAATATCTGGTCACGGAATTCTGCCGCTGCCAACTTCGGACTCTCTGCCCGCGAGATTCCGCGTGAGACGTTGATCAACATCCCTTTGCCGTCTTTGCGGAGACCGGATTTCAGCGCCAACTCGAGTTCGCCTCCCTGCGCGCCGACGCCGGGGGCAAGGAACCATAAATCTGGCGCGGCGCTTCGAATGTTGGACATGATCTGCGGGTGTGTCGCGCCGACGACGAGTCCGACGTTGTTGTTTGTGTTCCATTGTTGAGCGAGTCGCGCCACGTAGTTGTAGAGTGGTATCGGGGAGTCTGATCCCATTGGCAGGACCAATAGGTTTTGCAAATCCATCGAACCCGCGTTGGAGGTTTTGCACAACAGGAAGACGCCTTTTTCTGGATTGTCGATGAACGGCTCAACTGAATCTTTTCCAAGATATGGATTCAATGTAATACAGTCCACACCAAGATTTTCAAACGCGGATTTGGCATATGCCTCTGCGGTCGATGCGATATCCCCGCGTTTGGCGTCGAGGATGACGGGGATGCGCGAACCGAGCCGATTCGATTCAGCATTGATTGCGGCGATAACCTCTTTTAGCGCTGTCCATCCCTCCGCGCCAAAGACTTCGAAGAACGCCGCGTTGGGTTTGAATGCCGCGGCGTAGGGAGCGGTCTGTTTAACAAGATTCAGGCAGAAGTCGAGGGCTGATGCGGGAGTCGGCTCTTTGAGTTCGCTCACGTGCGGGTCGAGTCCAACGCATAAGAGGGAGGAACAGTCGTCGACGCGTTTTTCGAGGAAGGAGAAGAAGGATTCCATGTGTGAAGTATACAGGTAAACAAGTACACAAGTAGAGACGTGTTTCCGTGTCTGCCTGTATACCTGTCTACGTGTCTCCTTGTTTACGCTTTTCCAAGCACCATTGCTAACAAAGCCATCCTAACATAAAGACCGTATTCCATTTGTCTGAAATACGCCGCGCGGGGATCGTCATCGAAGTCCACGCTGATCTCGCCGACGCGCGGAAGCGGATGCATCACGATCATATCCTGCTTGGCAGCTTTCATGATTTCGGGATCAATCACATACGCGCCCTTGACCTTTTCATAATCGGCGGGATCTTCAAATCTTTCTTTCTGAACACGCGTGACATATAAAACATCGGTATTTGGCAAAATTTGTTCGAGCGAGTCAGACTCGGCTTGTGGAATATTTTTCGCGGCGACTTCGTCCATCACTTCCTTCGGCATACGCAAAATATCCGGTGAGACGTAATTGAGTTTGATGTTCGTAAAGTTGGAGAGCAGGCGCGCCAACGAATGGACGGTGCGTCCGTATTTCAAATCGCCGAGCATGGTGACGTTGAGATTGTCGAGCCGTCCCAACTCTTCCATGATGGTGAACGTATCGAGCAGCGCCTGTGTCGGATGTTCACCCACGCCATCGCCCGCGTTGATGATGGGTTTGTGCGCCGCCTTCGCCGCGATCGCCGCCGATCCCGTTTCGGGATGACGCAGGACGATCACATCGGCATAACATTCAAGCGTGCGGATCGTATCGGGCAGGCTCTCGCCCTTCGACACGGACGAATATTTCACTTCGTTGATCGGGATGACCGATCCGCCGAGCCGCTCCATCGCGGCAGTGAAAGACGACGATGTGCGCGTGGATGGTTCATAGAAAAGGTTGGCAAGGATCTTGCCTTTGAGCAGGTCAAACGTGCCGATGCGTTCGACCATACCGCGCATTTCGTGCGCCACGCCGAAGACATACTCCAGGTCGGCGCGCTCGAACTGCTTGACGGAAATAATGTCCTTGCCATACCACGCGGCGTTTTTATTTTCGCCGAAGGGCAGGTGGGGATTGATGGATGGGGTTGGCATTTGTTATACTCCTTTATTGCGTGTTTCGTATTTTGGTGGTTGAGTAGGGCGAAGCCCGTATCGAGACCTGATCGGGACTCTGGCTGCCTGCTGAGGGCGAGTCCCGTTTGATCACATGGTTCTGCATTTTCACATTTCTCCGCTCGGACTCTTTCTATGGGTGAGGTTGATTCGGTTCCGATATGCTCACCTACCTCGACTGCTTATGAATATATTTCAATGCCTGTTTTTGAACAGATGTCTATTAATTTGGAGTCTAGGGGGATGAGTTCTTGTTCAGATTCGATTGCAAGGAAAATAATCGGATCGATTTCCTTAACCTTGCGAATGAAATCTTCATTAAACACAGAAAGTAATTCATAAGCTCTTTCTAAACGAAGGGTTCGCTCCTCTATGTCTGGAATATTAGGTAAATTCTGTTTGTCCTTGATTAAGATTACTGAATATAAATCTTCATCATCTGCTAATATCTTTTCTTCAATAAACCATCCCTTAGGTAATGCAAGTTTCTTGATGGATGATATAAGCTGATTATGTTCTTCTGAAGCAAAAATGCTAATCTTTATGTAGGTTATCGTGTGCTTTGAGATAGTTTTTTTGTTATTCACAATACCTCTGCTACTCTCAATCTGTACACAATTACAGATTTCAATCTACATGAAAATGAATTTGTTCATCCTCATGCCGGTGATGGATATCGGGCATGTTACAAAAGACTTCCGAAGTCTCAAAGACTACGGAAGTCTAAAACATCACAACTTTGCGATCAATTCAGCGGGGCGGAGGATGTCGATCCCTTCAAAAGTATTCAACACGAGCAGGTCATCATCGCCTGTGACAATGGCATCCGCGTTCCCAGCCAGCGCGGCTTCGAGAAATTTGTTATCCTTAGGGTCGCGGCAGGCGGTGATTGTCTTTTTGGGAATGACCAATTCCCCGCGTAGGCGGACAAGATTGATCAATGCGGTAATATCATCGGGCTGGACGTGGTATTTCTCTTGAATCTTTGGGCGGCTCAACACCTCAGTCACTTCCAACATCATCGGTGTGGAATAGATCGGGGTGAACCGTCCATCGCGCAACGCGTGGAGAACATCCCCAATCGTTCCGCTGGTGCGAATCAATGCACTGACGAGAATGCCTGTGTCTACAACAACGCGCATCGGCTATCCCTTGCGTGCGGCTTCTATATCGGCAGCAATTTCGGCATCCGAGAAAGAAGCGTTGAGTTGGGCAAGTCGATTCCAGACCTGGTCAAAGCGCGCCAGTACTTCGCTTTCCTGCATCTGCTGATAACGTTGATAATCTTCATAGGGCAGGAGCACCGCCTCGGGGCGGGATCCGCGCGTGAGGATGAGAGGCATGCGTTTGCGGACTACATCCTCGAAGAACGCACGGAACTGCCGTTGGAGTTCGGTTACACCAATGATTTTCTGCATTTCTATCCTTTCTACATACCGTAATATGTATTTTAGCACATACTACAGTTCTCTTACATTCCTTCCATACCCCTGCTCCGCCAACACCTTCCCATCCTCAAAAGCGACTTTGCCGCGCAGGACAACCTTCCGCACCCTGCCTTTGACCTTCCACCCCTCGAAGGGAGTCCAGCCACAGCGGGTGAATTGGTCAGCGGCTTTGATCTCATAAGTTGCGTGTTCATCTATTTCGATCCAGGTTTCGGGTTGTTCGGGAAGGTGGAAGATCTTTCTTGGGTTGATAACACTTTTTTGAATCAAATCGTCTAAGGTCAAACGTCCAAGGTCAACGGCGGTTAAGAGAAGTGGCAAGAGAGTTTCGAGCCCTGGAAAACCTGGGGGAGGATTCTCGGAGTCCTTTTCTTCGAGGGTGTGCGGAGCGTGGTCGGTGGCAAAGCAGTCGATCACATCGAGATTCTGCCACAACGCATCGACATCCTTTTGCGCTGCCAGCCTTGGACGAACTTCTCTACGTCCGTTTACCCTCACCCCTAACCCCTCTCCCAGAGCGGGAGAGGGGGATTCCGCCGTCAAAAATAAATGATGCGGACAGATTTCACACGTTACTTTGATTCCTTTTTCTTTCGCCGCTTTGATGAGCAGGATTTCTTCTTTCAGTGAAATATGCGCGATGTGAACGGGACGATCATGGATCGCCGCGAATAATATCCCTGCCGCCATGGTGCGGGATTCAGAATGTAGAACGATGGGATATTGCTTCGGATACTTTGTAAAATGCGGCATCCACAAGGTCATGTCATCGAGGCGGAGTTCACCGAAGGTGGAGTCGAGATACATTTTCAAGCCCGCGGCTTTATCCGCAAGAGATGGAATAATGTCCGCGTTATCAGGTCCCGCGCCGAGGAATTGGGCGTAATCGCAACGCGCTTTGTCTTTCGCCGCGCCAAGCGCGAGGTCCAGAGTGGAGGCGTCGAAGATCGGCGGCTTGGTGTTGGGCATGGCGAGGATCATGGTCACGCCGCCGGCGAGCGCGGCTTGGGTGACGGTGTCCCAATCTTCCTTGTGGGTTTGTCCGGGTTCGCGGACGTGGACGTGGGGATCGATCAGACCAGGGAGACGGATCATGGGTCAGGTTCCAGGTGTCAGGTGTACCCTCACCCCAGCCCTCTCCCGAGGGGAGAGGGTGCAGCGAGGCAAAAAAAGAGAGCCGCTGAAAGCGACTCTCTAATTTCCGAAAACAGAAACAATCATCCCGAAGAAGTGGTGTTGGAACAATCGTTTGCGGCGGGGGTATTTGTACATCGGGCGAAATTTTACGCGGATTCGAGGCAATGTCAAGAGGGCAGATAAACTCGTTCGAGGCGGAATCAACTGTCAGTTTTGAAAGAAGCGGGGATAAATCTTATGATGTTTGTCACTTAGCGAGTCCGGTGCGGATGTTATAATCCCGCCCATAATTTTCGCAAGGAGAAAGATAATGTCATATCAAAATGTAAAAGTCCCCGAAGGCGGGGCAAAGATCTCGATCAGCGATGGTAAGTTACAGGTTCCCGATAACCCGATCATCCCGTTCGTGGAAGGCGACGGCACCGGGCGCGATATCTGGCGCGCGTCGGTGCGTGTGTTCGATGCGGCAGTGGAAAAGGCTTACGGCGGCAAACGCAGGATCCATTGGATGGAAGTGTATGCGGGCGAGAAGTCGTTCAAACTGTTCCAGAGTTGGCTTCCCGATGAAACGACCGAAGCGTTCAAGGAATTTTTAGTTGGGATCAAGGGACCGCTCACGACTCCGATCGGAGGCGGAATCCGTTCATTGAACGTTGCCCTCCGTAAATTGCTTGACCTGTACGTGTGCCAGCGGCCGGTGCGCTATTACACCGGCGTGCCTTCGCCTGTGAAGCATCCCGAATACGTGGACATGGTCATCTTCCGCGAGAACACGGAGGATATTTATACCGGTATCGAGTTCGCCAACGGCACGGAAGATAACAAGAAATTCAAAGAGTTGTTCAAAGAAGGTTTCCCGAAAGAATATGCAAAGATGCGCTTCCCCGATACAGCGGGAGTTGGTCTGAAACCTGTTTCTGTGGAAGGCACTGAAAGATTGGTGCGCGCCGCGATCACGTGGGCGCTGGCGAACAAGCGCAAGAGCGTGAACTTCGTCCACAAGGGCAACATCATGAAGTTCACCGAAGGCGCGTTCAAGGATTGGGGCTACACCGTCGGCAAGCGTGAGTTCCGCAACGACGTGGTAACCGAACGCGAAAGTTGGATTCTCGGCAACAAGGAAAAGAATCCGAACCTCCCGGTGGAAGACAACGCCAAGATGGTTGATCCCGGCTTCGATATGATGAGTCCCGCACAACAAGCGGAGATCAAAGCCGAAGTGGAAGAGGCACTGAAATTATGGGATACGCACGGCGACGGCAAGTGGAAGTCCAAGTTGATGTTGAAGGACTCGATTGCGGACGTCACGCTTCAGTTCGTGTTGATCCGCCCGAAGGATTACGATGTAATCGCCACGATGAACCTGAACGGTGACTATCTCTCCGATGCGCTCGCGGCGCAGGTGGGCGGGATCGGCATCGCCCCGGGCGCGAACATCAACTATGTGACAGGTCATGCCATCTTCGAAGCGACTCACGGCACCGCGCCGAAGTACGCCGATCTCGACAAAGTCAACCCCGGCTCGGTCATCCTCTCCGGCGAGATGATGCTCCGTTACATGGGCTGGACCGAAGCCGCGGATTTGATCGTCAAAGGCATGGAGGGCGCGGTCGCGGCGAAGACGGTCACCTATGACTTTGCCCGCCTGATGGACGGCGCGAAGGAAGTGAAATGCTCCGAGTTCGGCGACGCGATCATCAATTGGATGGATCGTGAGCCTGCGGCTGAGGCGAAGGTCGAAAGTCGAACGTCGAAGGTCGCGGCAAAGAAGACTGTTAAAAAGGTTGTGACAAAATCCCCGAAAGGGAAGAAGGCAGCAAAGAAAACTGCGAAGAAGAAATCCAGCCGATAAACGGGAAAAACCAAGCGGAAGAGCGTGTTCATCAAGAGCACGCTCTTTTTACTCCTCATCGATGAAACGAGATGGTCATAAATCTCCTTCCAGTTTATACTCTTCGAAATTATGGAGGCAGTATGCCCAAAAAACACACCTTTACAGCCGTGATCCAAAATACAGGCGGAGGCGGCGCGTTCGTGGAAGTGCCTTTCGATGTGGAAGAGGCTTTCGGCTCGAAGCGTCCCAAGGTCAAAGCGATGATCGAGGGAGTCCCGTATCGCGGACTATTGACGCGCATGGGGGCGGAGAGTCACCTTCTCATTATTCTCAAAGAGATTCGCGAAAAGGTTGGCAAAACGTTTGGGGATGAGGTCCGGGTCACAGTGGAGGCGGATGCCGAAGAGCGAGTGGTCACCGTCCCGGCGGAGTTGAAGCGGATGTTCAAATCCGAAAAGGAAGCCAAAGCGGCGTTTGAGAAATTGTCGTACACGCATCAAAAGGAATACGTCACCTGGATCAATGAAGCCAAGAAGGAAGAGACGCGCCTGAACCGGATCGCCAAAACCATCGAGATGTTGAAAAAGGATCAAAAGGCTAGATGAAGAGACGCGGGCAGAGCGCATTGTCAGAACGATTGAAATTCTCGAACAGGGCAAATCGAAAAGCCGTTCCCGTCGAATCTGCCCAGACCTGGTTGCAATTACCGAGGGGGAACAAGATCATTTTGCCGTCGAGATTCAACAGGGACCAACACGTCCGTTGCGCGGACAGCGTGGTTGAGTATTGCATCAACAAGTTTACAGAAAGGGGGCAGGTGGTCTTCGATCCGTTTGCCGGGTATGGAACCACACTGCTCATCGCCGAGGAAATGGGGCGCCTTGGTTATGGCATTGAATTCAGCAGGGAAAAAGCAAAATATGTGCAGGGACTTCTTAAGCATCCGGAGCATTTGATCCACGGCGACTCGCGCAAACTGATGGAGTATGACCTGCCGCCTGTTGATCTTTGTCTCACGTCGCCGCCTTATACGAACCAGGGCGATACTGAAAATCCATTTGTAGATTACAGGCAAAAAGGATTTGACTACCCATCCTATTTGCAGGCGACAGGCAACATCTTTTCACAGGTGGCACAAAAGATGAGGCATTCCGGTCGTTTGGTGATCGAAGCCTCCAACCTGAAAAAGAACGGGCAGGTCACCACGCTGGCGTGGGATATCGCGCGCGAAGTGTCATGCATCTTCCACTTCGATGGCGAGACCGTCGTCTGCTGGGATGAATACGGGTACGGATATAATCACAGTTATTGCCTGGTCTTTTCTAAAATATGAATCGTCATTGCGAGCGAAGCGAAGCAATCTTATAAGAAATATGTTTATGCTATTACTTACAGAATTGCTTCGTCGGGCAAAGCCCTCCTCGCAATGACGGAAGAGGAGTTATGATGCAATTCAAAGATTATCTCCAGCATTTGTATGAGTACAACTACTGGGCGAACAAGCGTTATCTTGCCGTCGCTGAAACGCTCAGCGAGGATCAACTCTTTCGCAAGCAGGGACATTCGTGGGACAGTGTCCATGCGGTGTTCGTGCACATGATGAGTTCCGAACGGATGTGGCGGAAGCGCTGGCATGGTGAAAAAGGGGAATTCCTCGCCCCGAAGGATTTTCCGACTGTCGCGTCCATCCGTGAATATTGGGTGGATGTGGAGAAGAACATGCGCGGCTTCCTCGCGGAGCAGATGGACGAATCCCTGCTGCGTGAGATCACATTCACCAATCCCAAAGGCGAAACATTCACCCTGCCTTTGTGGCAGATGATGGCACACGTGCCGAACCACAACACGCATCACCGCGGGGAATTGGCGGCGATGTTCGCGTTGATGAACGTGCCGCACCCCGAAGAGGAGGTGGTGCAATATTATCTGGTCAAGAGCGGACAGAAAAAAGAGTAGAGAAGCGTCCCGAAGGTTTCCTCGAAAAACTGTGAAAACTTCAAACCTTCGGGACGATGTGCGTTATGAAACCTGCGTTAGCCTTTCCATATAACGATCCCGATGGGACGATGTTCCCGCACTTGCGATCCATCCTGCCGGACTTGAAAGGGCATTTCGAACATGCTTATGTTTGTCCGCCGCTGTCCACGCAGAAGCAGGTGGACATCATGAAATGGCTGCACGCCGATGATTTCTTCACGGTCTTCCCGCTGGATGCCAACCTGCGCGTGGGCGAACACTTTGCCCATCTCTACCAGCGCGCGGCGGATGCGGCTCATCCCGATCAGCCGCTTCATCTTTGTTATTTGGACCGCGTATCGTTCGCACTGGAGGGCGATTATCGAGATTCCTTCCTGGCGGATGTTGATTCCCTTTTCCCTGCCGACCTGCCGCTGATCTTTCATCGCTCACCGCGCGCCTGGGAAACCCATCCGAAAAATTACCTCGAACTCGAAGGGATCGTGACCACTGTCGGAAAAAATCTCTTCGGCAGGGAATTGGATTATGCCTGGTGCCATCTGGTCGTTTGTGCGGGGCAGTTGCGTGAGGTCATTCGGCTTGTGAAGCATCCCGAGATCAGCATGGTGGCTGAGATGGTCTTTTATCTACAGGAGAGCATCCAAACGCGGGATGTGGACTGGCTGGCGTGGGAGGATCCATTCATCCTTGGGCGCGATGCAGATGAACTGAAACGTGAACGTGAAAACAGTGTGGACGAAACCCAAAAGCGGCTCGCCTATGCCATCCCGATGATCGAATTTCTGACGGGACAATACCCAAAAACGGAAGGATGAAATAATGCCTGCTCTTGCCGCGATCATTGCCATTATCGATGACGGAAAGATACTGCTCACCAAGCGCGAAGATTTCGAAGTATGGTGCCTGCCGGGCGGAAGCGTGGAGGACGGCGAGTCACTTGCCGAAGCCGCGATGCGGGAGGCGAAGGAGGAAACCGGCGTGGATGTGGAGTTGACGCGCCTGGTCGGCATCTACTCGCGCATCGGCGGCATGTTGAACGACGTGCATGCCGTCCTTTTTGCGGCGAGGCCGGCCGGCGGCGTGTTGAAGGTCCAGCCGGGAGAGACCATCGAAGCGGCTTATTTCCCGTTCGATGGATTGCCGGAGGAAATCCTGTTCGGGCACTGGAGGCGTATCGAGGATGCCATCCACGATGTCAGCGGGGTTGCCGTCAGGCAGGAACTGAACACGAAGGAAGATAAGCCTGCGAGGAAAGAACTGTATGAAATGAGGGATCGGTCGGGTTTATCGCGGCAGCAATTTTATCTGGAGCGCATCGCCCGGGCAGAGATCAGGGAAATTGTCGAAGTCGAAAATGTATAAAACCGTCCGCTCCCTTCTCTTTCGACTCGATCCCGAGACCGCGCACCAACTTACATTGAACGCCATCCGGTTCGCGGGGAACTTTCCACTTTCCAGATGGCTGCTCACACAATTATTTCGCCCCCCGACGAAACCGGTCGAAGCCTTCGGTTTGACCTTCAAAAATCCTGTCGGACTTGCCGCCGGCTACGACAAGGACGCTGTCGCCGTCAGAGGACTCTCCGCGCTGGGTTTTGGTCATGTGGAAGTGGGCACGATCACGCCGCGGTCCCAGCCTGGCAACCCCAAACCGCGCGTTTTCCGCCTCGTGGAGGATGAGGCGGTCATCAACCGCATGGGCTTTCCCAGCCGCGGCTCCGATTATGCCCGGCGGCAGTTGAATCGGTCACGCGGCGCAAGGGGGGACGTTGTTCTCGGCATCAACATCGGCAGGAACAAGGACACCCCCAACGAGGAAGCCGTGCTCGATTATCTCGAGTTATTGCAAAACTTCGCGCCGTATGCCGATTATCTCGCCGTCAACGTCAGTTCACCGAACACGGTCGGTCTGCGTCAATTGCAGGGACGCGATGCCCTGCACGGACTGCTCACTCATCTGCATGAGCAGCGCAAACTCGAGGAGCAAAAACTGGAAAAGAAACTCCCGCTTCTCGTCAAACTTGCGCCTGATCTCACCGAATCAGAATTGGACGACGCGGTCGGCGTGATCCTGCAAACGCACATGGACGGCGTCATCGCCACGAACACCACTCGCGCGCGCGAGGGACTCAGGTCAACGCATCGGAGAGAGACAGGCGGCTTAAGCGGGACTCCGCTCAAGGTGCGGAGTGAAGCGGTGTTGAGTCAGATCGTAAAACGCGTCGATGGGCGAATCCCCGTTGTCAGCGCGGGCGGGATCATGAATCCCGGCGATGCAAAGAAAAGACTCGCCCTGGGGGCGAGTCTGGTTCAAATCTATACGGGATTGATCTACGCAGGACCGGCGTTGGTCAAACGGATCATGAAGGGTTTGTAACTGCTGCGGACTCCAATGACTCTGGTCGTTGGAGTCCAATACCTATTTCGGTATGGGGCGTAATTCCGGCTGGGGTGATTCCTTCCGGTTTCCCTCGAAGAATTCCTCGGGTAGTTCGGCGAGAGGTTTGTAGTTGCCCGGGGTTGTGATCGAACCGGAAGGGACCATATATAACAGGATGGGGGCATCCGGTATATTGATATCCTGAAATGCAAAGATGACAAAGTTGCCATCCGGGCTGTAGCGGGCATCGCGGTAACAGCACGTTCCGACAACGTTGATCTTAATATCCACCTGATGCGTGACGGTGTTGTACTGGTATAAATTCCCAAAGCCCCCGTTACGCTCATTGCTGTTGAATAGGAAGAGTTCCTCCCCGTCCCAGGCGATGCTCATGATATCCGTCTTGAACGCGAAGCGTTCCGCAGGGAATTCGTCGAGCCGCCGGGGGATCGAGTCGTTGCATAAATGGATATCCATCACGCGCATGGTTTCGGAATACGCGTGACCCACCGGCGCCAGGAATTTAACAGCTACCTTTTCCATGTCATCCGACCAGAACACATCCAGGACCGCGATCTTGATGGTGTCTGTGTCGAAGAAACATCCATTCAGGGCGAGCAGGTCGCTCTTCTTGCGGACGGACTTCATCTGCTCGAGGTCGAACGGCACGATGTGCAGTTCGCGCTGCAGGCTGATGGCAACCCGTTTGCCGTCTGGCGAGACCCTGAACGCCTCGAAGTATTCCGACGAGGTGAAGTTCGTAATGATCTCCTCGACCTGGGTTTCGGCGTTGACCGTTTTGACGGTCTTGCCGGTGACATAGAGCAGGGTCTTTCCATCGGGGAGCCATTGCAGGTCGAACTTGGCGGCTCTGTCCTTCGTGAGCGAGCGCGGATCGCTCCCATCCATGTTCATGATCCAGATGTCGTTCTCTTTGATGAAGGCGATCTTGTCCGCGCCGCCAACCACTGGAATGGGCGGGATGGTCGGTCTGGGCGTCAGCGTGGGCGGCGCGGGCGTGAATGTTTCAGTCGGCGCTTCGGTGGCTGTGGATTCAACCGTGGGTGGAATGGTGGATGTAACTTCAACGACGATGACGGGAGTTGTAAGAGTGGGAGAGGGCGCCTCTTTTCCAAAGGGAAGATTGCTCCCGCTTAGGAGGAAGATGCCTCCGCCGATGCCGATGACCAGCAAGGGGACGATCACCGCCCAAACATTGAGACTTTTTCTTTCCGGCTGCTTCTGCCGGGCGGCGGTTTTCGGTTTGGCAGGGACCGTCCTTACTACGGTCCGCTTTGCGGTGGTCTTCCCGGCGGCTTTTTCGCCGCGCATAATCTCATGAAGCGCGTCCACCATCTCATGGGCAGTGGCGTATCGGTCATCCCGATCCTTTGCCATCGCCTTTTGGATGACCTCCTCGATCTCGTAGGGCAGATTCGGATTCGCGTCCAAAATGTGCGGCACAGGCTCGGTAATATGTTTGATGGCGACTCCCATGGGCGTATCCGCCTCGTAGGGCTGCCTGCCTGTCAGCATTTCATAAAGGATGATGCCCAGCGCGTAGATGTCGGCGCGCCCATCCACCTTTTCGCCCTGCGCTTGTTCGGGCGCCATGTAGGCGGGGGTGCA
>Ga0233417_10000306_pt1 | contig 14353 bp, 8 predicted proteins | sample Sed_MG_FD_189023 | JGI IMG/M metagenome (GOLD analysis project Ga0233417, IMG submission 189023) | Sediment microbial communities from Lake Towuti, South Sulawesi, Indonesia - Sediment_Towuti_2014_0.5_MG | ecosystem: Environmental > Aquatic > Freshwater > Lake > Sediment | place: Indonesia... | reverse complement strand
GCCAGCTCTGGCCCTTGGCCTTGCTTTTGCCCAGAATCCCGCACAGTGGACCCCGGATGTCTCTATGCGGGTCCAGACTGTTGGCAGCGTAATCCCGTCTCCTGATGGAAAGCTGGTGGTCTACACCCAGACCCGGGCGGTTATGGAAGAAGAAAAGAGCGAGATGATCGCGCACATCTTTCTGGCTCGAGCCGACGGCTCACGCCGCTTCCAGTTGACGCAGGGCGAGAAGAGCTGTACCTCGCCTCACTGGTCGCCGGACGGGCGATACATCTACTTCCAATCCGAGCGGACCGGCAAAGCGAACCTGTTCCGCATTCCGGTGGAGGGCGGTGAGGCGGAGCGGCTCACCGACTGGAAAGGCCCCTTGGGCTCTTTTGAGCTCTCGCCGGATGGCAAGTGGATTGGGTTCACAGGCCGGGAGGAAGACAAAGATCGCGAAAAGGAGAAAAAGGAGAAGCGCGACTGGAGCGTGGTGGACGATCGCCCCGCCAGCCACTACCTCTGGGTGATGCCCGTCGAACCCGATGCGGCGGGAAAGCGGGAGCCCAAGAAGGTGTTCGACGCCAATTACCACATCGGGGGTCTCAAATGGTCCCCGGATTCGCGCCGGATCGCGTTCGAGCATCAACCCATGCCGAAGGCCGATTACTGGACGCAAGGCGACATCTCGGAAGTCGAGGTGGAAACGGGCACAGTGCGCCCATTGGCGGCCACCTCTGCCGCGGAGAGCGAACCCAGATACTCGCGCGACGGCAAGTATGTGGCTTTTGTGCGGAGCACTGTGCCGGCGCGGTGGGCCACCGAAACCCGTATCGTGCTGCTGCCCAGGGAGGGAGGCGAACCCAAGGTGTTGCCCGCCACCTTCGACGAGCAGCCCAATCTCATGGACTGGGCCGCCGATTCCCGCTCCATCCTGTTTGGTGAATTCAAGGGTACCCGTAATCAGATCTTCGCCATGCCCGTGGACGGGCAGCCCGACACGGTCTTCGCGCCGGAACGCGGCACCATCGGGGCGATGAACCTGAACGCCTCCGGCACCGTTCTGGGCTTCGCCGCGGAAACTCCGAGCGAACCACCCGAGGCATACGTAAAGCCTCTGGGAAGCGCGGACCCGCCGCGGCTGGTGAGCCGGGCCAATGCGGACTTGCCCAAGCTGCCCCTGGGGGAGACGCAGCTCGTTCGCTGGAAGTCCAGGGATGGCTTGGAGATCGAAGGATTGCTGACCCTGCCGGGGGATTACGAGAAGGGCAAGAAGTATCCGCTGATCCTCAATATCCACGGCGGCCCTGCCGGGGTATTCACGCAGAACTTCATCGGCCGGCCAGGGATTTACGCGCTGGCTGCATTCTCGGCCAAAGGGTATGCCATTCTGCGCGCAAACATCCGCGGCTCCAGCGGCTATGGCAAGAAGTTCCGCTTCGCCAACTACAACGACTGGGGAGGGATGGACTATCAGGACCTGATGGCGGGCGTGGATCACCTGATCGCCACGGGGGTATCGGACCCGGAACGGCTGGCAGTGATGGGCTGGAGCTATGGCGGCTACATGACGAGCTGGGTGATCACTCAGACCAAGCGGTTCAAGGCGGCGGCGGTTGGGGCGGGGGTGACCAACTTGTGGAGCTTCACGGGCACCGCCGACATCCCCGGGTTCTTGCCGGACTACTTTTCGGGTGAACCCTGTGAGAATTTCGAGGCCTACCGGAAGCACTCGCCCATGAGCCACGTGAAGGGCGTCAGCACACCGACGCTGATTCTGCATGGCGAGTCCGACGATCGTGTCCCAATATCACAGGGTTACGAGCTGTACAACGCCCTGCGGCGGCAAGACGTCACCACGAGAATGGTCACCTATCCGCGCATGCCCCACGGCCCGCGCGAGCCGAAGTTCATGCTGGACATTATGCAGCGGCACATGGACTGGGTAACCAAGTACGTGCCGTAGGCCTCGGAGGTGCGTCCGGTTTCGTTGTAAGCCGTTGAAACAAATCGAAGTTCTTGCTTTGGGGGAAGCAACCGACGGAGTGTCTCTGGCAGTGCTTTCCGACACCGCGGGGTGAGAGCATCCTTCCCGCTGCCACACTACCTGTAGTGTCACTCAAATTATGCCCCCCGAGGGCGGTGGCTCAGGTGCTTTACTTTTGTCCCGACCCCGTTTACTATAGAGTCATCCCCCCGAGCGTAGGCCCGCTGGCCCAGATGCCACTAGTGACGAGCGAGGTAACCGGTTTTGCTGCGACTCAAGCGCGTAGAATTGCAGGGGTTCAAATCCTTCCTTGACCGCACCGATCTGAAGTTCCACGGCGAGGGCATTGCTGCCATCGTGGGCCCCAACGGCTGCGGTAAATCCAACCTGGCCGATGCCATCAACTGGGTGCTTGGCGAGCAGTCCGCCAAGTCCTTGCGGGGCGCTCGCATGGAAGACGTCATTTTCGCGGGCACCCGCGACCGCAAGCCCCTGGGGATGGCGGTGGTCAACCTCACCTTGATTGATCCCGCGGCTGATTCGGCCGTTCAGATCCACGCGGACCTGCCCACATCGACGAAGCCGGGCGGGCATTCCGGAGTCAACGGCGGCGTGAACGGCTCCGGCGCGAACGGCCGCACCTCCCCCGCCACGCCGCCTTTCAAGGATGGCCCGCTCGAGCAGCGCCTCAGCGAGATCACCGTAACCCGGCGGCTGTATCGCTCGGGAGACAGTGAATACCTGATTAACGGGCGGCTGGCAAGGCTGCGCGACATCCAGGAAATCTTCATGGGCACCGGCCTGGGGCCGGAGTGTTACGCCATCATCGAGCAAGGCCGCATCGGGCAGATCTTGAGTTCCAAACCCCAGGACCGCCGCGCCGTGATCGAGGAGGCCGCCGGCATCACCCGGTTCAAGTCGAAGCGCAAGCTGGCGGAAGCCAAGCTGGAGAGCGCCAAGCAGAACCTGACGCGGGTTTTCGACATCTTGGAAGAGGTTGGCCGGCAGGCCAATTCGCTCAAGCGTCAGGCCTCGAAGGCCCGCCGTTACGAAGAGCTGAAGACCGAGTTGCTGGCTCACCTGCGAACTGTGCTGGCGGCCAGGTATCAGTTGGCCGATCGCGAGGCGGTGCGAATCGCCCTGGAAGTGAACTTGGCCACCGGGGAAGTCAACACTCTCCAGCAGGCAGTGGCGAAGGCAGAAAAGCTCCAGGCCGGGACGCAGGAGCGGAGCTACCAGACCGAATCGCAGCTCACTGCCGCTCGCCAGCACCTGGCGGACTTGCAGATCGAGGTCGAGCGCACTCGCGGCAGGCTGGACTCGCAGGCCGGCCAAATCGCAGCCATTGAGCAGCGGCTGGGCGAGGGCGAGGCCGAGGGCCAGGAACTCGAAGTGCGGCACCGGCAAGTGCGGGAAGAGCTGGAGCATCACCTGGCTGGGGCGCAGGAACTGGAACGTCAGGCTGAGGCGCTGCGCGCGCGATTGGAGGAAAAGGCGGGCGAGCGCGAAGGACTCCAGCAAGCCGTGCGGGAACGCGAAGGGGCTCTGGAGGCCGGACGGCAGCAGGTGCTCCGGCTGCTCGGGGAGGCCTCTCAGCTCAAGAACCAGCTTGCGCAGATTGATGGCTATCTGGAATCGCTGGGGCGCGACACGGCACGCACTCGCAAAGACGAAGAAGAGGCAGCCAACGACGCGGAGCGCCTGGAAGCGTTGCGCGCCCGCCTGGAGGGCCAAGCCGCCGCCCAAGCGGAGGAACTGGGGAAGATCACCGCTGAGCGCGGGGAGCTGGAGGCCCGCCTGGCCGACCGCCGGGAACGGGCCGCTGCCACCCGCGCGCACCTGGATGCACTCCGCGCAGCCTTCTCCGATCTCAAGGCCCGGAAAGACTCCTTGCAAGAGATCCTCTCGCACCACGCCTACACCACCGAGTCGGTGAAGAGGTTGTTCACCGCCATCGAGCAGGGCTCCGCCGGCTATTTGCGGCCGCGCGGGGTGCTGGCCGATTTTGTGGAAGTCGAGCAGGCTTACGAGAATGCCGTCGAGGATTTCCTGCACGACGAGCTGGAGTACGTGGTCGTAGAGACCTGGGACCAGGCCGAGCAGGGCATCGCGTTCCTGCGCAGCAACCTGGAGGGGCGAGCCACGTTTTACGTGGAGACCGCTGACCAGTCCGGGCACGGAAACGGGGACGGTTCGTTCCCCGGGGTGGGGCCGGAGACCGGAATCACGGCCCGTCTCTCCGACGTGTTGCGGCTGACCAACGGCCTGTCGCGCGAAAGCCTCGACGGTTTGCGCCGGCTCTCCCGCTGCTATCTGGTGGAGGATCCGGCTGTGGCGCTGCGGCTGGCTCGCCGGCATCCCGGGGAATTCTTCCTGCTCCCCGACGGCATCTGCTACCACGGGCAGGCTATTACCGGCGGCAAGAAGAGCGGCGCGGGGCCGTTAGGTCTGAAGCGGGAACTGCGCGAGCTGAGCACCACCGTCAGTCGCCGGCAGGTGGAACTTGAGCAAGGCGCGGCGCTGCTGGCGGAGCTGGAGCGGGAAGCCCGCGAGATGGAAGAGGCGCTCGAGCAGTTGCGCGCTTTGCAGCAAAGCCGCGAAAAAGAGGAGTTAGCTGTCGAGCACGAGATCCGCAAGGCTCGCGAGGAGCAGCAGAGGGCCGCCTCGCGTCTCAACCTGGCCCGCCTCGAATTGCAGCGGCTCAATCAGGAAGCCGAGCGTGCGGCGGCCAGGCGCGAGGAAGATCGCAGGGCGGTTGAAGAGAAGGAGCAGGCGCGCGCGGCGCAGGAGCTGGGGCTCGAACAGGACCGCGCGGCGCTCGATGTGCTCAACAACGAAACCGGCCGGATGGCGGAAGAGCATTCGGTCCTGCGCATCGACCTGGCCGAGGTGGAGGAGCGCCGCCGCGCGCAACAGGCCGTACTGAGCCGCCTGGAAAGCCAGGCCGAGGAGTTGGGCCGCCGCCGCCGCCATCTGGCTGAGGAAATGGAGCGCAAGGGCGTGGAGCGCGCACATTTGCTCGCCGACAATATTGAGGTGGACCGGCGTCTGGCCGGACTATCCGCGGAGATCGGCCGGGCCGAGAGCGCGGTGGGCGAACTGGTGAACCGCGAAACTGAACTGCGCGCTTCCCTGGCGGGGATCGAAGAGTCTCTCAAGCAACTCCGCGCGCAGGTGCAGCAAGCTATGGAGCGGCGCTCCCAAGCCGAACTGGAACTGGTCCGGCGCCAATCGGAACTACAGTACTTGGATGAGACTTGCCGCAAGGAGATCGGCACTCCCATAGCGGAGCTTACGCAGGGGGAGGGCGCAGTGCTCGATGACATGGGCCTGGTCGATGCCGAAGAACGCCACCAGCAAGTGAAGGCGAAAATCGAAGCCCTGGGCCCGGTGAATCCCCAGGCACTCGAGGAGTATCGGGAAGCGCAGCAGCGCTACGATTTCCTGAACGTGCAACGCCAGGACCTGCTGGACTCCATACGCGATACCGAGAAAGCCATACAGGAAATCGACACCGAGTCGCGGCGCAAGTTCAATGAGGCCTTCCAGGCGATCAACGCCAACTTCCGGGAGATGTTCAAGACGCTGTTCGGCGGGGGAGTCGGGGAGATGCGCCTGGCCGACGAGACCAACCTTGCTGAGTCGGGCATCGAGATTGTCGCTTCTCCGCCGGGTAAGCGGCTGCAAAACGTGCTGCTGCTCTCCGGCGGCGAGAAGGCGCTCACCGCGCTGGCTTTATTGATGGCCGTCTTCCAGTTCCAGCCCAGCCCCTTCTGCGTCCTGGACGAGGTGGACGCGCCGCTCGACGACGCCAATATTGCCCGCCTGATGCGGTTGCTCAAGCAGATGTCCGCGCAGACGCAGATCATTCTGATAACCCACTCGAAGAAGACCATGGAGGCGGCCGAAGTCCTGTACGGGGTGACCATGCAGGAGCCCGGCATTTCCAAGCTGGTCTCTGTGCGCTTCCAGCCGCTGATGCCCCCGCCTCAGCTCGCCGGAGAAGGCGTGCCGGCGGCCGTGTCATAGCCCCCATTCCTCAATCGCGGCAGTAGGGCCGAGTACAAGACGGATGGGGCCGGTTGGAAGACCGGTGGAGGTTTGAAGACCGGAATGTCGGCTCGAAAGCCGGCAGACATGAATGTCCGCCCTACGGGGTTGCAGAGCCAGTCGGGGACGGGCTGGCCGTTAGTAGGCCGGGGCACGGGCGCGGCGAAAGCGGCCTCGCGGCGCGGGTTCCGGCGCCGGGGTCGGGGTCGGTTCCGGCGCGGGTGGTTCCTTCCGCTTGCGAGTGTCCAGCTTCTCCGCAATGAGGGCGTTGCGGGCCTTGGCGAAAGCCGGTGTGTCCGGTTTCACGCCGGTAGCGCGCACTTCCTGATCCGTGACCTCGCGCGCGGCGGGCAGGTATTTTTGCAGGTAGTTCTTGATGCGGTCGTGAGCCAGGCGGCTTTCCGAGCGAACCAGTAGAAAGATGGTCTCTTCGGGGCGCGCGCCGGCCAGGAGCCGGTAGACCTCCGAAGGTTTCTGCAACTTCCGGGAGTCCAGCGCCTTCTGCAACTTCTTGGCCCGCGTGTCGATCTGCTGCCATTCGCGGGCTTCCGCCGCCGTCATTCCCGTGCCCCGGATCAGCGCTGTTCGCTCCTTCGAGGACAGCTTTTCGTTCAGAAAGTAGATAAACAGGCCGGTGCAATCCAGGCCCAGATCGACGCCGAAGGGGATCGTTTGAACGGCTTTTTCCAAACGGGCGAGGCTGGCGATGTTGATCTTGGGGCCTTCGAGGGCCGGGGAGAAAAGGGTCAGCAACCGGGCCTCGTCCAGCGCGCGCACCACGCCGGCAGGGTTTGGATCGTTGGCTATGTGGCGCATCTCCTCGTAGAGTTTGCGGCTGGGGATCAGCTTTTCCACCTCGGCTTCGCGGGCGTTGGCCAACTGCTGCAATGTCTTCTCCTCCACCGTGAAGCCCAGACGCACGCGGAATCGTTCCAGCCGCAGGATGCGCAGCGGATCGTCGAAGAACACGTAGCTGTGAACCGCGCGCAGTTCCCTGTGCTCCAGGTCGGCCAGCCCGTTGGTTGGGTCGATGAGCAACCCCAGCGAGGGCTCGTTGAGTGACAGGGCGATGGCGTTTACTGTGAAATCGCGATTCAGCAGGTCTTCGCGGATCGTGGCGGGAGAAACATGCGGCTTGCCGCCAGGGCGCGCGTAACGCTCGCTGCGGGCCATGCCAATTTCCGCGGTGACGCCGCCCGGAAAGCGAAGTTCCTCCGTACGGCGAACGGAGTCCTGGGACAGAGACTTCGCGCCGGTCTCCTTCACCAGCGTCTTGACCAGTTTGACGGCGTCCCCTTCCACCGCGAAATCCAGGTCCCGTATGGGGAAGCCGCCCAGCATGTCCCGCATGGCGCCGCCGGTGAGGTAGACGGCCATTTTGTGAATAGCGGCCGCGTGCCGGACCTCGGCGACCACCCGGTTCTGCTCCGGATTGAGGTGGTTCTCCAGCATGAACATGTAGTCGCTCATGGTTTCAACTCTCGCTGCAACGTGCCCGCCCCGGCGACTCGCGTTCGTTCAAGCCCGCGGGTGATGCTCGTCCACCATCTGCCGCAATCGCGATTTCAACACGTGGGTGTATATCTGCGTGGTGGATATGTCGGCGTGCCCCAGCATCACCTGGACGCTCCTCAAATCGGCCCCGCCTTCCAGGAGGTGAGTGGCAAAGCTGTGCCGTACCGCATGCGGCGACAAACGGTGAAAAACGCCCGCCTTCTTCCCGTGCTGCGCCAGCAACTTCCAGAATGCCTGCCGCGTCATCTTACCCCCACGCGCCGTCACGAACAGGTAGCGGCATGTCCTCCCCCGGAGCAGCCCGGCGCGCCCTAGGCTTTGGTAGGCTTCGATGGCTGCCAGGGCGGACTTGCCCACAGGCACCAACCGCTGCTTGTTGCCTTTGCCCACAACCCGCAACACACCTAGCTCCGGGTCCAGGTCGGAGCATTCCACCTGGCACAACTCGCTGACGCGCAGACCCGCCGCGAACAGCAGTTCGAGCATGGCACGGTCTCGCAGGCCGCGAGGCCCGGCCGTGTCCGTAGCGGCGAATATGCGGTTTAACTCCTCCAGTGTCAGGTACTTGGGCAAGTGGCTCCAGGACCGTGGCGTGGGCAGAGCCGACCCCGCGTCAAAACCCAGCTTTCCTTCCCGCAGCAGATAACCGCAGAAATTCCGCAGGGTCGCCGACTTCCGGGCGATAGAGCGGCTCTTGATACCGGACTGGTACAGATAATCCATATAACTGCGTAGGATTTCAGGGCCCGCGAGTGAGCTGATCCCGCGTTCCCCGCACCAAGCCGCGAATCTCTCCAGGTCGCCGCGGTATGCTGCCAGTGAATTCTCCGCCAGGCCCTTCTCGATGCGGCAGTAATTCAGATACTCCCGAATCTCCGCCGAGAATGGGGACGTATCTTTCATTGTGCCAATGATACAATATTCGCGAAATTGTTTGGAAGGATTCCAAGCGTGCGGGTGCGGGTTTGACCAGTTCGACGACCAAAAAAGTACTGATCACCCGGTTCGAGCGGGAGCCGCTGACCGGTTATGTCAACTTTCAGAGCTACCTCCGTGCCACCGGCGTCGAGATGATCCAATTGGACGGCACCCTCCGCGTCCTGCCTTTGGAAGAGATCAAGGTCATCTACTTTGTGCGCGAGTTCCCCCGCACCCCCGGGCTCCCCGAGCCCCGCGTCTTCGCCAACCGCCCCAAAACCAGCGGATTGTGGGTCCGCATGGAGTTCCGCGACGGAGACGTCATGGATGGATTGATGGCCAATGACCTGTTGCAGGTCAGCACTCAGGGGTACTCCATGATCCCGCCCGGCCCGTCTCTGAACAGCCAGCGCATCTTCGTGCCCCGGACGGCATTGCGAGCCTTGTCCGTGCTGGGAGTCGTCGGGAGCCCGTTGAAGAAGAGGGAGAAGCCGCCGCCGGGCAAGCAACTGGAGATGTTCAGCTAGCCCGGCGGGAGCGGCTCGAGCGTTCCAGTCATCTCAAGCCCTCTGCAACATGCGCCCGCCGGGCGGGCACGGGACGGATCTGGCAGAATCGAAGCTTATGTACAGCGAGCGGCTGCTCGATCATTTCCGCAATCCGCGCAACGCCGGGGAGATGAGGCCGCCGGCCGTGGTCGTGGAGGTATCTAATCCGGCCTGCGGGGACATCCTCCGCCTTTCTTGCCGGCTGGAGGGCGGTATCGTGGCGGCGGTCCGGTACAAGGCGCGGGGCTGCACGGCCTCGATCGCCGCGGGTTCGGCTCTGACGGAATGGATGAAGGGCAAGAGCGTGGCGGAACTGGCCTCGCTCGAGCCTGCCAGCGTCGAGGACTGGCTGGGCGGCCTGGCCAGTACATCCCGCCACGCTGCGGTCCTGTGCGTCGCTGGTGTCAAGGCGCTGTTACGCGTGGCCGGGTAGCGGAACCGGCGCCTCGGCCTGTCGTTGGCACGCCTGGGCCCATATCCCTCTCGGACTTGCCAGCCGATAACCCTTCAGCATCACAGGGGGGTTTTATTGCGGCGGGTATCTTGCTACACTATCTCTGATTCTGATAGCGTTGCTGCCAGCCAGACAACTCTCCGACTTCCGGCCATCCGCGGTCACTTCCGTGACGGCACGGCCCGTGTGGTCCGCCGCGCTTCTACCGGCTTTCAGAGTATCCCCCGCATGATTCCAAGCAGACACCATTTCCCCCCGCGCCGGCCGCGTGTCCGTGAAAACGTGAATGAGGGCATTCGGGCCCGAGAGGTGCGCGCTGTATTCCCCGACGGCTTTGTGGAGATTATGCCCACTGCGAATGCACTCCGCAAAGCCAGGGACCTGGGCCTGGACCTGATCCTTGTCGCCCCGACGGCCGAACCGCCCGTAGCCAAGGCCATGGACTTCGGCCAGTGGCAGTACGAGCAGAAAAAGCGACAATCCGAGGCCAAGAAGAAGCAGCACGTCATCCAGGTCAAAGAGGTCAAGTTCCGTCCCAACACCGACGAACACGATTACGAATTCAAGAAAAACCACGCCATCCGGTTCCTGAAAGAGGGCAATCGCGTCAAGGCGGTCGTGCAGTTCCGCGGGCGCGAAATCGTGCACACCGACTTGGGCAAGAGACTGCTGGACCGCCTGGCGCAAGACGTCGCTGAGTACGGTGCGGTGGAAGGCCAGCCGCGGCTGGAAGGCCGGATGGCTCACATCTTCCTGGTGCCGGGGCGGTCCAAAGAGAAGGCCAAACCGAAACCCGCCCCCGAGCGCGGCACAACACCCGAGACGCCACATCCCGTGACTTCCTGACCTGGACGGCCGGGTTTTGTGGCCTGCTTAGTTTCCCCATCCGTCCCGCTTACCCATGGTGTTGCCATCGTTGCCCATCGTTACGGGCCCGGAGCGGGCTAGCGCCGGGAGTCCTGATAGACTAGGAGTTTTGATGTTCAAACTCCTCTGTCTTGGTGGGTTGGTCCTGGCGCCTACCCTCTGTGCGGCTTCCGCCAGGGGGCGACCGGCCATCGTCCTGCCGTTTTCGCACCTCTGTGAGGACGGGAATCTGGACTGGATCGGCGAGAGCATCGCCGGCAGCATAACCGAAGCACTGTTAGGCGAAGGCGAGTTGATGGTGGGGCGTGAACAGCGGCTGAGGGCCTGCGAGCGGCTGGGCGTCGACCCGACGGCCCGGATCGCCCTGGCAACCGCCCTGAAGATCGGCCTGACCGTGGATGCCTCGCGTGTGGTGTTCGGCCGCTATGAGGTCGCACCGGCCGGCGGGGCGGAGGGCAACGGCGCCCGAACGCTGTCGATTCGTGCGGAGATTTACGATTTGAGTGCCCGCCAGCGCACCGCCCAGTTCGACGTTTCCGGGCCTCTGGAAAGCTTGCCCACTTTGCAGCTCAAGATCGCCCTCGAGGTCCTGCGCGCGCTGCATCCGGGTAGAACTCTCAGCGAAGAGGAGTTCTCGGCCCGGTGGCCCGCGGTGCGTCTCGACGCCCTGGAGAGTTACATTCGCGGGCTGACCGCTCCCGATCCGGCCACGCGGCACCGCCTCTTTACCCAGGCCGTCCGGCTGGATCCGAACTTTTCGCAGCCCGCGTTTCAGCTTGGCAAGATGCACTGGGAGCGCGGCGATCACTATCGCGTAGCGGAAGACTGGCTCACCAAGGTGAGGCCTTCCCAGCCCCACTACCTGGAGGCGACTTTCCTCGCGGGGCTTTGCCGCTATCAATTCGCGGATTTTTCACGTGCCCACGAGGCGTTTGCCATCGTGGCGCAATCCCTGCCGCTGAACGAAGTCTGGAACAACCTGGGGGCGGCGCAGTCCCGCCTGGGTATGGCGGAAGCGCTTGGGAGCTTTCGACAGGCGCTGGAAGGCGACCCGGCCGATCCGGTCTACCGCTTCAACCTCGGGTACCTGCTTTGGAAGAGGGGGCAATTCGAGGAGGCGGCCGAACACCTGCGCGTTGCTGCCCAGTTGCTCCCCGAAGATGAAGAAGCCACATCGTTCCTGTCGCGCTGCGAACAGCGTCAGGGACCGCGGCCCCGCGAGACCCGTGTGGAAGGACGCGAGCGGTTGAAGCTGAACTTCGAGGAGATCGCCTACCGGCAACTGAAAGCGGTTCTCGAACCGCGCGCAGAATGAAGGAATCCCGCTCCGGCAACGCTCCATGCGCTTGCCGGGAAGTGACAGCCAGAACGGACCCTGTTGTGAAAACCTCTACGGCGCTGCGAGCGTGGGGCCCGGCCCGGCTGGTGGCTTGCGCCCTCCTGGCCGGCGCGGGCGGCGCCGGCCTCGCACAAACTACTAACACGCCTGCGCCCGCGGCGGCCCAGCCCCCCAAACCTGCCGCTCCGCGCAAAGCGCTTTCCGTCGCCGCGCGCCGCAACGAGAACACCCCTGTATACCAGATCGACACCAACTCGATTCAGGAAGTGAACCGGCGACTGGGCCGGTTTGTCCGCCCGGTGGAGGAGCCACGTTCCGAGCTCAACTACTACGCCACCGATCTCGGCCGGCCGGCCAGCGGTGCGTTCCTCATACCCGCCGCCACGACACAGAGCACCTGGCACGGAGAAGGGTTCTGGTGGCACCAGAACAGCGTGTTCAACGCGCGCACCTTTTTCCAGGTCGGGTCCGTGATGCCATCGCACCAGAATCTCTACGGTGGCCGGGCTTCCGGTGAGGTGGGCCGGTTGGGACTCTTGACCTTGGGCGCGGGACAGCAGAAGATCCGCGGCATGGTCAACGGGAACGTCCTGGTACCGCTGGAATCCGAGCGCACGCCGCTGGCCACCGATCCCGAGGTCCGCGCCGTGGTCGAGCGGTTTCTCGGCGCCTACCCCGAGGATCTCCCCAACCGGCCCGATTTCGACCCTCGCGCCTTGAACACCAATTCGCCGCAGCGCATTGACCAGACCAATGCGGATATACGCCTGGACCGGGATTTCGGCGAGGCCCGGCGGCTGTCGCTGGATTACTCCCTGACTCGTACCCGCATTGATGCGTTCCAGTTTGTAGCCGGCCAGAATCCCGACACGGAGATCCACGCACCGCGCGCCCGGGCCACGTACTGGCACACGTTCTTACCCGGGACCAACCTGGGGCTGGGGTTCACATTTTCGCGTGTGCGCTCGCTGCTGAAACCGGAGCCCAACGCCGTCGGGCCACGGGTTCGAGTCGGCTTCCAGATTGAAGAACTGGGCCCCGATAGCCAGTTCCCCATCGACCGCGCGGAGAACAGCTTCACCTATGGCGCCCTGCTTTCGCACTTGGCAGGAAGCGGCCGGCACGCCCTCACCTTCGGCGGCGATCTGACCCGCTTCCAGCTCAACGGAAGCGAAACCAACAACGAGCGGGGCTACTTCCAGTTCACCAACAACTACGGCCGCACCGCCATCGAGAACCTGCTGTATGGCATTCCCAGCAAGTACGAGGTCTCCCTCGGCGATTTCGCCCGCGGTTATCGCAACTGGCGGGCGGACCTCTTCTTCGGTGACCGCTGGCAGGCTACTCCCCGTCTCCAGGTCTACTGGGGGCTGCGGTACAGTCTGGAGACCGTTCCCGTGGAAGTCGACGGGATCGACTACCTGCCGTACGGGTGCGACTGTAACAACTTCTCTCCTCGCCTCTCACTGGCGCTCCGGCTGGGCGCGGGCTGGATCGCGCGGACTTCGTATGTGCTTTCCTACGGGCAAATCCCGCCCGTCACCTACCAGCAGGTCCGCAATAACGTCCCGCGCGTGCGCCAGATTCAGGTACAGGATCCGGACCTGCTCGATCCGCTCCAGGGCATCGACCTCAACGATCCCAACCTGCGCGTCGTGCCCACGCTCCTCTCGCCCCGCCTGACCTCGCCCTACTCGCACCAATATCAATTGACACTCGAACGCAGGTTTCTGGAGTCCTACTCGCTCCGCCTCAGCTACCTCGGCAGCCGCACGGTGAAGCTGATGTATCCCTATGTCACCAACCGGGCCGAGCCTGTCCCCGGGATTCCCCCCACCACCGCCACGGTGGACCAGCGCCGCGCCGACTCCCGTTACTATGAAGTCCTGAACGTTGCGAACGGCGGCAATGCGTACTTCGATGCCGCTCAGGTGGCCTTTGATGCCGGCTTGCGCCGCGGGCTTGCCCTCAGAGCCAGCTACACTTTCGGCAAGGCGCTGGATTCGGGCGCCGACTTCACCGCCACCGCGGCCAATCGGGATCTGCAGCGCTCTCGCAGCCAGTGGCAGTACGAGTCATTCCGGGACCGCAAAGGCCTTTCTGATTTCGATTCGACCCACACGCTGGTGCTTGACTTTGCATACGACTTGCCGCGCTTAACGCGGATGAACGGCTGGGCCGGCGCAGTGACCAGCGGCTGGCAGATTACGGGAGCGACGCTGCTGCGGTCCGGCACTCCGCTGACTCTGTATATCGGCTCGGACTCACCCGGATTCGGCAACGTGGATGGCAGCCCCAGCGACCGCCCGAACATCGTCGATCCGTCCATTCTGGGTGCGACCATCGCCCATCCCGACAGCGCCACACAAATCCTCCGCCGGGACCGCTTCTCTTTCATTCGGCCAGGCGAACCGCGCGGAAACGTGGGCAAGGGCGCATTCCGCAAAGCGGGCATCGCCAACTTGAACCTGGCGCTGAGCCGGCAGTTCCGCTTGCGTGGCGACTGGCTCTTCCTAATTCGAGCCGAGGCCTACAACTCGACGAACACGCCCCAGTTCGATGAGCCGCAACGCAACCTCTCGGCGCCCGCCTTCGGCAAGATCACCAACACCCTGAACGACGGCCGCGTCTTCCAGCTCGGCTGCCGCCTGATTCTCTGAGCCGGCCCCGGCTGGGGGGACGCACGTGCTTGA
>Ga0233417_10000305_pt1 | contig 14362 bp, 18 predicted proteins | sample Sed_MG_FD_189023 | JGI IMG/M metagenome (GOLD analysis project Ga0233417, IMG submission 189023) | Sediment microbial communities from Lake Towuti, South Sulawesi, Indonesia - Sediment_Towuti_2014_0.5_MG | ecosystem: Environmental > Aquatic > Freshwater > Lake > Sediment | place: Indonesia... | reverse complement strand
CGGCTCGGCGAGCCGTGCCCGCAATGCGGCACGCCGATCGCCAGGGTCGACTTCGAGGAGCACACGATCTACTACTGCCCGAGCTGTCAGACGGGTGGTCGCACGCTCAAGGACCGGCGCCTCTCGAAGCTCCTGCGCTGACCCGAACCCGGATCCGCGGCGGGCCACGTGGCCGCTGCTACGGTGGCCGGATGCCGGACGGCGTGAAGCTCGAGGAGGACCTGCAGGCCGCGTTGCCGGAGATCGCGCTCGCCCTCTCCCGCGCTGGCGTCTCGGGAGTCCAGAAGGCGGTACGGATCAGACGAGGCGAGGCGGAGACCGTGATGGCGGCTGTCGTCGACTGCACCGTCGACCTCGCCGCCGACCAGAAGGGCGTTCACATGTCGCGCTTCCCGGAGCTCTTCGAGGAGGCCATCGACCTCGTCGTCGACAAAGAGGCGCTCCTCGTCGAAGTGCTCGCCGAGCACATCGCGAGCCGGATCGTCGAGCGCCAGGGCGCGCTTCGCGCCGAGGTCTCGATCCGGGCGCACTGGCCGATCCGCCGCCGCACGCCCGTCACCCGGCTCGCGACGCAGGAGATGGTGACCCTCTGCGGGATCGCCGCGGCGTCCGAGGCAGGCACGCGGCGGGCGGTCGGCGTCGAGGCGACGGGGATCAACGCCTGCCCCTGCGCGCAGGGCCTCGTGCGCAATCGCGCCTCCGAACGACTGCTCGACGCCGGCTTCGAGGCAGACGACGTCGAGCGCATCCTCGAGCTCGTCCCCATCGCGACGCACAATCAGCGGGGTCGCCAGACTCTCTTCGTCGGCTCGGAGCAGGACCTCGACGCGGTGACACTCGTCGAGATAGCCGAGCGCTCGATGAGCGCGCCGATCTACGACCTCCTGAAGCGCCCTGACGAGCTCTTCGTGGTCGAGCATGCGCACCTGCAGCCGCGCTTCGTCGAGGACTCGGTGCGCCATGCGCTCCGCGACACACTCGCGATGTTGCCCGAACTCAAGGACGGCGACTTCCTGCTCTCCAGGCAGGTCAACGTCGAGACCATTCACACGCACGACGTCGTCGCGGAGCGTTGGGGAACGGTCGGCGAGCTCCGAGGCGAGCTCGAGACGGGCACACCGAGCCCGCGCCAGACGACGCTCGCGGGCTGGCTCTCGTCAGACCAGTCGTCCTAGCCGAAGCCCGAGCGCGACGGCGAGAACGCCGAGCGCGACGCTCACGCCGACGCTCGCAGCCACCACGAGCCAGTCGTCTCCGTGGACGAGGTCGAGCGTCTCCTGGGCGAACGTCGAGAAGGTCGTGTACCCGCCGCAGAAGCCCACGATGAGCCCGACCCGAAGCCACTCGGGAGTGCGATGGCGGTCCACGATCGCCGCGATCAGAAAGCCGACGGCGAGGCAGCCGCTCACGTTGATCACGAGCGTGCTCAACGGGAACGCGGCCCCACTTCGGCGATCGACGAGCGTATCGACCCCGTAGCGTGAGACCGCTCCGAGAGCTCCGCCGACGGCGACACCGAGGACGACCGACATACGGCTCCCTTCGTTCGACAGGAGCCATCGGCCAGATCGGCGGTTGAGGCGAGCTCCATCGCCTGAGCCCGCAAGTCTAGACGGACGTGCCGCCTCCCCGAGAGCGCCCGAGCTCGAAGCGGCTCTCGGTTCCCGCCCGGAGCCGGCGGATGTTCTGGCGGTGCATCGCGATCACGGCCACCGCGCCCACGAGGCCGAAGAGGACGATCGGCCACGGGTAGCCGAGAGCGACGACGAGGACGGCGAGCGTCACCGTGGTCGCGAGCGACGCGACCGACGCGTAGCGCGTGAGCAGGAAGACGGCGACCCAGACTCCGACGCAGACGAACGCGACGAGCGGAGCAAGGGCGAACGTCACCCCTCCCCCCGTCGCGACCATCTTCCCGCCCCTCTCGAACCCGAGGAAGAGGGGCCGCGCGTGCCCCGCCATCGCCGCCGCCCCGGCGAGGACGCCGACGAGGGCGCCCCCCGCCCAGAGTCCGAGCGAGGCGGCGGCGAACCCCTTCGCCACGTCGAGCACGGCGACCGCCGTCCCGAGCCGCCAGCCGTAGACGCGGAACACGTTGGACGCACCGACGTTGCCGCTCCCGTGCGTGCGGATGTCCTCGCCACGGAGGACGCGCGGCACCCAGTAGCCGAAGGGCAGCGAGCCGAGGAGGTATCCGGCGGGAACCGCGAGCAGCTCCGTCATCCGCGGATCCGGGACCCGCCCCGGCGGACCCCGATCGCCAAGCGATCGTTCGAAGCGTCCGCGTCGCGGCCGAGGCGCTCGCGCTGCATGCGGGCAGCCTAGGCCGTCGGGATCCGGTACGCCTCGACCCAGGCGTTGACCACGCTCCAGTCGAGGTTCCGGAAGAAGGCGTCGACGTACGCGGCGCGGTCGGTCTGGTAGTCGAGGAAGTACGCGTGCTCGTAGACGTCGAGCGCGACGAGGGGGGTGGCGTTCCAGACGGGATACGTGTTCTGCGCATCTCCGACGTAGTTGAAGAGCCGGCCCTCGTCCCAGTCGAACGCCGTCCACGCCCAGCCGCGCGCGGCCAACCCGGTCGCCGTGAGGTCGGCGTGCCACGCAGCGGCCGATCCGAAGTCGCGCTCGACCAGGGAGCCCATCAAACCGTCCGGGTCACCGCCCTCGCCCCCGAGGTGCTCGAAGTAGAGCTCGTGGTTCTTGATCCCGCCGATCGCGAAGGTGAGGTCGACCTTCAGCGCGCGGACGTCCGAGGACACCTGGTTCGCGGCTCCCAGATCGACGTCTGCAAGACGTCCGAGGATCTCGTTTCGCTTTGCGACGTAGCCCTGGTAGAGGCGGTAGTGCGCCTCGACCGTCGTGCGCGAGATGCCGTCCAGCTCGAGGAGCGCCGGCTTCAGCTCGCGGGGCCTGATCTCGACGAAGTTCGACATCGGTCTCCTCCGGGACGGGGCGGGAACGCGCGGAGCATATCCTTGTCCGGAAGAGAGTCGTATCGAGAGGAGAGCAGGCCATGGCGTACAGCGTTCCCGATCTCACGTATCCGTTCGACGCGCTCGAGCCACACATCGACGCGCGCACGATGGAGATCCACCACGACAAGCACCACGCCGCCTACGTCACGAACGTGAACGCCGCGCTCGAGGGGACCGAGTGGATGGACCGGCCCATCGAGTCGGTGCTCGCCAACCTCGAGATCATCCCGGAGGACAAGCGCACGGCCGTCCGCAACAACGGCGGCGGGCATGCGAACCACACGCTCTTCTGGGAGATCATGGGGCCGAACGGCGGCGGTGAGCCGTCGGGCGCCCTCGCCAACGCGATCAGCGAGACCTTCGGCGGCCTCGACGAGTTGAAGGCGGCAGTGAACGACGCGGGGGTCAAGCGCTTCGGCTCCGGCTGGACGTGGCTCGTCTGGGACGGCACCGGCCTCGCCGTCATGTCCACGCCGAACCAGGACTCGCCGATCATGGAGGGCAAGGTGCCGATCCTCGGCATCGACGTCTGGGAGCACGCCTACTACCTCCTGTACCAGAACAGAAGGCCCGACTACCTCGCGGCCTGGTGGAACGTCGTCGACTGGGACGCCGTCGCCGCCAAGTTCGAGGGCGCCCCCCGCGAGTAGGGCCGGCAAACCGTCCCGGGCGCGGGCGCGTAAGCCTCTTCGGTGACGGCGTCGCTCGCGCTCCGGGTCGGTACGGCCCCCTTCCCACGGAGGATCGTGGAGCGCGTGGAGCGGATCCGGCCAACCGACGGCGAGCTGATCCAGCGGGTCGCCGGTGGCGACCGGCAGGCGTTCGAGGAGCTCCACGCGCGCTACGCTCGCCCCGTGCTCGGGCTGGCGCTCCGCCGACTCGGGGACCGCGGTCGGGCCGAGGACGCAGCGCAGGACGCGTTCGTCGCCATCTGGCGCTCGGCTCGCACCTACGACGCGCGCCGCGGGGCGGGTGCTCCCTGGCTCTACACCGTCGCGCGAAACGCGATCACGGATCGCCTCCGGCGGACGCCGGAGCCGGCGCGCGAGCTCGAAGAAGGTGCGGCGAGCGGGCCTGACCCCTTCGACGAGGCGGAGAGCTCGTGGACCGCCTGGCGCGTGCACCGAGCGCTCGAGGAGCTGCCGGCCCACGAGCGTCCCGTGATCGAGCTCGCGTACTGGGGAGGGCTCTCGCAGAGCGAGATCGCGGCGCAGCTCGACATCCCGCTCGGCACCGTGAAGACGCGGACGCGCAGCGCGCTCGCCCGACTGGCCGACGCCCTCGAGGAGGAGCTTCGCTGAGCGGACGCCCACCCGACTTCGACGAGCTCGTCGGCACCGATCTCCCGGCCGCGGAGCGCGACCGGCTCTTGCGCGTGCACGAGCTGCTGGTCGAGGCCGGGCCGCCGCCCGAGCTCGAGGCACCCACGCCGGTCGTGGAGCTCCGACCCCGGCGGCGACGTGGCGTCCTCCTGGCGCTCGCGGCCGCGCTCGCCGCTGCCGTCTTCGCCGCGGGCGCTCTCGTGGGCAACCGCACCGCCGGACCGAACGTCGACTTCACCGTCTCCATGACCGGGACGCCGGCCGCGGCCACCGCATCGGCGTCACTGGCCGTCTCCGACCTCGACGAGGCCGGCAACTGGCCGATGGAGGTGACCGTGAAGGGGCTCGAGCCGCCGGCGAGCGGGAACCCCTACGAGCTCTGGCTCACGAGGGGCGGACGGCTCGCCGCCCTCTGCGGCTCCTTCCGGACGGATGCGACCGGCTCGGCATCGGTGCCGATGAACGCGCCCTACACGTTCAAGGAGTTCGACGGCTGGGTCGTCGTCGAGGAGGGCACGGAGACCCCCCTCCTGACCACGTGAGTCGCCGGCACCGGCGCCGTCGGCGCGGCCTCCGAGCGGCGAGCTATCGTCGGTCGTCGTGACCGAGCGCCCCGTCCGCAGCCAGTACGAGGACTTCGTGCGCCACGTCTACACGACGGGTGTGCCGAAGCAGGACCGCACCGGGACGGGGACGGTCAGCGTGTTCGGCTACCAGATGCGCTTCGACCTGGCCGAGGGCTTCCCCCTGGTGACGACGAAGAAGGTGCACTTCAAGTCGGTCGCGGTCGAGCTCCTCTGGTTCCTGCGCGGCGACTCGAACGTCCGCTGGCTGCAGGAGCAGGGCGTGACGATTTGGGACGAGTGGGCCGACGAGGACGGCGACCTCGGGCCCGTCTACGGCGTCCAGTGGCGGAGCTGGCCGACGCCTGACGGGGGCCACGTCGACCAGATCGCCGAGCTCGTCCGGCTGCTGCGAGAAGACTCCGATTCACGGCGAATCGTCGTGAGCGCATGGAACGTCGCCGAACTCCCGAAGATGGCGCTGATGCCGTGTCACGCGTTCTTCCAGTTCCACGTCGCCAGCGGTCGGCTCTCGTGCCAGCTCTACCAGCGCAGCGCCGACGTCTTCCTCGGCGTCCCCTTCAACATTGCGAGCTACGCCCTCCTGACGCACATGCTCGCGCAGCAGTGCGACCTCCAGGTCGGCGAGTTCATCTGGACGGGCGGGGACTGCCACATCTACGACACCCATCGTGAGCAGGTCGAGACGTTGCTCGCGCGGGATCCGTTTCCGTACCCGTCGCTCCTCCTCCGGCGCCGTCCGCCCTCGATCTTCGAGTACGAGTACGAGGACTTCGAGGTCGTGGGCTACGAGCACCACGCGGCGATCCGCGCCCCGGTCGCCGTGTGAAGGTCTCGCTCGTCGCGGCCGTCGCACGCGGCGGCGTGATCGGCCGCGATGGGACAATCCCGTGGCGCCTGCCGGAGGACATGAAGCGATTCCGCGAGCTCACGACCGGCCACGCGGTGGTCATGGGTCGGCGTACGTGGGACTCGCTGCCCGATCGTTTCCGCCCGCTCCCTGACCGGAGGAATGTCGTGATCACGCGCAGCGACGCCTGGGCGTCGGAAGGCGCCGAACGCGCCGGCTCGCTCGAGGAGGCGCTCGACGGGCTCGAAGGCAAGGAGCACGTCTTCGTGATCGGGGGCGCCGAGATCTACGCTGCCGCGCTGCCGCTCGCCGACGAGCTGCTGCTCACGGAGCTCGACCTCGACGTCGAGGGCGACACGTTCTTCCCGGTGTGGAGCCGACGTCAGTTCGTCGAGGTTTCCCGGGAGGAGCACGTCGCGAGCGACGGAACGCGATTTGCGTTCGTCACGTACGTGCGTCGGAGGTGACCGACGCGTCCGCTCACCTCACTGCGCTGCGCTCGGTACACGCGCTCTGCGAGGAGGCGGGGCTGGAGTACTGGCTGTTCGGAGGCTGGGCCGTCGACTTCCATGCGGGCCGGGTCACACGAGCACACGACGACCTCGACATCGCGGTGTGGCTGCGCGATCTCCCCCGCATCGCCGCCCTTCTCGAGCAGGTCGGCTGGAGTCACGCACCGGATCCAGAGGAGGACGGGGGAACGGGATACGAGCGCGGCGGAGTCAGACTCGAGCTGACATTCCTGGTGGGCAAGGACGACGGCACGGTGGTCGTTCCCCTCCGCGAACACGAGGCGCCCTGGCCGGTCGATGCCTTCCCGGGCGACGACCGGACGCTCCTCGGTGTCGAGGCCCGACTCGTGGGTCTCGGTGCACTGAGGACACAGAAGTCCGGTGCTCGGGACGACGCTGCAGACGCAGAGAAGGACGCCGCCGACCTTCGCGTTCTCTCGTCGCTCTAGGGCTCGACGCTGGCCAGCTCCAGCACGGCCTCGCGGAAGACCTCGGTGTGACGGTCGACGTCGGCCTCGGCCGTCGCGGGCGACATGAGCGCCATGTTGTGGAACGGGGTGAGAAGGATTCCACGGTTGAGCGCGTACAGATGCAGGTAGCGCTCGAGCGCGAAGTCCGAGGCGGCGTGCGCATCGGAGCCGTTCCGCGGGCGGTCGGGCCCGAAGAGGTACTCGGCGCGGCAGCCGAGCCGCGTGACGTGCCACGGCAACCCCGCCTCCTCGATGCCCGCCTCGACACCTTCCGTCCAGCGCTCGGCGAGCGGGACCATGCGCTCGAACGCCTCCCCCGTCAGCACCTCGGCGAGGGTCGCGCGCATGGCCGCCAGCGAGAGCGCGTTCGCGGCGAGCGTACCCCCGACACCACCCACGTCGACGTCCCCGAGCTCGATGCGCCCGCTCAGGGCGGCGGCGACCTCCGCCGAGAACCCGTAGGCAGCGGCCGGGATCCCGCCAGCGATGGGCTTCCCGATGGTGACGATGTCGGGCTCGAGCCCGTGCGCGGCGGTGTACCCGCCCGGCCCGCAGCAGATCGTGTGCGTCTCGTCGATCGCGAGGAGCACGCCGTGGCGACGGGTCAGCTCGCGCAGCGCACCGTGGAAGCCGGGCTCGGGGTGCACGATGCCGACGTTCGTCAGCGCCGGCTCCGTGAGCACGAGGGCGACGTCGCCGTGCGAGAGCTCCCGCTCGAGCCCCACGACGTCGTTGAACTCGACGACCCGGGTCGTCTCCGCCGGCTCGACGGGCGGGCCGAGGTTGCCGCTGCGCGCGCGGACGACTCCCCCCTCGAGCGTCGCGAACGTCTCGTCGACCGTGCCGTGGTAGCACCAGTTGAAGACGAGCACCTTCGGGCGCCTGGTCAGGTGACGGGCAAGCCGGATCGAGAAGCGATTCGCGTCGGTCGCCGTGAGCGCGAACTGCCAGGAGGAGACTCCGAAGCGCCGCGTGAGCTCCGCGGAGACCTCGAGGGCGTCCTCGCTGGGAAGCATGAGCGTGATACCCCTGGCCGCCTGCTCTGCGATCGCCCGCAAGGTCGGCTCGGGCGCATGGCCGGTCATCGCGCCCGTGTCGCCGAGGCAGAAGTCGACGTACTCGTGACCGTCGACATCGACGAAGCGCGCGCCCTTCGCCTCGCGGACGAAGACCGGAAAGCCTCCGGGCCACTTCCGCATCCAGTGCATCGGGACACCCTCGAGGAGCGTCGCCCGTGCGCGCTCGGCGAGCTCGCGCGAGCGCGGGTGCGTCGCCGCGAAGCGAGCCTCCTCGCGCGCCTGCAGCTCAGCGAGCGCCCTCATGACGCCCGCCGGATCGCGAGCACGCGCGCCTTCCAGGGCCCGCGCGGCGCCTCGACATCGACGACGGCCCCGACCGCAGTGCCCATGAGCGCCCGGCCCAGCGGTGACTCCGGCCCGACACCGCCGACCGAGGAGATCTCGACCTCCATGGTCTCCCCGTCCTCGTCGGCGATCTCCACGATCGATCCGATACCCACGTGCTCGTCGGTCTCGTGCTCGACCGTCACCGCGTGTCGCAGACGCTCCCGAAGCACGCGGATCCGGGCCTCCAGCAGGCCCTGCTCGTTCTTTGCCGCGTGGTACTCGAAGTTCTCCGAGAGGTCGCCGAATTCGCGTGCGTGCTTGATCGCCTCGGTGACCGCCTTGCGGCGCGGCCCCTCGAGCTCGGCGAGCTCGGCTTCGAGCGCACCGCGCTGCGCCGCGGTGAGGTACTCCGTCTTCGGGTCGCTCACGGGGCTACAGGCTAGTGGCTCTCCGTAGAAAGCCGCTCCCCAGTCGGTGTGCGAACCGATGACCACAGGCGTCGGCGCGTCGACGATCGAGGTAGCGAAGGAGGTGAACATGAAGACGATCGTGCTCGGCTACGACGATTCACCCGAGGCGTCTCGTGCTCTCCTGAGGACGGCGGAGCTCGCGGCGGCGCTGGGCGCGCACGTTCTCGTGACGAGTGTCGCGCCCGTCATGTCGTTCTCGGGGCGCGGCATCGGCCCATACGACCCGGCCGACCCTCCCGAGCGGCATCGTGTGCTCGCAGCCGACGCAGTGGCCCTGCTCAGGGAGAGAGGCGTCGAGGCGTCGGCGGTCACGGGACTCGGCGATCCGGGTGACGCCATCGTCGAGCTCGCGGACAGGAACGGAGCCGATCTCATCGTGCTCGGGATGAGCCGCCATCCGCACCTGGCGCACATCCTCGGCAGCGTCAGCGAGGACGTCGCTCACCACGCGCACTGCGACGTCGTGCTCGTGCACTGACCGCCACGACCTGACGCGCCCGCGCCACTGCATTACGCTCTCCCGCACGCACATCGGATCGGGAGAGGAAAAGGAGGAACGCGGTGGCGACCGACCTGGAGCGGTTCGGCGAGGCGGAAGGGCGTGCGGATCTCGTCAAGGAGGTCCGCCGGCGCATCGACGCTGAGGGAATCACCTACATCTACTACCAGTTCCCCTCCGTCACCGGCCGGATCATGGGCAAGGGCGTTCCCGCCCAGCACTGGGAGACGATCGCGGAGAAGGGCTTTCAGCTCGTCTACGGAGCCACGGCGAACCTGTTCACCGACCGCCACGGCCAGTACATCGGGTATGGCCCGGAGGCGGCGGAGCTCGTCGGACTCCCGGAGCCCGAGACCTTCCAGCCGCTGCCGTGGGACCCGAGCGTCGCCCGCGTCTGGTGCACCTGCTTCCGCAACCGCGAGGAGCGCGAGAACCCGGGCGGCTTCCTCAGCTCGGACTGCCGCGGGAACCTGAAGCGCCTGCAGGCCGAGTTCGAGGAGGCGACGGGTCTGCACCTGCGCGCCGGGACGGAGCCCGAGATGATGTGGCTCAAGCTGCAGGAGGACGGCACGCCCTCCGTCGAGGGCATGACGAAGCCCTACTGCTACCACATCGACCAGTTCTCCGAGCTGCAGCCGATCATCCACCGGGTCGTCGGCTACGGGCAGGCGATGGGACTGGACATGATCCAGGGCGATCACGAGGACGCGCCGGGACAGATCGAGCTCAACTTCGGCTTCGACCGCGCCGAACTGACGGCCGACAACCTCTCCACGTTCCGGCAGATCTGCAAGGCCGTGGGGCGCGAGCTCGGCGCGTTCCCCTGCTTCATGCCGAAGCCGTTCATGGGCGTCTCCGCCAACGGCTGCCACCACAACATCTCTCTCTGGCGCGACGACGAGAACGCGTTCATGCCCGACACCGACGACCCCCAGCGCCCGAGCAAGCTCGGGCTGTACGCGATCGGCGGGGTCATGGAGCACCTGAGCGCGCTGACCGCGGTCACCGCGTCCACGGTCAACTCCTACCGCCGGCTCTGGGACACGGGCTTCTGGGCGCCCGTCTTCGCCGACTGGGGCTACCAGAACCGGACGACCGCACTGCGCGTGTCCGCACCAGGCCGCTTCGAGTACCGCTCGGTCGACTCCGCGGTGAACCCCTATCTCTCGATGGCGGCGCTCATCGCAGCCATGCGGGACGGCATCGAGCGGGAGCTCGATCCGGGAGAGCCCGAGGAGCGCAACATCTACGAGGCGATGGAGGCCGGCAAGCAGGTCAGGCGCATCCCGATGACGTTCGGGGACGCGCTCGACGCGCTCGAGGCGGACGAGGTCGTGAAGAAGGCGCTCCCGGGCGAGATGTACACGGTCTTCATGCACTACAAGCGAGACGAGTGGGAGAGGTACTGTGCGACCGTCACCGACTGGGACGTGACCGAGTACCTGGACGTCCTGCCGTAGCGAGGGAGGAACGAAGACCGTATGTGCGGGATCGCAGGGATCATCTACCGGGACGGCGCCGAGCACGCGATCGGCGACGAGATGACGCGGATGCTCCAGTCCATGAAGCACCGCGGCCCGGACTCGACCGGCTACGCCCTCTACGGCGCACCGGGGAACGGCGCCCTCGTGATGCGCTACAAGCTCGCCGATGCGAACACGCCGCGAGACTTCGACTTCGAGGATCGCCTGCGGCGGCATCGTTTCGAGGTGGAGTCGCGACTCGCGGCGCTCGGCGCCCGGATCCACGAGGTCGACGAGGAGACGCCCTACGCGTTCCGCGTCGTCTTCGACTACGACGGCGATCTCAAGCTCCTGGCCGACTTCGTGGAGGACATCCCCGAGGCCGAGGTGCTCTCCCTCGGCCACTCGCTCGAGATCGTCAAGGACCTTGGCGACGCCGAGAGCGTCCACGAGGTGTACGGGCTCGCGAAGTTCAAGGGCACACACGGAATCGGGCACGTACGCATGGCCACCGAGTCCGAGGTGGACATCGCCGGAGCGCACCCCTACTGGGCGTACCCGTACTCCGATGTCGCGGTCGTCCACAACGGGCAGCTGACGAACTACTTCATGTGGCGCCGGCGACTCGAGCGGGCCGGCCGCCGGTTCATGTCCGAGTGCGACTCGGAGGTCATCGCCGTGTACCTCGCGGAGGAGATGTCGAAGGGGGCGACGTTCGAGGAGGCGATGCGGGGGTCGCTCGACGAGCTCGACGGCGTCTTCACGTACATCGCCGTCACGAAGGACGAGCTCGGCGTCGCCAAGGACGAGCTCGCGGCCAAGCCGCTCGTCCTCTACGAGTCCGACGCCCTCGTCGCGCTCGCCTCCGAGGAGATCGCGATCCGGCAGATCGTCGACCACGAGATCGACACGTACGACCCGTACGAGCGCGAGGTGCTGGTATGGCAGCGGTAGGCGAGAGGCAGATCTCGTACGACGCACGCGGCCTCGCCGAGCCGCTCGCCGAGGCGCCGCGCAGCGCGGTCGTCGAGGACGGCGTCGCGACCTTCGACGCACGTGACCTCACGACCCGGACGATCAACCTCGAGCTGCGACGCCTGCTCTACGAGGAAGGGGTCGACGAGGTGGTCGTGCAGAACCCGCAAGGGCGCCACTCGCTCGGCGTCGGGATCCTGAGGCGCTGCAAGATCACCTTCGAGGGCTCGCTCGGGTACTTCGCCTGCGGGCTGATCGACGGGCCGGAGATCCACGTCAAGGGACGGGTCGGCTGGTCGGCGTGCGAGAACATGATGTCCGGCGTCGTCGTCGTGGACGGGAACGGAGGCTCGCTCACGGGCGCGGCGCTGCGGGGAGGCGACCTCGTGGTCACGGGTCGGGTGGGCGCACGGACCGGAATCGACCAGAAGGGCGGCACGATCCTCGTCTGCGGCTCGGTCGGCTCGATGACCGGCTTCATGATGCAGCGCGGGCGCCTGATCGTCTGCGGGGACGCGGGCCCGGGTCTCGGCGACTCGATGTACGACGGGACGATCTACGTCGCCGGCACCGTCAAGTCGCTCGGGATCGACTGCGTCCCGGGCGAGTGGACGGACGCGGACACGGAGCTCATCGAGCGCAAGTTCAGGATCTACGGGCTCGGCTCGCCGCCCGAGTTCCAGAAGTTCGTCTGCGGCAAGGTCCTCTACAACTACGACTCCCTCGAGCCCGCCGAGCGAAAGCTGGTGATCTGAGTGCCCATGAGTGACGAGGGCCCCGGCAAGAAGGACGTCCTCGGGCACAGCCGGATCTTCACGCCCGAGGTCATCAACGACATCCACATCAAGTCCGAGCTCGGCCGCTACCGGATGCGCGGCTTCTCCATCTTCAAGCCGATGCCGCACTGGGACGAGCTCGTCTTCCTCCCCGGCACGCTGACGCGGTTCGTCATCGAGGGCTATCGCGAGAAGTGCGAGACGAAGACGGTCCTCGGCGCCCGCTTCGCGACGCACCCGCTCGAGCTCGACATCCCGATCTACATCACGGGCATGTCGTTCGGCGCGCTCTCGCTCGAGGCGAAGATGGCGCTCGCGAAGGGCGCGTCCATGGCCGGCACGGCGACGTGTTCGGGAGAAGGCGGGATGATCCCGCCCGAGCGGGACTACTCGACGAAGTGGTACTACCAGTGCATCCAGTCGCGGTACGGGTTCAACCCGCACCATCTGATGCTCGCCGACGCGTGCGAGTTCTTCATCGGCCAGGGCTGCAAGGTCGGCCTGGGCGGCCACCTCATGGGTCAGAAGGTCACCGAGCAGGTCGCGGAGATGCGCTCGCTGCCCGCCGGGATCGACCAGCGCTCCCCCGCGCGGCACCCCGACTGGCTCGGTCCCGACGACCTCTCGCTGAAGGTGCAGGAGATCCGCGAGGCGACCGACTACCGCATCCCGATCCAGCTGAAGCTCGGCGCGTCGCGCGTGTACGACGACGTGCGCATGGCCGCCAAGTGCGGCCCGGACATCATCTACCTCGACGGCGCCGAAGGCGGCACCGGCGCCGGCCCGCACATCGCGACGGAGGAGACCGGCATCCCGCTCATGGCCGCGATCCCCGAGGCGCGCCGCGCGCTCGAGGACGTGGGGCTCGCAGACGAGATCGACCTCGTCGTCGCGGGCGGCATCCGGAACGGCGCGGACGTCGCGAAGTGCCTCGCGCTCGGCGCGAAGGCGGTCGCGATCGGCCACTCCGCGCTGATGGCGCTCAACTGCAACAAGGAGATCCCGGGCGTCACCGACTACGAGGGAACGGTGGGCGTCCCCGCCGGCCAGTGCTACCACTGCCATACGGGACGCTGCCCGGTCGGCGTCGCGACGCAGGATCCGGAGCTCCGCAGGCGCCTCGTGGTCGAGGAGGCCTCGGAGCGCGTCTACAACTTCCTGACCGCGATGACGATGGAGTTGCAGATGCTCGCCCGGGCGTGCGGCAAGACGAACGTCCATTCGCTGGAGCCCGAGGATCTCGCGGCGCTCACCGTCGAGGCCTCGGCGATGGCCCGCGTGCCGCTCGCAGGGACGACGTACACCGTCGGCCAGACCGAGAGGGAGATCCTCGCCGAGGTACAGCGCCTGCTCGCGATCAAGGCCGAGGACGAGCTCGCCGGTCGTCACCCGGGAACCGTCGAGCACCTGCACTCACTGGAGCAGCACGGATGAGCGAGCAACCGCACTCCCACGAGCTCGCGTACGCCGAGCCCGAGAAGATCCGGGAGATCGACGCCGAGTTCCTCGCGGGGCACCGCTTCCCCTACCAGGAGGACTTGTCGCTCGTGGAGGACGTCGACCTCCTGGCTGCGACCCCGGGCGAGGACATCAATTGGCTGGAGGACGTCACGCTGCTCGAGGAAGAAGGCGTCCCGGCGGTCTTCGACCGCTACTCGAACTCGTTCCTGAAGATCTACTTCCCCATCCCGGATGGGCGGGAGGACGAGATCGCACGCAAGGTGCTGATCACACACCTCACCTCGGGCAACTCCTACGGGATCCAGCTCAAGGAGATCCACACGAAGTTCCCCCAGCCCGAGCTCGGCCCGTGGGTCGAAAAGTCGAAGACCGTCGGAAGCGACTGGGAGCCACCCGTCCTCGAGGGCTGGGAGAAGCCTGCCGGGCACTGAGCCGGCCCGCAGGCAGTCGACCCGGACGCGGACGGGAGCAGCGACCCGGCGGCGTACCGACTGCGGGAGGCCTAGCGGCGCGTCGCGGCGAGGTGCGAGGATCGCTCGCGTGAGCACCGGCGCGTACACCGACCGTCCGTTCCGGCTGGCGCCCGATGCCTGAGCGCCCAGTCGGCGTCTGGGCGCCGGGTCGCGTCAACCTGATCTGCGAGCACACCGACTACTCGG
>Ga0233417_10000304_pt1 | contig 14365 bp, 6 predicted proteins | sample Sed_MG_FD_189023 | JGI IMG/M metagenome (GOLD analysis project Ga0233417, IMG submission 189023) | Sediment microbial communities from Lake Towuti, South Sulawesi, Indonesia - Sediment_Towuti_2014_0.5_MG | ecosystem: Environmental > Aquatic > Freshwater > Lake > Sediment | place: Indonesia... | reverse complement strand
TACAAAGATCATCGACTTAGCCGCGCGAGTCCCTTCGATGATTTTTAATCCATAGCGTTTCCTTGCTTCCTCTGTGTCTTCATTGATCACAATGGGCTGACGGGTTTTGATCAGATGTTTGTTCATCGGGGTTAAGGGCAGTACCTCATCGTCAAAGATGCGCGCCCCATCTTCAAACGCATACGGCACCGCGGAAGTCTGTTTCTCGTGATCGAAAGAGCAAATGACAAGCGATTGTGCGTTGAACATGCTTTGGATCTTGTCGCCGACCAGGTCGAAGATGGCTTGCATATCCAGTTTGGATGCCAGCCCCTCCTGCACGCTGTTGATGATGGCAAGTTCCTGTGCGCGCTGTTCGGTCTCCTTGAGCAGGCGCTGGGTCTCATCGAAGAGACGGGCGTTTTCGAGAGCGACGCCCATGCTGGATGCCAGCGTGCTCAATAAGCGGACATCTGACTCGTTGAAAGCATTTGGTTGATAACTCTGCACACTAACCACACCCGCGACAAAATCGCCGATGATGATCGGTATGCCCAGATAAGTATTGGCGCGTTCGTCTGCTTCGAAGATAGCCCCCAACTTGATTTGTTCTTCCATTGTGCCAATCAAAAGCGGCTGGCGATCCAAAATCACTTTGGATGTCAGTCCTTCTCCCAAGGCAAGAGGCGATGCTTTCAGGAGAGTACCTCGATCCACATAATATGGAAAATCGATTTGATTGTTATCTTTGGGATTTCGGATGGCGATGTATACCACTTCCACTTGGAAGATATCACGGATTTTGTTGCCGACCAGATCGTAGATGGCTTGCATATCCAGTTTGGATGCCAGTCCTTGTTGCACGCTGTTGATGATGGCGAGTTCGGCGGCGCGTTGTTCCGTCTCTTTGAGCAGGCGCTGGGTCTCATCGAAGAGACGGGCATTCTCCAGTGCCACACTCATCGAGTTGGCGAGGGTTTGCAGGAGACGTGCGTCATTTTCTGTGAAGGCATTCTTCTCGTAACTTTGCACGCTAATGACACCAGTCATGCTTTCACTAAGAAACATTGGAACACCCAGAAACGACTCGTTGAGGTCTTCATTGCTATCCGGAGATGGAATATCAATAACGTCCAACTGATGCTGTTGTTCGCTCGTGCCCAGCAAAAGATACCTTCGCGATTTTATGATGTGTGAGTAAAGTCCCCGACCAAAAGGCAGGGGTTGGATTTGTATGAGAGTTTTACCCTTTTCCACATAATATTTGGATTGAACAAATTCGTCTCCATGTTGATAGGTGGAAATATACGTGGTATCCGCGTTAAAAATCTCTCGAATCTTATCGCCGACGAGATCGTAAATGGATTTGATCTCCAGTTTGGAAGCCAGTCCCTCCTGCACGCTGTTGATGATGGCAAGTTCGGCGTTGCGCGCCTCGGTCTCTTTGAGAAGACGCTGGGTCTCGTCGAAGAGACGGGCGCTTTCGAGGGCGACGCTCATCGAATTGGTCAAGGTTTGGAGCAGGCGCAGGTCGCTTTTGCCATAGGCGTTTTGTTTGTAGCTTTGCACGCTGGTTGCGCCGATTGCCTTGCCGTCCTTGAATATGGGAACTCCCATGAACGATTCGTTCAGGTCTTTTTGAGAGCCAGGCGAGACCACACGATAGGATGCGCCCAGTTCGGCGTAATCCTTTGCTGACCCTCCAAGGAACGACTTGCCAGTTTCGACAACGGGTTCATATAACCCGTTTCCATATGGACGGGTAAAGTTGGGTCTTTTTTCGTTCCCATCCGAGTAATAGGGGACAAAGACCGTCTCGCGCTTCTCATCGTGGAAGGCGATCCAGGTTGAATCGGCTTTGAAGATCTCGCGGAGTTTATCGCCCACCAGATCGTAAATCGCCTGCAACTCCAGTTTGGAAGCCAGCCCTTCCTGCACGCTGTTGATGATCTGCAGTTCAGCCACACGCTGTTGTTCGGCTTTAAACAGGCGTACATTCTCCACGGCAATCGCGGCTTGATTCGCAAACGATTGGACGAGCGCGATCTGTTTCTCGTTGAGCAGTTCAGGTTTGAGGCGGCGGATGGAGATGACGCCGATGGCTTTGCCCTCGCGCAGTAACGGCACGGAGCAGGTCATGCGGTAGCCGTATTTCTTCGCCACCTTGTCGCCTGCGGGGTATTCCGATTCGACGCCGCGCTGATTGTGAATCCACTGTCGGGGCTGACCCTCTAGTATCGCGCGACCAGCCACCGAGTCCCGATCGAAGCGGATGCCTTCACCGACGGGGATCATGGGGATGTCGCCGTAGTGTGCGTCGACGCGCAGGATGTCGCCGTCTCTCAACGAAATGAGCGCATCATCCGACCCCGAAAGTTGCGCGGCGTTTCTGGCAATGACCTCCAACACGGGCTGGATGTTGGTGGGCGATTCGGCGATGACCTGCAAAATGTTGTTGCTGGCGGTCTCGCGTTCGAGCGACTCGGTGATCTCGGCATTCTTCTTCTGCACCTCATCGAAGAGACGCGCGTTTTCGAGGGCGGTTCCCAACGAGGCGGCGATGGTGGTTAGCAAACGCAATTCAGATTCGCCGAAGGCATTCTCGCGTTCGTAGTTTTCCATGCTGATGTCGCCAAGGAAGTGATCACTGCTGATGATCGGGACAGAAACCAGTGATTTGCTCATGTCGGTGCCGGGGATCACGCCGCCGCTTACTTTTGCATAATCTTCGGCAGTATTGTATACGAGAGGTCGGCGGGTTTTAATTTCGGTCTCGTATATTCCTCCTACGTTAGGTGGTCGAGAGGGGACAACGATCCGCTGTCCATGTTCATAGTAGTATAGGTAATTGACCAGATTGGCTTTTTCGTCATACCACGTGATACCAAGATCAGGCGTGTTGAACACTTCCCGCAGTTTATCGCCGACCAAGTCCACAATGGATTGAAAATCCAACTCGGCGGCGAGCCCCTGCTGGATGGAGTTGATGATCTGCAGTTCGGCAACGCGTTCCTGCTCGGCTTTGAACGATTGAGCATTTTGCAACGCTACACTCAAACTGTTGGCAAGGGTCTGGAGCAATCGCACATCCGACTCGCTGAAGGCGTTTTCCATATCGAGATTTTGCAGGCTGATGGCTCCATAAAGTTCGCCTAGGACGAGCGGGACCGAGAGAACAGATTTCGGCATCTCATCCTCTGGAACTTCGTACGAGTTTCGTTCTTCCAACCAACCTTTGAAATTTGTATTCACCCACCAGGTTTGTCGATTCTTGATGAAATCCTTCCACCCATTGGGAATCGGACGCGGCTCGATATACAGTCGCTGTCCTTTTTCGATCACATAATGACGATACATCAAATCTTTTGATGTGTCGAAGGTCGCCAAAACCACTGCTTGCGCATTGAAAATTTCCCTGATCTTGTCGCCAACCAGATCCACAATCGCTTGGAAATCCAACTCGGCGGCGAGCCCCTGCTGGATGGAGTTGATGATCTGCAATTCCGCCACGCGCTCCTGCTCGGCTTTGAACGACTGCGCATTCTGCAGTGCAACGCTCATGGCGTTGGCGAGCGTTTGCAGGAGCCGCGTATCCGAATCGGTGTAGGCATTTTGCTGATAGCTTTGAACCGCGATCATGCCGATCACTTTTTCGTTTGCCAGAATGGGCACGCCTAGCCAGCTTTCGTTCCTATCCACCTCTCCGCCTGCGCTGGCTACATTGAATGCGCCCAATTTTTTACTTTCTTCACTTGTCCCCACGCGCAAAGGCTTGCCCGTATCCACAACAATGGCTCCCAGGCTTGGTCTGGGTGAATGCCCATCGGAGAAAGGTGTCCGTGTGCCGCGGTCGACATAATAGATATTGGACGCCCAGTCGCGTTGCGGGTCATACATGAACACGATGGTTGAATCCGCTTTGAAGATTTCACCAACCTTTTCGCCGATCAGGTCAATGATGCCGTTCATGTCGAGTTGTTTTGCCAGCCCCTCCTGCACGCTGTTGATGACCGCCAGTTCCGCCACGCGCTCCTGCTCGGCTTCGAAGAGCCGCGCGTTCTGAATGGCGACGCCCATGTTGGCGGAGAGTGTTTGCAGCAGGCGCAGGTTGTTTTCATTGAAAGCGTATTGTTTGTAGCTGCTTACGCCTACAACCCCAATTACTTTTTCTCCGACGATGATCGGGACGAGCATTGATGATTCTGAGATAACCCCACTACCTTTTTCTAATAGTTCAGGGGCAATATATGCGCCTTTTGTCACTTGGTCTTTTAGGGTGTTAACAAGGATTGGCTGACGTGTTTGAATAACCTTACTTGTTAATCCCTTTCCAAGCGCGAATGGCTCAAGATAATCCACATACCCACCTTCGCCTGCATCATATTCATAATGAACATGGATCATATTTGTCTGGGTGTTCAAGAGCATGATCGAAACACCGTCAGCATGGAAAATATCGCAGACTTTGTCACCGACAATCCTTGTCACCGTCTTGACATCCAGAGTCTTCGCCATCGCTTCGCCTACCGAGTTGAGGATGGCGAGTTCATCCACGCGTTGATTCAATTGTTCGGTTCGTTCTTCGACCTTGCGCTCGAGTCCTTGCAACAAACCGGCATTATCCAAAGCGACGGCGCCCTGGTTCGCCAACATGCCGAGCATGTCGCGGTCGGTGTCGTCGAACGTGCCGTAGAGCGAGTCCATGTCCACATAGAGGTAGCCTAGGACCAGATTTTGGGCGATGAGGGGAGCGACGATTTGCGATTTACGATTTTGGATTGACGATTTACGATTGGGAGGCAGAGTCAGTTGAACGGTCCGCTTGAGGCGTGTTTGAGCGAGGTGTTTCTTGATCGAAGCGAGAACAGCCGAGGCGTCTTCTCCGCGCGGGAGCAGGGAATCCGCAACAGTGAATTCCGTCGCTGAAGTGGTACGACTGAAGTCGTCGCTACGATTTTCCAAAATCAACAGCACGCGTTCGCCGCCGCTGAGTTCGGTGGCTTCTTCGACGAGGAAGGTTTGAATCTCGCGGACAGTTTTTAGCGCGTTGAGGCGCATACCCGTATCCGCCAAGCGCTTGAACGGTTCGCGCACATTCGACTCGATGTTGAGATGTGCGAAGAGCCGCTCTTTGGGCAGTTTGCGCTGTGCGCCATCCTCGACCCATGATCGCAGGAGTTCGCGATTGACTTCAACTTTGTTAAGCGCGTTGCGGCGCAAGCCTTCATCGCGGATGTTCTGAATGCTTTCGAGCAAAAATTCGTAGGCGCGTTCGAGGGCTTCACGGGCTTCTTTTTTTTTCTTATTGGCATTCAACGCTTGCGTGTGCCGCCACCAGATTCCTTGTGAGGAAAAGGCATTAGGCTTGGCGAAGGACTGGGCGCGGTGTAGATCCGTGGCTTTGGTTGTAGCTTTGAGCGCCGCGACAGGCTCGTGATTTGCAAGCAGTATTTTTCCCAGGTTGGTAAGGGTTACATTTACATCGGATAACTTGTTTTTCTGCGCCATTCTCAGGGCAGATTTATAACGACGGATGGCAGATTTGATATTGCCTTCAGCGAATGACAGGTCTCCCCAGGTCGCGGCAAGACCTGCGTCCATGGTTGGGTCGCCGAGCACGGGAACGAGTTTTTCCATCTCCTGCAAATGCAGGCGCGCTGAGTCGAAGGCGCCTAAAACAAACTCAGGCTCTATAATGTTTCCCAGGGTATAGGTTAGTATGAGCTTTGCGCCTATGGCGCGAGTCATTTCGATGACTTCGCTGTTCAGTCTGCGGGCATGCGCGTATAAACCGAGATCCATATAAACGATTGCCAGATTGGCGATCGCAACAGATTGCCGTTCAACAAAGCCCGCGGTTTCAAAGGCTTGGATCGCCTGCTGGAGCTGTTGGATGCTTTCAGCAATATCCACATTGGTGTTATTCAGCGCGATAAGCGCATTGCCGATACCGTATTGATCGCCTGCCTGCCGGCAAAGCTCCAGCGCGGTCTGCGCGGCGCGGCGCGAGTCTTCGGCGCGGTTCAGGCGACCGTATGAAAATGAGAGCATCCAATGGGCGCGCCCTGCGCCCGAAGAATCGCCCAATGCTTCAAAGAGGGTTATGGCTTGCTGTGCGGTACCAATGGCGGCTTCATGTTGCCCTGTGCGCATTTGCGCTTCACTCAGGCGGAAGAGGCTTTGAGCGATGAGCGGTTTTTGTTGTGTCAGTTGGGATGTCTTCAACGCGCTGGTTGCGGTTTTGACGGCGGCTTTCAGGTCGCCCGTCCGCATTTGGACGAGGGCTTTGCGGTTGAGGGCTTGCGCCATTAACGCCGGTGGCCTCGATACGGCGGCGGTCGAGTAGCGTTCTTTGCGTACCGAGACTCCGCCGCCTACTCGACCACCGTCTTTGGCGAGTTTCACCATCGCCTGCGCGTCTTTGGATGCGAGGTCAAGTTTGCCGACGGCGATGAAAGACTCGGCGCGCAGATCGAGCAAGCCCATCTGTATGTCGAAATTCAATTTCGACGTGCTTAACTCTTGCGACGCGAGTTCGATGGCTTTGGCGTGTTGTCCTGTCCACGCGAGGGCGCGGACTTGTTCAACGATGTTTTGAACGACGACGTTTGACGTTCTGTCTTTGACAGTCTTTACCTTGCGGTTCTTCTTAATAGCCTCACCTGCAGGCGATGATCTCTTTACCATTCCTGTTGCTCCTCGGTTTCTCTAGCTTGGCGATGCCGAAGTTTACTTTTCTGAAAGAACTGCGTCAATAGGCAATTTGGCAACAAAAAGCCTGATCGAATTGATCAGGCTTCGAACATTCTCTTCAGATTTTGGATCGGCGTTTGCGGGACAAGGTCACACCCGGGCCAGACCGCGTCCACCCTCGCCTCCTTCGCCCCGGTAACTGCCTCAGCGACTTGAGCCTCATCCCCGCGCCACAGCACTGCGACAGGATCGAGATTCCCGAACAACATTACATCCTTCAACGCCTCACGCGCCGACTTGAGATTTGTCACCTGGTCCACAGAGACCGCGTCCGCGCCTGTCTGCGCCAGCAGGTGAAGCGACTTATCCATACTCCCGCACACCGACAACACACACGGCTTCGGCAACTTCTCGATCAAATCCTTCTCCGGCGGAAATACAAATTGCCCATACTTCGACGGTCCAATGAACCCTGCCGACCCGCCCATGTCGTGGATGGTGACGTGGTCCGCGCCTGCGTCGCGATATGTTTTGCCAATCTTTGCAAGAAAAGAAGAAAGCTGAAAGAGGGCATCAAGGACAACCTGCGGCTCCTTCTTCATCTCAGTAAATAAGTTTGCCGGATTGCAAAGATACAAAAGCAAAGTGTATGGTCCGGGAATTAATCCTGAAATAACAACATCCTTTCCAATATCTTCTTTCACCAACTTAATGGCTTCGCAAATCAAACCAATTCTCCCGCCTTCCCATTCTCCATGCTCCACTCCTCTAATCTCTTTTGCGCTCTCAAACAAAAAACTTTTCACTTGCGGAAAACCCTCTCCCTCATAATTCAACTCCGCTCCAAGCATCTCCGCTGGCATACACAAATCCAACGGCAATGCAGCAGAGGGCAGACCTGTCAATTTGAAGGTACTCGCCGCTGCGCGTGCCATCCTCCCTGCTTCGTGATGGACTTCGTGCAACGACAATCCCTCGTGTTCCAATCCCTCCGCCGTGACGTGGATCAACCCGCTGAATGCGGGCACCGTGTCAATTTTTTGACCCGACAGCAAAGAGAGAATTTGTTTGTGCATACCCATATCCGTTGGTCGAGTGCCCCGAAGGGGTGTATCGAGACCAGCAATTTGAATCAAACTTTTGTATACAAGTAGATTTCTGGCCTTGATACGTTCCTCACTATGGTTCGGAACTACTCGACCAACAGTTTCCACTTTTCACTGATTGCTACTCACTGATCACTTCTTCATTGCCCGCGCAATCGCCGCGATATGCTCTGGCGTATTTCCACAACAGCCGCCCACAACCTTCGCTCCCAACTCCACGTATTTCCTTGCGTAATTCCCCATATCTTCGGGGGTCATATCGTAAATGCCCTGCTCGGTTTCAATGTCCATGCGCGGGACACCGGCATTCGGCTTGACCCACAACGGGAAGTTCGGCATGGCTGCCGCGTATTCCCTGACAACCGCTTCCATGTTTTCGAGCGTGGTTCCGCAGTTCGCACCGACCAGCACCGCGCCCATCTCGGAATATTTCTTGATCACATCCTTCGGCTTGACACCCATCATCGTGCGCGTGCCGCGGTCATAACTGAACGAGACCACAATGGGGAGGTCAGTCACAGAACGCGCGCCTTCAAAAGCGGCAGTTGTTTCCACGAAGGAGAACATTGTCTCGATCAATAAAAAGTCCACGCCGCCGTCGGCGAGAGCCTTTGCCTGTTCTGCAAACGTCGCTTTGACATCCTCCGCCTCCAGTGGACCGTATGGCTTGATCAAGGCGCCGACGGGACCCATCGAGCCGGCGACCAAAACCCCATCACGCGCGGATGCGGCTTTACGTGCAAGTTCCGCGGCGCGCAGGTTCACTTCCGGGGCGCGGTCTTGATATTTCGAGTCCTTCATCCTCATGCGCGTCCCGCCGAAGGTGCAGGTCAAAACGATATCCGATCCGGCGTTAACGAAGGAACCTGCCAGCTTTAACGAAACATCGGGGTCGTCAATAACCAGGTCCTCGGGCGGCTGACCGGGTCTGAGTCCCATCTTCTGCAAGTTCGATCCCGTCGCGCCATCGGCAGCAAGAATCTCGCCGCTATTCAATCGTTCAAGAAATTTGTTCATTATGTTCCTTCTCTTGTTATTTCGATGGTTGAGTAGACGGCGGCGCTTTTCTGCCGTCGTATCGAAACCACCGCTGTTCAAGAAATATTTTATTGGTTCGTTACCTTTGGTCTCGATACGGGTCTCGACTTGCACTCGACCCTACTCGACCAACGCGCATGTCACTTCATAAAATTCTTCGCCATCGGATCCGCCTTGCGATGCGGAATCAAATGTGCGATATGCTCGAACGGCTCGCTCATGTGCGGGAAACTCGTCGCCATCATGAACTGATTTTGGAATTCAGGATCGGTCGGCAATTCAAACCGTTCCACCTTGCGCGTCACGCTGTCAATCTCATTGCGCTTCTCGATGTTCAACAATGCAATGCGCGCTCCGTCGCCCGCCGCGTTGCCGACCGCATACACATTTGGTAATTCGCAATCGGGGATCAATCCGATCAGCATCGCCTTCTCTTTATCAATATAACTTCCAAAACCGCCAGCCAGAATGATTTTATCAGGGCTTTGCAAATTACTGCGCTTCAACAACGTGCGCGCCGCAACGAACAACGCCGCCTTTGCCAGTTGGATCTGTCTCACGTCCTGTTGTGTGATTGGGATGTCCCGGCCTATGGACGTTTCCTCCGCCCAGGCGACCACAAACTCCCAACCCGACTCTCCCTCCCGAACACGATTCGATTTAAGCCCTTTCTTGAATCTGCCCCGAGAATCGACGATCTCAGCCCGGAACAATTCTGCCACCGCATCTATGATGGCGGAGCCGCATATCCCTTTTGCCCTGCCTGTGTTCCATTCCTCCTCGCCGACGATTTTATATTTTGGCTCCAGAGTCTTTTCATCAATTTGAACTCGCTCGATCGCGCCAGGCGCGGCGCGCATCCCATATTCCACGTGCGCGCCCTCGAGCGCGGGACCCGTCGGTGTGGATGTGCAAACTAATCTCCTGCGATTGCCAAGCACAAGTTCTGCATTGGTGCCAACGTCAATTAATAGCCAGTTCTCATCCTGCTTGTGCGGTTCCTCAGCAAGGATCATCCCGCTGGTATCCGCGCCGACGAATGATGCTATGGTTGGGAGAACGTGAATATTCCCCGACGGATTGATCTGCAATCCCAACTCCCGCGCTTTGATGTCTATTGATTCATGAATCGCTGGCACAAACGGCGCCAGTCCCAGATCTTTTGGAGGAAGATTTAACAAGAGATGGTGCATTGTGGAGTTACCAACCAGAACCATCTCAAGAATATCCTCAAATTTTATATCATTGCGAGGAGGGTGTTCTTCCCGACGAAGCAATCCCTTCCCAATGGGAAAATTCTCCTCGATAAGATTCTCCTCCTCGTCGGGAGATTGCTTCGCAGATTGCGCTCGCAATGACATATCCTCAGGAGAGTGCTTCGTTTGCGCTTGCAATGACATATTTGCTGTTTTGACCGCTTGTTTTAAAAGTTTATTCAACGTGGTGATGATCGCCTTGTGCAATTTCTCCAAGCCGTCCGCATGTTCGATGGTGTACTGAATACGGGACATCACATCCTCGCCGTACACGATCTGTGGATTCATCTCTGACTCGGCCGCGAGCAATTCACCGGTTCGCAAATTGCACAGATACAGCGCAACTGTTGTCGAGCCGATGTCCACTGCCGCGCCGTAACTGTCTTCATGGTACCCAGGCTGGACTGCGATCACCTCTTTATCATTCCACACCGAAACAGTGGCGTTCCATTTGGCTTCTCGCAGGGTTTTCGATAACGTTCGCAAACATTGATAATCAATCGTCAACTCGTGCCAGCGCGGAAGTTTCTCCTCCGTGCCGCGCACAAGTCCCATCGAAGTTTCAAGTCCTTTCGCCAACCGTTCCCAATCCGCGATTGGACGTTCGAGCGTAGGCGGACTCATCGAAACGAGATATTTCCGAATCGCAGGTTTGACTTCGATCTGGCGTTCCCGCGCGCTCTTGCGGACGATCTGCTTGTTGCCGCGGCTCTCTTCGGGAACATTGACCAGCACGTCGCCGCGTATCTTGCACTGACATGAGAGGCGCACCTGTCCAACTTCCCAGCCTTTCTCTTTCAATAACTTCGGTCTGCGCGAGAGGTATGCGGCTTCTTCGGTTGTAACAGGGGAGAGGTTCTCACGCTTCGAATGGATATTGTACTTTTCGAAGCGGCCTTCTTCGACGACAATCATGCACTTGCCGCAGGTGGCGTTCTCCGCGCAAATGGACTCGATCTCCACGCCCAATTCACGCGCGGCAGCACGCACGGACGTGCCCTCCTCCACTCGTCCGCGCCGACCCGATGGCTGCAGGATGATGGTGTGTTTGGTCATTTCACTCTCGCTTTATGCGGGTCTCAGCCCCGCACTAAGCAGTCCGTTTTGGAATCTCTATTTTCGCGGACTCAGCCTCGAGGTCCGAAAGAAGCGCCTCAGCCACCTCTTCCGGAGAGCCGTCGCGTTCCACCCAATCCCCGCGCTTGTATTGCGCGGCATAATCGGATATCGAAGTCAAGCCTTCCGCCATTGCGCAGGAGTCAATCTTATCCTGGATCTTTTGCGAGAGTTGTTTCTTGATCGTGCGTCCCTCACCTTCCACGGTAAACGATTGCGGGATGTGCTTCCAATACGTGATGCGGTAACGAGCCATATTCACCTTTGACTGAAATCATATTGTGGGGAAATTTTACGGGAGTCTGTTCGTGAGGTCAATGTGAATATTCATTGAGCCATCGCGTTTCCCGCGATCCAGCCCGTCGTCCATGAGGATTGAAAATTGAACCCGCCAGTGATACCGTCAATATCCAGCACCTCACCCGCGAGAAATAAGTTCTCAACGATACGGCTTTGCATCGTTTTGAAATCCACTTCCTTCAGACTCACGCCGCCGCATGTGACGAATTCCTCCTTGAATCGTCCCCTGCCTTCGATCTGAAATTCTCCCGCCGTCAATTCGCCTGCAAGTTTTCGCAATTCCGCTTTGGAAACATCACCCCAATTTTTATCGCCAATAAAATGAGCCAGCTGTTTCCACAGCCGCAAGGGAATTTGCGAGAATGCAGGTGCAGACGAAATCTTCCTCCGCACATTCTCCACCCAGTCTTTATTGCGTTGAAGAATTTCGAGCGCCTTGTCGAACGAATATTCATCGAGCCAGTTCACGATCAACTTTGCATGATACTCTTTCTCGAACAACTCACGCGCGCCCCACGCCGAAAGCCGCAACACAGTGGGTCCGCTCAAACCCCAGTGGGTGATGAGCAACGCGCCGCGCTGTGTGAGCGAATTCATTTTCAATGTGACGGCATCCACAGATACACCCGCCAGTCCGTCAATGCGTTTGTCCCTGACGTTGAACGTAAACAACGACGGCACAGGATCAATGATCGAATGTCCAAGCGATTTGACCGTATCAAGTGTTCTGCGATTACTGCCGGTGGCGATCAACAATTTTTTCGTTTGTAGATGGAAAACCTGCGCTTCGCTCCGAACCTCGAGCCTGAATCCTCCTCCCCAACTTTTTTCCGTCCTCAATAGATTCGTTCCCACCTGCACCCGCACCCCGGCTTTCTTCGCCGCCCCGCGCAGACATTCCGCAATCGTATTCGAGTCATCTGTGACCGGAAACATGCGCCCATCGGATTCGGTCTTCAACTTCACGCCGTGCGTCTCGAACCACTCGACCGTATCCTTGGGCTGAAAACGAAAGAACGCCCCGCGTAACTCATTCCCTCCGCGCGGATAGAACGTGACCAACTTTGCCGGGTCGAAACAGGCGTGCGTCACATTGCATCGCCCGCCGCCCGAGATCAAAACTTTTCCAAGCGTCTGGCTCGCCTTTTCGATAATGAGCAGGCGCAGGTTTGGATTCAACTCCGCGCAACGGATCGCCGCGAAGAATCCCGCCGGTCCGCCGCCCGCGAGGATGACATCCCAGTTTTTATATGAATCAAGTTTTTCCATTGCTATTTTAGGCGTGTCGCCCTGAGCGGCGCCTCGCGCCGCGAAGGGTCTCTCCGATGATCTCAGAGATTCTTCGCTTCGCTCAGAATGACATTGCTGCAAAATGGTCAATCAATTACTGCATTCTCCATGATCGAGAAACACCGATGATCGCAATCAATCTCCGCCTGCACTCCGTAGGGCAGGACGAACATTGGGCTGGTATGACCAAAGTCCATGCGGGTGATGACCGGCAGGTCGGTCAAGCCTTCTTCGTCGCGGACTACTTGCAGGATGGCTTGGTCGTATTCCGGGAATCTTTCCTCCTTATCGTAGGGGCGTCCAAATAAAATTCCCGAGAGTTGACGCAGGATTCCCATCGCGGCAAACACGCGCAGGAAGTATCTTACGAAATCGGGAGGCGGGACATCTTCGGATGCCTCCAAAAATAAGATGGCGTCCTTCCATTGTTCGGGGAATAGTATTGTGCCGCGCGCCCAGTCGAACACTTCGATACAGCCTCCCACCAGGTGTCCTTGACAGATTCCACTCCCTTGCAGGAACTTCCACCCATTTGACGGAGTCAACTTCCGCCTTCGTTCCTGATGCGCCGGGTCGCCCCACTCGAGTCGTTCCATGGTCCAGCCTCCGGTATCCGGTTTGATTTCCCCGATTGGTTCGCTGGAAAAGAGAGTCTTCTTCACCGATTGAACCACGTACGGGAACATCCCGCCGTTTTCAGCGAACTCGAGCATGACGGCGGGACCGTAGAACGAGACCAAGCCCGCCTTGTAGCACATCAGATGGCTGATGGTCGTGTCGGAATAGCCCATGAAAATTTTGGGGTTGTCGCGGATGACGTTGAAATCGATGTAGGGGAGGAGTCGGATCGAATCGCTCCCGCCGATGGTGGAGAAGATGCCCTTGATGGAAGGGTCGGCAAAAGCCTGCATAAGATCTTCCGCGCGGGCTTTGGGGTTGCGCGCCAGCCAATCCGCGTCTTTCAGCGTGTTGGGCATTTCAACGACTTGCAGGTCAAATTCCTTTTGCAGTTGCAGTACACCAGCCTGATAACGTTGTGGAAAAACAGAGGGACCACCCCATGAAAGGGATACGGTTGCAACCCTGTCGCCGGGCTTGAGTCTGGGAGGTTTGAACATTTTATCCGATCCAGCCTGAAACTTTCGCTAAGTATAACCGGACATTGTTTCAAATTCCGTGCATTGATGCTATACTTTGGCAGCATTATTGTCGCTGCCGATTTTATAAAGGACTGTCATGAAAAAAGTGGAGATCGTAAGCCGGCGTTTTTTGTTGGATGATCTATTCAAGGTGGAGGAGGTTTTTCTGCGCTTTGAAAAATTCGACGGCACGATGAGCGGAACAGTACGGCGGCTCAATCTGGAACGGGGGAATGCTGTAGCCATGCTGGTCTACAATCTCGACACACAGAAATTGCTCCTGATCAATAAGTTCCGTTACCCCACCTACCAAAATGGTCCAGGCTGGATAATCGAGACCATTGCCGGGGTGATCGATTCCGGAGAGTCCCCCGAGGAGGCGGTGCGGCGGGAAGCATACGAAGAGACGGGCCTCGATGTGAAGAATGTGGAATTCATCGCTTCGTTC
>Ga0233417_10000303_pt1 | contig 14370 bp, 12 predicted proteins | sample Sed_MG_FD_189023 | JGI IMG/M metagenome (GOLD analysis project Ga0233417, IMG submission 189023) | Sediment microbial communities from Lake Towuti, South Sulawesi, Indonesia - Sediment_Towuti_2014_0.5_MG | ecosystem: Environmental > Aquatic > Freshwater > Lake > Sediment | place: Indonesia... | reverse complement strand
GCGCAGTTTCCTCGGTGTATAGCTCCTCCACATCGCGGAGGAGGAAAACAGCGCGATAGATGGGCGCAAGCTCGTCGATGGCCCCCTCAAGAATCTGCCGCAGCTCCTCCTGGGAATAGCGTTGTTCCGGCGTGCCGTCCCACACAGCGATCTCGCGCACGATCTGTTCCTCGCCGGTGTCCACGGGCTCGTCGAGCGGAACCATCTTGTCTGAGCGCCGCTTGCGGAGCTTCATCAGCGATTCGTTGACCGCAATGCGAACCAGCCAGGTGTAGAAGCGGGAATTGCCCTCAAAATCACCAAGGTGGGTAAAGGCCTTGAGAAAAGTGTCCTGCAAAACGTCCTCGGCGTCCTCCTGGTTTTGCGTGATGTGCGAGGCGAGCCGATAGATCTTGCGCTGGTACCGCTTGACGAGCTCCGAAAACGCTGCATTGTCCCCCGTGCGAGCCCTGCTTACGAGGGCAGCCTCTCCGTTGACCGAGGCGTTCACGATGGGCTGCATTGGCTATTTCGAGTGTAACAGCGTGTTACGCTGAAAGAATCGCTCCTTGCAGTCGCGGCTCGGAAAGAGCGGTAAGGCCCTAAAGTTGAGTGTAATCCTGATCACCCTGCCCGACGGCAGCCAGCAACAGGTTCCCGCCGGCGCCAGCCCAATGGACGTCGCGCGGTCCATCAGTCCGCGGCTGGCCGAAGACGCTGTGGTCGCGCGGGTCAATGGGGAGCTGTACGACTTGACCCGGCCGCTGGAGAGCGACGCCAAAGTCGAAATTCTGACCTCGAAGCACCCCGAAGCGCTCGAGGTGTACCGGCACTCGACCGCACACTTGCTGGCGGCGGCTGTGCTGGAGCTGTTCCCGGAATCGAAGCTGGGGATCGGCCCGCCGATCGATGGCGGATTCTATTACGACTTCGACCGGCCAACCCCGTTCACCGCGGAGGACTTGGAAAGAATTGAAGCGAAGATGCTGGAGATTCGCGACCGGGACTATCCCTACCGGCGGGTTATCACCAGAAAAGAAGACGGGCTCCGCAAGTACTCCGACGCCTGGATGAAGTGCGAGCTGATCACCGAGCGGGCCGGCGAGGAGTTTTCCGAGTATACGCTGGGACCGTATTTCATCGATTTTTGCCGCGGTCCGCACGTGCCGTCCACGCGCCGCATCAAGGCTTTCAAACTGCTGTCAATCGCCGGCGCCTACTGGAAGGGCGACGAGAAGAACAAGCAGCTTCAGCGGATCTACGGCACCGCATTCTTCACGCAGAAAGAACTGGATGAGTACCTGCGCCGGCTGGAGGAAGCCAGGAAGCGCGACCATCGCAAGATCGGGCAGGACCTGGACCTGTTCAGCATTCAGGACCTGGCCGGGCCGGGATTGATCTTCTTCCACCCCAAAGGGGGAATGGTGCGGAAAATCCTGGAAGACTGGATGCGTGACCAGTACCTGAAGCGCGGTTACTCGCTCGTGTATACGCCGCACGTTGCGCGCGCCGAGCTGTGGAAGACGTCCGGCCACTACAACTTTTACGCGGAGAACATGTTCAAGCGCATGGAGCTGGACGACGCCGAATACCAGCTCAAGCCGATGAACTGTCCTTTCCACATCCTGATCTACAAGGACCGGCCGCGAAGCTATCGCGACCTGCCGGTACGGCTGGGCGAGCTGGGCACGGTGTACCGCTACGAGCGGTCCGGGGTGGTTCACGGCCTGTTTCGGGTCCGCGGCTTTACTCAGGATGACGCTCATATTTTCTGTACGCCGGAGCAGATTGAAGACGAGATCGTCAACTGCCTGCAATTCGCCGTCGACGTGCTGCATACCTTCGGCTTCGACGAGTACCTGGCGGAGATCTCCACCTGGGACGGCGGCGCGAGCGGGAAATACGACGGCGAGCCGGAGCAGTGGAAACTGGCCGAGAACGCGCTGCACAACGCCGTCGACCGGCTGAAGCTCGATGCGAAGCTGATGACGGATGAAGCGGCGTTTTACGGGCCGAAAATCGACGTGAAGCTGGTGGATGCCATCGGCCGGCCGTGGCAGCTTTCCACGGTGCAGTTCGATTTCACGCTGCCGCGCCGCTTTGCACTGGAGTACACGGGCGAAGACGGAAAGAAACATCAGCCGCTGATGTGCCACCGGGCGCTGTACGGCTCCGTCGAGCGCTTCTTCGGAATTCTGATCGAACACTATGCCGGGGCGTTCCCGGTGTGGCTGGCCCCAGTGCAAGCCGTGGTGCTCCCCATCTCGGACCGGCATGCCGAATACGCGCGCAAGGTGAATGAGCGGCTGGAGGTCGAGGGTTTCCGGACGCAGGTGGACGAGCGGAGCGAAAAAGTGAATGCAAAGATCCGCGAGGCGCAGTTGCAGAAGGTCCCTTTCATGCTTGTTGTCGGCGACCGGGAAGTGGAGAACGGGACGGTATCGGTGCGCAACAGGCGCCATGGGGACATGGGGGCGAGGCCCGTGTCCGAATTCATTGCCGAGATGCGCCACCTGGTCGACGAGCAGCGGGCGGTGGAATAAGGACCGCGCGGATTGGCATGGATCGTGGGGTTGCTCGCCGTGCTGGCGGCGGGAGGCATCGTTTATTGCGTCCTGGTGGTGGTCGCCTCGTGGCGGTACCTGCGGGTCAAGCCCGCGCCGGCGCTCGAACGTGAGCCCGTAAGCATCTTGAAGCCGCTGGCGGGCGCGGACGAAGGGCTGGAGGACAACCTCCGCAGCTTCTTCGAGCAAGATTACCCCGCCTTTGAGCTTCTCTTCGCAGTGCGAGAGGCTCGAGATCCGGCCGTGGAGGTTGTGAATCGCCTGCGAGCCGAGTATCCGCATGTGCCGGCGCGGCTGCTCGTCACCGGGGAGCCTCCTTATCCCAATGCGAAGGTGTATAGCCTCCAGAAGATGACGGCGGAAGCCGCCCACGACCTGCTCGCCATGAGCGACAGCGACATCCGCGTCACGCCAGACTTCTTGAGGACCGTAACCGCCGAGTTCCAGGACTCGCGGCTCGGACTGACAACCTGCCCGTACCGGGCCTTGCCGGGGCCGAGCTTCTGGTCAATGCTTGAAGCCCTCGGCATGAACACGGAATTCCTGGGCGGCATTCTAGTGGCGCGGATGCTGGAAGGGATGCGATTCGCGGTCGGCCCCACGATTGTGGGGCGCAAAAGAGTGATCGCGGCACTGGGGGGGTGGGACCGCGTGAAGGACTACCTGGCGGAGGACTTCGTGCTGGGAAAACTGGCGGCCGAGGCGGGTTACGGCGTCGGCCTGTCGTCCTATGTGATCGAGCATCACATAGGCAGCCAGCCGCTGGCGGCAAACGCAAAGCACAGGCTGCGCTGGGCGCGCAGCACCCGCCGGTCGCGGCCGGCTGGATATATCGGCCAGGTCTTCACCAATCCGCTTCCTGCCGCCATGTTGCTTGTTGCCCTGGCCCCCGAGTGGCGGCCGCTGGCGGCGCTGACGCTGGCCGCGCGGGCCGCAGCGGGCTGGGCAGTCGCCGGCTGGGTTCTCCACGATCCGCTGTGCGCCCGCTGGTGGTGGCTGGTCCCCGTGCAGGACGTGGCCAGTTTTCTCTTCTGGGCGGCCGGTTTCTTCGGTAACAGCATCGTGTGGCGTGGACGCAAATACGTACTGAAGAGGGACGGCAAATTCGAGCTGTCGTCCACGTCAACTACGCTACACTGAAAGGTAGCCGGTAGGTCCGCTTGGTTCGCCCCCGTCTTGTGTTGTTGCTCCTGATTGCGGCAAGCAGGTGCTCCTTGCTCGCGCAACCCGGCCAACTCGACGCCAGCGAAACGCTGTTCACCGTGCTGGCGGCGATCAACGCGGCGGGATACAATGCCGAAGCCGATTCGGCTTCGAATCATCCGCTGCGCGCGCGGATCCGCGCCGAAATCGCCCGCCGCAACCCGCCTTCGGTGGAGAAGATCCGCGAGTTCATGCGCGCGCACCGGCAGGAGAACGACACCTGGGAACTGCGACAGTACATCGCCTATGGGTTGATGGCGGACAACCCGCCGGAATTCAAGTTTCGCGCGCAGGCGCACCTGCTCCCGCCGGACGTGGCCGCGCTGGAACCACTCGGGCCCCTTCTGAAGGACTTCTACCGGGAGGCCGGGATCGCGGAGTTATGGAAGCAGTCGCAGCCGGCGTTTGACGAAGCGATCGCACGTTATCATGCGCCAACAAGCCGCGCGGTCGCCGAGGTGAACGCGTACTTGCGCAATCCGACCAGCGGCGGTTACCTCGGAAGGAGGTTCCAGATCTACGTCGATCTGCTCGGGGCGCCGAACCAGATCCAGGTGCATAACATTCTTGACGAGTACTTCATTGTGTTGACCAACTCCGTCGATCCGCAGGTGGAAGACATCCGCCAGGCTTACTTGCACTACCTGCTGGACCCGCTGGCCACAAAGTACGTCGAGGATCTGGAGGCCAAGAAGGCGCTCGGCGACTATGCCCAAGGAGCTCCTTACCTGGCGGACCACTACAAGAACGACTTTCTCCTGCTCGCCACGCGGAGCCTGATCGAGGCGATCAAGAGCCGCATGATTCGCGGTCCGGCGGAGGCGAAGAAAGCGATGGTGGACCGCGCGATGGGCGATGGATTCGTCCTGGCGGCCCATTTCGCCGAGCAGTTGCCCGCCTACGAGAAACAGGAGCAATCGATGCGCCTGTACTTCCCCGAATTGGTGAAATCGATCGACCTGAAACGAGAGGAGCAGCGGCTGGAGAAATTGCAGTTTTCGCAGGAGCGGCCGGTGCGCAAGGCGAAAGTGGTGGTCGTAACGCCCCCCCCGCTCACGGGCGCGGAGAAGGCGCTGGAAGAAGCCGAGGCGCTGTACTCGCAGCGGCAGATCGACAAGGCCCGCGAGGCCTATATGCGGGCGGAGAAAGCGGCGGGCGACAAGAACCTGCGGGCCAAGGCGTATTATGGTTTGGCGAGGATTGCCGCACTGCGGAAGGATCCGGACCTGGCGGAGGAATTGTTCGAGAAGACGCTGGATCTCGATCCAGAGCCCGTGGTTAAAGGCTGGACTTTGGTATACCTGGCGAGGCTGTCGGAAGCGGCGGGCGAGCCGGAAAAGGCCGGCGGCTATTACAAGGCGGCGCTCGAAGTGGAGGGCGCGTCGGCCGGAGCGCGCGAGGCCGCGAAAAAGGGGATAGAAGCAGCCCCGAAGCAGAAACAATAAGGAGCATTTCATGAAGCACTTGTGGATTTGGAAAGTATTGGCGGCAGCCGTGCTCATCGCCGGGCTGTTGTTCGGACAAGCGAAGCAGCCGAAGCTGAAGTCGAAGAAGGAGCAGGATGCGGTGATGGCGATTTTCAACGCGCCCGACGCGGCATCGAAGATCAAGGCTGTCGAGGCGTTGTTGGTGAGTTTCGCCGACACGGAGTTCAAAGCGGTCGCGCTCCAGATTGCTGCGATGTCGGCGGCCGAAATCAACGACTTCGAGAAGATGGTGATCTACGCCGAGCGCACCTTAGAGGCGGACCCAAAGAACTACGAAGCCATGTTGCTGCTGGCCGGCGGGCTCGCCAACCGGACGCGGGAATTCGACCTGGACAAGGAAGAAAAGTTGGGACGCGCCGAGAAATACGCCGACGGCGCACTGGAGGCGATCAATTCGGCCGAGAAACCGAATCCGAACATCACCGACGAGCAATGGGCCGGCGCCAAGAAGGACTACACGGCGCGGGCATTGGAGTCAAAAGGGCTGATCGCGATGGCCCGCAAGAAGTATGACGATGCGATAGCGAACTTCAAGACTTCGATTGACACGGCGGCCACCCAGGATCCGGCGACGAAACTGCGCCTGGCGGCGGCGTATAACGGCGCAGGCAAATACGACGACGCGATCGCGATGATCGACCAATTGACGGCGGACCAGAATCTGCATCCGACGATCCGCCAGCTAGCCGGCCAGGAGAAGATGAAGGCGGTGCAGGGTAAGGCGAAGAAATAGAGTAGAGCAGGTTGCCCTGCCGGAAGAATGGCCGCGGAACTGGCAGCGTTTGAGGAGAAGATCGAGTACGTTTTCCGGAATAAGCAACTGCTGCTTCGCGCCCTGACACACAGGTCCAGGGCCTTTGAGGGGAGCGCGGGGCCGTCCGAGCGCGAGCCGGATAACGAGCAGTTGGAGTTTCTGGGCGATTCGATTCTCGGCTTCCTTGTCAGCGAGATGCTTCTCGAGCAGTATCCGTCGTTTGGCGAGGGACGCCTTTCGAAATTGAAAGCGTGGCTCGTCAGCGCGAACCACCTTCACGTGAAGGCAAAGAAGCTGGAATTGGGCTCGTTCCTGCGGCTGGGCCGCGGCGAGGAACTGAGCGGCGGCCGGGCCAAGCGCGCATTGCTGGCCGATGCTTTAGAAGCGGTGATGGCGGCGATGTACCTCGATGGGGGGCTGGAGGCGGTCCGGCGCTTTGCGCGCCGGCATATCGTCGCCGAGATGGAGCTGGCCGAGAAAGAGGCGGAACTGGTGGTCGATTACAAGAGCGCCCTCCAGGAAGCTGTTCATGGAATGGGGCTGCCTCAGCCGCGGTATTTGATCGCAGGGGAAAGCGGCCCCGAGCATCAAAAGATGTTCATCGTGGAAGCGCGTGTGGGGCACGTCGTCTCGGGGCGCGCCGAAGGCCCGTCAAAGAAGGCCGCCGGCCAGCGGGCGGCTCAAGTGGCGCTCGAGCAGTTGCGGGCCATGCAGCCCGACGGCGCCGGCGCAGACCCGACGGACGAAGAGCCCGACGCCGCTCGCTGAAACGCCGCTACCGCGGCGGCAGCGGCTCGGCGACGGAGCCGCCGAGCCCGGCGTAAGTCTCTTTCACATTCACCACCTTGTTGCCCTCGAAGGTGACGAAAGTGATTCGGCCGGGCGGCAAACCGTAGATCCACTCCTCCTGCTCGACGCCATCCTTGGTCTCGCGCAGCTTGTGGCGAGGCTTGCCGACCGCCAGGATCACCTGCTCGCGGTCCATGCCGACGACGGCTTTCTTTGCCCTGATGGCCTCGCGGATGGGCTCGGGCAGGGTTTCCACGTACTGCTCGGTCGCGGAGCGTTTCTCGAAGTCGAGAACCGGCGCCAGCATCTTCTTGACCTCGGAGGCCTCCAGGGCGGGGACGCGCTTCGGGAACACCAGGGCGATATTGGTGCCGGCGGTGGGAGCGCCGCCGCGACCGACAGGCGTGGTGCGGTTTCCCATGCCGACTTCAATGCGCTCGTACCATTTCACGCCGCTCTTCAAGCCGCCGTTGATTTCCAGTTCGATGCGGTCGCCTTCGATCGTGACGCGGGTGACCTGCACCTGGTCACCAAGGCGCGCGGCGGGCCCGAACTCCCTGGCGGCGTCATTCCATTTCTCCTTGTCCCAGGTGCCGTCGGACTTGAACGGAAGGGGTTTCTTGGAGCGGGGCAGAAGAACCTTGGCGCTGGCGTACTCCGCGGTGAGGCCGCGGATGATGGCGATGCGCGCTTCGGGGGTGAGATCGTCGGAACCACCGGCCGGCGGCGGAGCGGACAGGGAAAGGACAGCGCAGACAAGCAAAAGAGACGCTCGACTCCGCATTCGGCTTCCTAACCGGCCTCCAGCAGCCGCAAGCGCTGCTTTTCGATGGGAGCTCGGGCGAAGAACCCGATCAATAGTAGCAATACCAGGCTGCAAAGCACTCCGCCTTCCGGCCCATAGGCGCCGCCGCTCCACAAGCCGTCGATGAGCCACTCGTAGGAATAGCCCGTCAACTTCATTGTAAATCCGCTGACGTTTACCCCGAACAACGGGAGTGTAAAATTCCAGCCGAAGTGGATGCCGATGGCGAGCCAGAGGTCGCCGGACCTGAGGACGGCGAAGCCCAGCAGAACTCCCCAGGCCATAGTGTTTACGAGCCCCAGATAGGTCACGTTTTGGTTGGTGGAGTGCGCTGCACCGAACAGCGCGCCCATGGGCAGCACGGTAGCCCACGCGCCAAATGCGGGCACCATCGCCTGAAAACCGTAGCCGCGGAAGAGCATTTCTTCACCGACGGCGCCAAACAGAAGAACGACCCCGGTGAAAAGGAAGGACCCGGCCGACGGGGGATATAACGGAGCCGGCCTCAAGACGGCGGCGCCGGCGATCAGGGGCAGACCGAGGACGACGGCCGCCGCGCCGGATCCCCCGGCCAGGCCAAGAAGAATATGCCGCACAGACGCCGCGTTCCAATGCAGGCCCAGGTCGGCCAGGTGGATTCGCTCATAGATTCTCAGAGCAAGCGAGTTGGCGAGCGCGGCCGCGCAGAAGGTGGAGAAGACTGCCGTGAGAAGGATGCCCGCATTGAGGGCGTTGAGGGCGTAGGCGAGCAGGAAGATTGCCATGTAGGCGAGGAAAGCATAGACGAGGACGCGAAGAAGCACGCCGCGCCTGGAAATGGGAGAGCCGGACATAAGGAATTCAGCGCGACACGGCAACTTTCACGCCACGGGGCGACACGGCTACCGGCAGCACGCGGGCGCCTTCGGAGGCGATGACTTCCGAGACCCGGGCCTTGGCATCCGGCTCAACCAGAAAGACCACGCAGCCGCCGCCGCCTGCGCCGCACACCTTGGCGCCCCTCGCGCCATGGCGCCGGGTAGCCTGGACGAGCCGTTCAATCAGCGGAGTGCTGATACCCGGGAAATTGCGCTTGCGGTGCTCCCATTCATCGCGGAGCAGGCGGGCGGCCTCGAGCCAATCGGAGCGTTCCAAGGCAGCCCTCATCTGGCGGGCGATGGCGACAATGCGGTCGAAATTGCGGTGGACCTTGCGGTTGCCGTTGATGTGTTCCTTCATGACGGCCCAGTTGTTGATTCCAGAATTGCGCGGTTTGCCCGTATAGACAACCAGAATGCGTGAGTTGAATTCATCCAGATCCACGGGAATGGACGTGCTCCGAACTCCGGCCGGATCCATCTCAATTGCGCTCAGGCCGCCGTAGAGGGCCGGGTAGTAGTCCTGGCATCCGGTCGGGACACGGATGATCTGTGACTCGATGCTCTGGCAGATCTCGCGAATGCGTTCGGGCGAGAAACCGCAGCCGTTCAGGCGATTCAGCGCCGAACCTAGCGTGATCATGAGGGAGGACGAGCCGGAGATCCCGGCGCCGGCCGGCGCCTCCGATTGAGTCTCGATGGTGAGGCCCGCGGCCGGGCGAAAGAATCGCAGGATCCAGGCAGGCAGCGGCAGCCGGTAGCGGCGGGCGGCAACGAGCGCCTCCAACGAGGGGAAGGCTTCTTCGATCTTCTGGTCGATCGAGCGGAGAACAAGCTCCGGGCCGGAGCGGGTCTCTATGATGCAGCGTGTATAAAGGTTGACCGCAAAATTGACGGTGACAGCGCCGTCATGGTAGACGTACAGCGGCCAGATATCTACCGTTCCGCCGGCGAGATCGACCCGGCAAGGAGAGGAAGCAGTGAGTTTCATGCTCAATCGTCGAGTTTACCTCGGAGACCCACGAGGTAGAATGTCTGAGGACTTCCATCTATTCGACTGCGAGGCAGGCCATGAAAACACGGCGTCATATTCTGCACGTTGCGATGATATCGGCGGTTGCCGCCGGCGGATGGGGATTTCAGGCGGCACAGAAAGCCGCCGAGCCGGTGGACCCCCTGATTGCTGGATTCCAGAAGAGCACTGTTGCTTCGGTGGCTGATGCCGTCGATCAGGTAGTTGGCAAGAGGGGGTTCATGGCGCACGACATGATGCCGCGGGTTCCGGGCAAGGTGGCCGGCAGGGCGGTAACCGCCCTCATGCGCGAGGCGACCCCCGACAAGGCGACTCCGGCGCTCAGCGCGAAGCATTCGGTCGGCATGATCGATGCCGCCAAACCGGGAGAAGTCGGGATCATCGTGATCGAAAACGGTCTGGACGTGGCGGGACTGGGCGGTTTGATGGCAACGGCGGCGAAGGCCAGGGGAATGGCAGGAGTCGTCATCGACGGGGGCGCGCGCGATATCGCCGAGGTGCGGGCGCTGGGATTGCCCGTCTATTCGCGCAGCGTGGTGCCGTCCAGCTCCGTCGGGCGGTACGCGACGGTGGCAAACGGCATCCCGGTCAAGTGCGCTGGCATTGAGGTGAAGCCGGGAGATATCATCGTGGCCGGAGAGGACGGAGTAGTGGTTGTACCGCAGGAAAAGGCCATGGACGTCCTAAAGCGATCTCAGGAAATCGACGAGCGCGAGTCGAAAATGCTGCCTTTAATCAAGCAATACAGGGCGCTGGGGAAGGCAATTGAGATGTTTAACCGAATCTGAACCGCTTCCAGGGGAGTGCTGGCGTGGGGCCTGTTAAATGTTTCAAAGCAAGGGGCCGATGAAAGTGTAGTATGGCCGAGAGGCGATCCGAAGCGAGGCTCTTGTGCGCCGACCTTGTTCAAGTTGAATGGACGGAGGTATCCGGGCGGAAGAGAAGGACGGTCGCAAACCTGGAGGACATTTCCCGCTCCGGGGCGGGATTGCAGGTGGATATGGAAATCCCACTGAACGCGCAGGTGCGGATCTATCTGCCCCAGAAGAACCTGACGGGGGTGGTGCGCTACTGCGTATATCGGGAGATCGGATTTTTCCTGGGGGTCCAGTTCGTCGAAGGACAGAAGTGGTCGGAGAGGGACTACGCGCCCTTGCACATGTTCGACCCGAGGAAACTGGCTGCCGAGGATTGATCGTGGCTAGCCGGCGGCGAAGCCGGTGAAGGGGCGGTTTTTCCAGCGGCCGCGAAGGAAGTCCGGTATTTCAACCGCTTTGTTCGCCTCGCGGATGGACCGGGCCGAAAGCGGAAGCACCGCACTCCAGGCGGCAGCGTCGTAGACGTCGATCGGGGGTTCGCGGTCCTCGGCAAGTGCGGAGTAGAACTCGCGGAGTACAAAATAATCGCCGCCGCCGTGCCCGGCTTTTGCGGCTGTTTCGCCGTCCTTGCTCCAGTAAGGATGCTCGAATTCGCCGCGGTACTTTTCCAACGGCTCCCACCGCTCCTTGGGACTCCGCCCTTCCAGGTAGACGAGCTCGGCCTGGGGCGATCCGTCATAGGCGCCTCGCGTGCCTTGCAGCGATTCCCAGCCGCCGAAGGGGCGGGTGGAAGCCGAGTCGTATCGCAGGACGATGAGCTTTTCGCCCGCCGAGCGGAGCAGCGTGATTGTGCGGTCGTGCTTCTGGAAGAATCCCGGCTGCGCGGCCGCATGGGAAGGACCAAACCGCTCCCGGGCGTAGGCCTGGAGGCCCTGGACGCCGGAGTCCATGCTGACCATGGAGAGGAGACGGTCGCCGCGGTTGATGCCAAGCCAGAGACTGACCGGGCCGAGGCCGTGGGTGGGGTAGATATCGCCGCGGTGACGGCGGGCGAGCTGTCCCCGCCATGACAGAGAGCCGTCCTTTTCATAGGCGAGCTCGCGGGTGTCGTGGATGTAGCTGGACTCGCCGTAGGTCACCTCGCCGAATACGCTGGAGCGCGCCATGTTGAGAACCATCATCCGCGTGCGGGAGTATGGGTAGTTTTCCAGGAGCATGTACCTTCGACCAGTCTTCTCCTTGGTTTCGACCAGCGCCCAGCACTCCTCAACGGTGTAGGCGGCGGGCGTTTCGCTGCCGACATGCTTGCCCGCGTTCATCGCGTAAATCGCCTGGGCTGCGTGCTGGTCCTGCGGCGTCATGACAAGGACCGCGTCCACGCCGCCGCGCTCCACCATGCGCTTCCAATCTTCGGGGCCGCGTGTGTAGGGAGCCGGGCGGGCGCCGGTGATTTGCTCGACGATGTTTTGCGCGCGGGCCGCCTTCTCCTCGACGATGTCGCAGACGGCGGTGACCCGCACACCGGGATGGGCGAGGGAGCGGCGCATCATTTCGGCGCCGCGGGATCCAACGCCCAGGACGCCGATCCGGATCTCGCGCGAGGCGGCCGGAGGCAAGGCCGCCGATGCGAGCGCGGTAAAAGCAGAGCCGGTGAATCCACGACGCGTAGCGTTACTTGACACGGACAATTCAGTCACATAATAGCCATGAGACGCAACGCGCCGCCATTGGTTCAGGCGGCATCCGTTGCAGGGGGAAGCCGTACGGCTGGTTGCGGGGCAGGATGCGTTTGTATTTCCTGCGAGACGGCACCGGTTCGGGTCCGCATTCCGGTAGCCTGACTATGCAAGTCGGACCGGTAAACCCTGCGCCGTTTATCCGGCCAATCTCTGCCCGCTCTTATTCGGCGGCGAGCTGCGGAGTTCGGCGGCGATTTTGGTGAGGCGATTTAGCATGCGGTCAAGGACGGCGGAAGCGGAGTCAGCTTCGGTAAGGGTGCGCCGAAACATCTCGAGTACATGCTGTGCGGCTTGGATGGCCCAGGAGCTTCATGAGTGCGGGAAAGCTGACGCCAGCCCGGAGCATTTCAGTCGCATACGTGTGGCGGAACATGTGAGGCGTGATGCGTCTTTCGATTCCCAAGCGCGGTTCTCACATGAAGGAGTTCCGTGCGGAGCGTCCGCATCAAAGCGTTGCGGCCACGGCGACGAGCGAGCAGCAGGCCGTCGGGCGGGTCCGGATGGAGCGACCGGAAGAAACGCAGACGATAGATGATCTGTTGGACGGAGTCGTCAATGGGCACCAGGCGCTCGGTGTACAGCTTGCCGAGAGGGACATGTAGCGCCCATTGACCGGGTGCAAGCGAGCGGAGGCAATCGAAGGGAAGATCGACACACTCACCAATCCGTATGCCGGAATGTCGAACCAGCAGGAGGGCATTGCTGGCAACATCGTTGCGGCGCATGAGCTCCTCTTGAATGAGACGATCCTGCTCAGGAGTCAGGGGCCGCGGGAACCGGTGATCGAAGCGGGGGATGTCATCCGGGTGAAAGAGGCGTGCCAAGGCTGGCCTCTCGTGGAGCCAAGCCAGTTCTTCCATTACGCGGCGCAGGGTCACGATATGCAGGCAGCGAGTGCTCTTGACCAGCGGCGGTTGCTGCGAGGAGAGCCAGCTAAACCAGCCCAGAAAGTGATCCCGCCGAAGTTGATCGAGCGACTGGATGTCAGGATGGTGCTGGCCCAGGTAGCGGAGAAAGTACTCGACGGTTGTGCGATAGCGGCCTTGAGAGGAGGCGCTCAACGCCGACGTCACCGACTGGGCGGCGGTGAAGAAGGCCTCCTTCAGTGGATGTACAACGGGGATGCGAATGCGGCTCATGCAAGGGATGGCACCGGCGTATTGCTGATAGACATCATGAGGAGTGACGTTCAAATAGACCATGGTGGTCTGGATCCCGGCGTGCCCCATCAATTGCATGAGCGCGGGCAGGCTGAGGCCGGCGCGAATCATATCGGAGGCAAAAGTATGGCGGAAGCGATGTGGGTTGGCCTTGGCCACGCCGGAAGTCTGGCGATGATGCCGGAACAGGGAGCGGATCCCGGCGGCGGTCATGCGCGCCCCCCGTGCGCGGCCCTTCAGGCTTACGAACAATGCTTTGCCGCAATGAGGAGGACGCTCCAAGCGCAAGTAGTGATCGAGCAGCCGGACCGATTCCGGCGCCAGCGGCAGCATGCGCACCTTGTTCCCCTTGCCGCGCACACGAATCTGGGCTTCCGACAGGATGAGGTCTTCTTGATCCAGCGCGAGCACTTCGCCGCAACGTAACCCTTGTAGAAGCATCAGCCCGACGATCGCCAGGTCGCGGCCCGTGCGAAAGCTGCTCCAAAAGCGGGAGACCTCGTCTACCGACAGAGGGGTCATGGTGCGTTTGGGAGTCTTCACGCGCAGGCCTGTCACGGCTGGGCGTGGACGGCCAATGCCGAGAATGGACTTCCGCCAGAAGAACGTTGTAAAAGGTGGGCGGAGTGGCTGCGTTGCGGCCGCGGGGAAGAGGCAGCGCAAAGCACGCTCGGCAACCCAGACGTTTTTGTTGATGGTGTTGGCAGCCGGGCGGGGCTCCTGATCCGTCAAATAACGCAGGTAGTCGAGCAAGGAGGAATCGGTGAGGGCTTAGGCGGTTACTTCCTCGGTGGCGTGTCGTTCGACCCACCAGCGTATGAAGTGGGTCATGGAGAACGCGTAACCACGCAGCGTGTGCCAAGCCAAGCCGCGAACCATGCACTGGTCCAGAAAGCGGTTGATCCAAGCCACCTTCCCGCGCACCCGGTTGAGCGACCACGCGAAACGGGCACTGCGCATTGCCCAGGCCGACTCGGTAGACCAACTCGTACGTCATGAGCGTGACTTCTCCAGGAGCGCTCGGAACTGATGGGCATCGCCGCCGCCGTGGACGAAGAAGCTGTTGGGATCGTGACCATCAGGCAACTGCACCGGGAAGGCTTGGACGTGGCGAGCCCATAAGTGTTGCGCAATCTGATGAGCGGCCCGTTGACCGCTGCCGTTGGCATCGGAGAAGTCACG
>Ga0233417_10000302_pt1 | contig 14376 bp, 10 predicted proteins | sample Sed_MG_FD_189023 | JGI IMG/M metagenome (GOLD analysis project Ga0233417, IMG submission 189023) | Sediment microbial communities from Lake Towuti, South Sulawesi, Indonesia - Sediment_Towuti_2014_0.5_MG | ecosystem: Environmental > Aquatic > Freshwater > Lake > Sediment | place: Indonesia... | reverse complement strand
TGAATCCGCTCATTGGCGCCTAGCACGCGCGCGGAGCCGGCCGCGCTCACACCGAGAGCGGAGGCGGACTGTGCTGCTTGCTTGAGAAAACCCCGCCGGTCCAAAGTTCAGGCTCCCACTCGAATCCGAGTGTTGCCAGCAATTATACCGATACGGTGGCTGGCCACGGCGGCGTGCGCCGGGCGGCGGCGCGGACTACAGCCAGTATTCCCACCGCCCGGAGTGCAAGACGTATGCGGCGAGACAGCCATTGGTTACGGCGTGAGCCAGGATGCAGTCTGCCAGCGAACCGGTCCTCAACATCCACCAGTTGTAGCCGATGCCGGCCAGCAACCCTACGTCCCAGTAGGGGCCGTGCTCAGCAGCGAACAACACGGCGGTTCCCCAAAAAGACAGGGGGGCGAAGGCGCCCAAGGCTACGCGAACGAAATCCGGGGAGATCAGGTAGCGCATCAGCCATCCTCGCCAGAACAACTCTTCGATCACCGGGACCAGCACTACTGACCCAGCCACACGGGCACTCAAGAACGCGCAACTGCGCCTCAAATCTTCAGGGAGCGACGTAGCAGCGGAACCCGTGATTCCGTTCTGGAAGAGCCAGTGCGAACGGTAGCCCGGGAAGAGCAAGTCCGGGCCGATCCAGACGAGGAAAACCGCGATGCCCATCAGCGCACTGGCAAAAGGCCGCACGGGCGCCAAACGGACCGCTGCCCGGGAGAACACGAGGATGGCCGCGGCCACAGCCGCGGCCCGCAGCGGGTATTCAATGGCGGGATCCAGGGGCAGAGCTTGCCTCCAGGCCAGAAACAGGATAAACACAGCGAAGGGCGCGACATAGGCCAGCGTGTCGCGCGCCGCAGCGCGCCCCGAGTCATTGGGCATCGATTGAGTCAGCCGCTGGGGATTCGAGACAGGCGGGCCCCACCCGGCGGCTGCGGAGCCGCGGGCAACGACTCGACCCTCCTCCGAAAAGCCGGGAGCATCCGGGGACGCCTCAGCCCAACCTCGCCATCAGGTCGCGGATCTCCTTTTCTTCATCCTTGGACGGCCGGTACTGCAAGGCGTCCTGGAGCGCCTTGCGGGCTTGCGCCTTTTCGCCCTTCTGCTCCAGAGCCATCCCCAGGCGGAGGTGGAACGTGGGGTTGCCGGGCTGCTTGGCCACCAGTTCGCGGTAAATGGCGATTGCGTTGTCGCTGAGCTGCTTGCGGATGTAGATCCAGCCCAAGGTGTCGGCGATGCTGACATTGTTGGGAGCTTTTTGCCTCGCCTTGGACACCATGGCAAGGGCCCGGTCGAGGTCGCCATTCATGGACTTATCCGCCAGCAGGTATGCCAGGTTGTTCAAGGCGATGGCGTTTTCCGGCTGCGCGCGCAGAATAATCTCGTATTCGTCCTTGGCCTGGAGCTTGAGGCCCATGGCATCATAGATCAGCGCCAGGTGGTAACTGGGCAGCCAGTCCGCCGGGTTGGTTTCCTTCGACTTCTTCAGCCAGGCGATGGCCTGGTCGGTTGCTTTGCGCCCCTCGGCCTGATCACCCTTGGCATGCAAGGCCTGGGCCTTGCGGCGGTAGGCTTCCGCCAACTGCAAGTAGAGCTTGCCCTGCACTTCGCGTGGCGCCTGGGAACTCAGCCGGATCAACTCGCCCAGTTGCCCGGCCGCGAGGTCGTACTCGCCGGCGGTGATGGCGGTTTCCGCCATCAGGTGGCGGAGATCCCGCCTTTCCGGGTTCCTGTCGAGTTCGGCCTTGACGATGCGCAATGCCTCCGCCTCCTGGCGCTGCGTCACCAGGGCCTGCACCAGAAGGCGCAACTCGTCAAAGCCCTTGGACTTCTCGTACAGCTTGCGCAGCGCTGCTTCGGCCTCGGCGGTTTTCCCCTCAGCCAGATCGACCCGCGCCAAGTCAAAGACCGCCACGGAAGAATTGGGATCCAGTTGCAGGGCCTCGCGGAGCGTGGCGCGCGCCTGCGAAAGATCCGGCTTCTGGCCGGTGGCGGTGCTGGCAATGGCGCGCTGCAACTGCGAGCGGCCCAGGATCAACTTGGCGCCGAGCAGGTAGCGCGTTCCGAAACCGGAAGGCCTTCCAGCAAGGCTTTCGAGCACCTTCCGCGCCTCGGTTTCGGCCGCCCCGAACTCTCCCAGGTCCAGGTTGGCGCTGGCCAGGGCCAGTTGAGTGCGGTAGTAGAGGGGCACGTCCTTGCGCACCAGGGCAGCCGCTTCCTGGAATTGGAAGCGGGCGCGTTCCATGTCGGCGCGCGACCGGGTCTGGTGGTACCGGCGCAGGTAGGCTTGGCCCAGGTTGTAGCGCAGAGCCGGGTTCTGAAAGTCCTTGGCTTTGCCCTTGTCCGCGGCAACCGCGGTTTCCAGGTCAGAAATGGCTGCGTTGATCCGCTCCGGCTTGGGATCGACCATAAGCAGGCTGGCGTGCAGGGCCCGGGCGTTCTGGTCGTTGGGAAAGTCCTTGAGCAGGTCTTCGATGACGGAGGTGGCCTCGGAGTATTCTCCCCGGGCGGCGTACACTTCGGCAATGGCTTTCCGGAAATCAGCTTCCTTCCGGTGCTTGCCGGGAATCTTCATGCCTTCTTCCAGGTGGTGCTTGGCGGCGTCCCATTCCCGGTTGCGCGCGTAGAAGGCGCCTGCCCGGTAGTGGGCGTCACCCTTATCCTCCGCGTCGCGCACCATGCCGTCTATTACGGTCTTGGCCTGGTCCGGCTGCTTCATCATGCGGTAGTGGCCCGCGAGGCTGATGCGGAAGTCGAGCGACTTTGGGTTCTTCTGGACAGCATCGCGCCACAGCGCTTCGGCCTCGCTCATCCGATTCTGGGTCACGTAGAGCAGATAGAGATACTGATAGCCCGAAGCTACGCTTGGATCCCGGGCAATCATCTCGCGGACCATACTCTCTGCCTCCGTGCCCCGGCCTTGTGACTGGAGATAACGGGCGAGGGTGATCACCATCTGCGGCTGATGAGGTTTGACCCGGTTCGCTTCCTGAAACAGGTTGAACGCATCGGCGAACTGCTGTTGGGCCTTGGCCCGGTCGGGTTCCTCCCGTGACTGGAGGATGAGCAAGCTGCCCTTCAACCGGAGCGTGTCATAGCTCTTCGGTGCCAACCGTTCGAGGTCCTCCACTAGTTTGGAGAGTTCGGCCAGTGCGTAGTCACGCTCCTGCGATCTGGGGGTATCACCCGTCATGCGGACGTAGTGCGTCAGGTATAGTTCGCCCAACTGGATCCGGGCGTCGGCATTCGTCGGCAGTAGTTCCACGGCGCGTAACAAAGCGGCATAGGCGCCCTGCACGTTTTGCAGCTTCAGTTCGACGAGCGCCAGCCGGTAATAGGCCTCGCCAAAGTTGGGCGCTCGCTTGAGCGCGTTGCGGTACATCAGCGAAGCCTCTTTGTACTTTCCGCGTTCGAAGTACTTGTTGCCGCTCTCCAGGTATTTCTGCTTGAGGACCTCCGGGTCCCGAGTGCACGAGAAGCCCACAAGCAGCAACGGCAAGATCAGGATTCGGAGACACAGTTTCATCAGCTACCCTCGCGGGATGCTTCATCCCACCCTCTCATCATAAACTGCAACCCGCAAGAGCCATAGGGACCTCGGCGGGAGGAGTGCGACGCCGGGTCACGGTACCAAAGTCCCAGGGGAAAGGACTTTCCGGGCCGTCATTCGACCGCGGCCAAAAGGCCGCCCGTATGGCGGAGCAGCGCGAAGCGGCTCTGTTCCACCGCGAAGTGGGCTTCGTAGAACGTGACCCACAGGTGGGCTTCGCGGGAACGCGCCTCTTCCACCTGGCGCAGGCCGGCCCGCCCTTCTCCAAACTGAGCCAGCAAGACGGACAATTCCTCGCGCGCGACATCCAGTCCCAGGCGTGCCACTTCGCGGCTGCTCTCGGCTGCTCGAAACTGCTGCCAGGCGCGTTCCACGGCCAGACTGATCTCACTGCGCGTGGCCGCCAGCCGGGTTCGCAGGCGTGTCGCTTCCGCTCCGGCACGGGCGGCTGCGGCCTGCGCTCCGGAACCCGGCAACAGCGGCAACTGGACGGACACGCCGAGCTGGCCATTGTGGCGCTGGAAGGCCTTGAAGAAGTCCTCGTAGTTGTTGTAGCGGCCCAGCAGAGCGTACTGGGCTACCAGGTCGACACGAGGCCAGCGCGCCGATCGGTGCGCCTGTTCCTCGAAACCCGCGGCGGCGATTTGCGATTCCAGTTGCCGCACTTCCTGGCTGGCGTCGAGGGCCTGGCGGAGCGCCTCTTCCGCGGAGGCGGGCAAGGCGGCAGGCAGGGGTTCCTCTTCGCTCCGTATTTCCACGCGGTCACCGGAGGCCAGACCCAGCAGTCCCGCCAGGGCGCCCTGCGCATAGGCCAGCTCGCCTTCCTGCACCTGAGCCCGGTGCCGGGCTTGGGCAATTTCGAGCGTCACCTTTTTTCGCTCTAAGGGCAAAGCGCGCCCCTCCTCGATGCGGGCCTCTACCACTCTTCCCACCTGCTCGAGGCGCGGGACCTGACCGCGGCTTAGTTCGGAAGTTTTCGCCAGGCGCAGGATGTCGAGGCACAAGCCGGCGGTGCGGAAAGCGATTTCGTGGCGTTGGGCTTCGGCCCCATATTGCGCGGCGCGGGCAGATTCCTGGGCCTGGCGCACCAGGTACGAGCGGGGCCGGTCGAAAACGGTCTTGAGCACCTCGGCCCGCACCACCGCCGGAGCCGAGCCCTCGATGCTCAGGGGAAATCCGCTGCTGTAGGCCAGCCCGCTGCCGAGGATCAGCTTCGGTGAGAAGGGGTCCGCCGCTTCTCGAGCGGACTGAACCGCCTTGACCTCCTCCAGCCGGGCCAGGACCAGACTGGGATTCTGACGGAGCGCGAGACGAACCGCCTCGCGCAAACTCATCGTATGCACTTCAGCCTGTAACAGAGAGAGGGCCAGCAAGCCCAGCGGCAAGCTCTTTCGCATAAGACCACTCTACGCTATTCGTAACGCAGGGCCTCTGTGGGATTCAGATTGGCGGCGCGGCTGGCGGGCAGCAATCCGAAGATCAGCCCCACCGAGCAGGAAACCACAAAAGCGACGGCGACCGAGACCGGGGAGACAGGGACCTGGAGGGGGCTGAACCAGCGCACGCTCAGCGGCAGCGACACGCCGGCCAGGATGCCCGCCAGGCCGCCGCCCAGGCTGATCATCACCGCTTCGGTGAGGAACTGCTGAAGGATATCGCGGCGGGATGCGCCCACCGCCATGCGCACCCCGATCTCGCGCGTCCGCTCGGTGACCGTCACCAGCATGATGTTCATGATGCCGATGCCGGAGATGACCAGTGCAATCGCGCTGATGAGGATGAGCACCAGCGTGAGGATGAGGGCGATGTTACGGGCCGCGTCGAGGATGGCCGCCAGGTTCTCCACCCGGTACAGGGCGCCGGGCCGGTGCCGGCTGGCCAGGACGTCTCTCACCGCGGCAGTCACGGCCTGCACATCCCGCGGCCGCCAGGCTTGCACGTATAAGGGATCGATGCGCTCGACGGGCACGAAATAGCGCATGACCGTGATGGGAATCAGCACCGACTCGCCCGCGAGCTCCGACAAGCCGAAGCTCTCCACCCGTTCGCGAAACGTGCCGATCACGGCGAACTGAAGCCCGTGCACCTTGATGATGCGGCCGATGCTCCCTGGCTGGCTGCCAAAGAGACGCTGCGCCAGGCGTTCCGTCAGGAGCGCCGTCTTCTGCCGCGAAGCGACGTCGTTCGAGCTGAGGAAGCGGCCCGCCACGAGTACCAGGTTGCGCACCCTGGCATACTCCTGGTCGGAGCCGAGGATCGCGATATCCTCGCCACGCCCTGCGATCATCATCTGGTCGTAGACGGTCATGACGCCCGTCGCGGCCATAATGCGGGAGCCCAGAGCCTGGCGGACCGCCTGGATGTCGGCGATCTTGATGAAGTCGGCGTCAACCTGCGGCGAGGCGTTGTTGCCCACTGCAAGGTAGGCGTAGACGATGTTCGACCCGACCCCCTGGATCTGCTCCAGGATGTAGTCGCGGCTGGTCAGCGAGATGGTGACTACCAGGATGACCGAGGCGTTGCCGATCACCATTCCCAGCGCGGTGAGAAAGGTGCGAAGCCGGTTGGCGCGGAGCGCCAGGACGCTGAATCGAAGGGCTTCACCCAGGTGCATGGCATTCAGCCTCGGCTGGGCACGTTCGTCACGACGTTCTCCACGCGGGCCGCTTCACCGTCGCGCGAAGCCTGGCGCCTCTCAGGAGCGCGCCGCGCCGAACGGCAGGATTTCCCGCGTCACGCCGGTCTGGTTTTCGATCTTTTTCTGAAGGAGCATGATGGCGTAAATCAACTGCTCCGGCCGGGGCGGGCAGCCGGGAACATAGACATCCACCGGGATCACCTGGTTCACGGGAATCAGGGCGTAGTTGTTGAACACTCCGGTGGAAGTGGCGCAGGCGCCCATGGAGATCACCCACTTGGGTTCCGGCATCTGCTGGTAAAGCTGGCGGATGACGGGCGCCATCTTGTTCGACACACGGCCCGCAATAATCATCAAATCGGATTGGCGCGGCGAACCGCGAAAAACTTCGGCGCCGAAACGCGAGATGTCGAAACGCGAGGCGGTCATGGCCATCATCTCGATGGCGCAGCACGCCAGCCCGAAAGTCATAGGCCAGATGGAGTTCTTCCGGGCCCAGTTAATGACTCTGTCCACCGTGGTGGTGATCAGGCCGGAGGAGAGAGCCTGGAGGCTTTCCTCGTCGATGCGAGAATAAAGATCTGGCGGCTGGCTGACTGCCACCGGGCTGTTAATCTCCATACATCCCGATTGTCCCACGAAGGGGCGTCCGGCCAGTAACCGGCAGGCGCATGTCCGAAACTAAGACCGCTTTCTTTCATCCCGCTCAGACGTATGACGAGGCCGTGGACCGCGCCTCGGTCCTGCATGGCATCCAGCTCGAGTATTGGGACATATTCGGCAAGCGTCACGTGATTTCCACGGAAGTGAAAGCCGCTATCCTCCGTGCCGTGGGCGTGCCGGCCGGCAGCCTGGAAGAACTCAACCGCGCCCTGGAGAAGCAGTTTGACAGGGACTGGGCGCGGCCGCTGCCCCCCACGCTGGTAGTAGCCGGCGACACGGAGCCCGCCGAGATGGAGTTGCGGCTGCGGGATGCACCAGCCGCGAGTGCTCGATTTACGATCGACCTGGAAGACGGCCGGCAAGTCACTTGGACCGTTTGCCTGGCACAGTTGCCGGTGCGCGCGGCCGCCGTCGTGGGAAGTGATCAGTTTGTGGCCTGGCGGATCGCGCTGCCGCCGGAACTGCCGCTGGGCTATCACGCGTTGCGGGTTGCGGTGACGGATGAAGAGCGCACCTGGGGCGAATGCACGTCGCGCCTTATCGTATGCCCATCCCGCGCCTATGTGCCGGAGGCTTTGCGGGACCATGGCTGCCTGGCAGGGGTGGCATTTCATCTGCCGGGCGTGCGGTCGCATCGCAACTGGGGATGCGGGGACTTCACGGACCTGCGCGCGCTGGCGGATTGGGTGGTGGAAGAGGCGGGCGCCAGTTTCATCGCCTTGAACCCGCTGCACGCGATCGCCAACCGCGCACCGTACAACACGAGCCCCTATCTGCCGACGTCGGTCTTCTTCCGGAATCCGCTCTATCTCGACGTGCCGGCTGTGGAGGACGTGCAGGCTTCGCCGAGGGCGCAAGCGGCGCTCGCCCGGCCCGCGGTGCGGGACAAGATCGAACAACTAAGGGGGAGTGAGCATGTGGAGTACGAGAGAGTCTACGCGCTGAAGCTCTCGATTCTAAAACTCGGTTTCGCTCATTTTCTGCGTCAGGAGTGGAAGAAGGGCACGGAACGGGCCCGCCTTTTCCGTGAGTACATCGATAGCCAAAGCCTCCTGCTGGAGCAGTTCGCGGTGTACTGCGCTCTGGATGAGTATCTCCATCGCCGCGACCCCAGCCTGTGGGTGTGGCCGGACTGGCCCGCGCCGTACCGCGATCCCGATTCCGACGCCACCCGGGCGTTCGCGCGGCGGCACTGGCGCTCGGTGCTCTTTCATCAGTACCTGCAATGGCAAGCCGACCTTCAGCTCGGCGCGGCGGAGGCCTACGTCCGCCGCAAGGGAATGGCCATCGGCCTGTATCATGACCTCGCTCTGGCCACTGACCGCTGTGGTTCCGATCTCTGGGCCTACCGTTCGTTCTTCGTGGATGGCTGCCGGGTCGGATCTCCCCCGGATGACTTTTCCCCGGATGGCCAGGATTGGGCTTTTCCGCCGCCCAACAGCCGGAGACACTGGGAGACCGGGTACGAGCTGTTTCGCGACACCATCCGGAAGAATTGCCGGCATGGTGGCGCGCTGCGCATCGATCATGTCATGCGATTCTTCCGTCTCTTCTGGATTCCGGACGGCCAGCCGGCCGCGGCCGGCACGTATCTGCTGGACCGCGCCAACGACCTGCTGGGCATCCTGCTGCTGGAAAGCGTTCGGAATCGGGTGCTGCTGGTGGGAGAGGACCTGGGAACCGTCGAACCCCACGTGCGCAAGACTCTGGAGGCGCGCGGGGTTTTGAGTTACCGGCTGTTCTACTTCGAGAAGCACCCGGATGGCAAGTTCCTTCCTCCGAGGGCCTACCCACGGCAGGCCCTGGTATGTTCCACCACGCACGACCTGCCAACACTGGCCGGTTTCTGGTTGGGGCGCGACATCGAGGTGCGGCGTGAGGCAGGTCTCCTTGCCGGGGATGCAGCCGAGCAGGCCTTCGCGCAGCGCCGCGAGGAGAAGCAGAAGATGCTGGACCTGTTGCACTCCTTGAAGCTGCTGCCGCGTCACTACCCGCGTCACGCGGACCATATCGGGGAGCTTTCGCCGGAGTTACACCACGCCGTTCTGGGACTGCTGGCCTCGACTCCTTCGATGCTGATGGCCCTGAATCAGGAGGATCTGACCAGGGAGCCCGAACAGCAGAATCTGCCCGGCACCACCTGGCAGCATCCGAACTGGCGCCGCAAGATGCGTTTCACCGTGGAGGAACTGCGAACTGACAGGATGGTTCGGGACTGCTCGCGCAGGTTTCGCGACTGGCTGGAGCGCTCCGGCAGGCTGAATCCGCCGCCGCGCCCCCAATAGACCGGCCGTCTGCTACAGCGAGGGCTGGCGCCTCAATCCACCCGCACCGACAACCGCCGGCCCAGTTCCCGGAACTCATCGACCCACAGCCGGGCCGGTTCGTCTCCGGCGGCCGCCTGCCGGCTCATGGCTGGATAATGCGTCTGGACCACCGAATAGAAGTCGTTCTGCACCTGCCAAGTATCCACGGCGAAAGGCAACGCGCCGGCGAGCTTGACGGCCGCCGCAAACCGGCTTAGGTTCTGCGGGCAGCCGGGTTCCGCGGCGAAGCGGGCGGCCAGCCGCTCCAGCATGTGGCGCATGGCAAACTCGACTGGCTCGCTCTCCAGCACCACGCCGGCCCGGCGGCTCTCTTCTATCAACATGCCAATGCGCAATGGGTCCGCCGCCTCGGCTTCGATCGTGTGAAGCAGGTCGGAATTGAGCGCGAAATCGGCGGCCACGTGGAACCGTTTGGGGAGGGGCATCTGGAGCGAGGTGACAAACCGCATGAGGGGAGCGTGGTTCTCATAGAAACGCCGGTAGAGGGTCTCGGCTTCCGCCAACGCGTCTTCCAGGATCAGGTTCAGGATTCTGCGCTGCTCATCCCGGAATAGCAGGCGCAGCGTGTGGCGGCTCGAGGCGAACTCCCGATCCACCAGGCGAAGCAACTGCGGGAAATCCCCTTCGTGGAAAACCTCCGACAGACGCGCTACCAGCTCCGTATACACGTTCTCATTCCGAAACTTGTGGGTCCCTCCGGAGAGAAAATGATCCCCCAGATGAAGGATGCCAAAGGTGAACCGTTCCGATTCGCCGGTGATGTTCGACCGGATGTGCAACCGGCCCAGAGAGAGCCTGGTCTTGCCCGCCCGCAGCAGGCGCTGGTCTTCGGTCCGCACCGCGTAACAGTGGGCGCGGGTGGGCTGCCCGTCGGGAAACATGGCGCTCACGGCGTAGTGGGCGGCCACGGTCTCCAGGGTGACCGTAGCGGGATTGACGAACTTCTCGAAAACTGTGCGGCCGTCCCCATGTTCGGGGAGGTTGCTCCGGGCCTTCGAGAGCCGCTCCAGGAAACCCTCCTCCAGATCTCGCTCGCCGGCCGCCTCTCGGGCAAGCTGGATGGCGCGGCCGGCATACTGTAACACCTGCACGGTTTCGAGGCCGGAGAGTTCATCAAAGAACCATCCGCAACTGGTGAACATGAGCAGCGCGTGGCGCTGCATCTCGAGCAGCTTCAGCGCCTTGATGCGCGCGGCCCGATCACCGGGGCGAATCGCGTGCCGGCGGAGGAACTCCTCCTGCTGCTCCGGCGAGCGCCTGAGTATGACCGAGATGTAAGCGTCCCGGGCCGCCCAGGGATCTTTGAGCACCTTTCGAGCGTGAGTCTCGAACCCGGATGCCAGGCGATCCCGCAACCAGTCGAGGGCCTCGCGCAAGGGTTTGCGCCAATGCTGGTTCCAGCCCTGGCGGGCCCCCGCGTGGCAGCCGCAATGGCTCCGCCAGCGTTCCACGCCATGCGGACAGCTCCAGGAGGAGTTCTCGAAGATCTGCGCTTCGTCCGCCGGCGGGAAGCGTTCCAGGTATTCGGCGTAGTTGGTCAGGCGAGCCAGTTGGTTGGATTCGATGTATTGCAGCGCATAGGCTAGTGCCATCTCTCCGAAGCGGTGGTGGTGGCCGTAGGTCTCACCGTCGGTGGCGATGTGAACAAGCTGGCCTCCGGCGTGGTGAAGCGCGAAGGCGTCCAATAGCCGGTGAGCCAGGACCTCCCCTTTTTCCAACAAGCGTTCGAAAGCCACGGCCCGCGAGATGGGGCCGTCGTAGAAGAACACGACCAGCGATTTGCCGCCCCGCAAACGGACCCGGTAAGGTCTCTTCGGATCGATCCTTCCCCCGCTAACGTCGTTCCAAGGGCGGCTTCCGGCCGGGCGCGTCTTGCTGGCCTGGGATGGGGACAGAATTGTGAAGCGGATGCCGTGCTCGGCCAGCACCTGCAAGGTTTCGAGGTCGGCCGCGGTCTCCGCCAGCCACATGCCCTCGGGCTGGCGGCCGAAACGCTGCCGGAAATCCTCGATGCCCCACACCACCTGGGTGATCTTGTCGCGCCGGTTGGCCAGGGGCATGATCATGTGGTTGTAGACTTGCGCCAGGGCTGAGCCATGGCCCGAGAACCGGCGCGCGCTTTCCCGGTCGGCCTCCAGCACCGCGCGATACACCGCGGGGGCCGAGACCTCGAGCCAGGCCAGCAGAGTGGGGCCGAAGTTGAAGCTGATGCGGGAGTAGTTGTTGACGATCCGCTCGATGCACCCCTCCCCGTTCAGAATGCGCGCGCGGGCATTGGGCGCGTAACACTCCGCGGTGATGCGCTCGTTCCAGTCGTGGTAAGGATGCGCCGAGTCCTGCACCTCGATGGCTTCGAGCCAGGGGTTCTCGCGAGGCGGCTGGTAGAAATGGCCGTGGATGCAAACGAATCGCTTCATGCTCCTCCGGGCGTGATTCAGGCGCGGGAAGACCGCCGGCACGGGGCCGGTGAAGCTTCATCTTAACGCGCGCCGGACCCGCAGCAACCGGCTTGGCACGCGCCCTGTTGTATCATGGACACTTGCGCCGCAGGAGGTCTCGATGAAAGGCGTGGTACTGGCCGGCGGAACCGGCAGCCGGCTGTTTCCCCTCACCAAGATCACCAACAAGCATCTGCTGCCGGTCTACGACAAGCCCATGATCTGCTACCCCATTCAGACCCTGGTGGATGCGGGCATCCGCGACATCATGGTTGTTACCGGGGGCAAGATTGCCGGCGATTTCCTGCGCTTGCTGGGCAACGGCAAGGAGTTCGGATTGGCCCACCTGAACTACACCTACCAGGAGGGCGAAGGCGGAATTGCCGAAGCCTTGGGGCTGGCCGAGCATTTCGTTGACAACGATAAGGTCTGCGTGATCCTGGGCGACAACATCATCGAGAGAAGCATCCGCACAGCGGTGGAGGATTTCGAGCGTCAGCCGCGCGGCGCCAAAATCCTGCTCAAAGAAGTCGAGGACGCCGAACGCTTTGGCGTGGCCGAGATCCGCGGCGACCGCATCGTCGGGATCGAGGAGAAACCCAAGGCCCCCAGATCCAACTACGCCGTGACCGGCATTTATCTGTACGACGCCACGGTGTTCGACAAGATCCGCCGGCTGGTGCCCTCGCACCGTGGCGAACTCGAGATCACCGACGTCAACAACGCCTACATCCGCGAAGACAGCATGACGTTCGCTTTTCTCGAGGGATGGTGGACCGACGCAGGGACTTTCGACTCGCTCCTGCGCGCCTCGAAACTGGTCGCCGAAAGACGCCACGCCGAATTGCGCGACTTGGAGCGGATGGGCGCCTCCGCGGCCCGCACATGACCGCCGCTGCTACACGCTGGGGGACCATGGACGAGGTATTCGCGTCAGCCGGCTCTCTAGAGCTGGTCTATCCCGCGTGTGAAAAAGGCCTCGGCGCCATCATCCGCACAGCGGATTCCGCGGGCCTCATCGCGGGCATCCGCCTCGAACCGGCCGAACTCCACCCGGACGACCGCGGCTACTTCCTGGAGGTCATGCGATCTGGCCTCGGCCTGGTGGCGGGATTCCCGGCTGCCTCGACACAGATCTCGGTGGCGCTGAGCTATCCCGGCGCGATCAAGGCCTTCCACTATCACTTGCATCAGCACGACTGCTGGACTCCGGCAGCCGGACTGTTCCAAGTAGCTCTGGTCGATCTCCGGCGCGGCTCGCCCACATTCGGGTCGCGCAATACGCTGTACGCCGGCGCGCTCCGCCCGCAACGCATTCTGATACCGCCCGGCGTAGGACACGGCTACAAGGTCATCGGACCCGAACCCGCGGTGCTGGTGTACACCACCGACCGGTTCTACAATCCCGCGGACGAGGGCCGCATTCCTTACGATCATCCGGGCATCAATTACGACTGGGAAACCCAACGCCGATGAGACTGTTAGTCACTGGCGGCGCCGGCTTCATTGGTTCCGCTTTCGTGCGGCTGGCCCTGAAGAGCAACGCGGTCTCCGAATTGCTCAACCTGGACAAGCTGACCTACGCGGGCAACCTGGAGAACCTCACCCAAATCGCGGAGCACCCCGGCTACCGCTTTGTCCGCGGAGATATCTGTGACGCCACGCTGGTGAACTCGCTGGTGCGGGATTTCCTCCCCGACAGGCTGGTCCATTTCGCCGCCGAATCCCACGTGGACCGCAGCATCATGTCGCCCGCGCCCGTCTTCGAGACCAATCTGCGCGGGACTTTCACGCTGCTCGAAGCGGCCCGCGTGCACCGCGTCAAGAGCTTTCTCCATGTTTCCACTGACGAGGTGTACGGCAGCATCGATCCTCCGGCGGAGGCGCGCGAGGATTCCCCCTTGCGCCCAAGCAGCCCGTACGCGGCGTCGAAAGCCGGATCGGACCTGCTGGCGCTTTCCTATTGCGCCACCTACGGGCTGCCCGTCATCGTCACCCGGGCCTCCAATAATTACGGCCCCCATCAGTTCCCGGAAAAACTGATCCCGCTGATGATTACGAACGCTTTGGAAGAGCGCAAGCTGCCCGTCTATGGTGACGGGATGCACGTGCGCGACTGGCTGTATGTCGAGGATCATTGCCATGCCCTCCTGGCATTGCTGAACGTGGGCCGGGATGGGGAAATCTATAACATCAGCGGCAACTGTTCACTCCCCAACCTGGAAGTAGTCCGCCGGATTCTTGCCGCCACCGGCAGGCCGGACTCTCTTATTGAATATGTAAAGGACCGGCCCGGCCACGACCGGCGGTACGCCCTCTCCAGTGACAAGATCCGGCGGGAGACCGGTTGGGCGCCGCGCGTCCGATTCGAGGACGGTCTGGCGCAAACCATCCGCTGGTATCAGGAGAATACGGAGTGGGTGCAGCGCGTCAAATCGGGCGAATATCGCGAGTATTACGCCCGCAACTATGAGCGCCGCACCCGCGAAATGGCCCGCTTGCTGCATCACTAGGCAATTGATTCCTGGACCACGATTCGTAGGCCGACAGACTTTGATGTTGCACGAGCGGTGAAACCATCAGCTCTCAGCCTCAGACTCGCGCACCATTACAAGACTTTGATACCCATACGGCTGGGCTGATGGCTGAGCGCTAAGTGCTAAAAGCTGACATCCAGATGAGGTCCGGTGCTCTTGGGTGGACCACATGACCGTGGCGATTGATGCCACTCCACTCACCGTTTCTTCGGGTGGCATCCGG
>Ga0233417_10000301_pt1 | contig 14383 bp, 10 predicted proteins | sample Sed_MG_FD_189023 | JGI IMG/M metagenome (GOLD analysis project Ga0233417, IMG submission 189023) | Sediment microbial communities from Lake Towuti, South Sulawesi, Indonesia - Sediment_Towuti_2014_0.5_MG | ecosystem: Environmental > Aquatic > Freshwater > Lake > Sediment | place: Indonesia... | reverse complement strand
CGGGGACGATCCTGTCGCTGACGTCCGGCCAGCGCTTGACCTGGCTGGTGGTGCGCCTCACGCCGCAGGGGGTGATCACGGGGAAAGTGGTGGATGAGGACGGCGAGCCGCTGGCCCATGTTCAGGTCTCGCCGATGCGATTCCGGCCCTTCGAGGGGAGCCGCAGGCTTGCGCCAGGCGGTTATGCCATGACCGACGACCTCGGCGAGTTCCGCCTCCACAGCCTCCCGCCGGGCCGCTACTACGTGCAGGCCGTCTACCAGCCGATGGGAGTGATGAGCGATCCGGGCATCCGGCCGGGGTCCGACTCGGAACCGGTGGAAGGTTACGTTCCGACCTTCTATCCCGGCACGCAGGATGTGGCCACGGCCGCGCAGGTGGAGGTCGCGGCGGGCGCGGAGGTTCGCGGCCTCCAGATCAAGCTGCTTCAGGCGCGGACGTACAGGATCCGCGGCCGGGTGATCAACACGGTGGCCGGGCGGGTCGAGAGGCGTGTGCAGGTCTTCATCGAGCCGCGCGAGCGCGACCGCTCCGGCATGATGTGGCTCCGGTCCGGCTCGATGCTGGACCGCAAAGGCAACTTCGTGCTTCGGGGTGTTCTCCCGGGCGCTTACTACGCGACCGCCCGGTGGTTCGACCAGGGTGGTTGGTACCTGGGGCGCGAGAAAGTGGACGTCGCGAGTTCGGACGTGGAGGACGTGGTCATCACCATCGCCAAAGGGCCCACCATCACCGGGCGGGTGCGGTTGGAGGACGACGCAAGCGCCGACCTGAGCAAGGTCCGTGTTTTCCTCCGGCCCGCCGAACCGAGGCCGATGGGACGCCCCACTCCGGAGCTGAAGGAGGACGGCTCGTTCTCCATCGAGAACGTGGCACCGGGCGACTATCGCGTGCGCCTTTCGGGGGTCCCGGCGGGCTTCTATCTGAAGTCCGCCACGCTGGGCGAGAACGAAGTGCTGGAGGCGGGCTTGACGATTGAGCAGGTCGGAGCGCCCGGCCCGCTCGAAATCGTCCTCGGGCGCGGCGCAGGCCAAGTGGACGGCGTCGTTCTCGACGAGCAACAGCAGCCCGCCGCGGGCGCGTCGGTGGTGCTGCTGCCGGAGCCGGGCAAGCGGAAGCTCGATCACCTGGTCCGATCCGTGAGCACCGACCAGAATGGCCACTTCTCCATGGATGGCATCCCGCCGGGGGAGTACAAGCTGTTCGCCTGGGGTGAGATGGAGTGGGGCCAGTGGCAGGATCAGGATTTCATGAAGCCGTTCGAGAGCCGCGGCGAAGAGATCACCATTCGCGAGAACAGCCGCGAGAGCGTGCGTCTGAAGCTGCTTAGCGAGTAGCGAAAACCGGTGACAGGCTACGCAATCCCCGATTTCATCCCGACCCTTGCGCTCCGCCCGCGCCCGGCGAAATCGGGGATTGCGTAGCCTGTCACCGGTTTTCGCTTGTCAAGCGCTGGAGCAACTGCTCGACCAGATCGAGGCGCTTGCGCAATTGGTCGCGGAAATCGCGTGTCCGCGTGTGACGGATCTCGATGAGCAACTCGCTCCGCTTGCGGTCGAGCAGTTCAATCATCAGGTCCCACTCCTCTTCGGTAAGAACCGGCTGGGTCTTCACAGCGGTATCCATAACCGAACCTCCCTGAGATGCTGTCCAGCCTTACTGTAGCACCAATTTCGCGGATGGGCGCCGCGGAATTCGCCCCGAGAGAGGCGCTCTAAAAGGAAGGAGGGTGCAGGGCGGTTGCCCGTCCTGCACCCCTTAGCGTGACTGGTCGGAGGTCACTGAAGGAGGCACTCGTAAGAACTCATTCGCCGAGATTACAGACGTCCGTTGGGACGCTGCCGCCCTCGGTCCAGCAGTCGTTGGTCCGGGCCCACTTGTTGTTGACGCCGGAACTGTTATCGGCCAGGTCGAAGTACCCGGTCAAGCTCGAGCATTGGCTAAACTGTCCCGGAGGATTCGACCGGGCCGAGTTGCCGGAGATCGTGTTAGAGTCGGCGGTGTCACGGGCAGAAATCCCGTCGCCGCAGTTCCGCAGGGCAGTGTTCCGCGCCACACGGTTGTCGCTCGATGTTCCCGCCAGCGTGATGCCGCCGCACCCGGCAACTTCTGCCCCATTGTCATTTACGAAGTTCGTGGTGATGGTATTGCCGGATGAATTCAGCAGCAGGATGCCGTGCGACTCGGTGCCAGCGCCGTCGTTTTCTGTGACCGTGTTACGCTGCACCTTCACGCACCGGGAAGCCACCACCTTGATGCCAAAACGATGGTTGTTGACGGTGTTTCCGTCGATGAGGGCACCTTCCCGGCAGGCAACTCCCTGGACGAGGATGGCCGTTGCCTGGGCTCGGTCGACGTAGACGACAGGATTCCAGCTCGGCCCAGTGACCGTCAGGTCCCGAACGGTGACATTGCCGCCGCCGTTCACATGAATGCCGACGGCGAAGTCCTCTACTGTGCCGTTCTTGATCGTTACGTTGGAATATCCGTTTGTGTTGATGCCGACCCACCCGAGAGCCTGGCAGTGCTGGGGAGCGCCGTATTGCCCAATGCATTTCATGGCATAACCAGCCAGATCAATCGTTACCCCGTCGGCGCCGACGGTCAGGGCGGTCTTGTTCACCACGCCACTAGTAATGTCCTCGCACCGCACGTGGTTCGTGAGCGTCGTGTCGCCGTAGATCGTGTCGCCGCAGCTCACTTGTGCGTGCACGATTGTTGGGAATGCCGCGGCTAGCGCGAGCGCTGCCGCCAATGTGAGAATCCGCCCGGAAAACTTCATGTTGATCTCCTCCTCTAGTACCTTGATTGTTGTTATTGTTCAGTCAGTTATCGCGACACCCCGATTGTCGTGGACTAGTACGAATGGATCAATATTGCCGAAGGTTGAACCGATCCCATAACTTCGGTTAACCGACAGTTGCAAAGTACTACGGCCGGTCCGACCGCAAAAGGACGTTAAAGGCGCTCTTCCGGGATTTTAGTGGGTGGCTGGAGCAAGGTCGAGACCCCCGCAGTGGAAGTAGATGGCATGGATGAAGTTCCGCAGGTTGCGGAAACCTCGCGCCGTGTACTTCACCCATTGGATCTTCGCGTTGATGGACTCACTGGCCGCGTTCGTTACTCGGTGCCGGAGGTACGTGATGATGTTCGCGAAGCGGCGCTTTAGCATACGCGCCACTTCGATCATGGGCCCCAGGCGGCTCCGTACCGCCCAGTTGTGCCACCACCGGAAATGCTTCCTGGCCGGGCGCTCGTAGACATAGCTGAACAGGGCCATGCCCGTCTCCTTCAAGGCCCAGGCCCGTGCCGTCTTCAGCCCGCTCTTTCTCAGCTCGGCGAACTCCCGCCGGTCCTTCGGCTCCATCGCCGCCGGGTTCTTCAGCCAGTCGTAGCGCGTGCCTGCCAGACGGTCATCTCCCGCCGCCTTCAGAGTCTTGGTCTCCTTCCGCCGCACCTGGTCCACGGCCTCCCCCAGGTGCTTGGCAATGTGGAACTTGTCGAACACGATCTTTCCTTCCGCCCCGGGCAGAGCCTCTGCCGAGTTCACATACGGGTCCCACATGTCCATGGCCACCGCTTCGATCCCCTTCAACTGCTCCGGCGTCAGCGTCTCCCAGAACCCGTCCAGGCTGCTTTGCTCGCGCCCTTCCGCCACGTAGAGCACCCGCGGCTTGCTCAAGTCGTTCACCAGCGTTACATAGCGGTGCCCTCTCCGGAAGGCCTTCTCGTCGATGCCGATCTGCGTGAGCCTCTCGGCCTTCCGCCGCTCCAACCCGCGCTCCACCGCCCGCTCCATGATCCCGTGGATTTCCTCCCAGCTCAGGTCCATCTGTCGGCCCACGGCCTGCTGGCTGCCCTCCTTCAGCCACTCGATCGCCAGCGCCTCAAACAGCGCCGTGAACCGGCTGGATGCCTCCGCCCACGGCAGCTTCACCACCCGTACCCCGTGCTCCCCACACTCTGCCCGCGGCGGCCGAGCATGCAACACCGTCCGATACTGGCACGTGTCCAAGTGCCGCCATTGCCGCTCCGGCTGATGGTCGTACAACTTCCCCGGCCCGCCGCATTCCGCGCACTTCCACTGGATCATTTCGTGGTGCTCCAGGTACACGTGCACCTCGCCCTCCGCCAGCTTCAGTTCCACTCGGTCCACGTACCAAGGGGCTTCGATCCCCAGAATTCGTCGATACAGTTCGCGATCTTGCATCCCAGGGATTGTCTCATCACTGCGCCTCCCCCGCCGCCGTGCCCACTAAAAAGCCGGAAGTCCCCAGAATGAACTTGAGGCTTGAAGCAACGGTTCACCGTCGGCATGCACACAAAAATCTCGCTTCTATCGCTCTTTGTTCTCGCGGGGGCCGTACGGCTGTCCGCGGGAGTCGCGCTCCTGGTGAGCGAGCCGTTTGGCAGGTTCGGCTTTTTCACTCCGACCGGGCATGCCTCCATTTACCTCTCAGGCGTGTGCGCTGAAACACCCACCCGGCTGCGGCTCTGCCAGGCTGGAGAATCCGGAGTAGTGATCAGCCGGTATAACCGGATTGCTGGACGCGACTGGATCGCGGTGCCCTTGCTGCCACATCTCTATGCCGTGGACCAACCGGAAGACGTGCCCGAATCTGCCAATGCAGAGGTCGTCGCACGGCTCAGGGATGGGTATCGCCGGGCACACCTCATGGAGCTTGCGCCGGATGGCCCGGAGGGGGAGACACCCAAGGGAGACTGGGTTCAACTGGTCGGTGCTGCACATGATCGCAACATCTACGGCTTCGCGCTTGAAACCACGCCAGAGGACGATCAACGCCTCATCCTGCATCTCAACTCGCAGCGCAACCAGAAGCGGTTCAATCTTTTCTACCGCAACTGCGCCGACTTTGCGCGCGACATCATCAATTTCTACTATCCAGGTGCGCTCCGGCGGAGTATCATCGCGGACGCTGGTATTTCGACACCAAAGCACGCAGCGAAAGCGTTGGTGAAGTATTGCCGCCGCCGGCCCGGCGTGCGCCTTTCGCGTTTTGTGATACCGCAGATCCCGGGAATACGTCGGAGCACCAAGGTCCGGGGCGTGAGCGAATCCCTCATACGATCGAAAAAGTATGTTGTACCTCTGGCTATTCTCCAGCCCTGGGTGGCGGGGACGGCGGGCGCGGCCTACCTCATTTCAGGACGCTTCAATCCCGCCGGACAATCCCACGAGGTTTGCCAGCCGGACACTTTGCCGGCCTGTGCGGCAAACGCAGAGTTCGAAGTCCGCCTACCTTCGGAGCCTCCAGTGGGCCTGTCGGAACCGACCGGCGCGCACTGGAATGTATCCGAGCGGAGTGAGATCCGAACGACCCGGTGAGGGCAGGAAAGCGCACGGAGGAGACCTACGCCGCGCCGTGTCCACCGGCAGCCCCCTCCGGCACGGCTTGCGGACGGTCGCCTTCGCCTGCCTGGATTGATGCGGCTGGACGAGGCGGCTAATTGGATTCGGATCAAGCGGACCGGCCGTGCTTCCACGATTGGAGGGCTGGTCCTGCAAGCGGCCGGCCGGATACCTCAAGCAGGGGAGCGCATCCGGATCGACGGATTCGAGTTCGAAATCGAGCGCGTCGGACACCAGTCCGTCACATCGGTCCTGGTCAGCGGTGTGCCCGAACCGGAAGGAGCCGTGCGTTGATCTACCTGACTCCAGCGTTGATCATCCTGGGCCTGATCATGCTGAACGGCCTGTTCGTGGCCGCCGAGTTTGCGCTCATTGGTGTGCCGCGGCATGCAATCGAGAGCCGCGCCGGCCGTGGTCACCGTGTGACGAAGATGGTGTCTGCGATTCTGAACAATCCGAGGCGCCAGGACCAGTACATCGCGACTGCTCAACTGGGGATCACGTTCGCCAGCCTTGGACTTGGCATGTACGGAGAACATGTCGTCGCGGGCTGGATAGAGGGCTGGCTCGGTGCTCTCGGCCCGGCGGCGCGTTTCGCCGAGCACACCGTGGCCAGCATCATCGCGGTGGCATTCCTGACGTACCGGCACATCGTTTTCGGCGAGATGATACCCAAGACGCTTGCCCTCCAGCACGCCGAAGGCACCAGTCTCTGGATCGCGCCCATGATGAGCTGGGTTCGGCGCGCCTTGTACCCTCTGGTTCTCGGCCTCAACGGGCTGGGTAACGCCCTGCTTCGGATAGTCGGGATCGAACGGACACCGTCGCACGTATATCACACGCCGGAGGAACTCGAGGTCATTGTCGAGGAGAGCGAATCTGCGGGCGCCTTCGATCACCGGTCGGCCCGGTTCATGCGCGAACTCCTCCGCCTCCGGGAACTGACCGCAGACGAGATCATGATCCCGCGTGTCCGCACAATCGGTCTGGAACTGGCCACCTCTCCAGTTCAACTGAAGGCGGTCCTTCAGCACGGTGGTTACACGCGGTATCCGGTGTTTGACAGGAGCCTGGACGACATCGTCGGGTTCGTGCACGTCAAGGATCTCCTGCCGGCGCTACTGACGGGCCGGACCCTGCCGCGAGACCAGGCGCGGCCCGTGCCGTTCGTGCCGCAGAGCATGCCCGCCGACGATGTCGTGGATGTGATGCGGACGTCCGAAGCCCAGATGGTCGTGGTGATGGACGAACACGGCGGGACCGCCGGTGTCGTCACCGAGAAGGACCTGGTCGACCGGATCATCGGGGAGATTCACGAAGACGGGGGCCACCCGGACATCTGGCGCGACGTGCAGGGATGTCTCCACGCTGCCGGGACGGCGCTGCTGTCCGAAGTGGGAGAGGAGATCGGAATCGAGCTGGAGCACGAAGAAGTGGATACAGTCAGCGGCCTTGTCCTGACCGTGCTCGAGCGTCCGCCGAAGGTAGGTGACGCCATCGAGTATGCCGGTCTTCGCTTCAAGGTCACGTCGGTATCCGGCCACGGCGTCGCGAGCGCAATTGTGGAGGTGCTTCCGGAAAAACAGATCCAGCCCGAAGCACAGACAGACTAGCCGAAAGCAGCCCCGCCACTGCGTCCGGTCTGGCGATCGGGTGATCCCGTTGGTCGGCAGGCCAAAGCCCAAACGGGATCTCATCCCCAGCGACGCCAAGGTTTTCGATACGCTACCATTGGGAATTGCCCCCGACTCACGGATGAAGGGCCGATCGCTTCACGCTGAGTTTGTCTTTGCCACTTCGCTGGCTCTCGTAGCACCGTGCCTCTGGGCGCAAGACGGCCTTGGAATTCGTCAAGGAGGATAAAGCGATGACGCGCTTTGTTTCTGCCGTGCGAGTGGCAACACTCCTGTTGACCCTGTCCGTCTTGTTGTTCCCCCTTCGGGTAGCCGCGCAAAAGGCGGACCCCGACGTGACCGTGCAAGATATAGTGGTCGCCCTTTCCGGAAAGGGAGATGTACAACCGAAGAGTCTCCCTCCCGGATCTCTTTGCAACTTGCGTGTCAAGTTGCGCAACGCGGGCACGCAGAAAGCCTCCAGTTTCGCCTTTACGGTCAAAATCAACGGAAATCAGCTGGATGTCTACGACAAGATGCTGTACTTCCAGGCGGTCGAGCCCGGCGCCACGGGCGAGATTGCACTGAACAATTTCTATAGTCCAGAAGCCCAGGCTGCCAAGCTGACCGTGGAGGTCACGCTCCGGGATGCCCGCTGGATGGAGACAAAGAAGGAGGGTGCGACAGAGACGTGGGTTCCCACCGGTGAAGTCAAAGGTCTGCCCTCCGCGAAGAGTATCAGCATCCCCCTCACGGCTGCTCCCAGGTAGGAGTCGGCCGGAGCGTGCGGAAACCTGAAGAGCGCGGCGTTGGGATGCCGCTTCCGGCGCCGAATCCCGTGAAGCGCCCGCCGAAGGTGAGTGGCGCCATCGAGTAGGCCGGTGTTGGATCTGAGGTCACATCGATATCCGCCAACGGCGTCGCGAAATCACTACCGGAATCAATCCAACCTGGGTTCGAACTCGACCCAGCCAGTACGGTACAATATCGGGTTAGTGTTCCGACCGCTCGCACTGTCGGTTTGCCTTGCCGTGCTGGCCGCGTTCTGCAACGCGCCTTTCGTGCATTTCCACGCGCATGCGACCAGCGAGCACGCACGATCGGCGCATGACGGCAGGGGACTCGCCGGACACGCTCATCCGGCGGCGACACCCACGAGTTCGGGTCCGGAGCTCCAGGCCAGTTCAGGGGTCGGCGACGACGCGATATTACTCACCTGGCTTCAGAGCACGCCTCAGGCGAAGCCGGTGGCGGCCGTTGCGCTTCAGCCGGTCGCACCGGTTCTGACGGTTGCATTCGTTGCAGTCGGTTCCGTGGTGCTTCCCTCACCGCGGTCACACGATCCACCGCATCTCTCTTCCACCAGCCCGCGCTCCCCTCCAGATAGTCTTCCTTCCCTCGGCGCATAGCCTTGCGCCTGTCCCAGCAGTAGTTCAAATCGTTGACAAGGAGAGTGCATCCCATGTGGACGCGACTGGCTCACGGCCTCACGGTAGCGGCAATGCTGATGACGGGCGCCACCCGCGCCGCCGAACTGACGGAGAAAGAAGCGGTCCGGAAGTTTCTTGCTGAAAGCCCCTATAACCGCGAGTCCGCGGCCGGCGTAGCCGCTATCGAAGCCGAGACTCGAGGGTGGAGCCTATGGCCGAACCCCGCCGCGGCGTACAGCCGTGAAGGCGCCGGATTGACCGAGATTCTCCAGTACGAGCAGCCGCTCCCGGTCAGCGGACGGCTCAGCCTGTTGCGCCAGGCCGGGGTAGCGGCGGTGGGAGCTGCGCGGTCCCAGGCTGGCCGCACCCGGTGGGAACTGATCAGCGACTTGCGATCCGCATTCTACCTGCTGCTGGCGGCGCAGGAAAGAGAGGCTGCGGTGCGTGCGGCTATCGACGAATTGGATGAGATCGTCCGTATCCTGCGCCGGCGCGAGCGGGAGGGCGAAGGCTCCAACTACGACCGGCTGCGCGCCGAGCGCGAACGCTCCGAGATAGAAACCGAGATCGCCGCGGCGCGCATATCAGCCACGCAAGCGCGATCTCAACTCGCTGCGTTCTTCGCTCCGGAAACCGAGCCGGCAGGCATTGGCGCACAAGGCCGGATTGAAAGCGAGACGCCGCTACTCTCCACGGCCGATCTGTACGCGCGCGCCGTCGCGGTACGCGGCGATCTCGATGCGGAGCGCCGGCAGGCGGCCGGTCTCGATCTGCGGCGGCGCGCTGCCGAGCGGCTGCGGATTCCGGAGCCGGCGGTCGCGGCCGGTATGAAGCGGGGCGAGGTCGGACAACGCACGCCCCTGGGAAGCTACGTAGCCGTCACCGTGCCGCTGCCGCTGTTCAATCGTGGAGCAACCGAAGCTGCCCGTTTGCGGGCCGAAGGCGAGCGCTCCGAGGCGCGACGAGCAATTCTCGAACAGCGCATCCGGGCGGAGATCGCCGCCGCCCGCGCGGCGGTCGAGCTGAGAAGGCGGACGCTGACCGAGTACCGCGCGGGGGTCCAGGCCCAGGGCCGGCAGCTTGAGCAAATCGCACGAACTGCGTATCAGGAAGGCGAGACCGGCATTCTCGAACTGCTAGATGCGTACCGGACAAGCCTTCAATCCCGCCTGCGTTCTCTCGATCTCGCGAGCGCCGCAAGACAGGCGGAGATCGAGCTTGAGCGCGTTGTCGGAGAACCCGTGCTGAATCCCGAGGTGTTGCCGTGAAGAAAGCGATTTTTGTTCTTGGAAGCGTGCTGCTCATTGCGGGCTGTCGAAGGGAGCAGCCGCCGGCGCATTCCGAGCAGGAACTCGAGACGATCTCCGTCACGAACTGGACGGACAAAACGGAGCTGTTCATGGAGTACCAGCCGCTGGCGCCGTCGGCCAAACGGCGCTTCGCGATTCACTTCACGGACCTCGCCACCTTCAAGCCGCTGACCAAGGGCACGGTGACGGTCGCTCTGAAGCAGGAGGGCGCCGCGCCACAGACCTTTGCCACTGAGGCGCCGTTGAGGCCGGGGATTTTCGGTGTGGACGTGCAACCGGCAAGGCCCGGCGCGTATTCCATGAGCGTCTCGCTCGCGGCGCCCGGGCTCAGCGACACGCACGAGGTGGGCGAGGTCAGGGTCTACGCCTCCGAACGCGAAATCCCACCTGCCGCCGGAGAGCCGGCCGAAGAACAAATCACCTTCCTGAAAGAGCAGCAGTGGACCCTCGAGTTCGCGACCGCCGTAGCGGCAACGAGATCGATGCGCGAGAGCGTTGTTGTGACCGGAGATGTGCGCCCCAGGAGCGGCGGCGAGGTGGAGGTTACGGCGCCAGTCACCGGGCGTCTCGCGGCCTCCGGCCAATTACCGGTGATTGGGACGGCGGTCTCGCAGGGAGACACGCTGGCCACCGTCGCTCCGCTGACGCCGGCGCCCGCGGACCGGCCGTCGCTCGAATTCGGAGTCTCGCAGGCGAAGACTGCCCTCGATCTGTCCCGGCGCGATCTCGCCCGAGCCGAGCGCCTGCTGGCGGCTGGAGCGATTGCGGCTAGACGCGTCGAAGAAGCGCGCGCCGTGGAAGCCACCGCCGCGGCGCAGTTGAAAGCCGCCGAACAACGGCTGGAACAGTACGAGACTTCGCGCCGTGCCGACGGTCCCGCCGCGGGCGCGTCAGCATTCAATGTTCGCGCGCCCATCTCGGGCGTCGTCGCCGAGGTCGCCGCCATTCCCGGAGCGAACGTCAACCAGGGCGACCGGCTCTTCCGCATCGTCGCGGTCGATCGCGTCTATATCGCCGCGAATGTGCCCGAGGCCGAAATGCCACGGCTCAGCCGGCTGACGGGCGCCGAGGTCGAGATCGCGGGGATTGCGCGCCCGATTCCCGCGGGTCGGATGATTTCCCGCGCCAGCCTGGTCGACCCGCGGTCGCGCACGTTGAGCGTGCTTTTCGAGGTGGCGAATCCGGGCCGCACGCTCGCCATCGGCCAATCCGTCTCAGCGAGGCTGTTCCTCTCCGGCACGGTCGGGGCGATTGCTGTGCCCGAGTCGGCCATCGTGGACGATGGCGGCCGGCCGGTCGTCTTCATTCAGAGGGAAGGCGAGGCGTTTGTCCGCAGACCCGTGAAGCTCGGCATTCGCGAGGGCAATCTCGTTCAGATCGCCGAGGGCCTTCAGGGGGGCGAGCGCATCGTGACCAAGGGCGCCTATCTCATCCGGCTGGCGGCGCTGTCGAGCCAGATCCCGGCTCACGGACACGTTCACTAGGGAGGAACAGCGATGGTTGATGCTGTCATCCGATGGTCGATCAACAACCGCGTTCTGGTTGTTGTTTTGGCGGCTGCTTTGCTTGCCTGGGGCGGGTATTTGGTTTCGACCATGCCCGTTGACGTGCTGCCGGACCTGACGGCCCCAACGGTCACGATTCTCGCTGAAGCCGGCGGGATGGCGCCCACCGAACTCGAATCGCTCGTCACGTTCCCGATCGAAGCCGCGCTCAATGGCGCGAGCGGCGTACGGCGGGTGAGATCGGCGACAGCGGTCGGCGTCGCCATCATCTGGACCGAGTTCGACTGGGGAGAGGACATCTACCGAGCCCGGCAAACGGTCACCGAGAAGTTGAACCTCGCACGCGGGGCGCTGCCGCCGGAAGTCGACGTAGTGCTCGCCCCGATCTCGTCGATCATGGGCGAAATCCTGTTCATCACGCTGGAATCGGACCGGCACTCGTTGTTGGACTTGCGAACGACAGCCGACACGGTGATCCGCCGGCGGCTGCTCGCCGTGCCGGGCGTCTCGCAAGTGACCCCGACGGGCGGCGCACAGAAACAGTACCAGGTGCTGGTGGCGCCTGAGAGACTGAAGGCCTATGACCTGACTGTCAGCCAGGTGGAGGCTGCGGTTCGAAGGACCAACCAGAACACCTCGGCCGGCTTCCGGATCGCGGGCGGCCAGGAGTACCTGATCCAGGGCATCGGCCGAGTTTCGCGGACCGAGGACATCGCCGAGACGGTGATTGCGACGCGCGCCACAAGCCCGGTGCTCGTCCGCGACGTCGCCGAGGTTCGCATCGGCGAGGCCTTGAAACGCGGGGAAGGATCGCACAACGGCGAGCCCGCGATTGTGATCGGTCTTCAGAAGCAGCCGGGCGCGAACACGCTGGAACTGACCCGCGAGCTGGACCGGATCCTGGATGAGATCCAGGCCACGCTGCCGGCCGGCATGAAGATCGACAAGAACGTTTTCCGCCAGGCCAACTTCATCGAAATCGGCGTCCGCAACCTGCTTGAGGCTCTCCGCGACGGGGGAATCCTGGTCATCGTCGTCGTGGTCCTCTTCCTGGCAAACCTCAGGGCGAGCGTCATCACGCTGCTCGCGATCCCGCTCTCCCTGGTCGTGGCGATGTGGAGCATGAACTGGGCCGGCTTCACCGTCAACACGATGAGTCTCGGCGGGCTCGCCATCGCGATCGGCGCACTCGTCGACGACGCCATCATCGACGTTGAGAACGTTTTCCGCCGGCTCCGATTGAACAGCAAGAAACCGGAGACCGAGAGGCTGCCGGCCAAGGAGGTCGTGTATCGCGCAAGCACGGAGATCCGGGGTTCGATCGTCTTTGCCACCCTAATCGTGATCCTCGTGTTCCTGCCGCTGTTCTTCCTTCAGAGCGTGGAAGGCAGGCTGTTGAAGCCACTCGGCTTCGCGTACGTGGTTTCCCTTGCCGCATCCTTGGTGGTGGCGCTCACGGTGACTCCGGCCCTTTGCTCCCTGTTGCTGCCGCGCGCCAGAGCGGTCTTGCGGGGCCATGAGCCGCGGCTGGTCGGCTGGCTCAAGCGCCTTTACAGGCCGACTCTGAACTGGGCGCTGGACCACACCTGGGTGGTGCTCGCGGGCGCTGCTTTGTTGCTTGGCGCGGCGAGCGCGGGCGTCCTCAGGATGGGCCACTCGTTTCTACCCGAGTTCAACGAGGGCACGCTGACGATCAGCGCTGTCACGCTGCCCGGAACCAGTCTCCAGGAATCCGATCAGCTCGGAGCGAGCCTCGAGCGAATTCTGCTGAGTGTGCCGGAGGTGGTATCGACGTCGCGCAGAACCGGTCGCACGGAGCTGGACGAGCACGTCCAGGGAGTCGAGTCCGCGGAACTGGATGTCAACCTGAAGATGGGCAATCGTGCGAAGGGCGAGGTGCTGGAAGAGATCCGCCGAAAGGTGACGCTACTCCCCGGGATGAACGTCACCGTCGGCCAGCCTATCTCGCACCGGATCGACCACATGCTCTCCGGCTCCCGCGCCAATATCGCCGTGAAGGTCTTTGGCGACGATCTGACTACCCTTCGTGCGCTTGCGAAGCAAGTGCATGCGGCCATGCGCGACGTCCGTGGTGTTGTGGACCTCTCGATCGAGCAGCAGACCGAGATCCCAACCGTCCGCGTGAAGTTCGACCGCGCCGCCCTGGCGCGCTACGGCCTCGGCGCGGGGGATGCCGCCGAGGCCTTGCGGACCGCGAGTCTCGGCCAAGAGGTCAGTCAGGTTCTGGAAGGGCAGGTCTCATTTCCGCTCGTTATCCGCTACGCGCCCAAAAACAGCTCGGACCTCAACTCGATCCGCGAGACCATCATCGACACGCCCTCCGGGGCGCGGGTCCCGCTCTCGGCAGTCGCCGACATCCGGGAGGATCGCGGACCGAACTTCATCAGCCGCGAAAACGTTCAGAGAAAGATCGTGGTGCAGTGTAATATTGCCGGCCGGGACTTACGGAGCGTGGTGAACGACATCCAGAGACGCGTCGGAGCAGTGGTGAAACTCCCGCGCGGATACCGCGTCGATTACGGCGGCCAGTTCGAAAGCGAAGCGCGCGCCTCGGAACGTCTTCTGTGGCTTGGAATGGCGGTGATCGCCGGCATCTTCGTCATTCTGCTGACGGCATTCCACTCGGGCCGCGATGCGCTGATCATCATGCTGAATCTGCCACTCGCCTTGATTGGCGGTGTCGCCGGTGTGTTTGTGGCGGGCGGCGTGCTCTCCGTCGCGTCGCTGATCGGCTTCATTACTCTGTTCGGCATCGCCACTCGGAATGGCATCATGCTGATCTCGCACGTGAAGCACCTCGTCGAAGAGGAGGGCGTCACGAATCTTCGCGAGGCCGTGATGCTGGGAGCGTCCGAGCGCCTCGCTCCAATCTTCATGACGGCTATGGCAACGGGACTTGCGCTGGTTCCGATCGCTCTCGGTCTCGGGAAGCCTGGCAGCGAGATTCAGGCGCCGATGGCGATCGTCATCTTCTTCGGACTGTTCACGTCGACACTCTTGAACATGATCGTCGTACCCTCGGCGTACTACAGGTTTGGACGTGCCACGCACAGCACAGCGGACGCAGTCTGAACTTCCTCGGTCCTGTGTTGCACGAACTCGTTGGATCTTCGTACTACTGGCGCGGTCGGAG
>Ga0233417_10000300_pt1 | contig 14398 bp, 14 predicted proteins | sample Sed_MG_FD_189023 | JGI IMG/M metagenome (GOLD analysis project Ga0233417, IMG submission 189023) | Sediment microbial communities from Lake Towuti, South Sulawesi, Indonesia - Sediment_Towuti_2014_0.5_MG | ecosystem: Environmental > Aquatic > Freshwater > Lake > Sediment | place: Indonesia... | reverse complement strand
GGTCTCGAGGTGCGCTCGGTCCACCCCGACGAGATGCGACTCGTGTGGGAAGCGAGGCGCGAGGGGCATCGTGATGAACCCTCGTTCTCGTAGGACGACTTCGACGACGCGGCCTTCGAACGATGGGTGTCGGGCCCGGGGTTCCGACCGGATCTGTGGCAGGTCGCGTGGGACGGTGGATCTATCGCCGGGATGGTCCTCAACGTCATCGACGATGACGCGAACCGAGCGCTGGGGCGCTCACGCGGCTTGGTCGAGGACGTCTACGTTCGCCCCGCGTACCGGCGGAGGGGGCTCGGTCGAGCGCTGGTCGCACGGAGCCTCCGGGTGCACGCGACCCACGGGATGGACGAGGTCGGTCTGGACGCGACGGCGGAGAACCCGCACGGCGCGATCCGGCTGTACCAGAGCCTTGGCTTCGCGATCGAGCGCTCCTTCACCTTCTACCGCAAGTCCCTCGTCTGAAGAGCCCGGCCGTTCGGCCGGACGGGGAGCGGCGTCCCGGTCCGAGTGGGCTCAGGGGAAGTCGATCGCGAGGCCGACCCCTGCGTCCCGAGCTAGGTCGTACACGAGGGCGCCGAGCGCGACATCGTCCATGGCGATCCCGAGGTTCATGAACATCCGGCGCCCTCGCTCCGGAACGGCGAACGCGCCCGAGACGACGTCGGCGAGCTCCGCTCCGGGCTTGGGGAACCCGTCGAAGTGCTCGCCGATGAAGGACGTGTACTGACCGAGGTCGTCCACGACGTAGGAGGCCGCGGCTCGCGCGGCGGTCGGGTCCATCGCGTCGTCGTAGTCGACCGGCAGGAGGACCGCGTCCTCGGTGGTCCCGGCGGCGGTGAGCCGCGGCTCGAGCCGGACCGTGACCGCGGTGAGGACGAGGTCGGCCCCTTCGACGGCCTCCTCGGGTGAGCCGGCCGTGAGCGTGCGACGATCCCCGGCGCCGGCCAGGAAGCGGGCGGTCGCCTCGGGCGCCCGATCGTACGCGCGGACCTCCTCGATCCCGGGGCGCTCGGCGAGGAACATCTCGAGGTGTCGCCGGCCCTGCACGCCGCACCCGACGACCGCGAGGGTCCGAGGGTCACACTCGACGTGGCGCAGGACGACGCCCGAGACGCCGGCCGTGCGCATCTCGGTGATCCACGTGCCGTCGATGAACGCGAGCGGGCGTCCGGTCTCGGCGTCGGTCAGCAAGAAGACCCCGTAGATGTACGGCAGACCCTTGGCGCGATTGCCCTCGTACCCCGACACCCACTTGATGCCGGTGCGGTCGGAGCCGCCGAGGTACGCGGGCATCGCGTTGATGAAGGCGTCGGCTCGAGGGTAGACCGCGGGCTTCGGTGGGTTCTGCACGAGCCCCGCCGCCTTCTGGGCGAACGCGTCTTCGAGGACGCCGACCACCTCCGCCCACCCGAGGCCGAGGCCCTCGAGATCGTCCCTGCGCAGCACCAGCACGTCGTCGCTCATGTGGCCTCCGGGTTCGGGTCGCCAGGCGAGTCTAGGCGACCGAGCCGTACCCCTCGAGGCCTCGAGATTCGCACGGCTTAACCATCTCTTATGACAACGTGGCCTAGCCTTCCCGCAAAGGGGTGAAGCTCCCTGGCGGTTTCCAGGCGCACGAGGCGGATCCTGGTGGTCGCGGCGATCGCGGCCCCGATCGTGCTCGTCGGGGGTGCGTTCGTTGCCGCCGAGGCCACGAAGAGCAACGACTTCTGCGGCACCTCGTGCCACGAGATGGAGCCCTACCACCGGACCTGGCAGGCCTCGGCTCACGCCGAGGTCGACTGCGTAGGGTGCCACATCCCGCCGGGCGTCTGGAACTACGCGAAGACCAAGCTGTTCGGTCTCCGCGAGCTCTGGGTGCACATCACCGGGCAGGTCGAGAAGCCGATCGCCGTCACGCGCCACGTCCCGAACCAGGTGTGCGTCGGGTGCCACGACGACGGGGAGCTGGCGCACCCCGTCCGCCTCGCGCGGTGGACGGAGGGCTTCACACACACGGGTCACGCGGAGGTCCCGAGCTGCATCGACTGCCACGCCCGGGTCGTCCATCCGGACATCCCGGAGGTGCCGGCCACGCCACCGAGGACGATGAAGGCCTGCTTCACGTGTCACGACGGGGGGGCGCAGCCCGATGATTGCACCTACTGTCACCCGACCGCCCCGCACCCCGATCGCGGCGCGTGTGACGAGTGCCACGGGCTGCGCTCGTGGTCGAGGAGCGACTTCCGCCATCCCGATCCCCTGACCGGCAAGCACGAGGAGATCCTGTGCGAGCGATGCCACGCGCGGGCGACCGCCACCGAGATCGGACCGGCCGTCGCCTGCATCGACTGCCACGAACCCCCGCACCCGCTCCGACTCGGCAAGCTCGAGCTGCGGCGGTGCGCGGAGTGCCACACCATCACGCGCTGGCGCCCGAACACGTTCGACCATCCGCGGTCGGGCTGCGTCTCATGCCACGGCAACGAGCACGGGAGCTCGGACCTCGCGCAGTGCGAGCGGTGCCACTCGCAGACCACGTGGGCCGGCGCGAAGCACCCGAACAGCGACTGCACCGCGTGCCACAGCCCGGGACGGCTGCACTCTGGGCTCGGGAGTACGTGCCAGAACTGCCACGTCTCCGGCGCGTACTGGGTGCCCTCGACCTACCGGCACCCGCAGGTCGCCGAGCACGTCCCGAGCGGTGAGCATCGGCTCGCGTGCACGGCCTGCCACAAGACGACGTACGCGACGGCGACCTGCACCCCCTGCCACGGACCCGGCGGACCCGGGGGCGACTGAGGGCGGACGGCGCTCGGCTACGGGACGGTTCGGGCGTTGACCTCGAGCCACGCGCGGAGGTTCGCGACGTTGGATCGGGACTCCTCCGCGTGCTCGCAGACGCCGGGGCGCCCGCACTGCGAGTTGCCCTCCATGGTGAAGAAGTTGAACCGGCAGTTCGGGCAGAAGACGTCGAGACCCTCGGGCAGGTACGGGCAGTCACCCCACGAGCAACCGCGTTCGCCGTCGCCTGTCGCGAGATCGAACCCGCACCCCGGACACTGCCGGAAGCCTTCCCAGTCGCCCACCTTCGCTCTCCTCGCCTGCTGAGCTAGTTGCGGAAGTCGCCCGTGACGTTCAGCTCGAGCCACTCGTCGCCGCCGCTCCCCCCGACCGGAACGTAGACGCCCATGTCGTGCCAACCGTCCATGCCCTCGTGCATCGAGAGCTCGAAGGTGAGGACCGTGGACTCGCCCGGCGCGAGCGTGTTCGTTCCGAGGTCGAACGGGCCGGGGCAGCAGCCCTGGCGCACCTCGGCCTGGGGCTCGCCGAGGGTCACCTTCGAGTCGCCGGTGTTCGTGAGGGTCCAGAACGGACGGACCGCGACGTTGAGGGGGACCTGCCCGAGCTCCCAGCTCGCCCCCTGGACGGTGATGCCCCCAATCTCGGTGACGCCCGAGGCGTAGCCAGGGGTCTCGACGACCGGGACGCCCATCGAGCTGACCTCTCCCGTCGGCTCGAGGGCGGAGGCGGAGACCGGCAGCGCGGAGGCGCTGGTGCCGGTTGTGGGCGCGTCGTTCCCGCCCGAGGTGATCAGGATCCCGGTGACCGCGCCGACGAACGCGATCACCGCGGCGAGTACGCCGATCGGCACGAGGTTACTCTGCGACCTACGCTTCCCACGCCCGGAGCGCTTCGTCTGTGTCCACGCCATGACGTCCCCCTATGCGCCCATCATCGGACCGCCGAACTCGGCGGTGATCCGGTCGTTCATCATCTGCGGCCCCATACCGCGGCCCATCATCCGCATGACCATCTGCGACTCCTGGATGCACACCTGGCACCCGGCCGCGTGGGACTCCCACGCACCGTCCGGCGTCACGAAGCAGTCCTCGAGGTTGCGGTGCCCGAGCATGTCGGCGCATCCGCAGAAGCACGGAACCTGCTCGTAGATCCCGGGGTTCGCGCTCGCGAAGCCGTAGTGCTGGACCATCATCGCGGGCAGCCCGTCGAGTTGGAACCCGCCGGGCATCATGGATCCGCCCGCCTCGAGCACTGGCCCGCCCGGCTGAGCGATCGCCGCAGGCTGTGCGAGACGCGTGGGAGTGCCGCCCCACATCATCGTGTGGCTCGCACCGCGCATCCCGAGCGTCACACCGACGACGCCCCCCGCGACGATCAGCAGCACGGAGATCCCGAGCGCGGCGAGCACGGTGAACCCGGTCTTCGAGCCATCCGACTCGCTCGTACGTGTGGTGTCTTCCGCCTCGGTCATCGTCCATCCACCTCCATGCCCAGATGCTCGGACCGCCGTGTGGAGGTCGTGTGGAGGCCGCGTGCGCTGGCGATGGAGCCTTCGAACCCACTCGAGCGCTGGGCGCGTACCATCGCGAGCACCGGTCCGCCGAAGGAGCTCGGGGCATGGCACAGACGATCCTGGTCGTCGAGGACGAGTCGAAGATCCGCTCGCTGCTCCGCGGGTACCTCGAGCGCGCGGGGTTCTCGGTCCTTTCGACCGGCAGCGGTGCCGAGGCGCTCACGCTCGTGACGACCGCGGTGCCCGATCTCATCCTGCTCGACCTCGGCCTGCCGGACGTGCCGGGCGAGGCCGTCGCTCGCGAGGTCCGCCGCACGAGCCGCGTGCCGATCCTCATCCTCACGGCGAAGGCGGGTGAGGAGGACCGCATCGCCGGTCTCGAGCTCGGCGCCGACGACTACGTCACGAAGCCGTTCAGCCCGCAGGAGGTCGTGCTCCGCGTGCAGGCGATCCTGCGGCGCCTGGAGGGCGGGACGACGCACGGCGCCGGCGCGCGTTCGTTCGGCGACGGGGAGCTCACGATCGACGAGGACCGCCACGAGGTCCGTCTCCGCGGCGAGCCGGTCGAACTCACGCCGAGCGAGTGGTCGCTGCTCGTCGCGCTCGCCGGCACACCCGGGCGCGTGTACTCGCGGACCGAGCTGATCAACCGCACGCGCGGGTACGAGTTCGCCTCCGAGCGCGCGGTCGACAGCCACGTGAAGAACCTGCGGCGCAAGATCGAGATCGATCCGCACGAGCCGAGGATCGTCGAGACGGTTCTCGGGACCGGCTACCGGTTGGGGCTGCGACGCGATGGCTAGGAGCCGGATCTCTCCGCTCGGTCTGCGCCTGGCGGCGGCGTTCGTCACGGTCGCGGTCGCGGCGGTCGCCGTGTACGCGGTGCTGACGATCACGCGGACGCGCGCCGAGCTCACCGACCTCATGCTCGAGGTCCACCAGGAGGACGCGGCCGCGGCGGCCGCGGCGGCGGGCCAGGCCTACGAGGCGGCGGGGAGCTGGCAGGATGCCGACCTCACGAGCGCGGTCGCGGTCGCCGCGCGCGGGCAGGCGACGCTCGTGGTGCGCGACGAGGGCGGTGCGCTAGTCTCGGCGCCGGCCGAGGAGGCCGCACAGATGCTCGAGCACATGCACGGGATCGAGATCGTCGACATCCCGCGCGGCGACCCGATCGTCGCACCGGTCGTGGTGGACGGGCAGAAGGTCGGGAGCGTCGTGCTCCGCTTCCCGGCGAGCCATCTCCCGGCGCCCGAGCTGCAGGTGCGGTCGGCGCTGCTGCGCACCGCGCTCCTCGGGGCTGCCGCGGCGGTGCTGGTGGCCATCGGCATCGCGCTGTTCGTCGCCCGGCGGGTGAGCCGTCCGCTCGTGGCGCTCACGGACGCGGCGAGCGAGATGGAATCCGGGCGCCGGGGGGTCCGGGTGGAGCTCGGCGACGCGCCGGGAGAGCTCGGCGTGCTCGCCACCGCGTTCGATCGGATGTCCGAGTCGGTCGAGCGCGAGGAGGATTTGCGCCGGCAGCTCGTCCGTGACGTCGCGCACGAGGTCCGTACCCCGCTCACGATCCTCCGAGGGACGACGGAGGGCCTCGTCGACGGGGTGCTCGAGCCCGATGCCGAGACCCTCGCCTCCCTGCACGACGAGGTGCTGCGCCTCACGCGCCTCGTCGGCGACCTCGAGACGCTCGCCGCAGCCGACGCCGCCTCGCTCCGCCTGGAGACCGGCCCCGTCGACCTCGCCGAGGTGGCCGGGGCCGCGGTCGCCCTCGCGCGTGGAGCGGCAGCCGACGCCGAGATCGCGCTCGAGACCTCGCTCGAGCCGGCGCCGGTGTCGGGCGACGCCGAACGCCTGCGGCAGGTCGTGCTGAACCTGCTCTCGAACGCGCTCCGCCACACGCCCGCCGATGGGCGCATCGAGGTGCGGAGCGCGGTCGACGGCGAGCACGCGGTGCTCGAGGTACTCGACACGGGCTCGGGCATCGCGCCCGAGGACCTGCCGCACGTGTTCGAGCGCTTCTATCGGGGTGCCGGCGTCGAGGAGAGCTCGGGCAGCGGGATCGGGCTCGCCGTCGCGGCCGAGCTCGTCGCCGCCCACGGCGGCACGCTCGAGGCCTCCAACCGGCCGGAGGGCGGCGCGGCGTTCGCGGTTCGGTTGCCTTCGGGCTGAAGGCGCGCCCCGCGCGCGTCGATACCAAACCTGGGGGCCGGCGCTCGCCGGCTCCGACCCGGGAGCGCTGGTATGCAGGCACCGTCGACGATCCCTCCCGCCCCAGCACCACGACCAGGGCAGGGTCTGGGCGACCGCCTGTGGAGCCGCAAGCTGCTCCTGGCCCTCCTCGTCGCCGCCGTCACGTTCGCGCTCGGCGCGCAGCTCTTCGCGAAGCTCCAGTCCGAGATCGGCCCGGGGCGCACCACCTTCGCCGTGCACGTCACACCGCGCGGTGGTGGAGGCGACTTCGACGCGATCACGACCGCGCGCGGCGAGCGCAGCTCCGTGGCGACCTGCACGGTCACCGCATTCGACATCTACGGCGACGCGGTCGGCGCGAAAGGGTTCGACCTAGGCTGGCTCGCGCCGGGCGAGCCTCACGAGTGGAGCGGCCACGTGCGGGCCGAGGTACGCGTCGAGCGGATGAGCATCGACTGTCGCTGACGGACGGGCGGCTTCCCCACGACTTGCCCTGGACGACGCAGGGCGGGAAGATGTGCGGCTATCCGGGGAGAGGAGAGGGTGCCATGCTCGCGATGAGCATGTACATGCTCGTGTTCCGCATCCTGCACATCGTGGCGGGCGTCGCGTGGGCGGGTTCGGTGTTCCTGTTCGCCGTCTTCATCCAGCCGAGCGCGGCGGCGGTCGCTCCCACGGCCGGTCCGTTCATGATGGAGCTCCTCGGCAAGCGCAAACTCGTGTCGTGGCTGCTGTCGCTCGCCGGCACGACGGTCGTGGCGGGGCTCTTCCTCTACTGGAAGGACTGGCGCGAGTACGCGAGCCTCGGCGACTTCGTCTCCTCCGGGTTCGGTCTCGCACTCACGCTCGGGGCGCTCGCCGCGATCGGCGCGTTCCTCATCGGACTCTTCGGCACGAGACCGAACGTCGCCCGGCTCCTGGAGCTCTCGGCTCGGGCGGCGGCTTCGGAGGGTGGTCCGCCGCCTGAGGTCGCGCAGGAGATCCCGAGGGTGCAGGCACGGCTGAAGACGCTCGCCCGGACCGCGCTCGCGCTCATCGCCCTCGCCGTGCTCGCGATGTCGACGGCGCGCTACTGGTAGCGCGCCGTCGGGTTCAAGCCCGCGCCCGGCGACGGCGTCGTCAGGACTGCTCGGGGAGCGGCGCCGAGTGGAACAGCGCGAACTTCCAGGCGCCACCCTCGCGACGCAGGACCACCGTGGTGGGCGCGGAGATGTGCCTGCGATCCCCCTCGAAGGTGTAGTCCTGCTCGAGCCAGCAGGTGAGGAGACCGACATCACCCCAGACGGTCTCGTGCACGTCGACGAGCTCCGAGCGGACGTCCTTCGCCTGAGACGACAGCTGGCTCGTGTAGGCGCGGACCTCGTCAGCTCCACGCATCCAGCGCCGCGAGATCTCGTCGATCCCCTGCGCATCGCTCGCGATGTCCTCGCCCACGGAGCCCGCGTCGCCGCGGTCGAGCGCGTCGAACATCTTGCGGACAGCGGTTTCCAACTCTCCGGCCATCTCGCATCCCTCCCAGGTGGTGATCGTACGGACAGCCACATCCTGAGGATATCCCGCTCGGGTTCGTGGCCGTGAGGGGTCTGGGCGCCGAGATCAGGAGGCCTCTTCGAGGGCCTCGACGAACTGGCTCTCGTACAGGTCGTGGTAGAAGCCTCTGCGCTCGAGGAGGCTCTGGTGGTCGCCCTGCTCGATGATGCTGCCGTGGTCCATGACGAGGATCGTGTGAGCGTCGCGGACGGTCGAGAGACGGTGCGCGATCACGAAGCTCGTGCGTCCTCGCATCAGGTCGCTCATCGCGGCTCGGATCAGCACCTCCGTCCGCGTGTCGACCGAGCTCGTCGCCTCGTCCAGGATGAGGATCTGGGGGTCCGCGAGGAACGCCCGAGCGATCGTGAGTAGCTGCTTCTCGCCCTGGGACACGTTCGTCGCCTCGTCGTCGACGACGGTCTCGTACCCATCGGGGAGGGTGTGGACGAAGTGGTCGACGCGCGCGGCCCGGGCGGCCGCCTCGATCTGCTCCTCGGTGGCACCCTCGCGCCCGTAGGCGATGTTGTCGCGGATCGTGCCGTGGAAGAGCCACGGGTCCTGTAGCACCATGCCGAACAGCTGACGCAGGCCGCTGCGCGTCAAGCGCCGCGTATCGACGCCGTCGATCGAGATCGTGCCCTCGTCGATCTCGTAGAAGCGGAGCAGGAGGTTCACGAGGGTCGTCTTGCCGGCGCCGGTCGGGCCGACGATCGCCACGGTCTCGCCGGCGGGGACCTCGATGCTCAGCTCCTCGATCAGCGGGGCGTCCGGCAGGTACCGGAAGGACACGTCCTGCAGCGCGATGCGGCCCTCGGTCGTCGTGAGCACCTCGGGCTGCGCGACTTCAAGCTCCTCCTCGGCCTCGTCGAGCAGCTCGAACACGCGCTCGGCCGAGGCGACAGCGGACTGGAGCTGGTTCACGATGGCCGCGGTCTGCGTGATCGGCTGGGTGAACTGGCGTGAGTACTGGATGAACGCCTGGACGTCGCCGAGGGACATCGTTCCATTCGTGACGCCGAGACCGCCGACGATGCAGATCGCCACGTAGTTCAGGTTCGAGATGAACATCATCGAAGGCTGGATGATCCCCGAGATGAAGTGGGCTCGGAAGGTCGCTTCGTAGAGCTGCTCGTTCAGTGAGCCGAAGGTCTCGATCGCGCGACGGCGCTTGCCGAACACCTTCACGATCTCGTGACCGGTGAAGACCTCCTCGATGTAGCCGTCGACGCGCCCGGTGCGCTCCCATTGCGCAGCGAACTGCGTCTGCGAGCGCTTAACGATCTGCATCGTGGCGGCGAAGGACAGGGGCACGGCGATCAGCGAGATCAGAGCGAGCAGCACGCTGCTCGTCAGCATCATGATCAGCACGCCCACGATCGTGAGCACCGCGGTGACAATCTGGCCGAGGCTCTGCTGCAGCGTCATCGAGATGTTGTCGATATCGTTCGTCACCCTCGACAGGACATCGCCGCGTGGGTGATCGTCGAAGTAGCGGAGCGGCAGGCGTGCGAGCTTACGGTCGACGTCCTCGCGCAGCCGGTACATCGTCCGTTGGGCGATGCCGGCCATGAGGTACTGCTGCATCCATCCGAACACCGCGCTCACCACGTAGACGATGGCGAGCAGACCGAGGATGCGACCGATCTCGGCGAAGTCAACCCCCGCGCCGGGGTCGAGATGCATCCCGGACAGCATCTCGGCGAGCTGGTCCTGTCCCGAGACCTGGAGCTGCGCGAGCACCTGCTCCTGCGTGGCCCCGGCTGGGAGCTTCTGGTTGACGACACCCTCGAACAGCACGTCCATCGCGTGTCCGAGCATCTTCGGCCCGACGATCGTGAAGATCACGCTCACGACACCGAAGAGCAGCACGACGAGAAGCTTCGCGCCCTCGGGACGCAACCGCAGGAGGAGCCTGCGGGTCGAGCCGCGGAAGTCCTTCGACTTCTCGGCGGGCGGCATCATCCCCGGGTGGGCGAAGCGCGGAGGCCCCATGGGGCGGCGGGGCTCGGCGGCCGGCTGGCGTTCGTTCACGCGACCTCCTCGGCCGACAGCTGGGAGTAGACGATCTCGCGGTAGGTCTCGCAGGTCTCGAGCAGCTCGTCGTGGGTGCCGATGCCGTCGACGCGGCCTTCGGCAAGGACGACGATGCGATCCGCGTGCATGATCGTTCCCACGCGCTGGGCAACGATGAGCACGGTCGCGTCGCTCGTCTCGGCACGGAGGGCCGCGCGCAGCTTCGCGTCGGTCATGAAGTCCAGCGCGGCGAAGCAGTCGTCGAAGATGTAGATCTCGGGCCGTTTGGCGACCACCCGGGCGATCGCGAGCCGCTGCCGCTGGCCGCCCGAGACGTTCGCCCCACCCTGGCTGATCGGCGCCTCGAGACCCTCGGGCATGTCTTCGACGAAGTCCCGACCCTGCGCGACCGCAAGCGCGTGCCAAACGTCGTCGTCGCTCGCATCCTCCTTCCCGTCGCGAACGTTGCTCGCGACCGTTCCGGCGAACAGGAACGCACGCTGCGGCACGAGGCCGATCCGTGCCCACAGGTCCTCCTGAGACATCTCACGCACGTCGACGCCGTCCACGAGCACCTGCCCGCCCGACACGTCGAGAAGGCGCGGGATCAGCTGGACGAGCGTGGACTTGCCGCTGCCGGTGCTCCCGACGATCGCCGTGACCTCGCCCGGCCCGGCCGTGAACGAGATCCCGGAGAGCACGGGCTCGTCGGCGCCCGGGTAGCGGAAGTCGATGTCGCGGAGCTCCAGGGTTCCCTGGCGAGCGGGCGGCGGCGCGGGCGTCTCAGGCTCCCCGACGGCCGGGACGACGTCGAGGACCTCCTGGATCCGGTCCGCCGAGGCCGCAGCCCTCGGCACCATCACGAACATGATCGTCGCCATGAGCACCGAGAACAGGATCTGCAGTAGGTAGGTGAGGAACGCCGTGAGGTTGCCTATCGACATCTGGCCGTTGCCCACCAGGAGGCTGCCGAACCACATCACGGCGACGGTGGAGAGGTTCAGGATCAGCATGATCGCGGGCATCATCAGGGCGAACAGCCGCGTCACCTGCAGGGTCGTCGCGGTGAGGTCGTCGTTCGTCTCCTGGAAGCGCCGCTCCTCGTACGCGGTGCGATCGAACGCTCGGATCACGCGGATGCCGGCGAGCTTCTCGCGCATCACCCGGTTGATGCCGTCGAGCTTGACCTGCAGCGCGCGGAACATCGGCACGGCTCTGCGGACCACCACCGCGATGAATCCCACCATGAGCGGGAGGATGACGACGAGCAGCAGCGACAGCCGCGCGTTCATCCGCAGGGCCATGAAGATGCCGCCGATCATGATGATCGGGGCTGAGATCATGACGGTGAGCGCCATCAGCACGAGCATCTGCACCTGCTGGACATCGTTCGTGGTGCGCGTGGTCAGCGATGGTGCCCCGAAGCGGTTGACCTCCATCTGGGAGAAGGACTCGACCGTGCGGAACAGCGCCCCTCGCACGTCGCGCCCGAAGGCCATCGCGGTCTTCGCGCTCCAGTAGACGGCGACGATCGCCGCGGCGCCCATCAGCAGGGTGACCACGAGCATCAGGCCGCCGACCCGGACGATGTAGGCGGTGTCGCCCATGGCGACCCCGTTGTTGATGATGTCGGCGTTCAGCGTCGGCAGGTACAGGTTCGCGAGCGCTTGGACGAGCAGGAGGACCACGACGATCAGGAGCTGCCGCCGGTACGGGCGGAGGAACGTCGGCAGCAGCCGTCTCATCGAGTCCTACCCGGCGACGCCGCCACCGTCGACGGTCAGCACGGCGCCCGTGATGAAGGACGCCTCGTCCGACGCGAGGAAGAGCACGGCGCGCGCGACCTCATCCGCGTCGCCCATGCGTCCGAGCGGTCGGTCGGACGCGCTCGCGAGGTACGCCTCCCACGTCATGCCCCGGTGCTCGGCATCGGCGTGCTCCATCGGGGTCTCGGTGTCGCCGGGGCATACGCAGTTCACGCGTACGCCCTGGGGTCCGTGATCGAGAGCCATCGCCTTCGTCATGACGACCATGCCGCCCTTCGCGGCGCAGTAGGCGACGGCCCGGTCGCCGCCGACGAGGCCCCAGCCGGAGCTGTTGTTCACGATCGAGCCTCCGCCCTGGGCGATCATCACCGGCAGCGCGTACTTCGACATGAGGAAGGAGCCCTTCAGGCTCGTGTCGACCTGCGCGTCCCACTCCTCCTCGCTGCAGGCGATCGCGTCGTTGGCGACGAACACGCCGGCGTTGTTGAACAGCACGTCGAGCCGGCCGAACGCCGCCACGGTCTCCTCGACCGAGCGCCGACAGTCCTCGGCGAGACGGACGTCGGCCGGGAAGAAGATCGCGCGGCCGCCCTCGCGCTCGATCTCGGCGACCACCTCGCGGCCCCGCTCCTCGCTCCGGCCCGTGATGGCGACGGCCGCGCCCTCGCGCGCGAACAGCCCGGCGGTCGCCCTCCCGATGCCGGACGTGCCACCGGTGATGAGGGCCACCTTGTCGGCCAGGCGCATCGTTCGGACCTCCTTGCGTCGGTGTCGTCACGGCACTGGGCGATGGAACCGTCGCTCGCGCCGTAGCGTACGGCCGAGAGCGTGAGATGGTAGAAGACGGAAGGTCGTGTCCGGTCGCGCGCCCGACGTTGCCTCGCTAGCATCGCGTCGAGCGCCCGCGTCGAGGAGGCCACCGGTGGACCCGAACCACGCGATCCTGTTCGAGCCCGTTGCGATCGGGCCCAAGACGTTGAAGAACCGCTTCTACCAGGTGCCGCACTGCTCGGCGTTCGGCAGCGACAAGGCGTGGACCCAGGCCGCCCACCGCGGGATGAAGGCCGAGGGCGGCTGGGCGGCCGTGTGCACCGAGTACGCACCGTTCACCCCCGACACCGACGAGGCGCCGCTGATCGCTGCGCGGTTCTGGGACGAGGACGACATGCACGCGCTCCGCCTCATGACCGAGCGCGTGCGCGAGCACGGCGCCCTCGCGGGGCTCGAGCTGCACCACGCCGGCAACCACGCCGAGAACAACGTCACGCGCTACCCGACGCTCGCGCCGAGCCAGACGGCCTCGGACCTGCACGCGCACGTCGTCGCGAAGGCGATGGAGCGCTCGGACATCGAGCGCGTCCAGCGCGACTGGGTCGAGGCGGCGAAGCGCGCGCGCGACTGCGGGTTCGACATCGTGTACGCGTACGGGGCGCACTCGTACCTGTTGATGCAGTTCCTTTCGCCCTTCTACAACAAACGGACCGACGGCTACGGCGGCTCGCTCGCGAACCGCGCGCGGTTCTGGCTCGAGATCCTCGAGCGCGGGAAGGAGGCGATCGGCGAGGACTGCGCGATCGCGACGAGGATCGCCGTCGAGGGTCTCGGCCCCTCCGGCATCCACGTCGACGAGGCGCTCGAGTTCGTCGCGCTCGCCGACCCGTACGTCGACCTCTGGGACGTGAACGTCGGTTCGATCAGCCTCTGGAGCCACGACTCGGGCACGAGCCGCTACTTCGCCGAGGGCTACCAGCTCGAGTGGACCGGCCGCGTGCGCGAGGCGACGCGCAAGCCGATCGTCGGCGTCGGGCGGCTCACCGATCCCGACCGAATGGCGAGCATCGTGCGCTCGGGGGCGTGGGACCTGATCGGCTCGGCGCGGCCGTCGATCGCCGATCCGTTCCTACCGCAGAAGATCGCCGAGGGCCGCACCGACGAGATCCGCGAGTGCACCGGCTCGAACGTCTGCATCATGAAGGTCGACGGGTTCGGGCACCTCGGCTGCATCCAGAACCCGACCGCCGGCGAAGAGCACCGCCGAGGCTGGCATCCCGAGCGCATCGAGCCTGCAGCGCAACCGGATACGCCGATCCTCGTCGTCGGCGCCGGCCCGGCGGGGCTCGAGTGCGCCGTCGCGCTCGGCCGGCGCGGGTTCGAGATGGTGCACCTCGTCGAGACCGAGGACGAGCTCGGCGGCAAGCTCCGGTGGATCCGTCGGCTGCCGACGCTCGGGGACTGGGGGCGGATCGTCGATCACCGCAAGGTCCTCCTCGACAAGCTGCCGAACGTCACGGTGGTCACCGGCAAGCGCCTGTCGGCGGCCGACGTGCTGGACTACGGGGCCGCGGTGGTGGTGCTCGCGACCGGCTCGAACTGGTCGGCCGAGGGGCTGCAGTCGAACACGCACGAGCCGATCGAGGGCGCCTCGCTGCCGCACGTTCTCACGCCCGAACGGGTCGCCGAGGGCGGGGAGCGCACGCCGGGCCGCCGCGTCCTCGTGTACGACGCCGAGGGCTACTTCACCGGCCCGGGGATCGCCGACCTCCTTGCGCGTGAGGGTCTCGAGGTCGTGCTCGTCACGAGCCTGGACGTCGTGACCCTCACGCGC
>Ga0233417_10000299_pt1 | contig 14399 bp, 9 predicted proteins | sample Sed_MG_FD_189023 | JGI IMG/M metagenome (GOLD analysis project Ga0233417, IMG submission 189023) | Sediment microbial communities from Lake Towuti, South Sulawesi, Indonesia - Sediment_Towuti_2014_0.5_MG | ecosystem: Environmental > Aquatic > Freshwater > Lake > Sediment | place: Indonesia... | reverse complement strand
AGCCGGGCGCCGTGGCGCCACTAAGTTCGGCAGTCCGGAAGAGATTGAAGCGGCGGATCAGGTCCGGACCGGTCTTGGACCCCAGACTGATCACATTGCCCAGAGGGACCATGGTGCCCTGGTTGGTGCGCACGTAGATGGTGCTGATGTTCTCGGTCGTGGCCCGAAACTCCGGCTCGGCCTGGGCCATGACTTTGTAAGTCTTGCCAAAGCGGTTGAAGTCGTTGATCATGTAGCCGCCCAGATAGATCTGGAGGGCGTCGAAGACATTCTTCACCGGGATGCCCAATGTCTGCACCTTGTCGCGGTCGACCTCCATTTTGACCTGCGGCACCGTGGAGCGGAAAGTATTGAACACGGAAGCATTGGCGGGATGCTGCGCCGTCTGCCCCGCAAACTCCTGCGCCACACGGAACAGTTCCTCGGGCGTCTGGGCGGAACGGTCCTCCAACTGGAACTGGAATCCGCTCACGTTCCCCATGCCCGGCAGGGCAGGAATGGTGTACACCACCGGAACGGCCTCGGGATACGACAGGAACTCGCTCCGCATGCGGGCCATGAGGGCTTTGTCGCCCAACGCTTCGCTCTTGCGTTCCCCCCATGGGGTGAGAGTCACGATGAAGCTGCCCGTGTTGGAGAACATACTGCCGTTCATGAGATTGAATCCGCCCATGGCAATGACGGATCTTACGCCTTCTTTCATTTCCTTGCCCATCAGGAATTGTTCGGCCCGGCGCATGACCTGGTTCGTCCGCTCCAGCGAGGCGCCGTCCGGAAGGATAAACGTGACGAGAATGACACCCTGGTCTTCGGCTGGAACGAAGCCTGCAGGCAGGGCTGCCACAACCCCGCCCGCGCCCAGGTAAACCGCCAGCAAGAGCGCCATGGCCAGCGCGGTGCGCCGGACAAGGCTACGAACCCCGATCATGTACCCCTTAGTGGTGCGGTCGAACAAGCGGTTGAAGCCACGGATAAGAGCGCCCAGCGGCCCGCGCATCTCCTTCCGGTGACGCAGCATCATGACGCAAAGGGCTGGGGTGAGCGAAAGAGCCACCAGCGCGGAGAACGCCACAGAGATGGACAGAGTCATGGCGAACTGCCGGTAAAGCTGCCCGGTGATGCCGCCCAGAAATGTCACCGGAATGAACACCGAAATCAGCACCATGGCGATACCGATCACCGGACCGGAGACCTCCTCCATGGCCTTCTCCGTGGCCTGAAGGGGGTTCAGCCCGCGCTCGATATGATGCTCCACCGCCTCCACTACCACGATGGCGTCGTCCACCACAATGCCGATGGCCAGCACCAGTCCGAACATGGTGAGCGTGTTAATGGAGAAGCCGAAAGCCACGAACGCGGCGAAGGTGCCTATCAGTGAAACCGGCACCGCCAGCATGGGAATGAATGTGGCGCGGAAGTTGCCCAGGAAGATAAACACCACCAGGATGACCAGCACCATCGCTTCGAACAGCGTGTGCAGCACCTCTTCGAGCGAGGCCGTCACAAACAGCGTGTTGTCATACGATACTTCGTAGTCCAGCCCCGGCGGGAAGTTCTTCTTCAACTCCTCCAGCAGGTTCCGGACCTTTTCGGCCACGTCGAGCGCGTTGGCCCCCGGAAGCTGATAGACAATGATGGGAGTCGCCGCGGCCCCCGCCCGCCGCCCGAAGGAGGTGTACATCTTGGCGCCCATTTCGGTGCGTGCGACGTCGCGCACGCGGAGCATGGAGCCGTCCGGCAGGGTGCGGACGATGATGTTGTCAAACTCCTCCTTCTCGGTCAGCCGTCCCTTCACGTCCACGGAATATTGAAAGCTGACGCCGGCTTCCGCCGGAGGCTGTCCCACCTGTCCTGCGGGCGCCTGCACGTTCTGGTCGCGCACCGAGTTCACGATGTCCGTGGCGGTGAGCCCCAGTTTGGCGAGCTTGTCCGGACGGACCCACATGCGCATGGCGTATTCGCGCTCGCCCACGATCAGGGTGTTCCCGACCCCGTAAATACGAGACAGTGGGTCGATCAGGTTGATTTTGGCGTAGTTGGTGAGGAACAGGTCGTCGTAGGTCCCGTCCGGAGAGAACAGGGTGAGGACCATCAGCATGTCGGGCGAGGCCTTCTTGACGGTAACGCCGTAGCTGATGACCTCGGCGGGCAAGGATTTGTTCGCGCGGCTGACGCGGTTCTGCACATCCACCTGGGCAATATCGATGTCTGTGCCGATCTCGAAGACCGTCGTGAGGTAATACCGCCCGTCCGCCGTGCTGTTGGAGAACATGTAGATCATGTGCTCCGCGCCGTTGACCTCTGTCTCGATGGGCGCGGCCACGCTTTCCTCCACCGTTCGGGCAGTGGCGCCCACATAGAATGTCTCGACTGTGACGGTCGGCGGGCTGATCTGGGGGTACTGCGAGATGGGAAGGGTAAAAATGGAAACCGTACCTGCGATCGTTATGATGAGCGAAAGCACGATCGCAAACACCGGACGATGGATGAAGAATTTAGCCATGACACGCTACCTCGCTGGCTTCTCTTGGCTGACCGCCTGGGTCGTGGGCGAAACAACTGTCCCCGGCCGCGCCTTCTGAATCCCTTCCACGACCACACGCTCGCCCGGCTTCACGCCCTCGGTCACGATAAAGAAGTCACCGGATCGTTCGCTGGCGGCGATGGTCCGAAGGGCAACCTTGTTGTCCTGCCCAACTACCAGGACCGCTTTGGCGCCCTGGATCTCCTGAACCGAACGCTGCGGCACCAGAATGGCGTTCTCCCGCTCCTCCAGCACGACCCGGATGCGTCCGAACTGGCCTGGCCTGATGACTTTATCCGGATTGGGGAATTCGGCCTCCACCGGAAGCGTCCCGGTGGTCAGGTCCACCGCCCGTTCCACGCTTCGAAGATGTCCTTTGAAAGGATAGAGACTGTTGTCGGCAAGGATCATTTCGAACGGGAGTCTCTGCGCGGCCCGGGCTTTTTGGGCGCTGGGAGGGTACCGTTTGGCGAGTTGCAGATAATCGGTCTCGCTGATGCTGAACTGCACGCGAATGGGGTTGGGGTTGGACACGGTAGCCAGCAGTGTGCTTTCTCCGCGACCCACCAGGTTCCCCACGTCCACCTCGCGCCGGCCGATGATTCCGGAGAGCGGAGACCGGATGGTCGTGTAGCTCAGGTTGAGTTCGGCCTCCGCCACCGCCGCTTTGGCACCCCGTACCGCCGCTTCCGCATCCCGGATTAACGCATCCGTAGTCAACTCGGTGTTGCGCAGGGTGGCCTTAGCCGCGTCGACATTGGCCTGCGCGACTTTCTCCTCGGCGACAGCGCTGTCCAGATCCTGCTGGGGAACGGCCCTCTCGGCCGCCAGGGGACGGTAACGGGCGACGTCCTGGGAGGCCTTGGTGAGATTCGCGTCGGCTTGAGCCAGGTCGGCTTGCGCTCGCAGCAATTGCACCTGCTGCCGCGCTACGATCAGGTCGGACTCGGCCTTGTCCAGCTTGGCCTTGGCCGCCTCCAGGTCGGCTTCATAGCGTTCTCGTTCAATCCGAAACAGGACTTGCCCCTGCTCGACGTCCCTGCCTTCCTCAAAAGCCGCTTCGCGCAGTTCACCCTCGACCCGGGCCCGGAGTTCCACGGTTTCATTGGCGATGGTTCGCGCGACAAAGTCCCCGTAAATTGGCACGGTCTTCTGAACGACGTCGGCGACCACCACGGCGGGAGCGGAACCCGCCGTCCGGGCGGCTGCCGCTTTCTGCGCGTCGTCCGAGCCACACGACAAGAGCGCACAGGCTAGCACGAGGATCAGGGCAATCGCTGCGCCAGGGCCCAGGCCCAGGGCACGAGGCCCAAGTTCTTGCTGAAACGGTCTCATAACGATGACTCCAACTCCTGCTGATTATACAATTCTGGACGCGGCTCCCCATTCACGGACGGTCCACCCGATATCTGCCCGAGCAGCACCGTTGCAGCGCCAGGCGCACAGGCATCGCGGAACTGCACCACGGGAGGTTCGTCGCGGGAGGGAAACCCACCATCTGCCATAAGCTGATGTAGATGTCTCTTAGGATACAACAGCAAGGTGCCACTCTGGTTGGTTTGGTCACGGCCAGCGTGCGGGATAGGGGAGCCTGGAGGCGGGTCCGAACACGTACCAGCGCACGCGCTACTTGGAGGCCGCTGAGGGTGAGCCCGGCGCTCCCGGCTGCGACAGCCGCCACAACTCCCATTCCTGAAGTTCGTACTGCTCCCTCTTCCTCCCCTGCTCACCCAGGCGTTCACGGAGAGCTTTCTCCACCGCCGCTGTCTGCCACTCGAAAGACGAGACCACCCAGACCAGCTCGTAAGGTTCCAGTGCGGAAGCCACCCGAGACACGTCCGCGTCCTCATCCAGCACCAGCCATTGAGCTGAAGCCGGGAGTTCGTAGGCCACCATGGCCGGAATTCCGCCGCGGCCTTTGCCGGTCGGGGCCACCACGATCTGGGAGGCGCTTCCGCCCCTCTCGACCGCCCGGGCCAGGCTGCGGATCCTGCTTCCCCGGACAAAGGCGGGCGCTTTCTCCTGACCCCAGTTGATACCGGTCAACTGGATGGCGGTCACCATAACCAGTACTGCCAGTCCCGCGGCCCGCCTGGCCGCCAGCAACCGGACCAGCGCATAACTCACCAGCACCGCCACCGCGGGCGCGCTGAAGAGCAGATACCGCGGCTCCATGAAATGCTTGCCGAAAACCACATTCAGAAGGAAAACGCCGGCGCTACAGGACAGCCCAACCCCAATGAGCAGTACCAGCAAACCGCGGCCGGAGCGGGGCCACTGCCGCCGGATGACCAGAATGGACCATACGAACAGCGCCAGCAGCAACACCCACACCAGCATGGCCGCGGGCATCGGCAGGTAGGCGGGGGTGTAAAGGCTAAAGAAGTTCATTCGGACCAACGTAAAAAAGGCCCGGGCCACGGTGATGGCTCCGGGCGGGCCCCACATCCCGCTCGCGTAGCGCTCCAGCACGGCAACAACGAAACCCCCGGTGACAACCACACAGGGCAGGAGGGCGGCGACGCGCGACACTCGCCAGATCGAACCCGCCAGCCACAGCAAAATCACGCCGGCCGGGAAGAGGGTGATGTAACTCGCATTGAGGGCCAGAGCCGCGCAAAGACCGGTGGCGAGCGAATAGCCCCACAGGCGTCGCCCGCTCTCCGCACCCGCGGCGAGGAACGCGCCCAGCGTGGCTGCTCCCGTGAGACCGGAGGCCACGGCATAGTCCGTGGCCTCCTGAGCCTGGTGAACGCTGTTTAGCGTAAGACCGAAGAACCACACCGGTATCAGAGGGAACTCAAAATCCGCGGCTCGCAACAGCGCGTAGAGGGCCGCGAGGGCGATGAGAGAGAAGGGCAGCGAGAGAATCCTGATCGCCTCCAGCGAATCCCCGGCCCACTGCCTCCACACGCTGACCAGCCACGGATGCAGCCAGGGATGCTCGAGCGAGCGCCGGTTCTGGATTGTAGCTCCCTGGATTTGCGACTTGGACGCCAAGACCGGAGCCGGCTCCGAAGGCCAAACCGGGTCCATATGCCCCGAAGTTTCGAGCAGGGTGAGCGCCTCGCGGTAGTCAATCGCACGGCTATAGATTCCCGGCAGGCGCACCACCGCCAGAACCAGGAGGATGACAACGAGTGCCGCCTGTTCGAGCCGGCCGCTTTTCGAAACGGAAGATGACACCGGCACCCCTTTCGCTACTCCACGGTTACGCCTAGCCCCAAGGATTCCTGGCGCAGTTACCGGGTTCCTGCGAGTATATCCCGCTCCGGTCTCGGCGCCCACCGCCTGCTATGATGGTCGCAATCTGGAGGACGCATCATGCGAGGAACCCTGGTTGCGCTGGCGACTGTACTGTTTGTGCCAATGGTGGCGCCGGCTGCTGACATGCCCCCGGCCGAGGAGCAGATCGCCGCCGCCGTCCTGGCCGCTCCCGCGGAATACCGCGGCGGCGCCGCCGTGCTTGGCTATCACGCGGAGGGGGCCCTGGTCACACTCCGCGCAGGCTCCAATGAGTTTGTCTGCCTGGGCGATGACCCGCGCAAGGAGGGCTTTAATGCCTCCTGCTACCACAAGGACCTGGAGCCCTATATGGCCCGCGGGCGCGAATTGGCGGCCCAGGGAGTGACCGGCCAGAAGCGCAACGACGTTCGCTGGAAAGAGATCGGGGAGGGCAAACTCGCCATGCCGCGCCAGCCGCGCACGCTGTACGTCCTCACCGGGAAGGGATTCGACGCTGCCGCCGGCCAGGTCAACGACCCTTACCTCCGCTGGGTGATCTACATACCCTATGCCACACCCGAATCCACCGGCTTGTCCACCAAAGCCACTGCCAACGCGCCGTGGTTGATGTACCCCGGAACGGCAGGGGCTCACATCATGATCAGCCCGGAGAAGCACGAGAAGCATTAGCTCCGCCGCGCGTCGCTCCCCTCAGGGGGGCCGCCGGGCAGGCTGCCACGTGAGCAAGCCGGTCGCGCTCAATGCCACACCACATCTTTATCAGCTACGAACACCAAAGCTTTCACTTCCCACCTAACCTGGAGTGTGTTATTCTTCCTGCCAGCCGGAGGCAACGCTCATGTCACGGACAACCAAAGTGACGATCTGGATTGTACTGTTTGTGGTGGTATTGGGCATCTTTTTCGCCTGGCGAGCTATCGACAAAGAAAAACAATACTTGTGCGTGCAGCCGCTCGTGAGCGTGCCCGAAGGACAGGAATCGCTCTACATCCGCATTCCAACCGGACGTAACGAGGGCAAGTACGCTCCCAAGGGTGCGGTCGAGACTCCCAAGGGCTGCTATGTCGATGCGGCACTGCACAAGAAAGGCACAACCATCATAGATACTTACAGCACCACGCTCAGCATGCTGGGAGGAGAGTCGCCGAGTTGGTGCCAGAAGATCCCGCCGCCAGGCACCGTTCAGATTACATCCGGGTACGGCAAGGGCTGCTGGGTCGATCCGGCCGTGCACATCCGGGGGACGACCATCCTGAACAAGGAATTGCACAACGCAGCCACCAGCACACTGAAATGACGGACCGTCCCTGGCCGTGAGTTTGTCGTGCGCCGGCAGTTGGAGCGCCGGTGAACGGCCGGCGGGACGAATTCCGCTCCGCAGAACCGCGGTGAAGTCTACCCTTTCCACGGTAGCCGGATTCTGGTTGCCTGCGGCCGCCCTCCGCCGGGCCGATCTGATGATCCCGGGGGTGTTGATGGCGCTGTCCCTCGGATGCCTGCGCGCGCCCCAACCGCTCGATACCTGGTACACACTCCAGGCGGGGGAGCTGCGAATCCCACCGGCGGCCGGAGAACTCGACACGACCCAGCCACGGCGCGTGTTCGCCCACGTCTTCCGCCACCTGCCGCCGCACATTCAAGTGATGCCCACCGAGAACTACGTGTATTTCTCGGTGGACTCGCCGCGCGGGCTGATCCGAGGCAACCTGCGCCTGGATGCGCAAGACCGGGACCGGGGCGTGCTGCACTTCGCCTGCTATCCGGCAACGGACCCATCGGCGGCCAGCGTGGTGCGGCTGACCCAGAGGGAGGGTATATACATTCGCCGCGAAGCGGATCTGCACTATTCGGTCGGTTATGGCGCAAGAGAGGTCCGCTTTCTCCTCAATAATCCCGACTTGCGCCCGCTACGCCGCGCCCGGCTACACAATGACGAAAGGCTCCTCGGCACCAGCCACGACGAGTCCGGCTTCCGGTTCCTCCTTGTTTTCGGCGAGCACCCCCCCAGGTTCCTTTGGCTCCTGGACGAAATGGCGCCGGTTCCGGACGTCCTGGAAGGGCGCGACGGGAAGATTACCGTTGGCCGCCGCACCCGCTTTGCCTTCTGGCGTGACGAGGCGGCCGGGAGGAATATCCTGGTCGGCGTGTCCGAAGAGGAAGCCGCGCGGAACACGAGCTTCGACGGGCCCTTCGATCAGCTTCCGGACAATCACATTTACGCGGGCAAACTCAGTCTGAGGAAGTACATCCTCGCGGCCATGTACCCACCGGGAGCCGTGGATGACTATGGCCATCTCTACGGGACTGAGAACGAGAGAGTGGCCATCGCGCCCTACTGTTTCTACCGTTCGCTCAGCCAGTTCGCGTATATCGCCGCGTGCCGCCAGAAGAGCCAGTCAGCGGGGCAGTTCTACCGGTGCCTGTCCCGGCCTCCGCGGGAATGAAACGTCTGGTAATGGCGCCGGGCCTGGATGGCCGCCGTCCGATCACTCGGGCCCGAATTCAACCCCTTCGGCGCTTATTGAGCGCTGGATTCCCGCCTACTGAGCGTAATATAGAATCAAACAGTCTGCGGGTACAGGCAGCCTGCTGGACGTGGCGGGAGAGAGCGTCGGTGAGCGGCCGCCGCACTCCGCCTGATTCCTTTGAACCTGCGCAGAGCGCATCATGAGCTGGAGTGATCTGACGGCGGAACAGCAGCAGCGGGTCAGGAGGCTGGTACAACAGGCTCATCGTCTCAGCCCGCCCGAGCGCGATGGGTTTCTGCGCCAGGAATGCCAGGGCGACGACGCCTTGCGGCGCGAGGTGGAAGCACAACTGAAAGATACGCTGCCCGGCGGCATCGCCGCGCAGGAGGGCCAGCGGGCAGCGGAGAGCCATCCGCCGCAGGCCGGTCATCACGAAATCATCCGGCTTCTGGGGCGCGGCGCCATGGGGGAAGTGTGGCTGGCTCGCGATCGGCGGCTGAAGCGGCCCGTGGCTATCAAGTTTCTCGCCGCCCAATACCTGAGTAGCGCCGAGGCCCTCGAGCGATTCCGGCGTGAGGCCCTGGCCGTCGCCGCTCTGAATCATCCTTCCATCTGTACGCTGTTCGACATCGGAGAAGACCAAGGCCGGCCCTACCTGGTCCTGGAATACCTGGAGGGCCAAACGCTGCGCGAGCGGCTGGAGAAAGGACGGCCGGCGCGGGAGGAGTTCCTGAGTTGGGGAGAGCAGATCATCAGCGCGGTGGCTGCCGCGCACGCCGCCGGCATTCTTCACCGCGATATCAAGGCGGCGAATGTGTTCCTGACCCAGGCAGGGCAGGCCAAAGTGCTGGATTTCGGGCTGGCCAAGGCGGTTCGGGGGCCCGAGGCAGCTTCCGCGGCCTGGCAAAAGCTGGAATCCAGCGGGGACATCCCGGTTGCGGAATTGCTCGGCTCGCGCCGAGGAGCACTGCTGGGAACCCCGCACTACATGTCCCCGGAACAGACGCGGCGGGAGAATCTGGACTTCAGGTCTGATGTATTCTCCCTGGGCGTTCTGCTGTACGAGATGGCGACGGGCGAGTTGCCGTTCCAGGGCGCGACCTGGCAGGAACTGTCGCGCGCCATCCAGCAGGAAGAACCCGTACCTCCCAGGCGAAGGAATCCCAAGTTGCCGCGGGGCCTGGACCGGCTGATTCTTCGAGCGCTGGAGAAGGACCCGTCGCGCCGCTATCCGAACGCCGGCAGCCTGCTGGAGGAGTGGAAGCGGCTGAGGCGACCGAAGGCCCAGTGGCTGCTCCCGGTTGCGCTCGCGGCGGCGCTGGCGGTCGTGTACTTCCTGGTGCGCCGCCCCGCCGATCTTCCGCCGAAGCCTCTCGACTTTGGCGCCGTCACAGTCGCTCCGGAGCGGGAACTCTACCCGACCATCGCTCCGGACGGAACTATTTTTGCCTATGCCGCTAACCCTGGGGGCGAGTGGAGCATCTATGTCAGCCGCGGCACGGAGAGCGGCGCCCAAGCGCTCCCGCTGCCCAAACCCGCGGATGACACCCAGCCGGCCTTCTCACCGGATGGCCAGTGGATCGCGTTTCGCTCCTCGCGCCAGGGTGGTGGCATTTTCAAAGTGAAATTGGACGGCAGCGGCTTGCAACGGCTCACCGATTTCGGCTACCACCCATCGTGGTCGCCGGATGGCCGCTCCCTGGCCGTGGCCACCGAACAGACGGAGAACGCCGGCGGCATTGCCAGCCGGGGCGCCATCCGCGTGATTGACGCCGCGGGGGCAAATGCTCGCCAGGTCATCGGTGACATGTCCTACCAGCCGGCTTGGTCCCCGGGCGGGTATCGAATCGCTTTCTGGAAGGTCTCCGAAGGGAGAAAGGACATCTGGACCGTCCAGCCGGATGGCCGGAATGCAGTGGCCGTTACCGCCGACGATTATGTGGATTGGTGTCCCGCCTGGAGCCCGGACGGGAAGTTCCTTTACTACTCGAGCGAGCGCGGCGGCGGCATGAACTTGTGGGTGGTGGGGATCGACGAGCGCAGCGGCAAGGTGCGGGGCCGCCCCGCGCAGGTAACGACGGGCGCGCAAGCTGCCAGCTTTCTCGCCTTCTCCCGGAATGGCTCTTACGCGCTGTACGTCAGCAGCACCGCGCCAATCAACCTCTACCGCGCAGATTTGGACGGCTCCTTGCAGATTCAAGACGCACCATACCGCATCACCTCCGGCGCGCGCTCCGATCTCACTCCCAATGTCTCGCCGGACGGGAAGCGGATCGTATTCGTCGCCGAAGATCCGCAGCAGGACCTCTGGGTGGCAACAGCGGAAGGCAAAGGCCTGAAACGGCTCACTAACGATGTGTACAAGGACATGGAACCGCGTTGGTCGCCTGACGCGTCCTGGATCGCTTTTCAGTCCAACCGCCGCCGCTCGTACCAGGTGTGGAAGATCCGGCCGGACGGAACCGGCCTCGCAGTGGTTTCCGCGCACCCGGACGGGGACGCCGTGACGCCCCTCTGGAGCCCGGACGGGCGAATGCTCGCTTACTCGGTGCTCGGGTCGGGCGTCTTCGGGGTCGATCTCTCCTACCCGGGTTCGCCGCGGACCCCTCAACTGCTCGCTCCTGTCCCCGCACCGGCCACCAGCTTCATCGGCAAGTCGTGGTCCCCGGACGGCACTCGCATTGCCGGTACGCTGCTGGGCGCGGCGGCGGAACCGATGGGCGTAGCGGTCTACAATCTGGTGACCAAGTCGGACGAGAGAGTCAGCGACGGCGCGGCCCCCACTTGGTTGGCGGACAGCCGCCGGCTGCTGGTGCGGGTCGGTGAAGAAATCCGCATCATAGATCCGGCGAGTAAATCCTCTCAGGTGCTGGTTCCCAACACCTACGCCGTTCAGGAAACCTTCGCGCTGGATGCTCGCAACCGAATCCTGATTTTCAGCGGCCGGCGCACCGAGGCCGAAACCTTCGACATCTGGCGCATGCGCTTCGAGTAGCCAAGCGGCGCTGGAGTGAGCAGGCGGAAGAACCCACCGTGAAGCCCGCCGCTTTCTGTTAGGTTGGGTCCATGAAACGGACGGCGGTGGAGTGGTTCGTCAAGAGGTTACAGGAACATGGCGTCGATTGGATGGCCACGCTCTGCGGTTTCGGTCTCGATCCACTGTATCACGCGGCCAAACGGGCAGGCTTGCGGCTGATTGATACACGCAACGAGCAGACCGCCGGCTACATGGCGGAATGTTTCGGCCGGCTGACCCGCCAGCCGGGCGTTTGCGCGGTCTCCAGTGGGGTGGCTCATGTGAATGCGCTGACCGGAGTGGTCAACGCGTGGTTCGACGGCGCTCCCATGCTGCTGATTTCGGGCGCCGGGCCGTTGCGTACGAGGGGAATGGGCCATTTTCAGGATTTCAACCAGGCTGACATGGCCCTTCCCGTCACGCGCTACTGCCGGGCGATTGATTCTGCGGAACGAGTCGTCCAGATTCTCGACGAGGCTTGGGAGGCTGCGCTTTCCCCGGCGCCCGGCCCGGTTCACTTGACTTTCCCGCTCGACGTGCAGGAGGCGGAAGTGGACGAGGAGCGCCTGCTGCGACACGTCCCCTTGCGTCTCGCCCAGCCGGCGGCGCTGGACGCGATTGAAGTAGCTGCCGCGCTCGCTCAAGCCGCGCAACCACTGATCGTTGCCGGGGGCGGCCTCTACTACGCGGGGACGGCGCAGGCCATGCTCGACTTCTCCGAGCGCTACTCCATTCCCGTGGTTGTACCGATCTGGGACCGCGGCCCGGTGGACCGGCCGGCCGCGACTTTCATGGGCGTGCTGGGCGCCGCGACTGGCGGGCCGCGCCTACTTGCCGACGCGGATTGCATCCTGATGGCGGGTGCGGCGAATGACTACCGGGTCGGTCATCTTCAGCCGCCCGCGATCCGCCGCGATGCCCGGGTGGTGTTCTGGGAGCGGGAGTGGGACCGGCTGGAAGCGGCGTACCGCCGCGCAAAAGGCCCGACCCACGATGCGTGGCGGTTGGAAGCGCAGCGGCGCCGGGAAGAGTTCCGCCACAAAGTCGCCGAGTCCGCCGCCCGGCAATCAGGGAACGGGATCCACGCGTGGCACATTCTGCAAGCCCTGCGCCACGTGCTGGCCAGCGAGACAGTTCTCCTCATCGACGGCGGCAGCATCGGCCAGTGGGTGCATCAAGCCCTGTGCGACCGGTATCCCGGCCACTGGCTTACCTGTGGCCGTAGCGCCGTCGTCGGCTGGGGAGTAGGCGGGGCGATGGCCGCGCGCCTGGCGTTTCCCGATCGTCCGGTGATTCTCCTTTCAGGCGATGGCGCGTTTACGTTCAACGTGGCTGACCTGGAAAGCGCAGCGCGGCAGCAGCTTCATTTCGTCGCCATCGTGGCGGACGACCAGGGTTGGGGCATCACGCGAATCAGTCATGAAGAGAAGTTCGGAGCCCCTATCGCCAGTTCGCTGGGACCGATTGCCTTCGATCGCCTGGCGGAGGCGCTGGGCGCGCGAGGAGTGCGGGTGAACGCGCCAGCGGAAATCGAGCGTGCCCTTCGCACGGCTCTGGCAGCCAAGACGGTCGCAGTGATACACGTCCCCGTCACGGGTGGAAACCCCGGGGCGTGAGTGGGCTGCCAAGCTTCGCCTGAGCGGGCCGCGCGAGGAAGCCTCCGGCTACTTCGCGGCGGCCGCCGCCTTCACGTGGCACTTGCTCGTGCAGTTGGCAGTGGCACTGGCTGCGAAGGACTTCCCTCCCGCCACGTGGCAAGCGCCGCACGCAGTCTTCGCCGCTTCGGCGGGCTTGTGCATGCCGGGTTTGAAGTTAATCGGCGCCCGCGACTGAGGGAACAGCTTGTCATGGCAAACCTTGCAGTCGTTCTTTTCCCGCTCGACGTGCTTGGCGTGGTCAAAAGTGACGTTGCCGGTCTTGGCCGTGAAGACGATCTTATCCGGCGGTTTCTTTTCCTGGGCAGAGACGGCCACAAGCCCGCCGCCAGCCAGCAGCAGGGCCAAACTAATAACTGAGAAGGTCCGCATACCAAAATATTCAATCACACTTTTCACGCGATGTGCGACCGTGCAAATGGGACCCCGCTCCTGTGCCTCGAGAGCGGAGATCGCCTGGGTCAGTCCTAGCCAGGGCGCCAGTTTCAGTGAGCCCAACGCAGCGCACCGCAGAAGAGATTCACGTCTGGTCAACCGTTCGTTCCGCATCCATCCCCCTCGGATTTTGATTCGGGTAGTCTACCACAGTAGATGGCTTGCGCCGGCAACGGACCGGATTCGGCCAGGGGTGTGCTTGTCACGCCGGTTTCGCGTGGTAAGCTTGGCAAACGTGCGCGGGCACAGCCCGAGTGAGGATGCAATCAGTGAGTAACCAATGACCCTGGAGCCGGCTCAGTTGCGTGATTTTGCAGAGCGCTATACCGCGGCGTGGTGTGGGAAGGACCCCGCCCGTGTCGCCGCGTTCTACTCGCCGGACGGATCGCTGAGCATCAACGGCGGCGCCCCAGCGGTGGGACGGGGAGCCATCAGCGCGGTTGCCCAGGAGTTCACGACCGCTTTCCCGGATCTTGAGGTGATCATGGACGAGGTCCTCATTCGAGGCGGCCGCGCCGTTTACCACTGGACACTGAGCGGCACCAACACCGGGCCGGGTGGCGGTGGCCGGCGCGTTCGCATCAGCGGTTTCGAGGTATGGGCAATCGGTAGCGACGGGCTGATCGCCGAGTCACAAGGCCACTTTGACAGGGGTGAATACCAGCGCCAGCTCCTTCATGGGATGGAGGAATCACCGCATTGACGCCGTTTGGGCTGCCGGGAGCAAGAGGGCGAGTGCCGCGAAAGCGGTCGCCGCATCGCGCATGAAATGCAACGGTATGCTGCCTGGGTCGTACTGCTTGTTCATGGACGGCGCGTCCCAGAAACCCGCCTTAGGGTCTTGGTGAGCGCGTAGCCAGCCTAAAGCGCGATCGAGACCCGGATTCGATGCGGGCACACCGGCCCGTTGCAGAATGAACGCAACCAGCCCCGTGGCGTAAGCATTGGAGCCTTGGGAGCGCGGAGCACGCGGATGTGCCGGCCATGGCCCGAGTGACTCCGTGGTCCACCCCCCGTCTTCCTGCTGCCGGCGCAATGCCTCATCGAGGATTACT
>Ga0233417_10000298_pt1 | contig 14410 bp, 12 predicted proteins | sample Sed_MG_FD_189023 | JGI IMG/M metagenome (GOLD analysis project Ga0233417, IMG submission 189023) | Sediment microbial communities from Lake Towuti, South Sulawesi, Indonesia - Sediment_Towuti_2014_0.5_MG | ecosystem: Environmental > Aquatic > Freshwater > Lake > Sediment | place: Indonesia... | reverse complement strand
GCCGCCGCGCGTGGCGGACCGGAAGCCCGCGCCGTGGCACGGTCGGCGCTGGCCGCTCTGGCTTGAACAGGGGATACCTCAGATGCCCGAACTGAATGTCGTTGAACGAGTGATCGCGTTGCAGGGCGTGGAACTTCTGCAAACCCTGACCCCGGATCAGTTGTCGCGCATCGCCCTCATTGCGCGGGAGGAAACGTATCCGCCCAACCGCGTGATTCTGGATCCCAGCCAGCCGATGACGGCGCTCTACGTGGTGCTGGACGGCGCGGTGGAGATCCACCGCAATGAGACTCTGCTCCACGTCGCGCGGCAAAACGAAGTGCTGGGCGCCTGTGCCCTGTTCGATCCGGAGCCCATGCCCGTGACCGCGAAGACCGCCGAAGAAACCAAGCTCCTGCGGATCTCGCGGGACGACTTCTTCGACCTGTTGGGCGACAACATGGAGATCACAGCTTCCATCTTCTCCACTCTAGTGAAACGTTTTCGCCGGCTGGTCGAGGGATAATAGTAGTAACAAGAGGATGTCCGGTTTGGCTAGCCCCGATAGCACAATGACCGCTGAGGAGCAAGTCGCCGCGCTCCGTGAAGAACTGGAGACGGTGCGGCGGAAGCTTGCCGAGACGTACAAGATGGCCTCCGTGGGCAAGCTGCTGGCGGGTGTAGTGCACGAGATTAACACGCCCATCGGCTCGGTGCGCTCCAACAACGAAGTGCTGGCGCGGTCTTTGGAGAAGATCGCCGGGATACTGGAGTGTTGTCCGGGAGCCGGCGAGGCGGCGCTCGCCAAGGCGCGTTCCCTACTGGATTCCTGCCGGAACCTCACTTCCGTGGATCGCATCGCTTGCGACCGGATCTCCAGTGTGATCCGCAATCTGAAGACTTTCGCTCGGGCGGACCGGTCGGAACTGCGCAAGGTGCGGCTGGCCGAGTTGATCGAGAACGCGCTGAAGCTGACCCAGTGCGAGTTCCGGCGGCGTATTACGGTGGAATCCGACTTCGGTGAGATGCCGGAGATCGAGTGCAATCCGGATTCCCTCAGCCAGGTGTTCCTGAACCTGTTGATCAACGCCGGCCAGGCCATTGAGGGCGAGGGTAAGATCACCATTCGCACCCGCGTGGAAGACGGTGAGGCCGTGATTTCGATCTCGGACACCGGTTCGGGCATCGCTCCGGAGCACCTGCCAGAGATCTTCCGCTCCGGATTCACCACCAAGCCGGCAGGTGTCGGAACGGGTTTAGGATTGGCGATCACCCGGCAGATCGTTGTGGAGGATCACCACGGTTCGATCGACGTGCAGAGCGAGCTCGGCGCCGGCACCACCTTCCACTTGCGCCTGCCGCTGCGGCAGCCGGACGAACCGAGGTAGTTTTCGTTTCCCAGGGAGATTGGAGCCTTGCAGACAGATACGGTCCCTAGAGTTGTGGTTGTTGACGATGAAGAGATGGTGATCACCAGCGTGAAGGCCTATCTTCAACTGGAAACCGAGTACGACGTTGTGGGATTCAGCGACCCCGAGGAAGCGGTGCGCTTCTTTCCGGAAAACGCGGTGGATGTCGTGGTGAGCGACTATCTCATGCCGAAGCTCAACGGGCTGCAAGTGCTGATGGAAGCTAAGAGATTCCAGCCCGAAGCCGCGCGCGTTCTGCTGACCGGCCACGCCGACAAGCAAAGCGCGATTCAGGCGATTAATGACGTGGGTCTCTTCCAATATCTGGAGAAACCGTGGGACAATCCCCAATTGTTGCTGATCATCAACAGTGCCATCGAGCGCACCAATCTGCTGCGGACGCTGCGCGACAAGATCTCGCAACTGGACATGGCTCACTCTCATCTGAAGGAAGTGCAGGCGCGCCTGCTGCGGGCTTTTCTGTGAGGATGGCCGAGGATACTTGAGATCGAGGACGGTTGATTTCAGCGATCAGCGGTCGGCCTTCAGCTTGAGGACCAGCATTGCCAGCATGCGTTCCTCCTTAATGCTGCGCGCCCGGCCGCCTTCCTTGTTGAGCGTGAGTGCCAGTTTGAGGCAGGCTGCTGAGCGCTGATACCTGACAGTTTTCCACCATGAGTCATTGCATGAAACTGATTCGCGGGATGTTGATCTGCGCTTTGAGCCTGCTGCCGGCAGACCTCGCGGCGCAAGTCCGGGCCACCCCGCCATCCAAACCCAAGCTGGTGGTGCTCCTCGCCGTCGACCAGTTCCGCTACGACTACTTGACGCGGTTTCAGGGCCGGTACACGTCGGGCCTGGGGCGCCTGCTAAAGGCCGGCGCGGTGTTCACTCAGGCCCACCTCGAGCACTACCCTTCGGTCACCGCGGTGGGCCACGCGACGATGCTGACGGGCGCCTACCCGGCCCACAGCGGCATCATTGGGAACGACTGGTACGATCGCGCCAGCGGCAAGAGCGTGACCAGCGTTTCCGACCCGAGCGTGTCGATGTTGGGTGGCACGGAAGGAGCGGGAGCATCCCCGCGGCGCCTGTTGGTGACCACTATCGGCGACGAACTGAAGATCGCGACCCGCGGGCAGTCGCGTGTCATCGGCATGTCGCTCAAGGACCGGTCCGCCATTCTGATGGCCGGCCACTCCGCCGACGGGGCTTACTGGTACGACTCCCGCACGGGCAATTTTGTCAGCAGCACCTACTACTTCTCGGCGCTGCCTCGCTGGGTGAGCGACTATAACGAATCGCGACCGGCCGACCGGTTCGCGGGCCGCCCCTGGGCGAGCCAGGAGAGCAAGCCGAGCGACGGTCCGTCGGAACCCTTTCGGGTGCTGCCTGCGCAGCCGGGTCCACAATTGTACTCGGCGATTGGCTCCACGCCGTTCGGGAACGACCTGTTGGTAGATCTGGCCAAGCGCGCCCTGGCCGCGGAGCAGTTGGGAACACGCGGGGTGACTGACCTGCTGGCTATCAGTTTCTCCTCGAATGATTCCGTGGGGCACGATCATGGACCGGATTCCCCGCAGGTGGAGGATATCTGCGAGCAGACCGACCGCCAGATCGGCGAACTTCTCCAGGCACTTGATCGGCACGCCGGATTGGCCAAGGTGCTGTTTATTCTGACCGCTGACCATGGGGTGGCCCCCGTGCCGGAGGAAATGCAAAAGCGAAAGATGCCCGGAGGCCGTATTTCGGGCAAGGATCTGTTCGGGCCGATTGAATCGGCGCTGGCGGCCGCTTACGGGCCGGGGCGGTGGATATTGGCGACCGCCGGCTCGTCGCCCTATCTGAACTATGACCTGATCCGCGAAAGGAACCTGGATCCAGCGCAGGTGCGGGCTACGGCCGTGGCGGCGGCGATGGGGGCGCCGCGCGTGGCGAAGGCGTTCACACGGGATCAATTGGAGAAGGCGCAGGCGGGCGACGATCCGTTGAGCCGGAGGGTGCTGCGGGGCTTTCACTCCCAGCGCTCGGGAGACCTGGAGATCCTGCTCGAGCCGTACTGGATCAGGTCCGCGAGCGGCACTACCCACGGCACGCCGTATTCGTATGACACGCATATCCCCTTGGTTTTCATGGGGCTGGGCATCCGGCCGGGGCGCTATCACCAGCCCGTCGCGCTGAATGACCTGGCGCCCACTCTGGCTGCGTTGCTGGGCGTGGAAACACCGTCGGCCGCCGCCGGGCGCGTGCTGGAGGAGATGCTGGCACGTTAGGACCGCTGGCCGAGGGCGCGTGATAATCTGAAGGATCGGAGACCCGCATGAGAAGACCCGAACTACTTCGATTTCTGACCATTGCCGTGCTCGCCGCCGGCTCACTCGCCGCCCAGACCAAGGTGGGCGTCATCAACATGCAGCGGGCTGTCCTCGAGACCGCCGAGATCAAGAAGGCCTCGGCCGACCTGGAGGCCAAGTATAAGCCTCGCCAGGAAGAGATGCAGAAGCTGCAAAAGGACTTGCAGGCGATCCAGCAGCAGTTGCAGGCCGGCGCCGACAAACTCACTCCCGAGGCTCAGGCCGACCTCACGCGCCAGGGGCAGTTCAAGCAGCGCCAATTGCAGCGTCTGACCGAGGACTTGCAGGCTGATGTGGACCGCGAGCGCAACGAGATTCTGTCGAGAAGCGGCGGGAAGATGGCCGCGGTGGTGCAGAAGCTGGCCGAAGAGAAGGGCCTCGACGTCGTGATTGACATCTCCAACACCGTCTTTTTCAAGCCTGCGCTGGACGTGACGGCAGAAGCCATTGCTGCTTTCGACAAGGCCCATCCGGTGCAATAGACTTCGGCAGGTCCTGGGATCAGGAAATGGCCGGGTATCTTGAGGAGTACGGCATCGCGGACGCGCGGCGGGAGCGGATTTGGAAGCGAGTGGTTCTTGCGGCGTTGGCCCTCCTGGTAACTGGCGCTGTGCTCTTCTTTGTGTTTCGGAATTTCAGGGAAAAACAGCAAGTGAAACGGCTTGTGGCCGCGCTGGCCCAAAAAGACTACCGCGCGGCATATATCATGTGGGGTTGCACGGACGAGAAGCCTTGCCCCAGCTATAGCTTCGAGCGGTTCATGGAGGATTGGGGCGACAAAGGTCCCTATGGTCCTCCTGCGGCCATGCGCATCGAGAGAGCCGAGTCCTGCGAAACCGGCTCCATCATCACCGTCCGAGGAGCCGGCACGGAATCCGAGTTCTACCTGTGGGTCGAGCGCGACGACAACTTGACCGTGGGCTTCGCGCCCTGGCCCGTGTGCCATCCCATCATCCGCGTGCCTGCGGCGCAATAGCTACGGCGCGATTTTGCCAGAACCGCAGGGCGCCCTTGCCCCCTTTGTACACGGGTCGCGGCGGTCCCCAGAATTAAGAACGGAGTTCAGCTCTAACCCCCTCTAGCCGGAGTGCCGGTTCGAAAACCGGCAGCGGGCACGAAGGCCCACCCCACCAGCGGGCAGGGTGAAACCAGGCCAAGCGAGCCAGCGCCGGCGCTACTTGTACGCCGGGATGCCGGTCACTGCTTCGCCGATGATCAGGGCGTGGATGTGGTCGGTACCCTCGTAGGTTTTGACGGTTTCGAGGTTGCACATGTGGCGCATGATGGGATACTCGTCCATAATCCCGTTGGCGCCGAGCAGATCGCGGCTGAGGCGCGCGCACTCGAGGGCGATGGCGACGTTATTGCGCTTGAGCATCGAGATGTGAGCGGGATCGGCTTTGCCCCGGTCTTTGAGCCGGCCCACATGCAGCGCCAGAAGCTGAGCTTTGGTGATCTCGGTGATCATCCACGCCAGCTTCTCCTGCACGAGCTGATGCGAGGCGATGGGCTTGTCGTCGAATTGCTTCCGCACCAGTGCGTACTGGCGCGCGGTCTCGTAGCAGTCTGCGGCGGCCCCAATGACTCCCCAACCGATGCCGTACCGCGCCTGCGTGAGGCAGGCCAGCGCCGTCTTCAGGCCGGTGGCGCCCGGCAGCCGGTTCGATTCCGGCACCCGGCAATCGTTGAAGGACAGGCTGGAGGTCACCGAAGCGCGCATCGAGAGTTTGCCATGTATGTCCGCGGCGCTGAATCCGGGCGTGCCTTTCTCGACCAGGAATCCGCGGATGCCGTCCACTGTGCGCGCCCATACGACGGCCACGCCGGCGACAGTGCCGTTGGTGATCCAGGTCTTCTCGCCATTCAGGACCCAGGTGTCGCCATCGCGCCGGGCGGTAGTGCGCATGCCGGCGGGGTTGGAGCCGAAGTCCGGCTCGGTCAGACCAAAGCAGCCAATGACGCGCCCCGACTGTAGCACGGGAAGCCACTTCTGCTTTTGTTCCTCCGAGCCAAACGCGTGTATGGGGTACATCACCAGCGCGCCCTGCACCGAAACGAAGCTGCGCACTCCCGAATCGCCTCGTTCCAGTTCCTGCATGATGAGCCCGTACTCAACGCTACTCATGCCGGCGCAGCCGTAGCCCTCGAGGTTCGCGCCGAGGAACCCGAGTTCGGCGATCCTGGGGATCAATTCGGAAGGGAAGCGTCCTTCTCGGTAGCAGTCCCGAATGAGCGGAATCACTTCGTCATCGACGAACTGGCGGGCGGTCTGGCGCACCAGCAGTTCGTCTTCGGTTAGCAAGGAATCGACTTGCAGGAAATCGACGCCCCGGAAGCGGCTCATCTTTATCATTCTAGCGGCGGCCTCCGGGATGCGAATAAATCCCTCTTTGCACACTAATGTTATAGCCCTCGAGGAGACGTGTGATACGAATCTGCCTCGTCCTGGGCCTGGCCTGCCTGCCATGGCGGGCACAAGCTTTCCAAGCGGCCCCGGATCCTGCCCAGGATCTGCTTGACCGCGCGTACAAAGCCCTTGGGGCGAAAGACTACGAACGCGCCATCCAGAGCTTCCTGGAGGCCTTGGCGCTGGCGCCGGATCGTCCCAACGTGCGCAAGGACCTCGCCTACACGTACCTGAAGGTCGGCGAGCCGGTGGCCGCCCGAGACCAGTTTGGGGAGGCCATGCGCCTGGATCCAAACGACGTGCACGTGGCGCTCGAGTACGCCTTCCTCTGCTACGAGACAAAGGAGCGGGCACGGGCACGGCGCATTTTCGACCAGATCCGGAAGACGGGCCCGCCCGAGGCCCGAGCCACAGCCGAGCAGGCCTTCCGCAACATCGACAGGGCGCTCGAGGAAGGAATCTCGCGCTGGTCAGAGGCCGCGGCCCGCACGCCCGACAACTTCAGCGCGCATCACGAGCTGGCGACTTTGGCCGAAGAGCGCGATGAGCTGGCGCTGGCCGAGAAGCACTACCGGGAAGCGTGGCGGGTGCGGCCCGACCTGCGTTCCCTGTTGCTGGATATCGGGCGCGTCTGGAAGGCGCAAGGGCGCGTGGAGGAGGCGAACGCGGCCCTGCTGGCCGCCTCTCGTGGAGCGGAGCCGCGCGTGGCCGAAGCCGCCCGGGAACTTCTGCCCAAGCGCTACCCGTATCTCAATGAGTTTCGCAAAGCGCTCGAATTGGACCCGAAGAACACCGAACTGCGGCGCGAAATGGCCTATTTCCTGCTCCAGTTGGGCCGAAAAGATGAAGCGGAGCAGGAATTCCGGAAGATCACTGCGAATGGCGCTAGCGATCTGCTTTCCGTTGCCCAAGTCGGGTTTCTGAAGCTGGGTGAGAACGACGTGGAGGGCGCTCTCCCTTACCTGGAACGAGTTCTGAGCGGAACGGATCAGAAACTGGCCGAAAAGGTGCGCGCCGCCCTGAATCTTCCTCCCGAGCTTCCACCGCAAGCGCCGGCCTCCGCTTCGGGCGGCGGTCCCGTGGAGCCCTCCGACGTCCGAGCCATGGCCTTCAAGAGCTACGAAGCCGGATATCTTCAGGATGCCCTCAGATATCTCCAGCAGGCTCACAGCAACGATCCGCTGGATTTCGAGGTGATGCTGAAACTCGGCTGGGCTTACAACATGGCAAAGGAGGACGACTTGGCGGTACGGTGGTTCGCTTTGGCACGGCGGAGCCCGCAGGCCGAGGTCGCGAGAGAGGCTTCGCGCGCGTACAAGAACCTCAGGCCGACTCAGCGGCCGTACCAGTTCGCTATGTGGCTGTATCCGATGTATTCGTCGCGCTGGGAATCGGGCTTTGGCTACGGGCAGTTCAAGACCGAATTCAAGTTCAAAGGTATTCCGGTCTATCCATATGTTTCTTTGAGGCTTGTTGGAGACACCAAAGGGGTTGCGGGAGGGCCGCTTCCGCAGTACCTCTCCGAGAGTTCCATCATCGTGGGAGGAGGAATCCGCACAGACTACTGGCACGGGTTGATGCTGTGGGCCGAGGCGGGTTCCGCCATCAGCTATCTCGACCGTAGGCGGCAGGACACCGGAGCCGCCCTCCCGGACTATCGTGGCGGTGTCGCCTGGAGTAAAGGGTTCGGGCACCTGTTAGGCGGGGAGTCGGCGGGAGGGTTCTTTGAGACGAACGCTGACGGAGTTTTCATCTCGCGTTTCGACAACGACTTCCTCATGTATTGGCAGAACAGAGCGGGCTACACAGCGCCTGTCATCGAAGCGCTTGGAGGCCTTCAAATTCAATTGCTTATGCATATGAATCTGACGGCTGACTTCAGGCGGTTCTACTGGGCCAACTTCGGAGAAATCGGCCCCGGCTGCCAGTTCCGATGGAAGGGCTGGCCCGGACCTCTACGCTTCACTGTGAGCTATCTGCACGGGGTCTACACCCGGAAGGAGGGCAACCCCAGGGGCCCAACTTTCAACGACCTTCGAATCGGGATGTGGTATGCATTCACGCGTTGAGACAGTTCCCGCTATTGCCGCCTGCGTGCTTCTTCTGCTCTCCGCTGCGAGTTCGGCATCCGCGTTGTCCGAAACCGGTTATCGGATTGTTGGTGCAGAGGCAGGCTCGTGGCCGAAACTGTTCAGTGCGGTCGGCTTCGTTCCCGGAGGCGGGGACTCGCCGATCATCGTAGTGCGCCCGGGTGCCAACGCTGCCGAGATCAACTGGCAGGGGGTCCTTGAAAGCGGCGCCGTTGTGGTCCTGGAAGGAGAGTCTGAGGCGGCGAGGAGTCTGGGCTTTCGTTCCACGTCCAAGCAAGTGCGCGTGGGTAGCCTGGTGGATGTTCACGCGCCCAAGTTGCCCATCATTTGGGCCAAGGCTCTGGAGCTGCCGGTCTTCGAAGTGCCGGCGGCAGCCCAGGTCTTTGCCAAGGAACGCTGGGAAGGCGCGCCCCTAACCGCCGGGTACCGGCGGGGCAAAGGAGCGGTGCTGTGGGTCGCGGTTTCGCCGGGTGACAACGGCTACGAGCGGTTCCCTTACGTCCTGCACGCCCTCGCCAGCCTGGGGCTGGAGGCGCCTTTTCGCTCGCGGCGGCTGTGGGCGTTCTTCGACTACTCCTACCGCATGAGGGTGGATTTGGACTACTTCGCCGCACGCTGGCGCAAGGCGGGCATCGCGGCGCTGCATGTCGCCGCCTGGCACTTTTATGACCCGGATGCGGAACGCGACGCGTACCTCAACCGGCTCATCCAGGCATGCCATCGAAAGGGCATCCTTGTATACGCCTGGATCGAGTTGCCGCATGTCAGCGAAAAGTTCTGGCAGGATCACCCGGAATGGCGCGAAAAGACCGCCCTCCAGCAGGACGCGCACCTCGACTGGCGCAAACTCATGAACTTGATTAACCGCGACTGCTTCCGGTCCGTCTCGCAAGGCATCCGGAGGCTCACCGAGCGGTTCGATTGGGACGGCGTGAACCTGGCGGAGCTCTACTTCGAGTCACTCGAAGGCTACCTCAACCCCGCGCGGTTCACGCCCATGAACGCGGATGTGCGCGCGGAGTTCCGCAAGTTGAACGGGTTCGACCCGCTGGAGCTGTACAACGAATCTTCCCCCCACTTCCACAAGAAGACCGCGGACGGGATGAGGGCCTTCCTCGAATACCGCGCCGGCCTTGCGAAAAGGCTGCAAGAGGAATGGATCGGGGTGATCGAGGAGGTTCGCGCCGGGCGTCACAACCTGGACCTCGTGCTGACACACGTGGACGACCGCTTCGAGACCCAGATGCGCGATCTGATCGGCGCGGATGCAGCAAGGCTCCTGCCGTTGCTCGACCGCCACGACTTCACATTTCTCATCGAGGACCCTGCCACCATCTGGCATCTCGGCCCCGAACGTTACCCCGAAATCGCCCGCCGCTATCAGCCCCTCACTCGCCGGCAGGACAAACTGGCCATCGACATCAACATCGTGGAACGATATCAGGACGTCTATCCGACGAAGCAGCAGACGGGGGTGGAGCTGTACCAACTGGTGAACCTCGCAGCACGATCCTTCACCCGAGTGGCCCTCTACTTCGAGAACTCGATCCTGACCCAGGACCTTCCCCTGCTGCCTTCCGCGGCCGCCGTGGTTAGCCGGGTCGAACGTCGCGAGGAGAAGACCGTCATCGATTCGCCCTATGGAGTGGGCGTGCCGTGGAACGGCCCGGCACGGGTGAACGGCAAGCCCTGGCCCGTGGCCGGCGACGGCGTGGTGTGGCTGCCGCCTGGCCCCTGCGTCCTGGAACGCGCGACACAATCGCCACCACTGCACCTGATTGATTTCAACGGAGACTTGCGCACCGCCACAGCCACCGGTAGCGGCATCGACTTCACCTACACCAGCCCGGCGCGCGCATTTGCCGTTCTTGACAGGAAGCCCTCGAAGATCGAACTGGACGGAGAAGCGGCGGCCGTCGAAGCATCGCCTGTGGCGGGCGGCTGGCTGCTGACACTGCCCCGCGGCCAGCACTTGGTCAGTGTTTCGGCGGAAAAGCCGGCGGAGGCTGTGGGCGGTCGGTAGATTGAGGCCCAGCCGGTCTCAAGAATCTCATCTGAGACTCCTTTGTCGAACGCCGGGATACTATGCCTGGGGGTCTGGTATCGTCTGCTCACTCCGGCAGTGGACCGCGCAGACGGCTGGACGTTGGCGCAGGCTTCGGTGCTGGGGCTGGAATTGCATTGGCCTCCGGCTTTCTCGTTGGCGCAAGCCGAGACCACCAGTCGACCCCGCCTAGAAACTCGACGCCAACCCGGTACTGGCCCGAATGCGAGGTACAACTGCGGATCGACACTATCCCGTGGATGCGTTCCGCCGGGCAGCGTAAACTGACCGTGGTGCCGCGTTGCAGGGGCACCGGGACCTCCATCAAAAGGCCGCTCTCGGAGACATTGACGCCCTTGGCCTTGACCCACTTGTTGTTGCCTGAGGAATCGCGCCAGGAGATTTCGCACACGCCGTGAAAGGGCTCGCGTCCGTGCCTTCGGAGATTCCCCAACTTGTTGTTCACCGGCCTTTTCATCGATGCCTTCCCGCCGCCCGGAGGCCCGTCCTCGGAAGCCCGGATCCGATGGGCTAAACCACCGGCAGCCGCACCGATTCCGGCCCTCGAACCTCTATCGGCAGAATGAGAGAAACCCTTCACGTCCAGCAGGGTATCTGTCCACGGCTGGAGCCGCTCGGTCGGCTCGCTACAGTGCGCGAGGAGGCTTGTGGAATCGGCGCGGCTCACTTAAGGGGAAGCCAGGCGGATCAGAGGCAGTTCATTATCCGCCGTCACGTCCCGGGAATGCTCGCCGCTGTCATGCGGACGGTACCTAGATGTTCCGGAGGAATGCTCAATTCGGGTCGGGGCAAATGGAGTAGCACCGCCTCCTCGCGTTGCGACACGTAGCCACGCAAGGTGACTTCGAGTTCGGGAATCGCGTATGAGACGCCGCCCGAGGCCTCCACCGCCATCGCCTCCTCCGCCTCGTGGATGCTACGCACCAACGCGGCAGCGATCGCCGGTACGGCCACTTCATTGCGCTCACGTTCGGCTTCCCGCAGGCGTTCCTGGAGCCGGAGGTTCTCCGTGATCAACCGTGCGATCTGGTCGCGCAGTTCCTGGACAGTTGTGGTGTCCTCGGGCATGGCCTAGCGCTCCGCCTCGGGCTGCGCGCGCAAAACGGGGACGGATCCAAAGGACATGCGCACGGTGGAGAGCTGGCCGGCTTCGACTGGCCTGTCCGGGGTCGGCGTAACGATCCGCGGCTCCTCGTTCTCGACTACGATTAGTCCTTTCACTTCGACCTCGACGCCTCGCAGCGTGGCGCCGATCGGTCCCCGCTCCGGATCGAGGGCCTCCTGCTGGATCCTCTCGATCACCGTCCGGAAGTGGCGAGCCAGGGTCTCGGGTTTGACCGCGCCCGCCGCCGGACGAGTTTTCCGCGCGATGGCGTCGGCTTCCTTTACGTCCGCTTGCAGAGCGCGGACATCCTCGGCCACGCGCTTGCCGTAATCGGAGGCGAAACCTCTGGGGTCCTGCGCTGTGTCGAGCTTTTTAAGGAAGTTGCGGGTGGCACCGTCCAGTGCCTCCAGCCGCTGGAGGATTCGGGCGAGGACTTGGAGCAACTCATCCATGGCGGTTCTCCGCTAGCTACCTTTCACCTGCTTGACGATTGCGCGTGTCTCGTCATCGACGACAACCAGCAGCAAACGCTGAGTCTGGTCACCGACCTGCTTATGCTGCATGACATACCATAAGCGGACCTGTCCGTTGAAAGTCATCGATAACCGGACGGCCGGATCATCGACGAGAAGGGGCTGGACCAGTCTGGTCACCTCGTCGCGAGTCAGGCGCGGAGCCACGCCGGCATCGGCGGCGGGAGGCGGGACCGGGACGATCGCCAGCTTGATCTTGCTCGCGGCGTTGACGTTGTATGCGAACTGATTGCTGTAAGTGGCGTTGACAGGCTGGAAGTAGATTTGCCTGAGGGGGTATTTCTGAAGCACTCGCGGTCCTTCTGGCGCGGGCGTGGCCACGCCTGTGGCAGGCGCTTTCCGCTGCTCCATCGCGATGGCCATGGTGAGTTCGAGTTCCGTCCGCGGCATCTGATACCACGTCGCCTGTAGCCCGAGGTCGGCCAACTGCGGGTCCTCGTTGATCTCGCGCTGCGTCTCCAGGGAATGGCGGTCCAGTTCCCGCTGGGCGCGGGCGATGGCTGCCCCCATTGTCACGATTACCGCTTCCATAGGCGCAGAAAGCAAATCGGTGATCTTCTCTGTTCCGTTGGGCATGGTGTCTGTCTCCTCCTGCCTTATTCACTACGCGTGACTACGGGCGGGCTGACTAGCGCGTTGATGGCGACCGTAGCCGGCGTCAGGCGCGGCGGCGGTGGTACGGGCTTGAGGATGGCCCGCATGACGCTGGAGCCTTGAGCCGAGTACGAGTAGGTATTGGACGTGCGATAGTTCACCGGCGAGGCGAAGGCGCGAATGGCGCTCACGCGCGCGGCCAGCGTTCCCGAGCTTTGCCCCGAACTTGGCCGCTCTTCGGTCTGTTTCATGCTGATGGACAACTTGACTTCAATGGTAGCCTCCGTGAACTGATAAAAGGTCGGCTGCAGGCCCGCTTGCAGCAGTGTCATGTTGACCGGCGGCGCGCCGCTCGCCCGGATCGACACACCGGTGATGGGGATGTTCTGACCTCCCACGCTCACCGTGCGCACTGAGGGCTCGATGATCTCGGCGATCTCGGGAACAATCGGCACCTGGGTCTGCATCAGAAACCGCAGCGTCTCGATTGCCGCCCGGTCCAGCTCCAACTGGCCTTCGGCGATCGCAAACGCGAGGTTGCGGATCAGTTCAGCGAATGGGACATCCAACAGTTCTTGACCTAGCGCCATTGACTATCTCCTCTTTATTCGAAAATCCTCATTGCGTCGCCGTTCCAAGCGGCCGGGAGCACAGGCAGGCGGACGTCGAGCCGCTCGCCCGAGATGGCCAGCGCGTGACGGATAAGCGCGCCAAACAGGGTGGGTTCGATCCGCCCACAGCGAGCCACCGCCAGGCGCGGCTCGGCGTTCCAGTGCGCAGCGGTCCATCCGATGGCCTCCGCGCGCAACAACTGCGCGATGCGAGTGCCCCATCCCAGATCGGTCGGCCCTCCGCCCCATTCGGCGACGAAAACGGGATGGCGGCGGGCGAGTGAACGAAGGGCGGGGGACAGGCCGCCCAAAGCAGGGAACAACCGCAAGGTGTAGACAAGGTTTGGAATGGGCGCGCCGCCAGTGCCAGTCACCGGGAATCCGCTGATGTCGGCGCCGTCGTCCAGCCCGCTGACAAAGCAGAGCGCGGCGGGATGGACTCGCCGCAGTTCGGCCACGATCAGTCGCACTCGGGTCCGCCAGCGTTCCCCTTCGCTGCTGGTAGCGGCTGAGCCGGGGTTGGTCAGATGGAAGAGCACGGCAGGTTCCGCGGCGTAGTACTCGCCGAGCACACTCCACAAGCGACTCGCAATAGAGTCCCCAGGCAGCGCGCCGGTGCTTTGGTGCCGTGGACCAACCGACAGCATCGTGTAGGCGCCACCGGCGGCGGCACGCCGGATGATGGGGTCGAGCTCACGGAGGCCAGCGGTGGCGTGCAGCAAGCGCTCCCGGTGGATTGATACACGGATGATGTTGGCGCCCCAGTCCAGGATCGCGTCAATGGCGGAGTCGTCTACTCCGACGCCGGTGGGCGCTTCCTCAGCCGGTTCGGAGGGCGCACGATGGAGCCCCAGGAGGCTGACGCCGCGCAGCAGGATGGGCGTACCTTCGAGATTCGTTAGACGGCTGCCGGTGACCCGCAGCCAAGGCAGCGAGCCGGAAAGGAATCCGCTCGGAATCCGGTCGGCGAGGGCCACTCGCGGTGGGGCAGGCTCCAGTTCTGGTCGTTTGGGAGCCCGGCGCAGGCGTTGGGCCACAGGGGCGCGGGCAGCAGCGAGTTCGTGCCGCCGCGTTTCCAACCGCCGTTGCCGGTGCGCCTGGTCGAGGAGAGCTGCGCGGTGCTCTTTCCGGCGGAGTCGTTTCCGCTGGCCTTCCGCCTGCCGCTGCTGGAGAGGCCGTTGCTCCTCCGGCGGCGCGACGCGGGCTTCGAGAGTCGTCTCTGTCGGCTTCACCGCGCGCTCGGGTAGCGCGGGTCGCGGCAGG
>Ga0233417_10000297_pt1 | contig 14431 bp, 14 predicted proteins | sample Sed_MG_FD_189023 | JGI IMG/M metagenome (GOLD analysis project Ga0233417, IMG submission 189023) | Sediment microbial communities from Lake Towuti, South Sulawesi, Indonesia - Sediment_Towuti_2014_0.5_MG | ecosystem: Environmental > Aquatic > Freshwater > Lake > Sediment | place: Indonesia... | reverse complement strand
TCTTGAGGGACAAACCCGATGGAGCGACGCAGGACCGCGAGCGGCCATTGGCGAATCGGCCGCCCGTCAACATACAGCGTTCCCTCCGGTGCTTCCCAGAGCCGTGCCACTAGTGCCGCCAGCGTGGTCTTCCCGCTTCCCGTAGGGCCGACAATCGCCAGCGTCGAACCTGCCGGCACGTGCAGGCGAATGTCGCGCAGGACGGGCGCGTTGGCCTCTTCACCCGAGCCATTCACCTGGCTGCGGGTGGTGGGATAGAGGAAGGTCAAGTTGCGAAACTCGATTTCTCCGCGAATTTCTGTGCTGTCCGCGGATCGTGCGGCCCGGTCGTCAATCGAGGGCTGCGCGTGCATCACGTAGTTCAGGCGGCCCATGGACGCCGCCCCCCGCTGGAAAATGTTGGTGACCCACCCCAGGGCAATCATTGGCCAGACCAGCAGCGCCAGGTAGGCGTTGAAGGCGGTCAGCGCGCCCAGAGAGAGCTCGCCGTGAATCACCTGCGTCCCGCCCTTCCACAGAATCAGCAGGAAGGTTGTCCCGATGAGGGCCGTCAGCGACGGCATAAACAGGCTCCAGTTGCGAATCAGCAAGACGTTTCGGGTGACGTACTCCCGGTTCAGCTTTTGAAACTCTTGCTCCTCGTGCTTCTCCTGGTTGTAGGCGCGAATCACGCGCACGCCCGCCAGGTTTTCCTGAGCCCGCGAGGAGAGCGCTGCCAGCGCCGCCTGGATGCGTTCGTAGAGGTCGTGAATCACTTTGCCGAAGTGCCGCACCGCAAAGGCCACGATGGGCACAGGCAGTAGGACCCACAGCGTCAGCATGGGCGAAAGCCGTAGCATCAGCACGATGGCCAGCACCATGGTCACGATGGTTGTTGCGCTGTACATGATCCCCGGTCCGAGCACCATACGCACGGCGTTTAGGTCGTTCGTGCAACGCGACATCAGCTCGCCGGTTCGATTGCGCACGTAAAACTCCGGCTCCATTCGTTCCAGAGCCACGAGCAGATCGTCGCGCAGGTCGTACTCGATATCTCTGGAAACCCCGATCAGGGTTGTCCTCGTCGAGAACGACAACAAGCCCTTCACCGCCACAATTCCCACCAGGAGCAGGCAAATCCACAGCAGCGTGCGCCCGCTTCCAGCCTGATAAAACGGCAACAGCAAGCTCGTCAGCCATCCAAACGCATGGCCTTCCTGAGCCAGGGGCTGCGGCGCCCCCCTCACCGCGTCAATTGCAGCACCAATCATCAAGGGAATCAGGTTGCCCACCGCGCCCATGAGCACCAGCGTCATCAGTCCCAGCGCAATTCGCCCTCGATAACGCCCGAGATAGGGCATCAGCCCCACCAGGTTTCTCCAGGACGACACCTTGGCTTGATTCCCGGCAGAGGCATTCACGGTTTGTGCGGCTGCGCTCATCGGATTCTTGACGGGATTCTCTCCAGAGTGGGCACTTCACCCAAAAAATGTTCAAAGTTTCGGTCCAGGGATTGGTAACGCTTCACCTTGGCGTTCCAACGTACCCCGATCGTCGGCGGGCTACCGCCGCCGGGCATCTGCATCGGCGTAAGATACAGGATCAAGCCCTTCTCGGCCGACCGCTCATACTGCAAACGCCAACCCGTAACTGGGAACAGCGGTGTGCCGCCCATATACCCGTTCGGGTTCTTCAGGTACTCGTCGCAACGGAATACTTCCTTCCACTTGGCGCCGTCCTTTTCCACGACGACTCCACGGGTCAGGAGATTCCCCGGCACGACCCCCTTGGGCGTCGTGGGAAGCCGGTTGATCACCAGCGCCTGCTCCGTGCCCGTTCCCGCCAAGTCGCCGAACGCAAGCACTTCCGCCTCGCTCCCCAGGACGGTAACGGCTGCCTCCTGATAGTCCTGCGGAACAGCTGGCTCTGCGGCCTTGGGTGGCTCTGTGCTCGACGGTGTAGGCTTGGGTGCTTCCCCGCATCCCGTCACCAACACCAACGTGCACACCGCCATACTCAATATGTTCTTGTGCAAAAGCTCTCCACGATTGTAAAAAGTTGGAAACTGTCCCCTACATACTGGGAAAGGCCAACGTAATCTCCATCACCCGCCCTGTAGCCCGATCGCATAGCACTTCCATCACCTGCGGCACCTCCGACCCCGCCCAATCGAACGCATAGAACATCAATTCTAGCTCCCGGTTCCCCTTCGTGGAAGGGCCGCTGGAGTTGGGCTCGCCGTAGATCTCATGCACCCGGTGTTGCGGGTCCCCCAATTTCAGCCCGCGGCCGGTCCTCCAGAGTTTCGTCTGCAGCACATCCCGGGCGCTCTGGTGGCAGTCCACCTGCTCATGGCGCGCGAGTGGACCCAGCGCGGAGATGGTCACGCTCTGAATGATGTTCTTCGCGTTCAGTTCGAGCAGCAACATGCGGCCGGTGCACTCATCGGTCCACTCCGCAATTCCGTCGGACACGTCCTTCTTGCGGTGTTTAGCCTTATAGGTCTTTTCCGCGACCGCCAGCGTGGCCACTCCGGGCCGCAACCCGGCCAGCATCAGCTCGTTGGCTCGCCGCTCCGGCTCCTGACCCGATACACTCACCACCAGGAGCGAGAGCACACTTGCCCGGCTAACGCACCGCCAGGATCTCGTCCAGTCGGGCTTCAAAGTTCTCCTCTCCTTCGGACCACAGCCGGTATCTCTCCACTGGCAAGGTTGGTTCGATCCGCGACACCCAGTCCATCAGAACTTTGATGTTTTCGCAGGTCTTTTGGTGATACTCGCGCAGGTTTCCCGGGCGGGTCATCGAGGCCAAAAACGCTGCCTCGGCAGGGTGCTCCGTGGTGACCACACTCTCTTCCTGGCCTCCGAGAATTCCCGCATGCCCCGTGAACAGGTGCTCGAATCCCGCGTCCACTTGGAAGTGGCCGATCTCCCGCCAGACTCCTTCGTCGTAATCGCTTCCGTGACAGATGAGTTCGATCGCCCGGGGCTCCAGCTTCCACTTTCCCTCCGCCGCCAAAACCCACAGGTCCCAGAAAGCGGTCACCTCGTACGCCGTGTCGGCGTTAAAATGCTCCCGCGCCAGTTCGACAACGCCTTCCGGTGGCAGCCATTGCCCGCGCAAATCCACTTCGACGAGCGGGGCTTCCGAAGGGTTGACGGCGCGAACCACCAGGCTGGCGCACCCCGGCCGGCCAGGAGAGAAGGGAAGCGTCTCGAGAAGCGTGCGGAACTGCTCGAGCATAGTCTCTTCGGAGAAATCCCGGCACCAGACGCCTAGATACGCGTGGTTTGCCATCGCCGCAGCATTATAAGGACTCGCTTCGGCAATGTCGAAATGCGGTGGGCTCCTGCGGGGGTGCTTCTTGCCGGCGACGGCCCTTCTTAAGGGAGGAGTTAGCGTGTTGCGTAAGAATCTGAGGGTTGAATTCAGTCCGCGCTGAGACCTACGCCAGGACCTACTTTTTTTCTGTTTGATTCGCGCTTCCCAGGGAACTCCCCAGGTCCGCCATTTTCTGCCGCAGCGCCTCGCCCAACCCGGCAAATACGTGCACCGCGGCATGCCGCAGCCGCTCTTCGGCGCTGGCCGCTAGCTTGTCGATTTGTTCCTGGGACCTCTTGCTGAGCGTGGTGACCGTGGCCAGAATCCAGGAGTTCGAGACATTTTCCAGCCGCTTCTTATACTCCTCGACGGAAAGGCTGGAGGTCTGCTGGAGTTCCTGGATCCACAACTTTTGTTGTGCTTCCCGCTCCGCTCGCAAAGAGTCTGTCAGCGGGGTCGTCTGCGCCTCCAGTTCCTGTCGCGCCTTGGCCACTCCCTGCTGCACGACTTCGCTCATGCCTTTGTGAAACTCGACGAAGAACTGCCGCGCCTCGGCATCCACCTTGGTCCTCATCTGGGCCGACAATGTCCCTACGCGCTGTGCCGTCTGCTCGTACGCGCCGGCCAAGGCCGACTGGATCCGGTCGTATTCGCGCTGGGCCGACTGGCGGATTTCGTCACTGAAACTTGCCGCCGTGGTTTCCGCAGACTGCCCCATCAGCGTGCGCGATCTGTCCAAGGCTTCCTTGACCGCCTCGTCCATCTGTTCCTGGGCGTGCTCCACGTAGCTCCGGCTGTAGTGGTTCAGTTCGGAGGCAAACGTGCCCGACATCTCCCCCGCCTTTTCTCGCAGGGCTTGCGAAGCCTGGTCCAGGCCGCGGTCGAGCGTGGTCTGCATTTGTGCGGACACCTTTTTTTCGTACCACTCCGCCGATTTGTAGAGCGCTTCAAACGTCGTATGCTGCGTTTCCGTGGCCTTGGTCTCCAGCTCCGCAAGCCATTTCGACGTGGCTGCCCGAGCCGCATCGCTGAACTCCCGTTCCAGGCTGCTCATCGCCTGTTGCATGCGGTTCGCCGTCTCTTGTACGGACTTGCTGGATGCCTCCTGCAGCCGGTCTCGATAACTTCCCAGGGCTTCCTCAGCCTGTGCCTTTGCGCCTTCCAGGTGCTGCATGATTTCTCCGGCGCGTTCCAGATGCGGCTGGAACTGTTGCTCGATCTGCGCCGCAAGCCTTCGCAGCGTTTGCTCTCCTGCTGATTCCAACACCGGCTGCAGACGCTCGGCCATCCCGGCCACCGCCTTTGCGGCCTGCTCGTCGAGGGTCCGCGTTTGCAATTCCAGCAGCAGCCGGAACCTCTGCTCCATCTCCTCGGTGGCCGCCTGACGCATGGCTTCCAGTCGCGCGCGCTGTTCTTCCAACTTGCCCGCGGCCTGTTCGATCTCCGCCAGGGCGGCTCTGGTTCGCGCCGTCTCCTTGCCCATGGCCGTTCGCAAGGTGCCCAGGACGCTCTCCGCCTCGGCGGTGGCTTGTTCAAACGACTGCCGCAGGGCCGCCGTCCGCGTCACCAGCTCCTGTTCGAACGCTTGCGAGGTGGCCCGCGCGTGATGCCCCAGACGCTCCACCGCTTGCCGGGATGCCGCTTCGAGCGACGTCTCCACCTTTTCATTCCACCGCGCCGTGGAGGCGCCCAGATCGGCATCCAGTCTGGCTCGCCAGCCTTCCTGCGCCGCGCTCACGGCGGAGTCAATCTCGTCTCTCAGGCTTTTCGCAATCTTCTCCAATCTTTCCAAGCGCGCCGTGTCTACTGCCAGACTTGCTTCGGCCTGTTCCTTGGCGCGTTCCCCAACCTCACTCAGCACGGCTTCGACCTGCCGCCGGAGCTCTTCCAGCGCCGCCTCGGTGTTCCCTGTGCCGGCAACGGCCTGCGTGCGCAGTCGGTCGAGCTCGCCGGTTGCCGCCCGAAGCCTGGCGTCAAACTCTCGTAAAGCCGAGGTCAACTGGGTTTGCGCCGCCTGCTCGACCTCCGCAGCCAGTTTTCCGGTCACATCCTCCATTCGAGCCGTGACCTTGCGCTCGATCTCTTCGCTCAATGCAGCTAGCGCCGCCTTTTGCGCTTCCGCAATCCGCGCTTCCGTCTCGCGCAACAGGGGTTCCCCGCGCGACGCTACAGCCGCTTCGACGGATTTCTCCGCTGCTTCCCGCAATTGCGCGTTCAACGTGGCCAGCAACGGACGGACCTCGCTGCTGGCTGCTTTTTCCGTGGCCTCACGGGCAGCGCGCTCGATTTGGGTTTTCGCTTCCGCGACCAGGCGCGCCACCTGGCGGGCCAGTTGCAGTGTCGCTTCGCCGCTTGCTGTGGCGGGAGAGGGTAGAACGTGCAGATTGTCCTCGCGGTGTTCACCGGCCGGCGCCGCGGCCGGCAGCGGCCACTCGTCAGCCTGCGCTTCGACCTGCGTCGCAGGCGACGGAATCTCCGCCAGGGGCCCTTCCGGGAATTCGAACCAGTCGGCTGGTGGAAATGCGATCCCCCAGACGTTGCCGGGGATTTCCAGCTCCACGCCGATTTGGAACAGCTCCCGCACGGTCCGCGGCCGCTGGATCCAGGTAACGCGGGCTCGCACCTGACGCGGGTCGCGGCCCGTCTCCGGGTGCGGCACCTCCAGCGTGACCCACATGTTCTTCAGTACATAATGTTTCGACTGATAGCGACAGCCCTGGCAGTTCACGATCAACGTGGACGTTCGCTCCTGGAACGGCCGGCCCAGCGCGTCCACCCCCGTCACGGTGAGGGGCACTGCCTGAACAATCCGTGTGGTTCGTCTTTTCTGCGGTTCCAACTCGGAGTTTGCGACCGATTCGCCCACGAAACACCCCGGAAAGCAATAGTTCAATCTAACACCGGCACGCAACGCGTGCTCTTCCCCGCCCGCCAGCCCGGTGCGAATCAGTTACTCACTTTCTCCGCTTGCTATGGTGCTGCCGGCGCTTTCTCTCGCCTGCCCAGTACTGCGTCCTTAATCTCCCTCGCTACCCACAGCGGGCCGACCAGAAAGTAGACTGGCCCCTGAAAAAACGCAGGCTTGTTCCCTTCAATCCGGTGGCCGAGGAAGAGGAGTACCCATCCCGCCACAAAGAGCGACAGGCCCAGCTTCCACCAGGTCAGAATCAGAAGGATGATCCCGGCGAAAATGATCGGAATTCCTACCGCGTGCAGGGCCTTGTTCCATGGGTGGGCATGCTCGTGATCGTACCGGACCATGTACTCCTGAAGAGATGCCATCGCTACCTCCGGCCGCGGCTGGGTGTGCGGAGACTGAGGTGCGCGTAACTCTACTACGCTTGCCTTGCTTATGCCAGGGGTGCCGCCTTGGAGCTTCAACTCACCGTTGGGCTAGGTTGTCGCGGGGGAATCCCCTACTCGACGCGGCGCCCTACAAATCTCGGCGCCCTTCCATGGCCTTCAACATGGTGACCTCATCGGCGTATTCGAGGTCGCTACCCACGGGGATGCCCACTCCAATGCGGGTCACGCGCACGCCCAGCGGCTTGATCAATTTTGACAGATAGACCGCGGTGGCCTCGCCTTCGGCCGTCGGATTCGTGGCAATGATAATCTCTTCCACTGTGCCGTTCTTCAGCCGCTCGATCAGGCTCTTAATCTTGAGTTTTTCCGGGCCGACGCCGCTCAGCGGTGCCAGCGAGCCGCCCAGCACGTGGTACAGCCCGCCGTACTGCCGGGTCTTTTCAATGGCCAGAATATTGTGAGGTTCCTCCACAACGCAAATGGTCTTCGGGTTCCGCGAGACGCTGGCGCAATACAGACACGGGTCCGTATCCGTGATGTTGTTGCACACCGAACAGACCCCGATCCGCTCTTTGGCCTCGCGAATGGCCTCCGCCAGCCCCAGTGCCTCTTCTTTTGTGGAACGCAACAGATGAAAGGCCAGCCGCTGCGCCGTCTTCTGCCCGATCCCGGGCAACCGCTTCAGCTCTTCAATCAGCCGTTCGATTGGTGCCGCAAAGTCAGGCATATTCGTGCGACAGGCGCTCTCGCCGGTCCACTTTCCACTTCTACTTTATCAGGAATCCAAGCTGGCGTCTGAAAACTGACTGCTGAGTGCTGGCGGCTCTTGCTCAAAACAATCCTGGGATTTTCAACCCCGCGACCCCCGGCAACCCGCCGGTCATTTCCTTGACTTGACTGGCGAGCGCTTCATCTACACGGCGGCTGGCCTCATTCACCGCGGCGCGCAACAGGTCCTGCAACATCTCCTGGTCTTTGCTGGCAAAGACCTCCGGTTCAATGCGCACCTCGGTCACCACTTTCTGCCCGTTCATCCTCACGCTGACCATGCCACCGCCGGCGGACGCCTCCACGTTTACGGCCTCGACGCGCTTCTGCAGGTCTTCCTGCATCTGCCGGAACTGGGTGAGCATTTGTTGCAGCGCTTTAACTTCCATGGGTTATTCCTCGCCACGCTTGACGTCGGAAATTCTTCCGCCAAACCGCTCGAGCATCGCCTGCACAATCGGGTCTTGCTCAAACTTGGCGCGCAGCTCAGGAACGTTCAGTGCCATTCTCGGCTTCGCCACGGCTGCCGCTAACGGCTCCAGTCTAACACAGACTCGCAGCGGTTGGCCCATCACCTGGCTGGTGATGGTGCGCAATCTCTCTATCTGCTCGCGTGCCTGCAGCAAATCCGCCAGCGCCTTATTCGCCGGCGAAAAGTAGAGGCGCATTTCGCTTCCCGCAAGTTCCCACCGGCTGGCGTGCTCGACGAGCTCGCCGAGGAATTTCTGCTGCGCAAGGATGGCCGCCTTGATGGCGTCCACCTGGGTTGCTGCTAAGCCGTCGAATTGCGCCGCGACCTTGGCCACTGCGCTGGGCAGCGCCGCCGGCAGCGGGGCCATTCGTGGCGGTTTCTCTGCTCCCGTTCCCGCGGCCTGCGCTCCCTGTTCGGGCACCGCCGTTTCCCGGCCGGACGCAGAGCCCATCGCCGCGCCGGCTGCGGCGGCCAGAGCCCGCGGCCCGCTGGCGGGCGTTGCCGGGTAGCTCGCTGCGCGCGGCGGAGTGGAGATTGCGGCCCGTTCGCCCTTCAGTTCCGCCAGCAGTTCTTCCAGCGGTGCCAATCGCCGCGCGTTCACCATCCGTAACAAGCCCATCTCGAGATGCAGGCGCGCGTCGGGCTTGCGCCGCAGATCGTCGTCGGTGTACAGCAAGATCTGAAAGTACCGCGTCAAATCTTCTTCGCTGAAACGCGCGGCCGTTGCCTTTAGCCTCGGCCTCTGCTCGGCCGTTGCTGCAATGAGCGGCGAGTCCGCACCGGCCACGCGGGCCACGAGCAGGTCGCGCACGTGGCGAATGGCTTCCCGGCAGAAATGCTGCAGGTTTCGCCCTTCCGCCAGCAGTTGATGGACCAGCCCCAGCGCGCGCTCCGCCGAGCCTGCGCCGACGGCGTCCATCAGCTCGTCCAGCACTTCCTCCGGCACGACGCCCAGCAACTCGCGCGCGTCCGCGTCGCGAATCGTGTTCCCGCAATAGGAGACCGCTTGCTCGACCAGCGACAGCGCGTCTCGCAAACTTCCTTCCGCTGACCGTGCCAGGACCGCCCTGGCTCCGTCGTCAATCGTCAAGTCCTCCTTGCGGGCGATCTCCGCCAAAGCCGCAGTGATTTCGCTGAAGGCCAGGGCCCGGAAATGGAAGTGCTGTGATCTCGACCGAATGGTCTCCACCAGATCCTCCGGCTGGGTCGTGGCCATGACGAAGATCGTCTTCTCCGGCGGCTCCTCGAGCGTCTTCAGCAGCGCATTGGAAGCTTCGTCGGTCAGCATGTGCGCTTCGTCGAGGATGACCACTTTGTAGCGTCCTGCCGCCGGCGCATAGCGCACCATCTCCCGGAGCTCGCGGATCTGGTCAATGCCGCGGTTGGACGCGGCATCAATTTCGATCACGTCCAGCGACGTCCCGGCGGCAATTTCCCGGCACGCGGGGCACGCGCCGCACGGCGTGGGCGTCGGCCCTTGTTCACAGTTGAGGGCTTTAGCCAGGATGCGTGCCGTCGTGGTCTTTCCGACGCCGCGTGCTCCGGAAAAAATGTATGCGTGCGCCACCCGCCCGGTGCGGATGGCGTTCTGGAGCGTTTGGGTGACGTGGCTTTGCCCGACCAACTCCTCAAACCGCTGCGGCCGGTGTTTTCTGGCAATGACCTGGTAGCTCATGGGCAGTGAATGTTCGAGCCGAGCGCTGATGAGAGGAACTTCGGGTCCTCCGCGGCACACGAAGCGCTCCCGCTACCGTTGCTCCCTTCCGGGCCTGGCGGGGTTTACGGGGAATCGTTGCACAGAGCCCGAAGTTCCACGCATCCAGTCGCGCGCTTCGCGAGCGACTGCAGGCCAAGTCTAACACAACTGCCTCACGCGACACGTTGTCTGCTGATGGCCCGCCGATGGGACGTCGTTCTGAGTGGAGGTTGAGGCTCCCCGAGCTTTGCATCGTCACACAAGAGTTCTTGGGCAGTGGCTCTTTGGAAAAATTGCTCTTGAATTTGCGTCCGATAATCTTCCTCTTGGAGTAGTCTCTCCGCGGATGCTTCCTCCGCATCCCTGGCTGCTGATCTCGCAAAGCGGGGTCGCGGCTTCCGCGGCGCCAGCGGACCGTACCCGGGGACTCCCCAGGACGCGCCCCACGTTAGAGGGCCAGCCTGTGCCTCCGGTGCAGGCGTGGAGGAACCATGAGGAAAGTAGTGTCTGTCGTGGCCGCGGTATGTTTTTCGCTTTCCGCTGCCGTTTCCGTTCAGCCACAATCAACGAATCAGCTCCTGCAGGGAACGCAGCTTCGCTTGGTGCTGCTGAACGGCCTGAGCACCTCCGTCGCTCGTGACGGCGACCCCTTTGTCGCCTCGGTTGCTGAGCCGGTTTACCTGGGCAATCAGCTTGTTCTACCTGCGGGCGCGATTGTCCATGGTCAGGTGGGCAACATCATTAAGCCCCGCCGCTTCTCCTGGTTCCGTGGGCAGGCGGCCATGCAATTGATCTTTCGCTCGATTGAAGTCGAGCATCGCGAGGTGCCGGTTCAAATGAGCATCCTCGCCATTCAAGATTCCATTGCGAAGAATGACGGCCGCAAGCGCCGGGACGTGAAGGTGGACGAAGGCGCGGTCGTTCAAGCCAAACCCGACATCAAGGGCGACGCGGTGACCATGGGCCTCGGAACAGGGGGCGGCGCGGTGGTTGGAGCGATCTTTAGCCACGTGGTGCGGGGCACCGTTATCGGCCTGGTCGGCGGTACGGCCTACGTTATGGTCAAAAAGGGGAAGGAAGTCGAACTTCCTACGCAGACATCCATTCTCGTTCGGATGGATAACACGGTGACGCTGCCGATCACCACGGCCAGCGTGACGCCATATTTAAGCAGCAACCCCCGCTAGCTGCGCCTCACTTCCAGCGATCCGATGCTGACGTGCCCGTGTGTCCCTGCGCGCGGGCCACGATCCGCGTCTTGCGGACGGGAGTTCTCCCGGTAATCATTGGCGGATGATCGCGGCAATGTCTTCAGCCCGGACTAGCTGCGGGGAGAGGGTGGCTTGTTCGTGTCGGGGAAGTCCATGTGCCAGAATTTCTCTTGTTGGAGCATGAGGGCGCCGGCCAGCCAGCCTTCGTTGTTGCGCGCCACCCAGATCACGTTGAATAAGAGTGGGCGCCCCGACGCTGCTCCTTCTTTCCCTCTCTCCAGCAAGCGGATGGCTAACACGTCGCCGCGGACGACGCGCGTTTTCAGAAGAATCCGGCAACCCGTGGAACTGATGTCCTGCGTGACCGTACGCTCGCAAAACAGCCGCCGGTCGGCATCGAATCCGGACACTTCTATGGGAAACGCCAGCACGACTCGCTTGTGTTTTCGCCGATCTTCTTGTACCTCCTGGCTCAGCTTCTCCCAGTCCGTGAGGGCCTGGAATTCTTCATTTGGGGACATGGCCACTCTCCTTACTGGATAGTGCTCAGCCGGTAGTAAAGGTCTTCGCGAAACCTGCCGGCCACGACCTCGGCCCGCAGGTCCCGATTGGTGGCGGCAATCAGGCGGACTTCGACGTGTCTTACTTCCGGTGAGCCCACCCGCTGGATTTCGCGGTTCTGAATCACCCGCAGAAGCTTGGCCTGCATCGGCAACGACGTTTCGCCCACCTCATCCAAGAAGACCGTGCCCCCGTTGGCGTATTCAAACAGCCCCGGCCGCGTGTCGGTTGCGCCGGTGAACGCTCCGCGCACATGTCCGAAGAGCTGGCTTTCCAGCAATGTATCCACCAAGGCAGAGCAGTTGCACACCGCAAATCGCTGGTGCGAAACGGGACTCATTTGGTGAATCGCCTTGGCGACTAATTCTTTCCCGCTGCCCGTCGGCCCGGTGAGCAATACGTTGGTGTAGTGTTTGGCGATCTTCCGCGCCAGGTCAAACATTTCCAGCGTCGCCGGGCTTTTTCCCACGATCCCGTGCTGCTCGAGATCCCTTAGGAGTTGTTCTTCCAGCTCGCGGATGCGTCGTCGTTGATTGTAGAGTGCTGCCAGCTCGTCCAGTGTCTTCTTCAGGCGGGCGCGTTCGATGGGCTTCGTCAAGTAATCGTAGGCCCCTCGTTTGATGGCATCGATCGCCGCCTCGAGCGAATAGTGTCCCGTCACCAGGATCACGTGAGCTCCAGGGTCTGCCGCGAGCACTCTCTCCATGAACTCCAATCCGGTCACGGCCGGCATTTTCATGTCTGCAAGAATGACCCGGCTGCGTCCGCGCTGGATCCATTCCAATGCCTCCCCGGGATCCGTTGTGGCCAGGCATCCGTACCCCAGCCGTTCCACCTGATCCTGCAACATCTCGATCATGGCGACTTCGTCGTCGAGCACGCAAACGGTCAATTGTTCCTTTTGGCTCAACTCGTTTCCGACGCGTTCCTTCTGGGTTGCCGTGACCATAGGGTCTTGTGCTTGCGGCAATACGCTTGCCACTGCCACCGCGGCATTTTCCTTGCGTAACCTGGAGGAAAATCATCCCCTCTGTGGCTGCTCCGCCTTGCTAACCTGTTGGCGATGATGCCCTTATCTTCGCGCCTTTGGCCGGGGTTCAACCGGTGGTGGCAATGCGGGGAGTCATGCAACTGACTTCCTGGTTTGCTGCTCTGGACCACGTTCCAGATTGGGTCTTTTCAGGTGTCTTCTCCGTGCCGAACGAGGATTTGCCTTTGCATCTGGCTTGAACCTCAGTTGAGTGGCTGGTCGTCCATGCCATGCAAGTGCAGGAGGAACTCTAACTCGCTTTCGTCCATTGCTTCCGGGCCGCCGTTTTCACTCCGGACTTCGCAAGGCAGGGCCATGCGTCCGCGGAACTCGAGCATTCCTTCCGGGTTCGCGCTGGTTGCCTGCCGAACCTCTTCCCAAGTGGAAAGACGATCGGCTCCCGTGCTCGGCATTGCCTTCTCACCGTTCGCGCTAGGAATCATTTTCAGAAACTCCCACCAGAGTTGGCTCCCCAACTCGGGCCCGCATGGGTCGCGTCTCCTCGATCTCAACCTCGCGACTGCCGTCGGCCCGGGCAGGTCCCACGTTTTTGGCGCGATAAACGACGGGGAAAGACTCGCCGCCTGCAGAGGGCGAGATGAGCCGCACAAACAACGTCGCCCCTTCTTCGATCTGCCTCTTCAGGGTCACTTTCTTGGCGGAGCTCTCGCTCCAATCCATGATGCACTCCTCGACGAAGAACTCGTTCGATTGATCCCAGCCCGAGGTTTCGATCCGATAGCGGGGATAGAGCAGAATGGAATCGTTCATGGGCACTGTCTCCTCAGGACATAAATCTGCAGGCTGCTGGCCAAATGCCCGTCAACGCGATCTCCTTCACTTGTTGGGGGTTACGCTTTGAAACTTGGGCTTACTGGAAGCATCTTCTGGCGCAGACGAGCACACTTGTGCGCCTTTGAAACACGGGATGTTCAGCGGACGCTTGTCTGTCCGACTGCGAACCGGTTGTCTAGCGGTAGATGATCCCGGGATAGAGGGCGGCGAGCGCTGCGGGAAAGATATAGTTGAAGAGTCTGCCGTACACGAACCACGCTACGATCAAACCCAGCATTCCGTAACCGCTAGTTCGCGTCCAATCCATGAACCGCAAAGCGGTGTTGCGGCTCATCAACAGTGTGACCGCCGAATTGCCGTCGAGCGGGGGCACGGGCAGCAGGTTGAATGTTCCCAGCACCAAGTTCAGCATAAAGGTGATGCTTAGCAACGTAGCCACGAACGCTGCCGCCCCCGGCTCCACGGCCTCTGTGACCCGCGTGTACGAAACGGTTTCCGGGGCCTGCAGAAATCCCATCGCCATGCCAATACGAATGCCCAACGCGGCCAATATCATCAACGTGAAATTCGCCGCCGGCCCGGCCAGCGCCATCCAGGCCGCACGGCGTGGGTGCCGTTGCTGCCAGTAGGGATCGTACGGAGCGCTGGCCCAGCCAATCATCCAGCCTCCGCCGGAGAGCAAATAGGAGAGGATGGGTGCCGCAATCGTGCCAAAGGGTTCTCGGCGAATGTGCGGGAGCGGGTTCAGCGTCACCTGTCCGCCTTCAAACGCAGTGGGATCGCCGCCCCACTTGGCAACCAGCGCATGCGCGCCCTCGTGGCACGTCGTCGAAAAGAGAAACACGACATACCAGATCACGCCCAGCGCGACCACCTCCGGCCCCAATTGCGAAAGATTTCCCATTCTTTTTTCCCGTCCGGCAAGCCTAGCCATTTCTCGTTCACCATGCAAGTACGTACTTCCTTGACAAGCCCTTCAGCCCGGTTTAGCTTTCCACCTTGCTCCCTTGAACATGCCACTCGGTTGAGTCTTGCAGATTTCCGAGAAGGAGGTGTGCGATGCCTGCCCGTGGGAAACGGCCGATGCGTCGCCAGGCGAAACTTGACCGCGAATTTGAGAGCCTCCTGCGCCGTGCTGCTGCGCTGGCAAAGACCCGGCGCCGGAAGCGCGCGTCACGCTCCCCTCGTCGAAAGCGCCGCTCACCTTAGCTGCCTTCTGCCCACCCGTTCTCTTCAACTCCATTCCCGTGGTCTGGATTCGGCGGCAGAGTGACCTCTGGCTTCCTCTT
>Ga0233417_10000296_pt1 | contig 14435 bp, 15 predicted proteins | sample Sed_MG_FD_189023 | JGI IMG/M metagenome (GOLD analysis project Ga0233417, IMG submission 189023) | Sediment microbial communities from Lake Towuti, South Sulawesi, Indonesia - Sediment_Towuti_2014_0.5_MG | ecosystem: Environmental > Aquatic > Freshwater > Lake > Sediment | place: Indonesia... | reverse complement strand
AACGTCGCTCCGGGCCCTGTGCCGCGGGGCGCGGCCGCGGCTATCGCGACCGGGGGCGCAGTTCACGAGGGTGCAGACGCGGTAGTTCCGGTCGAGCACGCCCAGGAGGTCGACGGGCGCGTTGAGATCCTCGCGCGGGCCGAGGTGGGAGCGCACGTGAGGGAACGGGGCGGCGACGTGGAAGAGGGGGCAACGGTCGTCGAGCGCGGAACGCGCCTCGGCCCGGCCCAGATCGGCGCGCTCGCGGCGTCGGGCGTCGTCGATGTCGTGTGCGCTCGCCGTCCGCGAGTCGCCGTGCTCGCGACGGGAAGCGAGCTCCGCCCTCCCGGCGCTCCGCTCGAGCCGGGTCAGATCTACGAGTCCAACCGTGCGCTGGTCGCCGCAGCTCTCGTCGCGACCGGAGCCGAGGTGGACGTCCTCCCCGTCGTGGGGGACGACGAGACAGCCCATCGAGATGCGATCGAACGGGGGCTCTCGGCGGACGTTCTCGTCACCACGGGCGGCGTCTCCGTCGGGCCACACGACCTCGTGCGGAGGGTGGAGGCGGCGTTGGGCGTCCGGGAGGTCTTCTGGGGAGTTGCGGTGAAGCCCGGCAAGCCGGTGTCGTTCGGCGTGAGGGGATCGACGCTCGTCTTCGGGTTGCCGGGGAACCCAGTGTCGTCGCTCGTCGGTGCTCTGCTCTTCGTGCGGCCGGCCCTGTTCGCCCTTCAGGGCGCGGGCGAGCCGGGGCCTGTGTACCACGTCGGCAGGCTCTCGAGGCCGCTCCGGCGAAATGAGCACCGGGACGAGTTCGTCCGGGCACGTCGCCAGTTCGGTACGGAGTGGGTCACCCTCGATCCGGTACCCGGCCAGGAGTCCCACATGATCGTGCGCGCCGCGGCGGCAGACGCCCTTGTTCACGTGCCCCGCGGAGGAGGCGAGCTGTCGGCAGATGAGCCGGTTCGCTACCTCCCGCTCGAGTAGCGGCGTCCGGCGCCGCCGGCGATGCCCCCGACCGTCGTACGCAGGACCCCGCCCCCCGGTTGGGCGCGCCCGGCGTGGGGCCGGTACCGGCCGAATGCGAGCGCGCCGAGCTGCGCTGCGGCCGCGAGCCACGCGAGGGCGAACAGCACGGAGCCGATCGACACGTATCGCACCGTTGCCAGGGCGAGGACGTACAGGGCACAGTCGAGAAGTCCGAGATCGAGCTCGCTGGCGAGAACGACGAGCCCCACGAGCGGACCGGCCAGGCCGAGGAGATAGAGAGCTGCGCGGGTTCCGGCACGGCCTGCCAGCGGGAGCCACAGCCATGCGTAGAGCGAGGGAAGGACGAAGAGGAGCCCGTACGGCCTGACCAGTGCGAGGACGATCGCGACGGCGGTGAGCCAGACGAGCGCCACGGTGTATCCGGCCAGACGCTCGTCCGCCGAGGGAAGCGGCCCTGCTGCAAGGCGTCGCCGTCCCACGAGCCAGCCGAGCGCCGCGGCGCCGCCCAGAGCAGCGAGCTGTCCCGTAGGGGGATCCGTCACGAAGGACGAGGTCGGCGGAAGAGCAAGCGGTGCTCCGGTCGGGAAGACGCCCGTAAGGGCACCGAGTGCGAGCAGGCAGCCGCAGTAGAGCCAGAAGAGCAGCCGCGTTCGCAGGGCGCGCACGGCAGGCGCGAGCGGGAGCCGCCGCCGACGGCTCCGGACCGAGAGGTCGAGGACGCCGAGTGCGAACGGGACGACGGTGACGACGAGCGTCAGCCGGAGCACCCAGCCGCTGGCGACGCGATCTCCGATGAACAGGCTGTCCGCGGTCCGGAACGTCGTCCGTACGCTCACGTCCAGCGACCCGAGCAGGGCCTCGACGGCGTTTCCGATCCGGCCGTACCTCCCGACGGCGAGCGGAGGCACCGTCGCGCCGCCCGTATCAGGATTCCCGACCTCCGCGGTCGTGATGGTGAGGGCGGCGATGCCCCTGCCCAGCAGGGGCCCCTGCTCGCCGGCGGCGTAGGGGATTCCGAGCCCGACGAGCTGGCTTGGAGCCGAGGCGAGCAGCGGCCGGAGGCCCGTCTGCTCGCTGATCCGCGCCGCTGCGGTCGCGACCAGCGTGCGAGACGGAGACGTGGAGTCGTCTCCGGCGACGAGCAGCCACGTTCGGTCCCGGCTGCGAATGTCGTCGACGACGAGCGCTGCGATCGCGTGGGCCGCATATGGAGAGTGACTCGCGAAGTGCGCCGCTCCAGCCGCGCCGTACGCACCCGCGTCGGTCGACACGAGGATCAGCGTCCGCTCGAGCACGGCCGGGCTGGCGCCGGCCTGCGAGCCGAAGCTGCGCGCGATCTCGATCAAGGCGGCAGTGCCCGAGGCATTGTCGTCTGCCGGAGACATTTCGCCACTGTTGTCGCGATGGGCAACCAGAAGCACCGCCTCGTCCGCTCGGCCACGGACGACTGTCACCAGGTTGTGAAGCTCGACGACGCCGAGACCGGCGAGATCCTCCCTCCAGACCTGCGCCTCTACCGGGAGGCCGAAAGAGGCAACAGTCTCCTCGTACCAGTGCGCGGCCTGGACCGCCTCGGGCGTGCCCGGAACACGTGACGGATACGCAGTCGAGAACGCCGTGGCTGTCGAGGCCGCCGAGGCCGCGTCGAAGGACGGCGCGAGCGGCGGAGGGGGGAGTGGCCGAGCCGGAGAGACGGACAGCAGCAGTGCGACGACCGCGGGAACGACGACGAGGAGCCCGATGCGGACGAGACGTGCGTCGAGCGGTCTGTCGATGGCGCTGCGGCGCCGTCGCCGCCTCCGCCTGGGGGGCCGGGCCGCTTCCATCGCGGGGCTATAGTAGGCGGGCGGCTGGCCCGGTCTCCGTCACTAGCGCCGAATGCAGAAGTCCTCGACCATCCTCCTCGTCGACGACGAGGACTCGATCCAGACGTTGCTCACGTTCCCGCTCGAGCGGGACGGGTACCGGGTGGTTCAGGCGCGCGACGGCGAGGAGGCGCTGCAGCGATTCGGCGAGCACGACGTCGATCTCGTCGTGCTCGACGTGATGCTCCCACGGCTCGACGGGCTCGAGGTCTGCAAGCGGCTGCGGAGCCAGAGCAACGTGCCGATCGTCATGCTGACGGCCCGAGGTGAGGAGCTCGACAAGGTGCTCGGGCTCGAGCTGGGCGCCGACGACTACATCACGAAGCCGTTCTCGATCCGCGAGTTTCGAAGCCGTGTCCGGGCGTTGCTGCGCCGGGCGGCGGCGGCTCCCGCCGGGCCGCGGGATGAGGTCATCGAGCGCGGCGAGCTGAGGATCGACATCCCGCGGCGCACGGTCGAGGTCCGCGGCGAGACCGTGCAGCTCACGTTCATCGAGTTCGAGATGCTCGTGCTGCTCGCGTCCAGCCCGGGAGTCGTCTTCTCCCGCAGAGAGCTCTTGGAGCGCCTCCGCGGCGGCGCCGATTACCGCGAGCCGCGCACGATCGACGTGCACGTCCGCCACCTGCGCGAGAAGATCGAGCTCGACGCGAGCAATCCCGAGCTGATCCTCACGATCCGCGGCGCCGGCTATCGCTTCCGCCCCGAGTGAGGATTCCCGGCGGGATCCGCGTCCGGCTGGCCCTGACCGTCGTCGGCATCGTCGCCGGGGCGCTGACGGTCGCGTACCTGATCGTGGTGCCGTCGCTCGAGCAGCGGTTCGTCGACGCGAGGCTCGACCAGCTGGAGGAGCTCGGGGGATCCCTCTCCAAGGAGCTTCCCGAGAACCAATTCCTGTGGCGCGAGGCCGTCGACCGGTTCGCGGTGGTCTCGGGCGCCCGCGTCGCCGTGTTGGACGTGCTCAAGCAAGACCCGCCGACCCTCGCGGTGATGGCGGACTCGCGGAGAGGTCGCTCGTCCGACGTCCAGAACGACCCGGTCGCGCTGCGTGCGGTCGTCAGCGGGACCCCACAGCGAGGGCGGGTGACCGACCGGAGCGGGGATGACGCGGTCGTCGCCGTTCCGCTCGAGACTGGCGCGGTCCTCCTCCTCCGCGCACCGCTCGAAGACTCGCTGAACACGGTCGAGCTGGTGAAGCAGCGCTTCCTGCTTGCGGCCGCGTTCGCCCTCGTCCTGGCGCTCGTGCTCGCCCTCACGGCGGCGGGACTGCTCGCCAACCGGCTGCGGCGCCTGGAGACCGCCGCGGAGCGGATCGCGGACGGGGACTTCGCGGTCCCGATCGTCGATCACGGCGACGACGAGATCGGGCAGCTCGCGGTCGCCTTCGACCGCATGCGCGTGCGACTCGCTCAGCTCGACAACGCGCGCAAGGAGTTCGTGGCCAACGCGTCGCACGAGCTGCGGACACCGCTGTTCTCGCTCGGCGGATTCCTCGAGCTGATGGCGGACGAGGACCTGGACGAGGAGACCAGGCGAGGGTTCCTGCTGACGATGCAAGGGCAGGTCGAGCGGCTCGCGAAGCTGTCGACCGACCTCCTCGACCTGTCCCGTGTCGACGCGGGGCAGCTCACGGTCGCTCAGGAGCCCGTGGATCTCTGCGAGGCGGCTCGGGCGCTCGTCTTGGAGCTCGAGCACCTCGCCTTGTCGTCCGGCCAGGCCCTAGAGGTCAGGGCCGAAGGTGATGTCTGGAGCCTTGCCGACGAGGATCGGGTCCTCCAGATCGGGCGCGCTCTCGTGGCGAACGCGCTCGTGCACACGCCCCAGGGAACCCGCGTCGTCGTCCGGGCTCACCGCCGCGGCTCGCGGGCTCTGCTGAGCGTCGAGGACGATGGTCCGGGCATTCCGGCCGACCAGCGCGAGGCGGTGTTCGAGCGCTTCTACCGCGGCGAGGGGACCATCGCGCCCGGGAGCGGGCTGGGACTTGCGATCGCGAGGGAGCTCGCGCGGTTGATGCAAGGCGCGGTGCGGCTCGACTCGGGCGACGGTAGGACGGTCTTCACCCTCGACCTTCCGGCCGAGCCTGCCCCCTCGCGTGTCTCCACGCCCAGGTTTTCACGTGAAAACGGCGTGGCCCTCGGCGAGGAACGCACGCAGGTCTGAACAAGCGTCGCGGCCCCATCTACGATCTCGCCGTGAACGAGCTCTCGCACGTGGACGAGTCTGGGGGCGTGCGGATGGTGGACGTGGGCGGGAAGCCGCACTCGAGGCGGCGCGCGATCGCGACGGCGACCGTCCGCATGGCGCCCGAGACGGTCCGGACCCTTCGCGAGCTGCCGAAGGGGGACGCGCTCGTCGCGGCGCAGATCGCGGGAGTGATGGCCGCGAAGCGCACGGCCGAGCTCATCCCGCTGTGTCATCCGCTTCCACTCACGCACGTGGACGTGCAGCTGGCGGTGGGCGACGCCGCGGTCGAGATCGAGGCCTCGGCCGAGACGACCGCACAGACGGGCGTCGAGATGGAGGCGCTCGTCGCCGCGAGCATCGCCGCCCTGACCGTGTACGACATGGCCAAGGCGATCGACGAGGGGATGGAGATCGGGCCCGTCCGGCTCCGCTCGAAGAGCAAGGCGCCCACATGACCGTCGCCGTGCTCACGGTCTCCGACGGCGTCCATGCGGGAACCCGCCAGGACGCGAGCGGTCATGTGCTCGAGAGCTTGCTCCAAGACGAGGGCTTCGACGTCACCCGGCGCGTTGTGCCGGACGACCGGCAGGAGATCGCGACGGCGATCGAGGAGCTCGCCGCCTCGGGTCTGTTGCTGGTGTTGACAACAGGAGGAACGGGCTTCGCGCCTCGGGACGTGACCCCGGAGGCGACGCGGCTCGTGATCGACCGGGAAGCGCCGGGGATCGCGGAGGCGATCCGCGCCGACGCCCGCGCGAGGACGCCGCACGCGTTGCTTTCTCGCGGAGTGGCAGGCCTTCGGGGAGCGACGCTCGTGGTCAATCTTCCGGGGTCGCCCGGCGGCTGTCGCGACGGCTTCGAGGTCCTGCGGCCGGCGTTGAGGCACGGCCTGGAGCTTGCCTCGGGCGATACGACGACCGCGCACCGGCAGACGTGACCACCGCCAGCATTCCTCTTCCGCGGCGCCTTGCGTCGCTCGTGCGGATCGAGCACACGGTGTTTGCGCTCCCGTTCGCGTACGTGGGTGCGCTACTCGCCGTGGACGGCTGGCCGGGGCTCTCGGACATGGTGTGGGTCACGGTCGCCATGGTCGGCGCGCGCACGCTGGCGATGGCGCTCAACCGACTCGCCGACGCGGAGATCGACGCGCGGAACCCGCGCACCGCCTCGCGCGAGCTTCCGAGCGGCTCGCTCACGCGTGGACAGGTGCTCGCGCTGTGCCTGCTCGCGCTCGCCGTCTTCCTGGTCGCCGTGTTCCAGCTCGACCCGATCGTCCGCTGGCTGTGGCCGATTCCGGTGGCGATGTTCGTGATCTATCCGTACCTCAAGCGCGTCACGTGGCTCTGCCACCTCTGGCTCGGCGCGTGCCTCGGGCTCGCCCCGGTCGGAGCGTGGCTCGCGGTCTCGGGAGTCGCGCCGTGGGAGGCGTGGGCGATTGGCGTTGGCGTTCTGCTCTGGGTCGCGGGCTTCGACCTCTTCTACTCGCTCTACGACCTCGAGCACGACCGGCGTGAAGGGCTCCACTCGTGGGCGGTGCGGTTCGGCGAGCACGGGGTCTTTGCCGGAGCCCGCGCTTTCCATGCCGGAACGGTGCTTCTGCTCGCGGCCGCCGGAGCGGGCCTCGGGCTCGGCCTCTTCTACTGGCTCGGGATCGCGGCGGTCGCGGGGCTGCTCCTCTACGAGCACTCGCTCGTGCGTCCGGGTGAGCTCCGCCGCCTGGACGCGGCTTTCTTCACCGTGAACGGGGTGATCAGCGTCGTGTACCTCGCCTTCGTCGCGCTGCAGGTGCTCGTCGCGTGATCCGCGCGCGCGGTCTCGAGAAGCGCTATGGACGCCGGAGGGTGCTGACCGGCATCGACCTCGACGTCGAGAACGGATCGTTCCTGGTGGTCACGGGGCCGAACGGCTCCGGCAAGACGACCCTGCTCCGCCTCCTCGCCGGGCTCGCGGCCCCGACCCGCGGCCGGCTCGAGGTCGACGTCGACCGCGGGCGCCTCGGGTTTCTCGGACATGAGCCGCTCGTCTACCGCGAGCTCACCGCGCTCGAGAACCTCGACCTCTACGGACGCCTGTACCGCGTCCGGGAGCGGCGCGAGCGCATCGGGATGCTGCTCGAGCGCTTCGGCCTCTGGGACGAGCGAAACGAGCGCGTGGGCACGTACTCGCGAGGCATGACGCAACGCCTCGCGCTCTGCCGCACGTTGCTGCACGATCCCGAGCTTCTCGTGCTCGACGAGCCGTACTCGTCACTCGACGAGATGGGAGCTGCGCAGCTCGACCGGGAGCTCGGCGGGCTTTCGCACACGCGGGCTCTCGTCGTCTCCACGCACGACCCCGCCCGGCTCGAGCCCCTCGCAACCGGAAGGCTCGCGCTCGCGTGACGTACCTCTCCGACGTCGTGGCGTTGACCCGGAAGGACCTGCGCGTCGAGCTGCGCGCGCGCGACACCCTGCCCGCGATGCTGCTCTTCGTCCTCTCCTCGCTCGTCGTCTTTCACTTCGCGCTGCCCGAGGAAGCAGGCGACGAGGCGGCGTACGGCCTGCTCTGGGTCGCGATCGTCTTCACGGCGCTTCTCGGCCTGACGCGCGCCTGGGTGCCGGAGCACGAGCACGGTGTTCTGGACGGGCTCGTGCTCGCTCCGTGCGACCGGAGTGCCATCTGGCTGGGCAAGACGTTCGCCACGCTCGCCTTCCTGCTCGCCGCCCAAGCTGTCGCGCTGCCCGCGTTCGTTCTCCTCTTCGCTCCTCTCGACGCGGCCGCCGTCGCGGGAGTCCTGCTCGCCGATCTCGGAATCTGCGCGGTCGGCTCCCTGCTTGCGGCGATGGCGGCGGCCGGCCGCGCCCGCGAACTGCTGCTTCCGCTCCTCTTCCTCCCGCTCGCGATCCCGCTGGTCGTCGGCGGGGTGGGCTCTGCGATCTCCTCCGAGCCCGAGCAGTACCTCCTCTTCCTCGCGCTCTACGACGCGGTCTTCGCGGTACTCTCGTGGGCGTCCTTCGAGTACGTCGTCACCGAGTAACCCGCTGAGCGCCTCGATCCGCAGCCTGCCCGTCCTCGCCGTGCTCGCGGCAGGTCTCATGGGCGCCGCGATCGTCCTGGGCCTCCTCGTGGCTCCCGAGGACGCGGACCAGGGGATCTCGCAGCGAATCTTCTACATCCACGTCCCCATCGCGCTCACCTCGTACTTCTGTTTCGGGCTGGGGGCCTGGAAGGCCCTCCTCCTGCTCTGGCGCGCCGACCAGCGCTACGACCTCGAGAGCTACGTGGCGATCCACCAGGGGACGATCTTCGGCGCGCTGACGCTGATCACCGGCTCGATCTGGGCGAAAGCGTCCTGGGGCGTGTGGTGGACGTGGAGCTCGAACCAGCTCGTTCTCTTCCTCGTCCTCTTCCTCTTCTACTGCGCGTACTTCATGCTCCGGTTCTCGCTCGAGGACGGACCGCGGCGAGCTCGCTCCTCGGCGGTGTACGCGCTCTTCGGAATCGTGCTGATCCCCGTGAGCTTCCTCGCGATCCGCCTCGCCGAGGACTTCGTCCACCCGACGGTGTTCACGCGTGAGGGGCCGCAGATGACTGCGACCATGTTCGTCGCGTTCTGCGTCTCCTGGGCGGCCGTCACGCTGCTCGCGTACGTCCTCTACCGCGTGGAGCTCGCGGGAAAGCGGCTGGACGCTGGCCTCCGCGAGCTTCGGGAGGCGATTGGATGAGCGGCGGCCAGTACGTCGCGGCCGCCTACGGCGCCGTCTTCGTCGTCGTCCTCGCCTACGTGGCGATCATCGCCGCCAAGCTGCAGCGGCTCGAGCGGGAGACAGTCGAGCTCCTCGAGCGCGTGCGCCCGTCGGCGCGAGAGGAGCCCGCCGCCGGCCGGACTGCCCTCTATGCTGGAGGCGTGCTGCAGGGGAGCGAGGCAGAGGGGGCGAGCGAATAGGCGTTTCCCGCCCGCTTCAGGGGCGACCGCTGCCGCTCCAGCTTCCGACCGCGTTCGTCCGCATTCGCCCTCGGGGCTCGCGGCTCTGCGGCGAAACGCGTGCCGAGCGGCTCCGCCGCTGCCCGCCTGCGCGGCCGACTCGCCGACGCTCGTAGGTCTAGTCTCCTCTCCGTGTTCATCACGTTCCTGAGCGATTTCGGGCTCAAGGACGACTTCGTCGGCACCTGCCACGGGGTGATGAAGTCGATCGCGCCGGAGGCACAGATCATCGACATCACGCACGGGATCCCTCCGCAGGCGGTGCTCCAGGGCGCCCTCGTCCTCGCGAACACGATCGAGTACATGCCCGTCGGCGTGCACCTCGCGATCGTGGATCCCGGAGTGGGCGGGCCGCGCCGCCCGCTCGTGCTGCGCGATGGAAAGGAGCGCGTGTACGTGGGTCCGGACAACGGCCTGCTCCTGCCGGCCGCCAGGCGGGCGGGGATCGTGGCTGCGTACGAGCTCGCCAACCCCGAGTACGCGCTCGAGTCGATCTCCCGGACGTTCCACGGGCGCGACCTCTTCAGCCCGGCTGCCGCCCATGTCGCGCGCGGCGTCCGGCTCGAGGAGCTGGGCCCCCCGCTCGACCCGGACGCGCTCGTGACGCTCGACCTCCCCGAGCCCCTGCGGGAAGCGGGCTCTTTGGTCGCGACCACGCTCTACGTCGACAGCTTCGGGAACATCGTGCTGAACCTCACGAGGGACGACGTCGAGCAGCTCGGCATCGTCCCCGGCATGCGGGTCGAGCTCGAGCTCGCGGGCCAGCAGTACTACGCGGTCATGGCCAGGACGTTCGCGGACGCGCGGGCCGGCGACGTCATCCTCTACGAGGACAGCTACAGGAACATGTCCGTCGCCATCTCCAGGGGAAGCGCGGCGCGGATGCTGCACGTCTCCCCTGGACAGCAGATCGGGATCACCCACGCTGGGTAGCTACGAGACGGGTGGCCTCCGGTCGGCCCAGGGTCGAGCCTCCTCGATCTGCGCCGCGAGCCGGAGGAGGAGGGCGTCGCCCGCCGGCGGGCCGATCGCCTGGACGCCGATCGGAAGGCTGTCCGGGCTCCAGTGGAGCGGCAGCGACATCGCCGGCTGGCCCGTCAAGTTCACGATCGCCGTGAACGGGGTGAACTCGCCGTTGCGGAGCAGCTGCTCGATCGCGCCCTCGACCGCCTCCTGCCACCCGATGGGCACGGGAGGAAGCGCGAGCGTCGGGGTGAGCACGACGTCGACGTCGTTCCAGAATGCGACGACGCGACGGGCGACCGCTTGCAGCTGGATCACCGCACGGCCGTAGTCTGTCGCCGAGGCGACTCCCGCCGACTCCACGAGGGCGCGGTTGATCGGCGTGAGCAACGCGAGGTCGTCGACCGCGTAGAGCGCGGGTCCGACCTGCCAGACGACGAGGAACGCATGCAGGAGGTCAGGCTCGATCCAGGCCGGCGTCGACTCGACGACGCCGTGGCCGAGCTCGTCGAGCAAGTCCGCAGCTGCCTCGACGGCGGCGACGCACTCGGGGTCGACCGCTGCCTCGATCGGCGGCGTCGTCGTGACCGCGATGCGCAGCGATCCCGGCGGGACGCCTATCTCGTCTCCGAAGGGACGCTCCGGCGGCGCGGCCCACCACGGGTCGCCCGGTTCGTAGCCGGAGAGCACGTCGAGCAAGGCGGCGGCCTCACCGACGGTGTGAGAGACCGGGCCGGAGGTGGACAGGCCCTCGAGGGACGTGAACGGCGCGGCCGACACACGGCCTCGGGACGGCTTCAGCCCGAACACGCCGCAACACGATGCCGGAATGCGGATGGAGCCGCCCCCGTCGGAGCCGTGCGCGATCGGCGTGAGCCCCGCCGCGAGTGCGGCCGCGGCTCCGCCGCTCGAGCCCCCCGGCGTGCGCTCGAGGTTCCACGGGTTCCGCGTAGCGCCGTTCAGCTCGGACTCGGTGAACGCGGTCGTCCCGAACTCGGGCGTGTTCGTCTTCCCGAGGATCACGAACCCGGCCTCCTTCAGGCGCCGGACGACGGCGGTGTCGTAGTCGGGGACGAAGTCGGAGTAGGCGCGGGACGAGAAGGTCGTGCGGATCCCGGCCGTCGCGGTGAGGTCCTTGACTGCGATGGGAACGCCGTGGAACGCCCCGTCGCCGGAACCGGCGTCCTTTGCACGCGCCTCCTCGAGCGCCTCGTCGGCGCAGACGGTCACGTACGAGTTGAGCTGTGGGTCGATGCGCTCGATGCGGTCCAGGTAGAGCTCGACGAGCTCGACCGACGAGACCTCGCCCTCGCGAACGAGCCGCGCCTGCTCGGTCGCCGGGAGGAACGCGAGCTCCACGGATGCGACGCTACAGGTTCATGGCGAGGGCCGGAATCGAACCGGCGACACCACGGTTTTCAGCCGTGTGCTCTACCGACTGAGCTACCTCGCCGCGAAAACGGAGTGTAGCCCCGTTTCCTCCGCCGAAAGTGCGAGGCGTAAGCCAACCGCACTTTCAGCGGCTGAGCCGTGTGCTCCACCGACTGAGCTACCTCGTCGCGGCGCCTCAGTGTACCCCGGAGCCGATGTCTTTCCGCCCGGAGCCCAACGCGTAAGCGATTTGGACTTCCGGCGGCTTTACCTCGCCGCGGCGACCCGTTGTACCCCTGGCTCGAGCCGGCTGCGGGTCGGCCGGGGGGCCGTAGACTGGACGGCCGCGATGTACTTCGTCGTCCTACGCCGGCGGGGTCCCGAGTGGGACCCGAGCTTGCCGATGGAGAAGCAGACAGGCTGGCCGGCACATGCCGCGTTCATGGACGATCTCGTCGAACGGGGATTCGTGATTCTGGGCGGGCCGCTGGCCGACGAGGAGCGGCGTGGTGCTCGCCCTGGAAGCCGCGTCGGAGGAGGACGTGCGCGACACGCTCGCCCGCGATCCCTGGAGCGGGTCCCACCTCGTCGTCGACTCCGTCGACGGGTGGACGATCAGGCTGGACGGCAGGCGTGCGTAGTCGACACGCGATCGTTACGGTTCCCCGGATGACCGGGGCGAGGAGGCGGGAGGTCGCGATCATCGGCGCAGCGCTCGACCTCGGCCAGGGGCGGCGCGGCGTGGACATGGGACCGTCGGCGATCCGCTACGCGGGCCTCGAGGAGCGGCTCGCGAGCCTCGGCTACGAGGTCCGGGACCTCGGGAACGTAGCGACCGCCGTGCAGGAGGCAACTGAGCTCGAGGACGAGCGTGCTCGCTTCCTCCCGCAGATCAAGGAGACGTGCGCGCGCGTTGCGGCACTGGTCGCGGAGGCCTCCGACTCGGGGGCGACACCGCTCGTGCTGGGCGGTGACCACTCGGTCGCGCTGGGGACCCTCGGGGGCCTCGCCTCAGCGCGCGGGCCTGGCGCGGTGCTGTGGATCGACGCGCACGCCGACGCGAACACTCCGGAGACTAGCCCGACCGGCAACGTGCACGGTATGCCGCTCGCCGCGGTGCTCGGGCTCGCCGGAGCCGCGTTCGAGAGCGACGCGTGGCCGCTTCCTGCCGTCGAGCCCCGGCGGGTCGCGCTCGTCGGCGTCCGCGAGCTCGACACGGGCGAGCGGTCCCTCCTCCGCGAGTTGGGCGTGCGCGTTTTCACCATGAGCGAGATCGACCGGATCGGGATCGAGCGGGTCATGCGCGAGGCGCTCGACGTCGTCGCGGGCCCCGGCTTCGTTCACGTCTCGCTCGACATGGACGCGCTCGATCCGGAGATCGCCCCCGGGGTCGGGACGCCCGTCCGGGGAGGCCTCACCTACCGGGAGGCCCATCTCGCGCTCGAGCTCGTCGCCGAGTCGGACCTCGCCGGCTCGCTCGAGGTCGTGGAGGTGAACCCGATCCTCGACCGGGAGAACCTCACCGCGCTGACCGCGGTGGAGCTCGTTGCCAGCGGCCTAGGCAAGACGATCATCTGATCTCGGGGCGGCCTCGAACGAGGGATTGCGGTCATGCACACTTCTCATATGCGATACCTGGAGGGGCTGAGAGTGGACGGGAGGCTGCCGGCCGCCTTCTGGGTGGGTGTCGCGCTCAAGCTCGGCCTCGTCCTGCTCCTGCTCCTTCCGCTGCTGCGACCGGGCCTCGAGCAGTACGAGGGAAAGGGGATGAGCTGGCGGATCCTCGTCTTCCCGCTGGCCGGGCTCGTCATTCCGGCGCTGTGGTACTTCACGGGCTCACGCCCGCCGTACCCGTATCTGGCCGACAACCTCGTTCTCCTGCCCGCAATCGCCGACGTCCTCTGGAACACGCTCGACGCCTACGACCGCGTGTGGTGGTGGGACGATGCCAACCACCTCGTGAACGCGATGGTCTTCGCAGCCGTGATCGGGCTCTGGGCGAGTCGGTACCCCCTGGGTCCGGTCGCGAGGTTCGGGCTTGCGCTCGGACTCGCCATGACGCTCGGCGTGCTGTGGGAGATCGGCGAGTACTGGTTCATCATCGCCGACCTCTCGTCGTCCGTCAGCGCCTACGCGGACACGATCCGCGATCTCGGCTTCGGCGTGATCGGGTCCGTGTTCGGGGCGGCGTTCGCGCTCCTCGCCGTCAGCGCTCCGGCCGCCGCCCCCGAGGGCGAGCCCGAGCCGGCGACGGCCTACGCCGGCCCGTAGAAGTTCGCGCGCGATCCGGATGCGGTGCTAGTGGATCTCCGTCGCTGCGGACCGGAGCTGCGGGATGATCTCGCGGCCGTAGACCGTGAGATCGTCCTCCTGGCCGTGGGTCATGAGGTAGATGTTGAACTGGTCGACCCCGATCGACTCGAGCTGCTTCAGCTTCTCGGCTGCCTGCTTCGCGTTTCCCAGGACGCAGAAGCGGTCGCAGATCTCGTCCGTGACGAACGCGCCGTGCTTCGCGCCCACGCGCGAGTGCTCGTCGTAGTCGTAGAACTTCCGCGCCTGAACGTAGTCGGTCAGCTCGTGCGGGATGACGGAGCCGTCCGTGCCATAGCGTTCGATCAGGTCCATCACGTGATTCGAGACCATGGCCGGGAACCAGCGCACCTGGTCGCGCGCGTCCGCAATGTCGTCGGAGATGTGGCTCGGCGCGCTGACGATGCACTTGAGCTCTGCCGGGTCACGGCCTGCCTCCTCGGCCGCGCGGCGGGCGGTGTCCATGATCCAGCCGATGATGTCCGGGTCTGCGAGCTGGATGATGACCCCGTCTCCGACCCGGCCCGCGACGGCGAGCGCCTTCGGCCCGTAGCCGGCCACCCACATCGGGATCTCCGGGAGCTCCGGCCGCACCCACTTGAGCTGGAGCTCCTTGCCGTTCCAGTCGACCGGGCGGCCGTTCATGAAGTCCTTGATCATCGCGACCCGGCGCTCGAACTCGGCCACGGTGACTGGCTTCTGCCCGATGTAGCGGCGCGCGGAGTCCCCACGTCCGATGCCCATGACCATCCGACCACCCGAGATGTCGTGGAGCGTCGCGTAACCGCTCGCGAGCACGGTGGGCTCGCGGGTGC
>Ga0233417_10000295_pt1 | contig 14474 bp, 10 predicted proteins | sample Sed_MG_FD_189023 | JGI IMG/M metagenome (GOLD analysis project Ga0233417, IMG submission 189023) | Sediment microbial communities from Lake Towuti, South Sulawesi, Indonesia - Sediment_Towuti_2014_0.5_MG | ecosystem: Environmental > Aquatic > Freshwater > Lake > Sediment | place: Indonesia... | reverse complement strand
ATGCAGCCGTCTCGGAAGGGGACGCATCGAAACTGTGTTGGTGGTTTTGGGCCGACTGTGGTATAAATGACGGACTTCGAACAAGAGATGGAAAGCGCTCCGGACAACATCCAGCAGAAACCTGAGCAAGCGGTTTCTTCCTTCCGCGTCGAGTTTCGCATCTGGGCGCGCGATATTTTCATCGCGCTGGCCCTGGCGATGGTCATCATTGTCTTCTTGTATCAGCCGGTGAAAGTCGAAGGCACGAGCATGGCCCCGCTCCTGTCTGATCAGGAGCGCATCTTCATCAACAAGTTCGTCTATCGCGTGGAGGCCATCGAGCGCGGCGATGTGGTGGTCTTCTGGTATCCCGTGGATCCGACGAAGTCGTTCATCAAGCGGGTAATCGGCCTGCCGGGCGAAATTGTGGAGATAACCAACGGGCGCGTGCTGGTAAACGGCACGCCGCTCGACGAGCCGTATGTACCGCCGCAATTTGTGGACCGGCACTCGTTCGGGCCGGCGCGCGTCCCGCCGGGACAGTATTTCGTGCTTGGCGACCACCGTTCCAGCTCCAACGATTCGCGTGTGTTCGGCTTCGTGCCCTCCGGATTGATTTACGGGAAAGCGGTTTTCGTTTATTGGCCGGTGGAGCGGTTCGGCACGATTCCGGCTTCCGCCAGCGAGTTGAAATGAAAAACCAGGGAGGAACAACTGACCGCGGCACTCCGAGGAACTGCGGTCCTCGCGCTCGAGGACGGACGCGTCTTTAAGGGACGTGCGGCAGGCGCTGGTACCCGCCGCGGCGGCGAAGTCGTTTTCAATACCAGCCTCACCGGTTACCAGGAAGTTTTCACCGACCCTAGCTACTCCGGCCAGATTGTCTGCCTCACCTACCCGCACATCGGCAACGTGGGCACCAACCTCGACGACGGGGAAGCGGCGCATCCCTACATCGAAGCGCTGGTCGTCCGCGAGTTTTCGCAGCTTGCCTCCAACTGGCGCTCGTCGGAAACAGCGCAGGCCTACCTGGAGCGGCACAAGATCCCCGTCATCTGGGATATGGATACGCGCGCGCTGGTGCGGCACCTGAGGAACGTCGGTGCCCTGCGCGGCGTGGTGGCGACGGACGGCACGCCCGCCGAGAAGCTCGTCGAAGAGGCGCGCTCGCTGCCCACTATGGCCGGCCTCGAACTCGCCAGCCGCGTCACCTGCGCAAAGTCCTACCCGTGGCATCGCGGGTCGATTGATCTCGCACGGCACGGAACACAGGACACGGAACGCGGGGTACGACCCTTCCGCGTTGTCGCCTACGACTTCGGCATCAAGCAAAACATCCTTCGCCTGCTTGTGGACCACGGCTGCGATGTGACCGTCGTCCCGGCCAACACGTCAGCCGAAGACGTACTTGCGCTGAAGCCGCACGGCGTCTTCCTCTCAAACGGCCCGGGCGACCCCGAGCCCATCACCTACGCGGTGGCGAACACCCGCAAGCTGCTGGGCCGCGTGCCCATTTTCGGCATCTGCCTCGGCCACCAGCTTTGCGGCCTGGCGCTCGGCGGCCGAACCTACAAACTCAAGTTCGGCCACCACGGCTCGAACCATCCGGTGAAGAACCTGCTGACGGAAAAAGTCGAAATCACCGCGCAGAATCACGGCTTCGTGGTGGATCCGGACTCGCTGCCCGCGAGCGACGTGGAGATTACCCACGTCAACCTGAACGACCACACCAACGAAGGTATGCGCCACCGCTCGTTGCCTCTGTTCAGTGTCCAGTACCACCCCGAGGCCAGCCCCGGCCCCCACGACTCCCGCTACCTGTTCACTCGTTTCGTTGAATTAATGAAGGAGCACCGGGCCTAGATGCCGAAGCGGACCGAGAGCTGTTGTTTGTCATCCCGAGCGGAACGAGGGGCGGGGCTTTTCGTCAGGGCACGGCTTCAGCCGTGCCGTAGCAGGGCAAAAGGAGGGTGGCTTTAGCCGCTGAGGGAAATGGCAGTCCCGAAGCGCCATGGGCGAATCCCCGGTACGTACTTTGTAACGTCGCGGACGTGGCAGAGCCGGGCAATATTCTATAAGGAGTCCTGCTGCCGGATTCTTGTCGAGTCGCTACTGCATTATCGGGAGGAGGGTGCCTACGCCTTGCACGCCTTTGTACTTATGCCCGACCACTTGCATGTGCTGCTGACGCCCAGTGAAGAAGTCACCTTGGAGCGGGCAGTGCAGTACATCAAGGGAGGCTCAGCCCACCGGATTCGCAAAGAACTTCAGTACAGGTGGCCGGTCTGGCAGCGGGGATTCAGCGATCACCGCATCCGGGACTGGGCAGACTACGAGGGGCATGTTCGTTACATTGAGGAGAATCCCGTCAAGGCAAGGTTGGTGGCCGCAGCCTCGGAATACGAGTGGTCATCGTCATGCAGCAGATACGGGCTTGATGACTGCCCTCAGGGGCTAAAGCCCAAGGAGAGGGAAGAGACGGCACGGTCCGGCACGGCTGAAGCCGTGCCCTGACGATGCCGTGCCCTGACGATGCTGTACTCGGAGGCACGGCGCACGGTGGGCAGACGGAGTCGTTGACAGGAGTTTATGCCGAAGCGGACGGACATACGCAAGATTCTAATTATCGGGTCGGGGCCGATCATTATCGGGCAGGCGTGCGAATTCGACTACTCCGGCACGCAGGCGTGCAAAGCGCTGCGCGCGGAGGGCTACGAGGTGGTCCTGGTGAACTCGAATCCGGCCACCATCATGACCGATCCGGAAATTGCGAATTGCACCTATGTCGAGCCGCTGACCAAGGAGTACCTTGAGCCAATCCTCGCTGCGGAGCGTCCGGACGCGCTGCTACCCACGGTGGGCGGTCAAACGGGCCTTAACCTCGCGGTCGAGCTGGCGGAAAGCGGCATTCTCGATAAGTACGGCGTGAAGCTCATCGGCGCGTCGTTGCGCGCAATCAAAGTCGCGGAAGACCGGCTGTGGTTCAAGGACGCCTGCCGCAAGGTGGGGCTGGACGTGCCGAATTCGGCACTGGTGAACAACGTTCCCGACGCGCTCGCGCGGGCCGACGACCTTGGCTTTCCGCTGGTCATTCGCCCTTCATTCACCCTGGGTGGCACGGGCGGCTCGATTGCGTACAACCGCGAGGAATTCGCCGAACTCATCGCGCGCGCGCTGGACGCTAGCCCCGTGCACGAAGCGCTCATCGAAGAGTCGGTGCTCGGCTGGAAGGAATTTGAGCTCGAAGTGATGCGCGACTTCCGCGACAACTTCGTCGTCATCTGCTCGATCGAGAACTTCGATCCGATGGGCGTGCACACCGGCGACTCCATCACCGTGGCGCCTGCGCAAACGCTCACGGACAAGGAATACCAACGGATGCGCGACGCTGCGGCGGCCGTCATCCGTGAAGTGGGCGTTGAGACCGGCGGGTCGAACATCCAGTTTGCGGTGCACCCGGAGACGGGCCGCATGGTGGTGATCGAGATGAACCCACGCGTCTCGCGCAGCTCGGCGCTCGCTAGCAAAGCCACTGGCTTCCCGATTGCCAAGATTGCCGCAAAACTCGCCGTCGGATTCACCCTGGACGAGATTCCAAACGACATCACGCAGAAAACCCCCTCCTGCTTCGAGCCGACCATCGACTACGTGGTGGTGAAAATCCCGAAGTGGCAGTTTGAGAAATTTCAGGGGGCCGATACAACCCTGGGCACGCAGATGAAATCAGTCGGGGAAGTGATGGCCATCGGCCGCACGTTTAAGGAAGCGCTGCAAAAGGGCATCCGCTCGCTCGAGCCGCACGCCCCGTGGCGCGCGCCTGCCGACGTGTCGGAATCGCTGCTGCGCGAAAGATTCGCCACGCCGCGCCCGGACCGCATCCACTGGCTGTTCACCGCCCTGGAGCGGGGCATGTCAGCGGCAGAAATCTGCAATTTAACGAAGGTTGACCCGTGGTTCATCCGGCAGATGGAAGAGATTGTGACCGTCGGCCGTGAGCTGCAGGGCGCTGCGGTGGCAACGGTCACTCGCGAATTGCTGTGGGACGCCAAGCGAACCGGCTTCAGCGACGAGCAACTGGCCCAGCTTTGGAAGGTGACGCCCGCGGAGGTGCGCGAGCGTCGCCATGCGCTGCATACCACGCCCGTCTTCAAGCGCGTGGACACGTGCGCGGCCGAATTTGAGTCGTACACGCCATATCTCTACTCGACGTACGAAGAAGAGGATGAAGCCGACGCTGTTGAGCGCCCCAAGATTGCCATTCTCGGCAGCGGGCCGAACCGCATCGGCCAGGGCATCGAGTTCGACTACTGCTGCTGCCACGCCTCGTTCGCGCTCAAGGAAGACGGCTACGAGACGGTGATGATCAACTGCAATCCGGAGACCGTCTCCACCGACTACGACACCTCCGACCGGCTCTACTTCGAGCCGCTCACGCTCGAAGATGTGCTGGCGGTTATCGAGCGCGAGAGGCCGCAGGGCGTCATCGTGCAGTTCGGAGGTCAGACGCCGCTCAACTTGGCGCTCGAATTGAAGCGCAACGGCGTGCCGATTATCGGGACCGCGCCCGAGTCGATCGACCTGGCCGAGGATCGCAAACGCTTCGGGAGACTGCTCGAGGAGCTGGGCATCCCGCAGCCGCGCAACGGCACCGCGCTCGACCCGGAAGAAGCTGTCCGCGTTGCTTCGGAGATCGGCCTGCCTGTGCTGGTGCGCCCCAGCTATGTTCTCGGCGGGCGGGCCATGGTAATCGCATACGACCTGCAGACGGTGCGCGACTATGTGGCGCAGGCCGCACTGATGGGGCCGGCGCGGCCGGTGCTGATTGACCAGTTCCTGGAAGCGGCCATCGAGGTGGACGTGGACGCGCTTTCCGACGGCACCGATGTGGTGATTGGCGGCATCATGGAGCACATTGAGGAAGCCGGCATTCACTCCGGCGATTCCTCGTGCGTGCTGCCACCGGTGACGTTGCGACCGGAAATTCTGAAGCAAATTCGCCAGTACACGGCGCAACTTGCGCGCGCCTTGAACGTCGTCGGCCTGATGAATGTGCAGTACGCCATCCCCGCCGGCGGCGATACCGTGTATGTCCTGGAGGTGAACCCGCGCGCCTCGCGCACCGTGCCGTACGTCAGCAAGGCCACCGGTGTGCCGCTGGCCAAGGTGGCCGCGCGCCTGATGACGAGCCGCAAGCTGGCCGAACTGAAGCTGCCCGTCGTCCACAAGGATGGAGTCGCCGAGCTTCCCATGCGCGACTACTTCGCCGTAAAATCGCCCGTGTTTCCGTTCAACAAATTCCGCGGCGTGGATACCATCCTGGGACCGGAGATGCGCTCGACCGGTGAGGTGATGGGGATTGGAGGGAATTTCGGCCAAGCCTTCGCCAAGGCACAGCTTGCCGCCGGGCAGCGTCTGCCGCGCACTGGAACCGTCTTCATCAGCGTGAACGAACGCGACAAGCGCACCGTTGTGGGCGTCGCTCGGGAGTTGGCCAAGGCGGGATTCCATATCCTGGCGACGCGCGGGACGGCCGCCGCGCTCAACGCTGCGGGCATCCGCGCCGAAGCTGTCTTCAAGGTGAATGAAGGCCGCCCGAACATCGTTGATTTGATTAAAACGGGCAAAGTGGACCTGATTATCAACACGCCATTGGGCCGCGAATCGTTCTACGACGAAAAATCCATTCGCCGGGCGGCCATCCGTTACAACATTCCCTGCGTCACTACGCTGTCCGCAGCCAACGCCGCGGCGCAGGGAATCCGCGCGCTGCAGGAGCATTCCTACGAGGTGGCCGACCTGCAGACCCTGCACTCGCGAAAGACGCAGGGGGCCACCGCCTCCACGGGGCCCAAGAAGTCCTGAGGGTGCCGACGGCGCGTAGCTGCTCGGAATCACTGGCTAGGTTTTGCGTTAGAATGACAACATGAAACTTCACGGCATCTTCCCTCCGATTACAACTCCGTTTGCGGCGGATGGTACGCCAGCGCTGGACCGTCTGCGCGACAACGTCAGCAAATACAACGGTACCGGCATCGCCGGCTATGTGGTGGTGGGCTCCACCGGCGAATCCGTCCTGCTTCGCTTCGAAGAGGTGGAGCGCGTGTGGGCTACGGTGAGCGAAGCGGCGTCTTCAGACATGGTTCTGATTGCCGGCACCGGAGTGGATTCGACAGACGAAACCATCCGGCGCACGAACCGGGCCGCAGAGCTCGGCGCCCACGTGGCCTTGGTGAAGACGCCCTTCTACTACAAGCCCCAAATGACGCCCGAGGCGCTGGCGGAGCACTACCTTCGCGTGGCTGAGGCCGCGCGCATTCCTATCCTGATTTACTCCGTGCCGCAGTTTACGGGGATGGCGGTGGAGGCGCCGCTGGTGGCGCGTCTTGCGCAGCACCCCAACATCATCGGCATCAAGGAAAGTTCCGGAGTTATCCAGCGCGTCGGAGAGATTATCCACCAGGCGCCGGAGGGCTTTCAGACGCTGGTGGGCTCGGCTTCGACCTTCTTTCCGGCCCTTGCGATGGGCGCGGTGGGCGGCATTCTGGCGGTGGCCTGCTTTGCGCCGGAGCTGTGCGTGGAGCTGTATGAGGCAGCGCGGGCCGGAGACATACTGCGCGCGCGAACGCTGCAACAACGGCTGCTTCAGCCCACGGCCACCATTGTGGCGCGGCATGGCGTTCCCGGGGTCAAGTACGCGATGGATCAGGTCGGCTACTATGGCGGACCTTCGCGTCGGCCCTTCCTGCCCTTGAGCGAAGTGGCGAAGAAAGAAGTGGACGCAGCTCTTGCGGGCATCGCTGCCAAGAGCACGGCGGCACGGTGAAGTAGCTTTCCCATTCCAAGACAAGCTGGGCGCATGTGCGCCCGCTGCATTTATCTCTTGGCGGGCAGCGTTGCCGGAGTTGCGCGCCGCGTGTAAGATGACGATTTCCATGGAGTGCCACTGTATCCGCTCGAGCGAACTGCCGCACACCACCAAGCTCTTCGCCGCTTTTGTTGACGATTTTTCTCGCGTCGCATCGTTCTACGGGCATCCACCCACCCTGGAAGGCATCCGCCGCGCGGCCGGAGAAGTGGGCTATCCGGCCGAGATGCGCCGCGCGGTGGTGGAGGTCCTGCGCGAGCAGAATCGCCGCTTTGGCGCCGAGGGAGACACCGAGAGGAGTCTTGATTGCCTCGCCGCGGGCGCAGTAGCCGTGGTCACCGGTCAGCAAGTGGGGCTTTTCGGCGGCCCCGCGTTCAGTTTCTTCAAGGCCCTCACTGCGGTGGCACTCGCCCGGCAGCTCACCGAGAGTGGCGTGGACGCCGTACCCGTTTTCTGGCTTGCGACTGAGGACCATGACCTCGCCGAGGTAAACCACTCCGACTGGCTCGATCCGCACGGCGACGTGCGGCGCATCGAGGTGCCAACCGCAGGCGCGGCGGGACATCGCGTCGGGGAAGTTCTTCTGGGGGCCGAGATCGTTCCGGCGGTTGATGCGGCGACGGAGTTGCTGCGCGGGCCAGATGCACGCACGATCGAAAGTGTGTTGCGTGAGGCTTACCGCCCCGAGGAATCGTTCGGTTCAGCATTTGGAAAAATGATGGCGCGGCTGTTGGCCGGGCGAGGGGTTATCCTGCTGGAACCGCTCGATGTGCGACTGCATCGGCTGGCGCTGCCTGTGTATCGCCGGGCGCTCGAGGAAGGCGGGGCGCTGGCCAAGGACCTGTTGGCCCGCGGCAAGGAACTCGACCGGGCTGGCTATCACGCGCAGGTGAAGGTCAGCGAGGCCAGCACGCTGCTGTTTTACAGCGTTGGCGGACAGCGGCTTCCGTTGCGCGCCCGGAGCAGCGGCTTTGCTGCGGGGCGGTTCACGTTCTTGGCTGACGACATCCGCGCCGCTCTTGGGAGTACGCCCGAGGCATTCAGCGCCAATGTCCTGCTGCGGCCGGTTGTGCAGGACACCTTGCTGCCGACGGCCGCTTACGTTGGCGGACCTGCCGAGGTGGCGTATTTCGCCCAATGCGAGAGGGTCTACCGCCGTTTGCTGGGACGAATGCCCGCGGTGGTGCCGCGCGCCTCGTTCACGCTGGTCGAGCCCCACGTTGTGAATCTGCTCAAGAAGCATGGGCTTCAGGTGCCGGACATCTGGCGCGGACGGCAATCGCTGCGGGGGGCGATGGAGCGTCAATCTCTGCCGCGCGGGCTGGCCAATCAATTCAAGACGGGTGAGAAATCGCTGCGACTGCTGCTGAAGAAGCTCCGCAAGCCTGTTGGCAAGCTGGATAAGACACTGCTGGGCGCGCTCGAGACCGTCGAGCGCAAGATGCTCTATCAGTTTTTGAAGCTGCGGGGCAAAGCCGGACGGGCGGGGGATTTGCGCGCGGGTGTTCTCGACCGCCACGAGCGCATCCTGCTGAATGCACTTTACCCGCACCACGCCCCGCAGGAGCGCACCGTGGGCCTGCTGGCGTTTCTCTCTGCGCACGGAAAAGAATTGCTGGATCAGTTGCAATCCTGTGCAGGGGACGGTATAGGGCGGCATCACATCTTGCGGTTGTAATGTCCGAGGCATTTCCGGGACTGACTAACAGTCGTTGTGTTCTTACTTGCATTTGTGAGGTGCCTGGCGACTGCGCTTTGGCGGATTGTGGTGCAGGGCCGGGCAAGTAGGCCGTCATACCCGTGGTAAAATCCGCCGATGCAATTATGTGAGAGGGAGGAAGGACGATGAAGATCACCCCGGGGAAGCAGAAGGGTCTTCAGGCCGTTTCCGATTCGCGGGGCGTGATTGGCGCCGCGGCAATGGATCAGCGCGGCTCGCTCCAGAAGGCGATTGCCAAGGAGCGCGGCATCGAGAAGAACGCGGTCACGCCGGAAATGATGGCGGAGTTCAAAGAGGCGGTGGTCCGCATCCTCACGCCGTACGCCAGCGCCATCCTGCTGGACCCGGAATACGGACTCGGCCCGGCGAAATCGCGCGCGAAGAACGCCGGCCTGCTGCTGGCCTACGAGAAAACCGGCTACGACGCCAACAAGCCCGGCCGCCTGCCCGACCTGCTCGACGAGTGGTCGGCGCAACGCCTGGTGAAAGCGGGCGCGGACTGCGTCAAAATCTTGCTCTACTACACGAAGTTCGACCCGCCACACATCAACGAGCTGAAACGCGCGTGGGTGGAGCGCATCGGCGACGAGTGCCGCGCCAACGACGTGCCGTTCTTTCTCGAGTGCATCTGCTATGAGGAAGGCTTGGACGAGAAGGGCATCGAGTTCGCGCGCAAGAAGCCGGAGGCGGTCATCGACTACATGGAGGAATTCTCCAAGCCGCAGTACGGCGTGGACGTGCTAAAAGTCGAAGTGCCGGTGAACATGGCTTTCGTCAAGGGCAGCCGCGCCTGCAAGGGCGAGTCCGCCTACGACCGCGAGCAGGCCAAGGACCTGTTCCGCAAGGCCGCGGCTGTGGCCAAGAAGCCCTTCATTTATCTTTCGGCTGGCGTCAGCAACGAAGTGTTCAACGAAACCTTGGAGCTTGCCGCTGAAGCTGGGACGAACTTCGCGGGTGTCCTGTGCGGGCGTGCCACGTGGAAAGAAGGCATCCCGGTGTACGGGAAGCAGGGCATCAAGGCGCTCGAAGATTGGCTCAGCAAAGAAGGCGTGAAAAACATTCAGAACGTGAACGAGCGCCTGAAAGCCGCCAAGCCATGGTTCTCGTTCTATGGCGTCGCCTCCGCCGCTGCCCTCGGCGACTAAATCTTAATTGAAAAGTGTGGGGCGGGGCTTGCCCCGCCCCTTTCTTCTTTGTGCGCTCTGTGTCTCTGCGTCCTCTGTGTTAGTCTTTCCTCGTAATGAGCCAGGCGGCCAAATCCGGCTCGGGCAGCCTTGTTCGCGTTCTGGATGTGAAGACCTCACGCCGCACGCAGCTTGTGGACGTCACGAGCGCGGTGCAGCGGGTCGTTACCGAATCAGGCGTCGCGAGCGGCCTGTGCCACCTTTACATACCGCACACCACCGCGGGCGTCACCATAAACGAAAATGCTGACCCCGACGTTCCCCGCGACATCGAAGCGACGCTTGACAAGTTGGTTCCCAAAGACGCCGGTTACAAACACTTTGAGGGGAACGCCGATTCGCATATCAAATCCACGCTGGTGGGTGTGTCGCAATCCATCGAGATTGCCGACGGCCGTCTGTCCCTGGGCCGCTGGCAAGCCATCTTCTTCTGCGAATTCGATGGCCCACGCGCCCGCCAACTCCGCGTCAAGATCGTCCCAGACCCGCAGAATTAGCCACAGAGACACAGAGGCACAGAGAAGAAAGGCGTTCGTTCTTTTTCTGCGAAGTCGAGGGTTGGTGGAAGGTTTGTCTCAAATGCTTTACTCTGTGTCTGTGTGCCTCTGTGGCACCTCTCGATGAAGCTCGGCATTTACATTCAGGTGCCGTTCTGCCAGACGAAGTGCACCTATTGCAATTTCCACACTGGCGTGGTGGCGAAGTCGCTTTACGAGCCGTACGTGGGCGCCGTGTGTCGCGAGCTCCGCGACCACGCCCCGCTCTACCAAGCGGCGGGAGTGAGAGGAGTTGTAGGGGCACAGCATGCTTCGACTTCGCTCAGGACAGGTGCTGTGCCCGACGCAGGAGGTCTGAGCCTCAGCTCCGACAACACTGCTCCCCGTTCTGAGGGGGTTTGGGTTCCTGAGGTTACGGTCGATACCATTTACATTGGTGGCGGGACGCCCGGTCTGCTCGACCCCGCCGCTCTCGAGCGTATCCTCCAGGCCGTGCGCGCCGCCTTTCACTGCGAACTTGAGGAAGTCACCCTCGAGGCGGACCCAGAGACGGTGACGCCGGAAAAGGCCGCGGCGTGGCGCGCGGCGGGAATCAACCGCATCAGTTTCGGGGCGCAATCATTCAACGACACGGAGTTGAAGGCTGCCGGCCGAATGCATCGCCGCGAAGACATTTATCGCGCTACGGAAATTCTCCGCGACGGCGGCTTCAGCAACCTGAGCTTCGACCTCATCGCCGGCCTGCCGCACCAGAGCGCAGCGTCTTGGGAGGATTCACTGGAGCAACTGCTCAATTTGAGGCCCGAACACATTTCCATCTACTTACTCGAAGTGGACGAAGGCAGCCGCCTGGGAAGAGAAGTACTGAGCCTGGGGACCCGTTACAGCGCGCTAGCTGTGCCCGGCGAGGAGGAAATGGTGGCGTTCTATGATCGTGCGCGCGAACGGTTGGCCGCAGCGGGCTACGATCACTACGAAATTTCCAACTGGGCGCTGGTAGGACAGGCGCCAGCCACCAGCTTTTCCCGGGAGGGCACGGCTTCAGCCGTGCCGTCTGAAGCCGCAAGGGGAGAAGGGGCTTCAGCGCCTGAGGGTGTGTATCGATCGAAGCACAACCTGAAATACTGGCGTCGTGAGCCGTATCTCGGCTTCGGCGCCGGCGCGCACTCCTTCAACGGCCACCAGCGCTGGGCCAACGCGCATGATCCAGCACAGTATGTTGCCGCGATTACGCAGGGCCGGCTGCCCATCGAACCTGCGCACGGCGGGGAGACTCTGACGCCCCAGCAGGCACTCGAAGAGGAATTGTTCTTAGGCCTCCGACAATTGCAGGGCATTGACTACCGGCGCCTGGAGGCACAGTACAATGTCCGCCTGGCGCCGCGCCTCGAGCGTTTGCGCGATGAGGGCCTGGTGGAAGTCGATGGCAGCCGCGTTCGTCTTGCGCCGTCAAGACTCACGGTGTCCACTGAAGTGTTCGTTGAATTACTCGGTTAGCCGTCAGTTGTAAGGGCGGGGCGTGCCCTGCCCAGGTCGGAAACAAATGAGCGACTCAAATACCTACGTTGATCTGCGCAGCGACACCGTCACCAAGCCCACGCCGGCCATGCGTCGTGCCATGGCAGAGGCGGAGGTGGGCGACGACGTTTACGGCGAAGATCCCACGGTGAACCATCTTCAAGTCCGCGCCGCGGAAATCTTTGAGAAGGAAGCAGGCCTGTTTGTACCCACCGGTTCGATGGGGAATCTCGTGGCCATCAAAACGTGGACGCAGCCGGGCCAGGAAGTGGTCTGCGAAGAGCGAGCGCACATCAACCAGTACGAGCTTTCGTCGATGTCGTTCGTGGCCGGTTGCCTGCCTCGCACCGTCTCTGCGCCCGAAGGAATCCTCTACTGGGATCTGATCGAGCCGCTGCTGCACATCCGCACCCCGCACAAGGCGGACACCGGCCTGCTCGCGCTCGAGAACACCCACAACGTAGCTGGCGGAACGGTCTGTCCTCCGGAGATCTCCGACGACATCTGCGATCGCGCGCACGACTTGGGGTTGCGCGTGCACTTGGACGGCGCGCGGATCTTCAACGCTGCGGTGGCTCTCGGCCACGGCGTCGCCGACCTGACCCGTAAGTTCGACTCGGTGATGTTCTGTCTGTCGAAAGGACTCGGCGCGCCCATTGGGTCGATGCTGGTCGGCTCGCGCTCGTTCATCGAAAAGGCGCACTACCATCGAAAAGTCTTCGGGGGCGGGATGCGCCAGGTAGGGGTGATTGCGGCGGCCGGGTTGATTGCGCTTGAGGAGATGCCCAAGCGCCTTCACGAGGACCACGCGAACGCGCGCTATCTTGCTGAGGGCTTGTCACAAATCAAAGGTATCGCGCTGGATCCCAAGAAGGTGGTCACGAACATCGTGGTGTTCGACGTGAAGGGTACCGGGCAGACGGCCGTACAAATCTGCGACGAGCTGAAGAGACGCAGCGTCCTCTGCGGCCCCTTCGCCAAATATATGATCCGCATGGTCACTCACTACGATGTGGATCGCGCAGGCATCGACCGCGCCCTGGCCGCGCTGCGCGACTTGCTGCACAGGTGAGCGCGAATCCAGAATTGACTTGCCCGCCCGCGACCCCTAACATTCTTCGGCTCTAAGTCTTTCTTCTGGGAGACACAAAATGATCCGCCGCGCTTGTGCACTACTCTTCTGTCTCTTTGCTCTGGTTCCGGCGGTGTGTGCCCAGTCGTTCGAATACTACCCGGGTGCGAAGTACGACCCAGCGATTCCAACGCTGAAACAGGTGGCAGGCCACGAGTGGGGCGAAGGAATCACCATGCACCACGAGATGGAGCGCTACATCCAGGCGCTCGCGCAGGCCTCGCCGCGCGTGCGCGTGGTACGGCAGGGAGAAACGTGGACTGGAAAGGCGCTCTGCTACCTCATCGTCGCCAGCGAAGCGAACATAGCACGCCTGGATGAAGTGAAGGCAGGAATGCGGAAGCTGGCCGATCCGCGGATGACGAACGCCACGGAAGCAGCCCGACTCATCAAGTCCCTCCCCGCAGTGACGTGGCTTGCCTATGGCGTCCACGGCGGCGAAATCTCCAGTCCTGACGCGGGGCTCCTGCTCGCCTACCACTTGGTGGCTGTGCAGAACGACGACGTGGCACGGGAAATCCTGGAACGCACCATCGTCATCATCGATCCGATGCAGAATCCGGACGGGCGCGACCGGTTTATCCATCACTTCCGCGACACCCGCGGGCCGGAGCCGGACGCCGACTCTTCGGCCGCCGAGCACAACGCCGGCTGGCCGGGAGGGCGCTTCAATCACTATCTGTTCGACATGAACCGCGACTGGTTTGCGCTGACGCAGTCGGAGACGCGCGCCCGCGTGAAGTCCTATCTCGACTGGTATCCAGTGGTTTATGTCGACCTGCACGAGATGGGCGGCAACTCCACCTACTATTTCGCGCCACCGGCGCCGCCGATCAATCCCAACGTCCCGGCGTCGCAGGCCGAGTGGTGGAAGGTGTTTGGCAAGAACAACGCGGCGTGGTTTGACCGTTTCAATTTCGATTATTTCACCCGCGAAGCCTTCGATTCCTTTTACCCCGGCTACGGGGAGGGCTGGCCGCTGTTCCAGGGCTCCATCGGCATGACCTACGAGCAGGCAAGCACCTCCGGGCTGATCCTTCGCCGCAATGATGGGACACATCTGCGGTATCGGGACGCCGTGCAGCACCACTTCATCGCGTCGATTTCAACCGCGCAGGCCGCCGCGCGAAACCGCGAGGCCCTGTTGCAGCATTACTACGACTACCGCCGCTCCGGCACCGAGGAAGGGCAAAAGGAAACGGTGAAGGAGTACATCTTCCCGCCGGGGCGCGACCCGAACCGCGTTTTGAAACTCGCTGCAAACCTGCGCGATCAGGGAATCGAAGTGAAACGTGCCGACGCGCCGTTCACGAATTCCCGCGTGCGCGACTACGCGGAAGGGAAGCTACAGTCCAAGGAATTTCCCGCCGGGACGATCGTGGTTTCGTTGGCCCAGCCAGCCAAGCGCTTGGTGAAAACGCTGTTGGACAAAAACACCCCGATGGATGAAACCTTCGTCAAAGAGCAAGTTCGCCGGCGCGACCAGCGACGATATGCCCAGATTTACGACATTACCGGTTGGTCCGTGCCGTTGTTGTACGGCGTGGAGTGTTACACGGCGGAGCAGGCCTCCTCCGGC
>Ga0233417_10000294_pt1 | contig 14496 bp, 18 predicted proteins | sample Sed_MG_FD_189023 | JGI IMG/M metagenome (GOLD analysis project Ga0233417, IMG submission 189023) | Sediment microbial communities from Lake Towuti, South Sulawesi, Indonesia - Sediment_Towuti_2014_0.5_MG | ecosystem: Environmental > Aquatic > Freshwater > Lake > Sediment | place: Indonesia... | reverse complement strand
ATTAATTATCATTTTGTTTGGCGTCCAAAATAGAAAATCAGTTCTGATATGTAAAATTAGAGTTTCTAAAACAGCTATACACAATAGTAGAAACTAAAGGATACAAAATAATAATTCAATTAGAGGTAATGCAGATCATATTCATTTGTCTGTGGAATCTACTTTTGATTCTCCAATTTCTATGAAAATCTTCAAGGGTGTAACAAGTGCCTGCATCATTAAAGAATTTCCTGAATTGTCAAAACAACTGTGGCATTGTGTTCTTTGGTCTCCTTCATATTATGTTGGAACAGTAGGTAGTGTTTCTAATAAAGTGATTGATAAATACATTCAAGAACAAGAGCGGCATTCATCCATTGGTTAAAAACAGTGGTTTTCTGCCGACATTCAAATAAGGCAGATGGAAAACAATGGTTATTGGCTGGTGGCTACCGGTATCTTGATCACGTTACAGATGCATATGTAGAGGCATACGGTGACAGTATGGAAGAAGCATTTTCATACGCAGCCAAAGGAACGATCAACATCATGTTTGAATTAAAAGAAATTCTGGGTAATAGCAAGTTTGAATTTAAGGTAGAAGGCCATGATTATTCGGAGTTATTGTTCAACTGGATAGATCGGATAATTTTACTTATTGCAGTAGATAACAAGGTGGCATCCAACTTTGACCTTAAAATATCCAGGCTTGATTCGAAATATCAACTGACAGGGTACACGATGACTGAGTCAGTAGACATATTAAAGCATGGTTATAAAACTGAAATAAAGGGTGTTACATATCATCAAATGGAAGTTTTGCAAGAAAGTGGTTTGAATAAAGTAAGGTTCATACTAGATCTATAATAAAGCCTAAGGACATCAAATTAGAGTGAAATTTTTAGAATAACTTGCTAGATAATTGCTACTTAATATTTCAGAATATATGGAATTGACTTACAAGATTTAAATATCAAATAGAAGGATGAATTGTAGTAATGAGTTCTGATTCTAATAAGCCTGCGCTTGTTGAATTGTCTGAAAAAAACTTTGACGAAGTAATAGGAGGAAATAAGCCCGTGCTGGTAGATTTTTGGGCAACATGGTGTGGACCATGTCAATTCATGCTTCCGATATTTGACAAACTTGCCAAAAAGTATGAAGAAAAAGTTGTTTTTGGAAGACTGAATGTGGATGATAACCAGGGAGTGGCAATGAGGTTTGACGTCTATGCAATACCTACATTCATTGTGTTTATGAATGGCAAGTTGGTTGAAAAGGCAGTCGGCGCAGTTGGAGAGAAGGGATTAGAAGGCTTACTGGAAAAGTATCAGTAGACTACTTCATCTGGTTTACAGGTATCCAAAAGCAGGATCAACTTTACGCTTTTTTGCTAGGATTAAATCAAATATTTCTTGTTCATCTTCATTCAATCTCTCAGGGAACCTTTCAATCAGCAATCGGGCTTCTCTGCTATTAAGGTCTGTATAAAATATATCACCTTCGTTTATCTGTCTGCCAATTGTTGGCCCTTTTATGGAAAGGGCAACCTGCATTCCGCTATCTGCAATATCCAGGTTTTTGCCTTCATTTTGAATTTGATGAACAACACCAATTCTCTTGCCATCTTCGCTAATTACTGAAACCTTTTGTCTCAATTTGCCGACCAGTATCTCAGCACCAAACACTGCAGGGTCATTTCTTCTAAAAACATATCCTTTCATAAACTGAAATTTGCATATCGGAGGAATTTCATTAAAAATAATTGAGTCTGAGTGAAGCTTTTCATAATCTACCCATTCAGAATAACTCCTGACCAAGTTATAGATTATTTTTTCATTGAAAATTTTTATTTTCCGTTCAAAGGCTTCCTTCTCTGCTTCTTCAAGGACCTTGACATTAAATCCTAATACTACTCCAAGGTAACGATCTTTTTCCCTAACCGCAGCTGCAGAAAGAATATCTCTACGTGTAATATTACCAAGGTCGGCTGCTCTGATTGGAATGTTTTCCTTTTTCAAAAGTTCTGTAATTGCTTCAATGGATCCTATTGTGTCACATCTTAATATAACACCATTTGATTCTGTCTGAATTATTGCAGATCTTATCTCAGTATCAACACTTGCTTTTAGTTTTTCCTCATCATCTTGATTCTTTACAACATAAAGAGGACTGCCCGCAAGAACGCCATCAAGATCAGGGGATGTTATCTTTAGTCCAGCAGCTGCAATGACCATATCCACATGCCTAAATTTATCTCTAGGATCCCTCATTTCATCGAGTGGCTTTGGTAATAATAAAGCCTTGATCTTGGTAGTGGTAACACTATCCTTTTTACCAACTACAATTCTATCTCCTTGTTTTAGGGTCCCATCAAGAAGGATAATATTTGCAGATGGCCCTAATCCAACTTCATCATTTACTTCCAGTACAATACCTTTTGTTTCAGTTTCATGACGTTCTAATCTCTTGGACATGTATTGCTGTGCCAATCCCACCAGTACGGCCAGTAATTCTGGTATCCCAGTTCCTACAGAAGCACTTACAGGAACAATTGCCAGCTCTTTGGTAAAATCTTTGACACGCCAAAATGCCTCAGAACTATATCCTAATCTGGACAAAGCACCTACAACCGTGTAGATTTTCTCATCTAGGAAGGTCAAGATTGAAGGTTCTTGTAGTTTCAATTGTTCTGCTATCAAGATCGCGTTATTTTTTTTCCAGCCTGATATCTGGTCTATTTTGTTAAGAGCAATTACAAATGGTACCTTTCTATTTTTCAAAATATCCAGGCTTTCAATTGTTTGGGCTTCAAGCCCCTTGTTAACATCTACAACAACTATTGCAATATCTGCCGCAGAGCCACCTCTCATACGAAGATTTGCAAATACTTCATGGCCCGGAGTATCAATAACTAGTAGACCTGGAACTGGATTTTCTGACTTTGATAGATTGTCAAATAATTTTCCTGTTATCTTTTTAATCGTTTCAATCGGAAAATAACTTGCACCAATATGCTGAGTTATCCCTCCTACTTCTCTTGACTGTACGGCAGTTCCCCGAATCTTGTCAAGTAAGGATGTTTTACCAGAATCTACATGACCCAATACTACTACGACAGGTTGGCGAAGTTCCACTTAATTAAAAATGATTTTAGACTCTTTTATGAAGCTTTCAGCCGAATCAGAAGCATGAATGATATTGTCGGTAAAGCCGAGCCCAAAGTCGCCTCTGATTGTTCCTGGTAATGCTTCACTTGACTTTGTATTTCCAACCATTAATCTTACGGTAGCGATAGCATTATTTCCCTCTAAAATACATCCTACTGTTTTACCAGAACAGATGAATGAAACCAATTCATTAAAAAAATGCTTGTCTTTGTGAGCATCATAGAATCTCTTTGCTGTCTGTTCCTCAAATTGAAATGATTTGAGATTCACTATTTGAAATCCTTTCTCCTCAAATCTTGCAATAATTTTTCCAACCAGTCCCTTTTTAAAACCATCAGGCTTTACAACAATGAGCGTTTGTTCCATTAGGGTTCACTATTGTTTATTTTTTGACCTTGATTCCGCCTTTAACATACTTGCGTGTCCATTTGAATTTTCTGGGGTCACGCTTTAATCTCATATTTTTCTTGCATTTTGGTGAACATGTCCATTGAATAGATCCATCATTTTTTATCAACATCATACCCTCATGTGTGGGGATATGTTTTCCACAAAAGAAACAATTACGAAGTGAAGTAGCTGCTTTGCTCATTTAATATCACTACTTTATCTTTCTGGCCTCTCTTTCAGTTTCTCTCAACATCAAGATATCATTCATCCTGACTGAGCCTTTTACATTTCTTGTAAGAATTCTACCTTTATCCTTTCCTTCTAGGACCTTTACCCTGACTTGGATAACTTCGCCGGCAATTCCTGTTCTACCAACTATTTGTATAACTTCTGCTGGGGTTACCTTCACTTCTGCAGCTTTACTCATTAGTAATATCACTCCTTCTTATCTTTGATACTAGATAATGTTCCAACTACCTGGTCGACTATGTGTTGACCTTCTCCTGCATCAATTATGGTTGCTGCAGCAGAGCCGACTTCAATTCCCAGAGATTCACCTAATTGTTGTTTGCTTGGCACAAAAATATACGGAGTGTTCCTCTCTTCGCAAATAATGGGAATGTGAGCAACTACTTCTGGAGGCTGAACGTCCTCAGCTATTACAACCAGTTTACCAATTCCCCTTTCTATCGCCTTTGTGGTTTCGTTGGTTCCTTTCCTAACACTTCCGCTTTGTTTAGCTACTCTAACGGCTTCGTAGACGGCATTTACAAGATCTTTTGGAGTCTCAAATTTTACATAAAACGGTTTACTCATTTTATAATGCATCACCCATTGGGATCATCTTATTCTACTGAATAGAAGGAGAGGCGTATTAAAAATGTTGCCGAGCAAATATTAATTTTCATTCAGAGATTCCATGACAAGTCGCGTGTATTCATTTACCTTAGAATTGATGAGCAATTCATCACTCGATTCACCATAAATTCTAATAAGTGGTTCTGTTCCGCTGGGTCGAAGCATCAACCAGCTTTCTTCATCAAACCAGATTTTTACACCATCAAGTGTTTCAATCTTCATAGGACTCCCATGATTCTTGACAGAGTCCATAACTTTTTGAATCATGCTCATTTTAGAACATTCAAATTTCGACTTGTATTGATAAACCTTCGGAAGAGATGACAATGATTCAGATAAACTCGTATCTTCTGACGCCATTAAATCCAGCATCAATGCAGTTGTAAGAGCTCCATCTCTTACTTGATTTAGTGCTCCGTACATAAACCCGCCATTTTCTTCCATTCCAATTATCGCTCCTTGCTTAACCATTTCCCGAGAAACCTCTACACTGCCAACCTTTGTATGAACAATTTCTGAGCCCCCGTCTTGAGCAACTTTGGTCAGAATATGAGTAGTGTTCACTGGACAAACTATTTTCGCTTTTGGATGCCTGTTGGAGATCAAATATCTTGCAAGTAGGGTTCCTGTCTTGTCCCCCCAATGTACTATTCCTTTTTCGTCACAGAATATTGATCTATCCCCATCCCCATCATACGCTGCACCAATATCGGAATTGGTTTCCTTTACAATGCTACTCATGAGATTCAGGTTCGATGGAGTAGGTTCAGATCCCCTTCCAGGAAAATTTCCATCGATCGTTCCATTTAGAGTTATCACGTTACATCGCAGTTTTTTTGCTAGCAATGGCGCCACCAACGCTTGGACCCCATTACCCAAATCCATTGTTACTTTAAATTTGTGTTTCCTTATCTTGTCTGCATCTATTAACGCTAAAACGTCATCAATGTATTTATCAATAATCATTTCTTCCTTGAAATTTCGTCCGAGAGTTTCTGAAGTAATAAATGCTTTATTTGTAAAAATTTTTTCCACAACTGACTCGTCCTGTCTTGGTAATTCCACTCCATCGTTTGCTATTGGTTTTACGCCGTTGTATTCAGGAGGATTGTGAGATGCGGTAATCATGATACCCCCTTGATAATTATTCGTTTTTGTCGCGTACTGAAGACATGGTGTGGGCAAAATACCTGCATCTACCGTGTCCAGCCCATTGGAATTCAGCGTAGCAGTAACAATGTTAAACAAAATATTGTTTGAATTTCGTCCGTCTCTTCCTACCAATATGGGACCTTTCTTGTAGTATGCCGCAAGGGACCGAGAAATGTCGACAATGAAATCGAGAGTAATATCTTTTCCAAAAACTCCTCTGATTCCATTAGTACCAAAAAGTGCCATATTCTTGTTCATCATAACTAAACACCAATATATTCTAAATAATAGATCATTTTAGTCAGCCAGCTATCGGTAGGCGGACAACTATGTGCGGGGGTTGCCAAGCTAGGTCAACGGCGCAGGTCTCGTGATAAGCGAGTGCGAAGCTTAGAATGGATAACATTCAATATTCCTAGATCCCTGTTCCTTAGGGATTCGTGGGTTCAAATCCCACCCCCCGCATACATTTTAGAACATGTAATTCTGGTTACTCATTACTCTGTTGTGAATTGTTTGTCGAAACCTAATTGCGGAAATCATTCAATTAAAACTGCACACTTTTTTGTGGTTTTCATCATGAAAGTGAATTTCGCAAAAATCTGCATTACATTTGTAACAATGCCAGCCTGACAAAGTATAGCAAACCGAGCATTTTCGCGTAGGATTATTATAGTCGAAATCCCTTCTTGACTTTTTGGAAATTTTTTGTCTCTGCTCAGGACTCATATCTTGCAAACCAAATTGGAAAGATGAAAAGTTGAGAACATATCGATGCTAGTTTTCTGGACATAAATTCACTAAAAGTATATTTCTCATCGCATTACAATTGGAATCAACTTATTTAAGCATTAGCGTTGCAAATTTTAGAATCCTTTAATTTTGAGGCATTTTAATCCAATGTATTCATGACTAAAAGTGAAAGGCTGATAATCGAGGTAACAGTTGTAGGCAAGGATAGAAAAGGAGTAGTTGCTGATGTAACTAATTTTATTTTCAAGAATGATGGAAACATTGAGCAAATAAACCAAGATGTTATCAATGGGCTTTTTGGAATGCAGCTGGAAGCATCATTCAAACAGGATACTTTTAAGAAAGAAAGATTTGATACTGAACTAAAAGCGCTAGCAAAAAAACTAAAGATGGAGATAAAAATCCACTACCAAGAATCTAAGCGATTAAAAAACATTGCAATCTTTGTTAGTAAAGAGACTCATTGCCTTCTTAAACTACTAGATGCGAAAAGTTCTGGCGAAATTAAAGCCAACATCGTTGTAATAATAGGAAGTGAGAATACAACAAGTTCTATTGCAGAAAAATTCAATATTCCATTTTATCATATTGTACATGCGCAACAGACAGACGCAGAGAACGAAATACTGGATATATTGGATCGCTACAATGTGGATTTGATAGTATTAGGCAGGTACATGAGGATACTGACTCCAAACTTTGTATGGAGATATCCTGATAGAATAATTAACATTCATCCATCATTACTACCTGCATTTCCTGGTGCTTACGCCTATGTTCAGGCATACGAAAGAGGTGCCAAGATAGTTGGATGTACTGCGCATTTTGTAACAGAGGATCTAGACCAAGGGCCGATAATATGCCAAGAGTCATTTAGAGTTAGACAGGCAGATAGCGTACAATCTATAAGAAGTAAGGGACAGAAACTTGAAGCAGTAACATTGCTTGAAGCAGTAACGCTATTTCTAGAAGACCGCATAGAAGTCAACTGGGGAAGAGTAGTAGTAAAAGACAAGAAATAGAATTACAAACCAAGCCAGGCTATCTATAGTTTAAGGGTTCATTTTTATTACATTTCATTAGTTTAATAACTCGATACAATATCTGCTATACTAATGTCCTTATATCATCTCAGTCACTATGAGATAAAGAGAGCAAACAAAAAAGTAATAATTCCATTGGGCTCTACGGAACAGCACGGTCCACACCTTCCTGTAAGTACAGATACAATAATTGCAGAGTATTTTTCAAATCAACTCACAAAAAAAATGCCATCTTATAGCCTTTCTGGTATTCCTTCTGGGGTATCATTTGAACATAGACCATTTTTCAATATTTCAATAACCAATGATTTACTTTCGGAACTTCTAACTCAAATATGTGTTTCATTGGGCGAAAACGGTCTTAATCAAATAATTATATTAAACGCCCATCGCGGAAACATGGGGGTTGTACAATACGTTCCTCAGAAAGTAGAAAAAATTAATCCAAAAGTAAGAGTATTTGGAATCAATTATTGGCAATTAATCGAAAGGGATTTTGATCATGGTGGTATTGTTGAAACTTCACTAATGTTAGCGATTTCGCCAAAACTTGTTCAAATGAGCAAAGCCAAAAGCGGATATTTAAACAAGAAAATGCTACATGCTACTTATTCATCATTTCTCAGTAATTCGTCATCATTTAAGATTACGAAAAATGGAGTTTTAGGCGATCCCAGAAATGCTACAAGGGAAGAGGGTAAGAAAATAATATCAACTACGTTAAAGAACCTTGTAAGAACAATTGATGAATTAGATAAACTACTCACCACGTAGTTTTATGATATTAACATTCCATATTGTAAAACTGGAAATAAAGTCTGAAAATGCTGTTGATTTGTTCACTGTGCATTTATTATTAACTTTAATATAGACCTTCATTAAGGAATACCATAGGTAATGAAATAGATGTCCGTTGATATGGCTGTTAAGGTACTCGATGAAAGTTTGGGGAAAATAGTCCTGATAAAACTTAAAGGAAGTAAAGTAATCCGCGGGAATTTACATGGTTTTGATCAACATATGAATTTGTTACTAGACAATTCGGTAGAATTACTAGAAGAAGGAAAATCAAACGAAATTGGTACTATTGTGGTAAGGGGAGATAATGTTGTTATGATATCTCCACCACCAGTCTAGTTTTGTAATTTGAATTTGGAGGGAGATTGAAATGACAAAAGGAACAACATCAATGGGTAAGTTTACGAGAAAGCGCACTCACATAAGATGCAGAAGATGTGGTCATAACGCTTTTCATAAAAGAGACAGACGTTGTGGCAAATGCGGTTATCCGGATCCAAAAACACGAAAATATGATTGGATAAAACGCAGAGTAATCTAGATATTCTAAGGACAAAACTTAACAGTATGTTTTAATTTATTACCTTAAATTGGACTTGCTTATTGCATCCTTTTCAATTGGTTTAGGTGCAATATCCTCTATAGTTTTTCGTCAAATCAAAAAGCACAGAATTCTAAAAGCACAGCCAAAGAAAAAGGTTGGGAAGAAAGATGACTACTTTGACACCAACAAAACCAGTTCAGACGTTGAAATGGTGAAAAATGAATTAGACTCTCTTGAGGTTGAAAGATCGATCATTACAAGTTCAGTTAGGAAAGCGCATGAATTTTTCAGAGAGGGAAAGCTGAGTCAATTAGAGTTTGATAGACTAGTGATAAAGTATGGTGAAGATTTAAGAAAATGTGAAGAAGAAATAGATAAAACTCGATCTATTGTAGACCTTTACGAATTAAGTTCAATCAAGAGTAATCTTGTTTCTATAATAGAGGACAAAATTAAAGTAATAGACACTAGATTGAATGAACTTTCAAATAGCAATATCAAATTGCCTAGTCGACAACCAAAGCAATTGCGTCCTGATACCACCGATCAAAACTTGAGTAATGCGTTTAGTGCAGGCCACCTAGGTAAGTCACTGCGGATAGAAGCTGAAAAAATACAGAATTTAGAGTCTGAAATTAGTCAGGCACTTGAAAAACTTGATAGTTTTGAATCTAGAGAATCCGAAATAAATGAATCAATATCAAAAAAATCAAGTTCAACAGAAAAAGATAATGACAAATTTTTGGAAAATGATCCAAAACAGCCAGATACCTCTAATGTTACTAGTAAAAAGGATTCACTCAGAAATTTCACGTCCTAAGAGTAGTTTAAAAAATTAGATGGAAAACACTATTACTATGGATTGATATATTTCTGATCTGTTTACTTTCCTATCCTGAACATCTTTGTACCGCAAGTTGAACATATTCCTTGGGTTGCCGGTTTTCCATTTTTCATTGTTATCTTCTTTTCATCATTCATCGTTCTTTTTTGTTTACACTTTACACAGTATCCTTCCATAAAAAATAGATTTCACATGTGCATAAAAACATTATGCATTAAACCCCGTTTTTGATCACAGTGGTCATAATTATTGTTCCAAATGGGAAAACTATATAAAATTTAAAGTGCTACTGTACTTTTTACCGACTTTTAACGAAAAAACTGATATTTTGACTTTCAAAACAATGTATTCCACGGCTAAGCTGTGAGGTATTATGTTACTGGATTAGACCTTTCATGATTTGCAGTAGTTTTGAAAATTTATAAATAATCTCAAGATTCGTTGAATATTAAATGAAAATCACTGTTATTGGCGCTGGAAGAGTAGGATCATCTGTGGCATTGAATTGCTCATTGAGAGAATTAGGAGACATTTTGCTTTTAGATATTGTAGAGGGTTTACCTCAGGGTGAGGCAATGGATATTAACCATCAATTGGCAGAACGAGGAATAGATTGTATTGCCCGCGGTTCTAACAATTATGAAGATATGAAAGGATCCGACTTTGTGGTAGTTGTTGCTGGGGTTGGTAGAAAGCCCGGAATGACACGTATGGATTTGCTCAAGACTAATGCGGATATTGTAAAGGGAGTATGTGACAAGATTAAGAATTATGCACCTGACTCAAAGATAATTGTAGTAACAAATCCCCTTGATCCACTGACATATCTTGTACTAAAGTCACTAGGTGGAAACAGAAAACAGATTATGGGCATGGGTGGGATGCTGGATCTTTCAAGATTTAAAGAACATATTAGCACAGTAACTGGCATATCCAGAGATTCTGTTCAGGCTATGGTAATAAGTGAACACGGTGAGAATATGCTTCCGCTTGTTAGATTTTCAAGCTTGAGTGGAATCCCATTAACTGAATTCATCTCAGCAGAACAATCCAAGGATCTTGCAACAAAGACAAAGAGCATCGCAGCTGAAGTAATATCATTGAAAGGTGCAACTGTTTATGCTCCTGGAAATGCTGTATCCACTATGGTGGAAAGTATTGTAAAAAATAAGAAAGCAATACTGCCTGTTTCTGCATTGCTAGAGGGCGAATACGGCTATAATGATGTATGCATAGGAGTACCATGTATCTTGGGTCATGAAGGTATGGAGAAAATAATTGAACTAAAATTAGACGAGAGCGAAAAGCAAGTCTTTGATCTAGGAGTGCAGAGTGTAAAAAATGCAATAAAGAGTTTTTCTCTTTGAAATTGGGATTGCAACTATTTAACACACAGATGAGAATTGGAACTTAGAGAAATATTAGAAAAATTAGCAAAGGGTGACATTTCTATCCCGATCGCAGAGAAAGAACTGAGACTCTTCTCAATCGAATATGTAGAAAAAAATTTAGCAAAAATGGATCCTCTCAGAGAATTAAGGAGCGGTATTCCTGAAGTTATCCTTGGTCAAGGAAAAGAACTCAAAGATCTCTACAAAATTATTCTTGCTACAGTATCAAAGAAAGGATTTGCAGTGATTAGTAAAGTTAGTCCAGACTACATGAACAGGCTATGTAAGAAACTTGAAAAAGAGAAATTATTGTTCGAAAAGGGCATAAACACGTTATTGGTTACATCAAAGTCCAACAGATTTCCTAAAAAGAATGGAAAAGTGGGCATACTTTGTGCTGGAACTTCTGACATCAAGATTGCGGAGGAAGCAAAATTCATGGCACGAGTAATGGGTTGTGAGACTTTGGTAGAATACGATGTAGGTATCGCGGGAATTCACAGGACACTGAAGGCTGTAAGCAACATGATACATTCCCAGGTGCATATCATAATAGTAGTAGCTGGCATGGAAGGAGCATTGGGTTCAGTTGTTTCCTCAATAACCGACATACCAGTAATTGGTGTACCCACCTCAATAGGATATGGGTTTGGTTCAGATGGGGTTGCAGCTTTAGCTTCTATGCTTCAAACATGCTCTATGGGAATGACGGTTGTAAATATCGATAATGGGATAGGTGCCGGTGCATTTGCCGCTATGGTTGCAAACAAAATGTCAACCAAATCCAAATCAGAAGAGCGGCATAATGAAGATTTATAAGTAATTCATAATCTTGTCAAATTTATAAATAGGATAGACAGGTGGATTTTCGGTTTATGGTTTATACTTCAACTTTCAGAAGAATAAGGGAAAGAAAAACAAATTACAGAAAGAGAGAAAAATTGCTTATTGGAAAGAAGGATTTTGTGACTGTTAATGTTAGCGACCAAAACATATCAGCTCAATTAATAAGGCCAGATCTTCTTGGCGATAAAGTGATGGCCTCTGTACATAGTAACGAATTATTGTCATACGGATGGAAGGGATCCCGCAAAAATATTCCTTCATGCTATCTGGTTGGTCTTTTATTGGGTAAGAAATGTATTCAGAAAAAGATTACAAGTGCAATATTGTACATCGGTAAGAGGCACTTTACTACAAAGATTGCAGCATGTTTGAAGGGAATGTCTGAAGCAGGATTAGAAATGCCTATTTCAGAAGAGGTTCTGCCTTCTGAGGAAAGAATACAAGGGAATCATATTGCAGAATATGCAAAGAAAATAAAGTCTAATGATGATTTATATAAATCGAGATTTTCGTCAAACTTGGGATCAGGACTGGAGCCAGAAAAATATCCGAATCATTTTTCAGAAGTAAAAGACAGAATTGTAAATGATAAGAGTGAAAAAAAATCAGATAAATCTGATAAATCAGACAAGTCTGACAAGCCAGACAAGGCACCTAAAGTTACAAAGGTCAAGGCTTCCAGGAAGAAAGGAGAGTCAAAATGAGCAATCCTAGAAGGGATGAGCAGGTAACAGTATGGAAACCACGCACTGCACTAGGACAGATGGTCATTGAAAATAAGATTAGTTCGATGGAGCAGATTTATGAAAATGGAATGCGTATTCAAGAATCAGAAATAGTAAAGCACTTGCTTCCTGACATTAAGAGTCAAGTAGTACATGTTGGAATTGTGCAAAAACAAACTGACGCTGGAGAGATGACACGATTCAGTGCGCTAGTCGCTGTTGGTAACGAAGCAGGATGGTTTGGGATAGGTATGGGCAAAGCATCTCAAATGAGAATTGCAATTGATAAGGCAACCATTAATTCATATCTTCACATTATTCCCGTAAAACTGGGTTGTGGTAGCTGGGAATGTCGTTGCACTCAACCACATTCTATTCCCTTCAATGTTCGAGGAAGAGGCGGAAGTGTGAAAGTAGAGATTCTACCAGGTCCTAGGGGATTAGGTTTAGTCGCAGGTGAAAATATTAAGAATCTATTAAAGCTGGCAGGCATAAAGGATGCATGGACAAAGTCATTCGGGTCCACCAATACTATGACTTCTACTGCAATGGCAATATTCAATGCACTTAACTCTACATACATCACAGGTTGAAAAAAATGGCATTATTGGTAGTTAGAATGAGAGGAACGGTAAATGTCCCCTATTGGGCATTGACAACACTTAAGAATCTTTATTTGAACAAGAGATTTTCTGCAACTCTTGTTCCAGAAACATCAAATTACATGGGCATGTTGAGAAAAATAAATCAATGGGTAGCATGGTCAAAAGCCGACTCTGACATTATAAGAACATTGATTGAAAAAAGAGGTAAAAAGAAAGGTTCTGCATTGGAATCAGGGGATGAAAAAAAGACAAAGCCAGAGTACAAAGGTATTGATGAATTAGTAAGCGTCATCGCAAGCGACAAAATAAAGTTTTCAGAACAGAATAATATCAAGCCATGGTTCTCACTAAATCCACCAAAAGGCGGTTTCAAAAAGAGTACTAAAAAACAGTTCTCAGATGGCGGTATCCTTGGAAATAACAAAGAATTACTTGAAATTGTAAAAAGAATGGTTTGACATTGCTGAAGATGATATGAGTTTTACATTTATATTTACACACTTATTTTGATTGTATAAGGTATATCGTACATGGCAACTAGATTGAGAAAGAGCCGCAGACATCGAGGTTCAAGATATTGCGGTTGGGGTCAAATAGGTCAACACAGACAATCTGGAAGTCGGGGTGGAATAGGTGGAGGCGGAAAACATAAGCATTTTTGGATTCGAACTGTTATTGAAGAGCCCAACCATTTCGGACATGACACTCTTAATTCATATAGTAACTTTCTGGTCAAAAAATGGATAAACTTGAGAGATTTAAAAACACTCTCAACAAAATTCAGTGATAAAAAGGATCAAAAGACTATTCTAGATCTTGGATCATTGGGAATTCAAAAACTCTTGGGCGGCGGAAACATTGGCGAAAGTTATGTTATAAAGGTAGCACAAGCATCAGCAAGTGCTAAAAAGAAAGTAGAGTCGGCAGGAGGTAATATAATTTCAAATGAGCACCGTGCACAATGAAAGTATTATAAGAACGGTAATAAAGAAAGTTTCAGCTTATATTCCTCAAGTTGAGAAACCTAAAAAGAAAATTGGATTAAGCGAGAAATTCATCTGGTGCGGAATTGCATTATTTGCCTATCTTGTTATGGGTCAAATTCCACTTTATGGAGTAACGGATTCACCACAATTTGATTTCCTGGCTTTTGCCAGAGTTATTTTTGCTGCACAACAAGGAACGTTACTTGAATTAGGAATAGGGCCAATCGTTACTGCCGGACTATTGATGCAGCTATTGAAGGGTTCGGAATTGATAAAACTGAATTTCAAGGATCCAGACGACAGATCTCTTTTCACTTCTGCAACAAAAATAGTTACTATTATTGTTATTATTGCTGAAGGTGCTCTTTATGGTATCAGTGTCTATGGTGGTTTACTAGCGCATCCTAGTCTT
>Ga0233417_10000293_pt1 | contig 14503 bp, 13 predicted proteins | sample Sed_MG_FD_189023 | JGI IMG/M metagenome (GOLD analysis project Ga0233417, IMG submission 189023) | Sediment microbial communities from Lake Towuti, South Sulawesi, Indonesia - Sediment_Towuti_2014_0.5_MG | ecosystem: Environmental > Aquatic > Freshwater > Lake > Sediment | place: Indonesia... | reverse complement strand
CGCTCCTTGCAATCAGTACGACACCTGAGAACATGTTCGCGCGGACGAAGGGTTCCACATATTTGTCAATCTTGACCTCTAGGCCCGCAACTGGTTCTTGGGAGCTCGCGATTCTTCGCTCGCCGCTATCATCGTCGGCGTGAACCATGGGCGAGTCCGGAGTTTGTGACCGCCCCACGCCAATCAGCGTCACCCCCAAAAGGAGTGCCATCACCGTCTTCATCTGTCCTGTCCCCAAAGTGAGCCTCATTCGAGTCCGCCTTTCATATATAGCTAACGCCCTCGTTGATGTCGATGTGCCCAAGGAAGGTAAATCAGCCTTTGAGACGATTCTGCAAGGTTGTGAGCCGTAGTGCCATAGGATACACAGCAAGATCGGTTTCCGAATGAGGCCGTCGCCCGCGACCTTCCTCCACCTGCACACTGGCCGTGAGGAGCCAGGCTGGTCGCTTCAGGTCTAACCGCTGGATCTTCTGTCTGTACGTGGCGTCTTCGTCACCAGAAGCATCCATGCCACCAGCGCGGCGAGTTTTTGGTCCTGCGTCCAGGGTGGACCGAGAGAGCGGCCAAGTTCGCTCAACTGTTTTTGCAGCTTTTGCATGGGGACGCGCAGGTCCTGGACAGCGCGAGGGAAGAGTTCACGCTCAGGGATGCGGGCGACCCGCAGGCGGCATGACTCCGCAGCCTCGATCAGGGCATTGCGGAAGAGTTCGCCCTCTGCGGTGTGTATCAGTGCGTGTGAGGCGAGCGTCGAGGCCAGGTCGGGAAGGCGTCTTCCGGAAGCGGAGAGCACGCCGCAACCGACCAGGCGGTGCCCCTTTCTACTCAGGTCTTCGACCACGTTCTGGACCGCATCGCGAGCCATACTCGTCGTCCTGCTCGTACATCGCCCGATGAACTCCTCAGCTTTGGGCAGCGGCCAGCCCTCAGCGGCGTGATATGGCTGCTTCGATCCCGGGATGAGCGGATCGGCGAGCTTGATGATGCGGCGGTCAATCACTCCGGGCGAACGACCGCTGCCCCCGACTGCAACCAACGCCGCCCAGCCTGAGTGCGCTCGTAGTCCCAAGGCGGCGGAAGTTCTATCGGCCGAGCCGTTTCGCAAGCCCTTTCGCGTGGCTTTTGACTTCATGGAGACGCCTCCGATCCCCTGGGAGAAGAATGAGCAACGGGATTCTAATACGGCCACGCCAAAAGGTGTTGAGCGCGCGAGGACGGAGGCCAAGGTCGTGCTGCGAGAGATTGCTTCTTTGGCATCAGGTCGAAGCCTTTCGGCAGGCGGTGGACGGCAGCAGTGTGCCAAACGGAATCAATAACAGAGTTCAAGGCAGGAAAGTGGAGGGAATCCTTACTTGCGATGGAGGAAAGAGGGATAAAACCAGGGTGTTTTCGTTTGATTCAGGGCAAAGCAGGCATGTAAGCAACGACTCAACCTGTAACTTTTTTTCCCGACGGTTGGCCCAAACTGGCGCGGAGTTTTTGCATCGTCTGCATTTCGCCATCCAGATGATTTTCATTTTCAGAAGGTTAGCGAGTACTCCCCGTTTCAGTTAATACGGCTGTGCAGTTGCACAATTCTCGGCGGGTGAAGGAACTGGTTTTTGCGGGGGAATTGTGGGCGTTGCGGGGAAAATCGGCAGCTTTTGGGGGACGGTGCGCTGGGTAGCCTACCTGGCTGGTGCAGCTCTTTATCTGGGATTGCTGTACTGGCTGCGGCAATTGGGGACATCCACCGATCCGCTTTTCTTTTCCTATGCTGAGCTGATTGGCACCCTTCTAAGCTTCACATTCGCCGCGAATGCCCTGGTGAGATTCCGTGGCACGCACGACCGAATCTCGCTCATCTTGGCGTTCGGCTTTATTCTCTCTGGCCTGATCGAATTGGCAGCGACGTTCGGTTTCGCCAACCTGCTGGCGGGCGGACCGGATGCACAGATGCGTGTCCCGCTTACCTGGATGGTCGGCCGAACCTTGTTGGGAGTGGTCATGCTGGCCGCGCTGCTGGTGGAAAAGCGCCTACCGAATTCACGCGAGCCCAGCCGTGAGATTGCCGCCTCGCTGCTGATTGTCGGCGCGGTGGGGTATCTGACGAGCGCCGTCTACCTCGGAGCGCCGGGCGAACCGCTGATCCGTCCGAACGCATTTCTCTCACGGCCGTGGGACCTGCTTCCCGCCGCCATCTTTCTGACAGCGGCCGTCCTCTATCAGCGGCGATTGCGGGGCACGCCTTCAGCGTTTGATCGCGCGCTATGCTGGACGGCGTGGCTGAACATGGCTTCGCTGCTGGCCACGAGCCAGTCGGAACGCTTGTTGGATGCTCCCTTCACCTTTGCCCAGCTCCTGAAGGTGACCAGCTACGCGGTGGTGCTGGGCGGCGCGTTGGTGGACAATGCGCGGTTGTTTGAACAGGTGCGCAGGCTTTCCGTCAGCGACCCGCTGACAGGCCTGGGCAACTATCGCCGGCTGCTCGATGCCCTCAACATCGAAGTCGAGCGCTCGCGGCGAAGCGGCCGGCCGTTTTCGATTCTCCTGCTCGATTTGGACGGTCTGAAACAGATTAACGACCGCTTTGGGCACTTGGTGGGCAGCCGAGCGCTGTGCCGGCTGGGAAATGTTCTGCGCATTCATTGCCGGGCGATGGATACGGCGGCGCGGTACGGAGGCGACGAGTTCGCGCTGATCCTCCCCGAAGCCGGACGCGAGGCGGCGGGGGCCGTTGCCAAACGCATCTGCGACCGGTTGGCCAGCGACGGCGAAGCTCCACCGCTTTCGGTCAGCGTGGGGGCAGCGGTTTTCCCGGAAGACGGGGAGACAATTGAGAAGCTGCTGGCATCCGCCGACCGCGCCCTCTACCGCATGAAGGGACGGCGCACCGGTACGGTTTCCCTGGCCCGCATCGCTGCCTGCCTGTAGGGCGGGGCGCGGAGGGTAGAGATGAGAACTGCATATCCCCTGCAGCGTGCAGAACAGCGCGTCCCCATGGAACTGGCTGTCCAGATCGAGGGAAATGAAGGTCTCCCTGGTGTGGAGACCACGTTTACAGAAAATGTCAGCGCGCGAGGCGCGCGGGTGACGACCATCCGCCGCTGGCGAATCAATGATCGCCTGCACCTGGCCACGCTGCCGGGAGAGTTTCGGGCAACGGCCCGTGTGGCCTATTGCCAGCCGAGGCGCGGGAACGGCTTCGCCATCGGCCTCGAGTTTCTTGAGCCGACCGGACGGTGGGTCATCCAGCCGCCGGCCGTTCAGGAAGATCACCAACGCGGATAGGAGGAATTGGGAGGAAAGAAAAAACTGGCGCAATGCAATCTTGACGTGAGCGCTCCGTTCTGCCTGGCGGGACGGAGCGCTTCCGTTTTTTGCTCCGAGCCCCCGCCAGTTCAGGGGCACCTGGAACTAGTGCTTCGCAATCTTGACCCAGCCGCCATCCTGTCCCTGCCGGACCAAGCTGCCGAGTTGGCGGTACTTCAAGTACACACCCCGAGCGGTCATCCAAGCAATCAGGAACCCCCGCCAACCGTCGAAGATTCCACCCTGGAAGATCGACTTTTGCAGTAGTACCCAGGGCGGGAGGATGAGCAAAGGCAACACCCAGTGGCGCTTCCCTTGCTGGAAAGCCTGGTGAGCTGCCAGTCCGGAATAGTTCAGCACCTTATCGCGGTGTTGCTGGAATGAGTCGTAAGCGTAGTGCCGCAGATCACCGCCCAAGCGGCCAACCAGCCCGTCAGCTCGGACAGCTTCATGCACTTTTCCTGTGAAGCGAGCGCTACGACGGTCGTAGAGCCGCGTCTTGCGATCCGGATACCAGCCGGAAAAGCGAATCCACTTGCCGAGGTAGCGCGCTCGACGAGGAAACTCATAGGCCGCATACGCAGACTGCTGTTGCTTCCAAGCGAAGAGGGAGGTGCGCAGTTCAGGACTGAGCTCCTCATCGGCGTCAATTGCGAGGATCCAGTCATGGGTGGCCAGGGTGGCAGCGAAATTACGCTGGTCGGAATAGTCCTTCCAGGCGTGTTCAACAACTCGGGCGCCGCTGTGGCGAGCGATTTCGCGGGTGAGGTCCGTGCTGCCTGCGTCAACGACGAGGATTTCGTCGGGGAGACCAGCCAGGGAACCTAGCGCACGGGGCAGATTGCGCTCTTCATTGAGGGTGATGAGTATCGCGGTCAGGCGGTTCATGCGGATGGGCGACTCATGGCGCGGAGGTCGCGCCTACACTACCACAAGGTTCCAAGCGTGCGAGGTGGGAGGCTCTGCTGTGGCGAGGTTCAGCCAGCCAGGCGGGCGGTCACCGTGAGCAGGACAATGGTGGAGCCAATGCGGAATTCGGAGAGGTGCTTCAGCTCCGCGGCGCGGATGCGCTCCTGGTTGATGAACGTGCCGTTGGTGGAGTCGAGGTCGCGGAGGCGGATAACGTCGTTTTTCACTTCGATGGCGCAGTGCCAGCGGGAGACTTCGGGGTCGTCAATCAAAACGTCGGCTTCACTGCGCCCGAGAACAACACGCGGCTTGTCCAGCGGGAAAACCTGCCCCTTGGCCGGCCCGCCAATCACGGAGAGAGTGATTGTGCGTCCGGCGGGGAGCGCCAGGCCCTCATACTGGCCGAAATCGGCTGCCGGTACCGCGCCTCCGCTGCGGGCAAAAGAAGGCAGGGGCGAAATCACCTGTGTTTGCTCGGTCTTACGCGGTACCTCGACGACGTTTTTTCCACCACACTTTGTGCAGAGAAACTGGACGCGCGGGTGCTTGCCGATCTGCGCGTCGTTTAAGACGTGCTTCATGCCGCAGTGGACGCAAGCGGTCTGCATTCCTTCCAGACTAGCACGGTTGCCCGGCAGCGCCGGTCCCGGGCCTGGAGTATGTTTCGCGAGGAGAAATAGTACTTATTGGGGGCCTACTTTGGGCGGCGCTTGAGCTTGGGGCGTTCGGGGTCGAGCGTGGCGCTGTCGGGATTGCGTTCAATGGGCCCGGCCGAGGGATTGTCTATGGTCGGGTCTATCCCGTTTGGATTTGAGCCTGGCAAGCTCGCCCGATTGCGAGCTTGTAGCTGCTTTTGCTGCGCAATGTATAGTTCCTGCGCGGGCAGCGCAACGCTCTGGTCAAGGATCACGGTGAAGGGCATCCCTGGTTCTAGGTAGAGGTCCTGACCCTTTCTCGACATCATGATGATGAGCGCGGCGAGCGCCCCGGCCCCGGCTCCCACGGCAGCGCCTTTGCCGCCTTTGATGGCCGAGCCAAGCAGCGTCCCTTGCAGGGTGTAGCTAGCCAAGCTGTAGAGGTCGGTGGTGCGACTTTTGTCTACTGCAATTCGGCCCTTGCCCTGCATATCCGCCGAGTCGAGGTGCGCAACCACAGCCGCGCTTGGGCCGTTCTCCAATTCCACGCGTTCAACAAACACGCGCATCGCCCCAGCCTTGCCAAAGCCGCCCGGGCGCCGGACTTCGACGACGCTGCCGGTGAACGCGGTCTCTGCAGGCAGCTCGAGCTGGTTTGATAGGGGGACCGTCCGTGCCGTGCGGAACGCCACCCGGTCGCCCTTCTTTGTCATTTTCGTGCTCAGGGGCGTATCCAGCACGACTTCGATGGCGGTACCCGCAGGAATTTCGACCGCAGCCGGCAGATCAGCGGGTGGAACAATCGGCTCGGGTACCTTCAGCACCGGCTTGGCTACTTCCGGTTCCGGAGCTACAGGGGGAACTGCGGGCTGCGGCACAGGCTGTGGCACGGGCTTAGCGACAGGAGGATCGGGGGGAGGGGGCGGCGGTACACGTGGGTTGATGATGGGCGGCTGCTGTGCCTGTACGCTACCGAGCGCAAGGGGAGCTGAGCCCAGCGCCAGCGCAAACAAAAGGATTCGTCCTTGGACCGTCCGCCGCACAGTGGGTGAACCCGACCGAGCCGGGTGTTCTACCTCTTCCTGTTTAGGTGCAGGTTACGGAATAGGGTTGCCTGGGAAGGTTGTTGTGGGCGGACCGGATCATTGCACGAAGCCAACCGTCGGCTCTGGACCCTGGTCCAGCTGCTCGCGGATGGCGCCGAACTGTGTTTCGTAACGGCTGATGTTTTCACCTAGCGCGCGCCACAGGCGCTTGGCATGGCTCGGATTGAGAATCAGGCTGGCGACCAACTTGCCTTGCGGAGCGTTCGGGAACAGATAGATGTAGTGGAGGGTGAATTCCTCGGCTGTGTGATGGATCATGGCCAAGTTGGAGTATTGACCCAACAATTCCTTTTCGTCGGCCTTGATCTGAACCTGCTGCTGTTGTTGCTTGGCCTGCTCGCTCATGAAGGCTCTCCCGAATGGAGATCGTGCGGCTGGATACTGAGGCACAGTACCATTTGTGAGGTGTGATGTCGAACCCGGTGCCCGCCCGGACGTGCGCGGTCCAGCGCAACTCTTCAGTCAACCAGCGGTGCGCCAATGCAGAACTTGTGGGATGATCAAACGTTAGTTCCCCAGCGTCGGTTGATATTCATGGAGGACTGGGAATCGTGACGAAGCCTCAAAGAACTCTTTGGCGCAGTGGTCTACTCCTGGCATCGAGCGTGGCTTTGGCCGTTTGGGCCGGGGCACACGGGAAGAAGCCGTGGCCGGTGCCAGAAGAAGCGAAGAAGCTCGCCAACCCGTATCCGGCCGGTGAGGCCGCGCTCAAGGCGGCGAAGGGACTCTATGCGGAGTACTGCTCCCAGTGCCATGGCGATTCGGGCAAGGGCGACGGCCCGGAGGCGGCCATGTATAAGACCAAACCAGCCGATTTCACCGATGCCCACATGATGAGCGAAATGTCTGACGGCGAGATCTATTACAAAGTGACGGAGGGACGCCGGCCCATGCCAGGATTCAAAAAGACGCTCACGGATGAGCAGCGCTGGATGCTGGTCAACTACGTCAAGACTTTTGCCACCAAGGCTGCTGTGCCGGCCGAGAAAAGCTCCCACAAGCACTAAGTCAAATGGCGAAGTTCGAAATTAGAAACCGGAAACTGACGGAGGTTTACCCGGCTCGGGTAAGTTTCGAGTTTCCGCTCGCCCATTTCGGTTTCTGAGTGTTCGATTACGCGGTTGCGGACTTTACTCCTGCCAGCGCCTGGGCCACTTCGGCCAAGTCGGGCACGGTGGGGATGTCGTACTGCTTGAACCAAGCGACATTGCCGGCCTTGTTGACGATGGCGATGGCGCGGCCGGTGATGCCCTTGTCCGCTAGGAAGACGCCGTACTTTTCCGCCATAGCGCCCCGAGGTTGAAAGTCTGCCAGCAGCGGGTAGCTGAGGCCCATCTTTTCGGCGAAGGCCTTGTGCGACCACACGCTGTCCACGCTGACGCCGAGCACCTGGGCATCGAGCTGTTCGAATTTCTTCATGTCGTTGACAAAGCAGGCGTGCTCACTTGTGCACACTGGGCTCCAGTCAAGCGGGTAGAACACCAGGACCACATTTTTCTTTCCCTTGTATTCGGAAAGCTTCACATCCTTCTGGTTCTGGTCTTTCAGTACGAAGTCTGGAGCGGGAGATCCGACTGCGATGGCCATTCCTCTCCTCCTTGAGCATTCCTCAGGCAAAGATGAGGCTGCAGATACGTTGGCTATGATAACTGAATTCTGCCGAATCCAGAAACGGCGTGCCGTACCGAGCCGGCCGTGACTCTGGCTGATTACTGACGGCTGAAAGCTGTTACCATAACCCGTATGCCGCGCGTATCGCTTGCCGAGGCTTACCCGCACATTCGTTTTCGACCGCGCACACACAATTGGTGGGCACGGCTGGTGGGTCAACCCGCCGAGTGCGTTCACCTGGAAACGCGGCATGCGTGGATGGCCACCCTTGCGCCCGACATGTTGTATTTGCAGGGAAAGGGAGTCGCGCAGCGCGAGCCGCTTCGGCCCGAGGTCTCACTTTGCCTCGACTGCCTAGTGGGGGTGCTCGAGAGCGAGCTGGCTGCCTACTCCGGCCGAGTGGTGGCATTTGAGCCGCATGAAGAAAGCTTTTCGCAGTACTTCTTTCTGGCGGTGCGGGATTTCGGCGCTGCCGGGTTGCTGCCGGAAGTCGGGGCGGCCATTGAGAAGAGGCTCGCGGAGCCGGTGAGTTCGTGTGCGGAGTGCAGCGCGCGGGCACGGTGGCTCTGGCTGCCACGCCAACAGGTACCCAGTCTGGACGACTATGAGGAGATTGGCCGTCGGGCAGGCGAACGCTTGTGTGCGCGGCATGGCGCCCGGCGAGTTTGCGAGGCGCTTTCGGAGTTTCACGAAGCCAATGTGTTCTATATCAACGCGCCCTACGGCGAGGCGGGCGCGTACGTGTGGATTTGAACGAGGAATGAAGTCAGCGAAGCCAAGAAGTCAAGAGGTGGTGAAGTCGAGAAGGCTATGACGCTCCGTGACTTGGTCGAGAAATATAAAAGCGTTGCCGGTGGTTACGGTCAGCGCGTGCGTTTGGCCGACTTCCACTGGAGCACGATGCAAACCGAGCGCACTTTTGGCGCTTTCGACGAGGACTACCACATCAGTCGCTTCATCCACTTTTCCAACGAGGTCGGCTCGCCCTACTTCTCCATCAACGGATTTCCCCAAACCCACGTCTCCATTGACGCCGAAATTCAGTCCGTGCTCTAGGGAACAGGTAGGGGCTGGCACTCCTTGACGCTTGCGGGCTGACGACTGAAGGTTGAAGACTGACAACTGACGGCTATCTGGGCGCGGAAACGGTGCGCTCAAGCCGTTGTGCCAGGCTGGCATGCTCGGCGAGCAATTCCGGGGGCAGGCGTTTCCCGAACTTGGCGAAGAATTTCTGGATGTCCTCCAATTCGGAGGACCAGTCAGCCGGATCTACACGCAGCAATTCTTCTACGGCTTGGGGGGGGATGTTCAGCCTGTCGAGACTGAGCGCGTCCGGCGTGGGCACCCAGCCAATGGGAGTCTCGGCCGCCTTCCCCTTGCCCTGGACGCGCTCGAGGATCCACTCGAGTACGCGCACATTCTCACCGAAGCCCGGCCACAGGAACTTGCCATCGGCCCCCCGCCGGAACCAATTCACGTGGAAGATCTTCGGTGGATGGGGAATGCGCTTCCCCATCTCCAGCCAATGACGGAAGTAATCGGCCATGTTGTAGCCGCAGAAAGGAAGCATGGCCATCGGGTCGCGCCGCGAGACGCCAACGGCGCCAGTGGCCGCGGCAGTGGTTTCCGAAGCCATCGTTGCCCCGACGAAGACGCCGTGCTGCCAGTTGAAAGACTCATAGACCAGCGGAGCCAGGCGCGCCCGGCGCCCGCCGAAGATGAACGCAGAAATCGGCACGCCCGCAGCGTCTTCCCAATGCGCGGAGATGCAAGGCGCTTGGCGAGCCGGCACGGTATAACGCGAATTGGGATGCGCCGCTGTTCCCTTGCTCTTGATCCACGCCTCTCCTTTCCAATCAACCAGACCCACAGGCGGCTCGGACTCGATGCCTTCCCACCAGGGCTCTTGCGCCGGCGTCATCGCGACATTGGTGAAAAGCGAGTTTTCCTTCAGTGCCAGCATCACATTCGGGTTGGTGTTTGCACCTGTGCCCGGCGCTACTCCGAAGAATCCGGCCTCGGGGTTGATGGCGTGCAAGTAGCCGTCTGCGGCGATTTGCATCCAGGCGATGTCGTCGCCGACCGTCCAGACGCGGTAGCCCTGCTTTTCCAGTGCGGAGACCATCATCGCTAGGTTGGTCTTACCGCAGGCGCTGGGAAAGGCCGCGGCCATATAGGTGACTTTGCCGGATGGCGCTTGGAGGCCAAGGATCAGCATGTGCTCCGCCATCCACCCCTGTTCGCGCGCCATGACGCTGGCGATGCGCAACGCAAAGCACTTCTTGCCCAACAATGCATTGCCGCCATAACCCGAACCAACGCTCCAAATCAATTTCTCCTCGGGGAAGTGGAGGATAAAACGACGATCGGGGTGGAGGTCGCGCAGGGAATGCAAACCGGGTACAAAGTCGGCCGAGGTGCCGATGCGGTCCATGGCCACCCTGCCCGTTCGCGTCATGATGCGCATGCTGGCGGCCACGTAGGCGCTGTCGGTGATCTCCACACCATTCTTGCTGATCGGCGAGTCGGCAGGTCCCATGACGTAGGGGACGACATACATCGTGCGGCCTCTCATGGCTCCCGCGAAAAGTGGCCCAACTTTTGCTTTTGCATCTTCCGGCGACATCCAGTTGTTCGTCGGGCCAACGTCGGATTGTTCCTGGGTACAGATAAACGTCACCTGCTCGGTGCGCGCAACATCGTTGGGATTGCTGCGGTGCAGGAAGCAATTCGGATAGGTCTTTGGATTCAGGGGAAAGGTATTGCCGTCGCGTAACATCTGCTCGTTCAGCCGCGCGGCTTCGGCTTCCGAGCCGTCGCACCAGACGATCCGCTCCGGGCGGGTCAGGCGAGAAACTTCGTCCACCCAAATTTCGAGGGGGGTAGGCACAGGTCCTCCAGGCTTGCAACGACCATGTACGCCGCCGGGCCGCGAGGAAGGAGCCATCGAGCACTGCATCCGGCAGCGCTTTCGCGCGGCGACTAACTTTAGTCTAGAGCACGCCCTACCGGTTTGCAACGGTTCGTATCACGCCGCGGCAAATGTAACCAAAGGGGGCAGCGCTACGGCGCGCTATGACCTGCCGCGAACATCCTTAGAGCGGGTGCAGGCTTACACGCAAGCGGGTGAATGACGAGCGATATGAGTCTTAGCGGATGGGGCCGCAGAGCGCGTCGACCTGAGACTGCAAACTTTCATCCAGCTTGAGCTCGCGGCGGCTGGCCACTGAACACATCTGGCCGGCCGTCAAACCAAGAGCGCCCCGCAAATCCGCACCGTCCAGGTTGGCACCGGTCAAGTCCGCGCCTTGAAATTTGGCTTCCTGGAAATTGGCCTCGCGCAAGTCCGCCCGGCGCAAGTCCGCTTCCATCAACAAGGCGCGTTCGGCCAGAGATCTCCTCAGATCCGCTCCCGTAAGCCGCGCCGACGACAACAAGGCCTCCCGCAAGACAGCATAGGCGAGAGCGCTGCCTTCCAAACTGGCTTCGCGGAGATCGGCTTTTTCCAAACTCGCGCGCATCAAGCGAGTGGCGCGAAGTTCTGCCCCGTAAAAGCTGGCGCCGTCAAGCCGAGCGTCAATCAAAACCGCTTCTGTCAAAGACGCGAAGGAAAAGTTTGCTTCTCTTGCGCTGGCTCGGGCGAGGTTCGCGCGTCTGAGGTCGCCTTCTTCGAGGTTCACGCGATCGAGCCTGGCCCGGTCCAAGACAGTTGATCGCAAAACAGCCTGCCGGAGATTGGCTCCCCTTAGATCCGCTTCGGAAAGCCCGGCGTGGCGAAGATCCGCTTTCCAGAGGCGGGCGTTGATCCAAGAGCTTCGATAGGCCTCGGCGTGCCGCAGATTCTGTTTGTTGAGCAACGCGCCCTTCACGAGCGCGAGATCTTCGTCGCGACCGGTCCAGCCTGCGGGCTTGGAAGAAACGGCTGCTTCTGCCAGGTCCGCGTAGGGGTTGTAGCCGACGAGCCAAAAAACGCGTGCCGCCCATGTCTGCATTGGCGTTGCTTCGGGGTTGGCTCCACTCCCGCCGTCATGGGGAACGCCGAGAATCGTTCCAAAGGAGAGCAGAGACAAAAAGACGCCGACGGCCAGGGCAATCGTGCCGCGAACGTAGAGTTCTCTGGCTGCGAGCAGCTTCTTCCAGAGTTGCGGCTGAGGATGATCCCCGCGAGGCCTGCGGGGAAAGAGGCGCGGCATTAGCGTAGCAAAGGCAACGGCACACATGACCAGAAAGGCGTGGAGCAATGAGCCGTGGAGGTCCTGCCGAGTGAGGTATCGCGCCCAGAAAAGAATCAGCGTGACAGGGAGGACCCAGTAGGCGAACAAGGCCGATAGCGCCGCTCCAAGAAGAGCGAGAGGAGAGCCGTTCCTGCCGAGCCACTCGATCTGCCGACGCGCCAGTCCGATGACCGGCCAGGGCGCGGTTTTCTCCAGCCTGCGTCCATCGGGGAATACCGCCGGCAAGTTTGCCAGGGCTTCCCAGACGTGCTGCAGGTAACAGTGAGCAAAGATGTACAGGCCCAGAAGCAAGATGGGCGCCACGAGGTAGAACTCTGCCATTGGTAGAACCTGACCAAAGCGGTCGAAGGGCAGGGCGGAGGAGCGCTTGAGGAGTTGAAGGTCGGTTGTAGAGATGACTCGCCAGGAAGCCAAGGCACATGCCGCCAGTACGGTGACCAGGATGGCGATCGAATTCTTCCACAGGCGTTGGACTTGCTTGAGTCCCTCAAACACCGAAAGGTGCGAAGGCAGATGGGCCTCAAATAGGTCGGTGCCAGCCAATTGTCCGGGCAAGAGTCCGGCCGCACCTTCCAGGTTCGCGCCTTGCAGATTTGCCTCGGAAAAGCGAGTTCCGAGCAGATTTGTCTCCTGAAGGCAGGCCTTGGCAAGGCAAGCTCCCTCGAAATCGGCCAAGAACAGGTCGGCTCCCTTGAGGTTGGCTCGATAAAAATTTGCACCGCGGAAATTTGTACCGGTGAGGTCGAATCCTGCCAGCTGCGCGTGGGACAAATTCGCCTGTTCTCCTTCGTTCTTGTTGGAGTCGAGCCACTGGCGGTGGCGCTCGAGAATGTCAGCCAGCTCCTGTTTGGTGATTTCGGCCCGGGGACGTTTTTTAGGAGTCGCAGCAGCCGGTTCCGGTGCGGCAACCACAGTATCGGATTCGGTTGGCTGCATGGAGAAACCTCGGGAACGCGTCCGCACTCGGGAGGGTTGGGGCCAACCGTCCAGGCCAGAGTCCCGCCGCTGCCCCCGGCACCGGTCGCTGTCGAGTGTGTGTTCTATTGTGCGCGCAGTGCACCGGTTTGCGGGACGCATTCTGCAGCACTGACTCCACCCAATCACCTGTCCAAAAGAACAGGAGGGCACGGCGCGTGTTTGATGAGGGTTTCGGCTTGTTGGGGTAAGGTTTAAAGCGGGAAGGGACACGCTCCACGCGCCAGGTGACCTGCTTTCGGGGCTGCGCCATGGGCACGTTCTGAGTTAGTCTCGCAAGGCCGTCCGACTGCCTGCAACTGATCATGTTTCGGAGTTACGAAGCAACTCTTACAGCGATCAAGCTCCTGCACACGGTGATTTGGGCGCTTTTTGCTGCGTCTCCGGCCGGAATATCCCCACCTGCTTTTTGAACGGATTGTCCGCAGAAATGCAGCTCCGCCGAAGAGCGACTCGAAAGGCATGGGTTATTCGGGTTCTTCGACCATGGACTCTTCGCGGACGACGACAGCGACGCCGTTCTCGGTGACGTGGTAGCGTTGGCGGTCGGCTGCAAGGTCGTAGCCGATCTCGGTGTGTTCGGGAAGGGTGACGTGGCGGTCCACGACGGCATTGCGGATGCGGGCGTGGCGGCCGATGTTGACGTGGTTGAAAATGATCGAGTTTTCGACTTCGCAGTAGCTATTCACGCGCACGTCGTAACCCAGAACGGAGTTCTTGACGCGCCCGCCCGAGACAATGGAGCCGCTGGCGACAATTGAGTCGAGGGCTTCGCCCATGCGGTCGGGGTCGGCGAAAACGAACTTGGCCGGTGGGTATTGATGCTGCCAGGTGCGGAGCGGCCAGGACTTGTCGTAAAGGTTGAAGACGGGAGAGACAGAGACCAAATCCATGTTGGCTTCGTAGTAGGCGTCCACGGTGCCGACGTCACGCCAATACGGTGCGCCGGTTTTGTTTTCGTCCACGAAGTTGTAGGCGAAAACGCGGTACTTGCTGATGATGCGCGGAATGATGTCGCGGCCGAAGTCGTGGCTGGAGGAGGGGTCTTCAGCGTCGGCGATGAGGATGGGAATGAGAAGCTGGCTGTTAAAGATGTAGACGCCCATTGAGGCGTTGCACATGGCGGGATTAGCGCGGGAACGTTTGGGCCGCGCGGGCTTTTCTTCAAAGCCGATGATGCGCCAGTTTTCATCCGTTTCGAGCACGCCGAAACGCTTGGCGGCAGCCTCGGGCTCAACCTCGATGGTGGCCACGGTAACATCGGCGCCGGCATCGGCATGAGTCTTCAACATCTTGCCGTAGTTCATCTTGTAGATGTGGTCGCCGCTCAAAATGACGACGAAGCTCGAACGTTCGCTACCGATACTGTAGATATTCTGGTAGACGGCGTCGGCTGTCCCGAGGTACCAGTTTGTGGAGACACGCATCTGAGGAGGAAGGACTTCGATGAAGTCGCCCAGGCCCATAATCGGCGTCCAGCCACGACGCACGTGGCGATTCAAGCTGAGGGCTTTGTACTGGGTGAGGACGAAGACACGGCGGAGGTCGCTATTGATGCAGTTGGAGAGGGTGACGTCAATGATGCGATAGATGCCGCCAAACGGGACAGCCGGCTTGGCGCGGTCGCGGGTAAGCGGCCAGAGGCGCTCACCCTGCCCGCCCGCCAGCAAGACGCCGATGGCATCGCGCATCAGAGACATGGTGGAGGTTCCTGCCTGCTGCAGGGCCGGCATTAAGCGCT